>Ga0181520_10010988_pt1 | contig 11990 bp, 6 predicted proteins | sample PEATcosm2014_Bin_29_FD_132451 | JGI IMG/M metagenome (GOLD analysis project Ga0181520, IMG submission 132451) | Peatland microbial communities from MTU Mesocosm Facility, Houghton, MI, USA - PEATcosm2014_Bin02_30_metaG | ecosystem: Environmental > Terrestrial > Soil > Wetlands > Peat | place...
CGGTTCAGACCACCCCGTCGCTCGGCGCGCCACCCCTCCTCATCTGAGGAGGGGAGTTGCTTGAGGACAATTTGCCGTCTTGACGATGTCAATCAACCAGTATAGGCTAGATACGCGATGAAGGTTCGGCCCACCTTGACCCTGGTATCCCCCTCCCATCCTGACGCACGCCCGCCGAAAGCCCCAAGGGTCAAAAGCAAAGATTGGCGGCTTCCCAGGAAAACATGGAGTTCGCGCATTTGTGCCGTCCCAGCTAGTTCTTTACATGGGCGACGAAAGGTCATTGGCATTGTGGGTGCACAAGGCCTTGCGCACCTCATTGGGGAATTCGAGATGGCCGTCGATTCAGCGTATGAATCGCAGTGGACGGGACACTACGGCACCACGGATACCGTAGTTTCTGGCGATGTTTATGATAAACAAGCGGTTAGCGATCTTATCCGGAGCACCGGTAAAATATCAAGTCATTGAAATCATAGAGGTTAGCGGGACCATGGCGGATAAGGGCAAAAAAAAGTGGATCAAAAATTGCGGGTTAGTCTCGCGATGTTGTTGAAAACAAATATAGAAAATATGTCCGCTTTTAGTCTTCTGGCGATGTTGATGAAAACAAAGCACGTATAGGTTTTATCTCGCGATGTTGATGAAAAGAAAAGGAGTTATCTAAAAGGGGATCAATAGCAAGGGCCGGGAAGACTACGAAGCCGAGGTCAGTGTGCCGGGTTGCCGGTCTTCAGATCCCGTAAAGCTCCCTTGTGGATAACAGACACAAAATCGAATTCTCCATAGCCTCGTTGGGCTGGGCCGCCCCTTTGGGGTTTGAAAGCCCGGCCGCGGCACGGCGTTTCAGGGTACAATCCCCTCGCACTTTCCGGAGAACATTCTTAATGAAATGGAGTAAGGCTCAATTATGACTGGTTTGAATCGTCGTGAATTCATACAAGTTTCAGCGGCATCCTTGCTTTTGAACAAACTCCGCGCCGATGGCGCAACGGCAACTCCTGCACGAATCAGCGAATCCGGCAAAACCGTACGAGCAGAAGGTGCGAATTACGTTTGGGAGTGGTCACAGGAAACCGATCGCTTCCGCGTACTGGACACGCAAGGGCGCGAGTTGGCGTCAAGTGCGCTTCAGCCTATCGTTGTGGTACAGCCGGTGGGTCAAGAAGGAGTCAGGCGCTTCGTCGTGGGCCGCGTCGCAAGCCACGAAATTCAGGGCAACCGGGTTACCTGGACTTACGAAGGCGTGAACAATTCCGCCAAGTTAACGGTGGTCTGGCGCTTCGACGAGCATGGGCCTTGGATGGAACCGGTGATTTACCAGACCACCGCCGCCGAAGATGTGGTGAGCTTGCACTGCTTCGCCGAAGCTGACGGCGATCACGTGAAACCCTCTCTGGAATCGAGCAACTTGGTGCTGCCGGGAATCTGCGAATCTCCCGCGATCAGTCCTCTCGCCAACCGGACCATGGGTTGGAACCTTACCAGTTGGCTGGGCCGGGGAGCACCCAAGGGCGCGAGCCTGGAGCAGCAGTGGGGATTGCCTGCCCATTACTTCTGTGGTTATCGCGGTCGCGGGGTTGCGGGCGGCGCGGGGATTCCCCCCAGCGATACTTCCGGGGCTTTCTGCTGCGGGCTCGCGGACCTCCCCAACGGAGATTTCTTCATGACCCAGCTGCGCGGGCGCGGCAGTTTGGCGTTGGAGCTGCGTGGCGATTTGTGGGAACACCTGCGCGGACCCGGGCGTTACACTTTGGGTGCCACACTGTTCTGGGCATTCGGGTCCAACTTCTACGAAGCGATCCGGCAATACTACCTGGGCCTCATGAATGCGGACATCATCAAGAAGAAGACGAACTCCGCCCGTAAGAATGCCGCAGCACTGGCCCCGCAATGGTGCACCTGGGGCGAGCAGGTCTTTCGGCACAAAGATTCGGGGCGCCTTGACGAGGCCAGCCTGACGGCCATGTATGATGAACTTAAAACCTCGGGTCTGCAGGCAGGCATGTTCTCCATCGATGACAAATGGGAGGGCACCTACGGCAGCCTGGAACATGACGCCCAGAGGTTTCCGCACTTTGAGCAGTTTCTCGACCGCGTGCGCGCCGACGGTCATCGCCTGGGATTCTGGGCGGCGTTCATGCGCTGCGAAGATCCTGCATCCCTCGGTCTGACCACTGCGGACATGTTGCGCCGTCCCGATGGCCAGCCTTACAAAACAGGGAAATACTACCTTCTTGATTTCACCCGCCCGGAAGTTGCCAGCGTGCTGCGCAACCAAGCGAGGAAGTTCGCCCGGCGCTACAAGCCGGACCTGGTCAAGTTTGACTTCGGTTATGAAATCCCGGCCCTCGACACCGTAGCGCCACACGACATGAGTTGGGCGGGAGAGCGGTTGTTGTGGAAGGGTCTCGACGTGATCGTCAAGGCCATGCGCGAGGAGAATCCTGACATCGTGGTGATGTACTACCAACTCTCGCCGCTCTTCACCGACCTTTTGGACCTGCACAGTCCCGACGACCTTTTCATGGCCGTAGGAGAATTTGACCTGGAGGCCAATCGCCGATTCTTCTTCAGCAGTTTGTGCGGCGAATTCGGAATGCCCACGTACGGCTCGTCAGGGTATGAGTGGATCAGCGGCCCATCCATTTGGTTTGACTCGGTTGCCGTGGGAACCATTGGAAGCCTGGCCAGCTTTTATGGAAGCGCTGCGCCTGGCGATGGAGCAACCCAGGAGCGCGTGGCCAAATACAATGGACTGACCCATCTCGTGCGGCCTTCCAATCAGTTCAGCATCGTTCCGCTGGATGCCGATTATGAAACTCCTACCCGCGGCGCTCACGCCTCTTCCTGGGCTCGACTGGAGAACGGCGAAGTCACGCTGGTCGCCTTACGCAAGGTGCGGCTGGATGGAATCATGGGATCGGGGAAATTTCGCGATCTCGTATCCACAAACACATCGGTGGTCGTAGCGGCACGGTCGAACGGCAGCATCGCGCGAGCCACGCAACTGGGTGTAGTGCCCTATGGCGACGGCGAGCTTAATGTAAAACTCGAAGCCGGGGCTTCCGCACAAGCCACCGAACACTACTTCGGCGGAGCCCATCAGACCAAGGCCCTCACGTTCGAGAAGGGTTCCCTGCGAGTCCCCCTGCGCGAGCGAACCGAGGACGGAGCGCTGGTCGAATGGATTGAGGTCTCCATCCTGCGCGGGTAGCAGGAAAAATTTCGCTGGGTGAAGGAGAAGTAAGTGAATTCCGGCCAATATAGCAGACGGGACTTCCTACGCCGAACGCTGGCGTCATCAGCAATAACACTTGGTTTCCAAGGCAGCCTGCGGGGAAATCCTTCTGCCGATAGCGAGACCTTCGCCGAAATCCGGGGAACGGATCGTGTCCGCGAACTCCTGGAAGATGCCTTTAGCATTTACGCGGGCCGCCCGGATGGCAACACCCTAGCAAAAATGGTGATACTCAACGCCAGAGGAACACGGTCCTTTGTAAATGACAACGTTTGGTGGAAATACACCGATTTTCAGTGCAACTATCACGCGACCTATGGGTGGCGCCCTTTCTTTAATAAGGCCTATCGGGAAATCGACCGGGAAACGTGGCAAGCGCCCTTCCGCTTCCAGGTGACCAAAACACTGCAAGATTACGTCAAAACGGCGGAGCAGGCGCCCAATGCTCCGCCCCTCAACTGGCTGCCTTACTCCTTCGACCCCCTCGGGAAGATTCCCTACCCTTTTGACGCCGCCACGGAGCACCCCAGCGTCTACTCCGCAACATGGTTCTATTCGAATATCCCCTTTGACTCGCATTCGAGAAAGATCAAGCCTGGAATCGCCGCGGAGTTCGCCGAGAACACCGATTACCCCCTGATGAATTGCATCACGGCCACGGATCATCTCCTATGGGAGAGAGATGTGGCTCAGGCCAATGTTTATCTGCCCAAAATCGACGCCTTCCTTGAGGCCTTACGCCAGCACTGCCAGGACTCCAGTGGTCTCCTCCGGGTCGGAACCCAGGGGAGCCAGATTGAATTCTGCCACTATGGTTTTCGCTACCCTGGACACACTCACATCTACCTCTTGAAGGTGTACCGCAACATGCGGCAGGTGGCTCTGATGGCAGGGCGGAATGACTTGGCCGACAAGTATGGTGAAAGCAGCGAGCAACTGGAACAGAAGATCCCGCGCTTTATTGAAGCCGGAAAGTGGTTTGTGGGTGGGCTGAAAGATGCGGCGGGGAAAGAGCGATTAGGCACGGGGCGATTGGATAGTAGCCCGTCGAGCTATTTTGATGTGTGGCACAACGTGAACGCCGCCGTGCTCCACATCGCGGACGACGAACTCAGCCGGTCCATTGTGGAGAAGATTGCATCGATTCCGGCCTTAACCGCAAACCATCTCACCCTGGTCAATTATCCCGCGCGTCCCCGGGAGGAAATAGTCCCCAACGCCAGAGGATTTCCGCAACCCGGCGTCCATGTTAATGCCGGCTGGATGTGGATGTGTGCAGCGGGAGCGCTTTACGCTTACACACGCGCGCGCCGCACCGATCTTCTGGATCGCCTGGCGGAACTCCTCTCCGACCACCATCAGCACTACAGCATCGATTATTACAATCAGTACGGTGCAAATAAGGGATCACAATGGCCGGAGCGCGGGCACGATTCTTACTCGGTAACTTGCGCCGGGTCATTTGGCATGATGTTTCGCGCTCTCCTGGGCTTACAAGTTACCGCCAGCTCCCTGGAAATAAGCCCCACGCTGCCCCAGGAGGTTGAACGCCTGACCACCAAGTCTCCGGTACTGGATGGGGGAAAGGAAATTCTGTTCTCGATCCACAATGGCGAGGGAGCAATCCAGTCAGTGAGGCTCAACGGGAAGGCTTTTCGACAAAACTCTCAGGGGGGTGTGACAGTACCTTACGAGGCCCTTGCTGCGAAAAACCTGGTGGAAATAGGAATGCATGCCTGACGCATCTCGTGCGACCTTCCCATCGATTCAGCATCGTTCCGCTGGATGCCGATTAAGAAGTGGCTACCTTCGAGTTCCCCCCACGCGAGATAACCGCGAAAGGAGAGGATGCGGAGTGAATCGAGATCAATAACCTGAAAGGTCAGAGTGATTGGGCTTTCGGGTCGTTGACCTGGCGGGTCCTCAGGACGGCTTGTTTAGGCTGGTATTTTCTGCTCAGGGATCGTCAGACCGTGTTTATCCTTGAGATAGAAATATGCCTCTTTCAACCATTTGGCATCGGCAAGCGAGTTATGCTCGCCCTTTGTAGCCTGGTGCGGCAAATCATCCACCCCGAGCTTCAAGGCCTCACATTTCAGGTCCCAGCACAGCTTGGGGTAGCCTTTGGGCAGTTGATCGAAACTCCCAAACAACTCGGCCAGGCAGACAAAATCATACGCGCTATAGTAAGCCATCCAAGTCGGCGAATCTGTTCCTATAAGTTGGAAGATGCGTTCCTTTATTTCCTTTCGCGACAGGCGCTCCTCCACGGGTCCAAGCTTGGGGAGGACGTTTGTCCTGACGAAAACATTGGCTTTCGCCGGATCGAACTCATTGCTCTCAAGGTAAAGTTCACGTCCATCTTCGGAAACAATGCCAATGGAAATGAGGTCAATCATGCCACTACCACATTGCATAAACTCACAGTCAAAAAAATAAAGCATTCCATCCCCTGGTTATCTGAGCTCAGGATGCCCGCGCAACAATTCAACAACCCGGCATCCCCGGATTTAAATATCAAAAGCCATGGATTTTCGCATGCACAGAGCAGCATTTAAAGGGTCGCCCGACTCCCCCATGGGAAAACGATCAGGCGGCAGAGGCAGTCTCGAATTCATCCGGCCGGTGCTCCCTGGAATAGCGAGCCATGGCGTGCAGGTTTTCCGGCGGAGTCATGGGCGGCACCTCACAGCCCGTACCCACAACATGGAATTTCCCGCTGGTCTGGTGACATCGCCGGCACGCCTCATAGACGTGCTCCGGGGTTCCCTCAAGCATGTCGGTGATGGTCGAGACATTGCCCAGAATCACGCGGTCCGGCCCCAGACAGGCACGTGCCGCGGCGAGATTGGTGGGCGAATCCAACTCGAAGATTTGCACGGGAAGCTGCTTCATCTGCGGAATTATGGCATCGGTGTTCCCACACATGTGCAGCCGGACAATGACTTCCGGATGCGCCTTGCGGATGGATTCCACCACCCGCAATTGCCGTGGAAACAGGAATTCGCGGTAATAGCGCGGGCCCATCATGCTGGCCGAGGCGTCGCTCATCCCAATGGTATCCGCGCCCGACTGGATCTGCGCCTCTGCATAGACCACCGCCACCTCCGCCGTGAAATCAAGCAGGTCCTCGACGAAGCCGGCATCATCGATGAAGTCCGTCATGACGCGAGTCAAGCCGCGCAGTTCCTGGCCCAACGCCAGCGGACCCTCCACCCATCCAACGATGGAGACCTCGCCGCCAAACTCCTTGTGCATGATCTCAATTGCCTTGATGCGATCGTGCATGCGGCCGCCGCCCAGCGGGTCGGGAATGCGGAAGGTCTTCAGGAGTGCCTTGTCGAGCAGCGCGGCGCGTTCCTCGCAAATGGCGGGGCCTTGATCCTCGTACCAGTTGACGCTTCCCTCGCCCGCGATGTCAATCACCTCGCGTGCCGGATCAGAACACGTCAACAGGCAATCGATACCGAAATCGTGCACCAGCTTGCTCTGGGCTGCAGCCATGTTCCGCCCATCGCGGGTGTAGTCAATGAAGGGAATTCCCAAATGCCTGGCGGCAAACATCATGACCACAGGTTGGACAGGCAGGTGATCAACGGGTTGGCCCGCGACAAGTGCGCGGACTCTCTCAAGGGAACGCATGGAAGACCTCCGACCGGGATTGTATGTCAATCTGCAAACTGAGTATCAAAAACAATTTCCCAGCCAAGCTTCGGCAGTCATTGTACGGCTTAAGTGCAACTTCAATACACAAAATCCACAAACGGCTCGTAGATCCGGTGCTGGGGGCCTGCGAAGTGGCCAAAATAAGGTGACGTGACATTGTTATACACGTCGCGGGGATTCAAGTGATTGGTGACGTTATAGATGCTAACCGCTCCGCGGATGTTGTGGTTCCTTACCCAGGGAATAAACGGAATGCGAAAGTCCTTGGAGAGTTTAAGGTCAAATGACATGAATGTGGGCATTCGCAGGCTGTTGGGCTGAGCGGTGTAATTCTGCAGATCATCGACGGGCGAGTACGGAAATCCGGTGTGAAGATCCAGCACCGGGCTGGCGGTGATCTTCCAGGGAAGCTGGAATCGCCCCCAGGTCACCAATCGGTCCGGCACATCGGAGTTCAACAAAGCAATAAAGTTGGAGCGAATAATGGGCTGTTCGAAGGGCACGTATACTTGGGAAAAGGTGTTCAGATCACCGCGCCCCTTGCTGTGAACGTAAGAGAAGTTAACGTCGGCAAATTTGCTGGTACGAACCCGCACAGTGGATTCGAAATCGTGGTAGCGCGCGCCGGCGCTGTTGGTCATCAGCAGCAGCGGCTCGGTTCCCGTGAATTGGTGCCGTCGCACAAGGAATAGGTCAAAGGTCCGGCTGGAGAGATAGCTGAGCCGCAGCGTAACGCGTGACCCGATTTCCCGGTCGATTTCCGCATTCCACGTAACATCATACGGAGTGCTGTCCAGATCCCTCCCGGGAGGAAGAACCGTTAACTTTCCTTTGCCTACAAACGCGTAAACATTTTGCAATGTCACGGGCGATCCCTGCAGATTGCCCTGCGCGTCAAACATCGATACCACGCGAGTGGGATTATCGGTAAAGCTGCCGGCCATCAGCGGCACGCCGGCATAAAACACGCCTGCCCCACCGCGAATAATCGTCCGATTGTTTTTGCCTGGGGCATATTCGAAACCCAATCGAGGCGCCAATGCCGCATGCTTCCCCGTGGTCTGCCCGGAAATGCGTAACCCGGCATCAAGCGCCAGCCTTTCGCCGAGAGCCCAATGATCCTGCGCGAACACCCCCACTTCCGTATCTTGCGACCCCAGCAATCCAGGTCCGGTAAAGGCCACCTGTTCCGCCAGCGATCCGTCAATCCTCCGTACATTGACCGGCGCAGAATGGCTAACCCCGTCGTAGGTGCGAAAGACGGCGTCGCCCCCAGCCTTCAGCTCGTGCTTGCCGTGCCAATGCAAAGTGGGAAATTGATAAGTCTCCCGTCCTTCCCCCTGGTCGCCAGTGCGGGTATAAGCATTGAAGAAGTTCCCGCCCCAACCGTTGGGCGTAATCTGCATTTCCGCGATTCCCTGCCCGTGGGCGTAACTGGAAAACCGTGTGTACTGATATGTGGAGCTCAGCATCCCTGCGGACGCAAATACGCGCCGATCGTTCACGCCAAGGGAAAAGCCGCGCTGGCCATAATCGGAAGAGGCGCTTTGCGGAATCAGTGAATCGATATCGGCAAATTGCTGCCGTGCGGGGAAAAAGTGCAGGTTGAACGTCAAAAGGTGTTCCGGAGAAACAACGTACTGAAAATTGGTGAATGAGGTAAATCCCTGCCGGATAGTCTGATTATTCGGCCACGGCAAGCCGCGTACCAGTTGCTTGTCCATGAAGTAAGCGAACGATTCCGACATGGTCAAGCGATACCCGGCGATGGGCCCCGTGAATCTGGCGCGAGGGCTGTTTCCGGAAACCCCCGATAGGTGGCCGGCCTCCACCCGAAACGAAGGGACAATGTCATTCAACTGGAATTCCCACTTGCTGGATGGAGGCTTGGTCATGACGGTCGTCAAACCACCGGAAAAGTGCCCGTATTCCGCATTGTAAGGCGCCTTGGTGACATCCACGGATTCGATGGCATCGATGGGAAGGTCAATCGAATAGCTGCCGGTAATGGGATCAACCATCTCCGTGGAGTCAGCCAGCAGCATGCTCTGGCCTTCCCCAGAGCCCTTGATATTGATCTTCCCGTCAGGAGTGCGCACCACACCCGGCACCAGAGGCAAGGCGGCCTTGAATTGCTCCTGTACCAGGGGCAGCGAATTGAGCTGTTGCGAGCTGACGTGGCGGCTGACCGTTGCGCTTTCCGTGGCAAGCGGCGCCGCCGTCTCATGAACCTCGACGGTCTGGTGGAGCTTTTCCGGTTCTGGCAAGACAACTTGCAAGACTTGCGGGCTCGCCGGACTTACCTTGAGGCCGGTTTGGGTCGCCGGCAGATGGCCAACGGCAACGCAAGACAAGCCGTATTGGCCCGGTTGGAGACCCGGGAAGTCGAACCTTCCGCGCTCGTCTGCGGTCACTACGATCCCCCCTGTAGGCAAGCCCACCCCCTTCAGGGTGCAGAGCGCGTCCGCGATGGGCGATCCTTTGGCACTAACCACAACCCCTTTCATTTCTGAAGTTTGGGGCTTGGGCCAAGCCGCCACCATGGAGACTGCCAAAGCAAGAACAATCCCTGCCGGTTTTTTGAACCAGACGCCGTATTTTCGGGCCATATTAAGCAAGATCGATGAGAACTCATTTACAATCTTAACATAGACCTACGGCCGACCGGAACAGACTGAAAGTCGGTTGCGGGGCGGTCCGCCTGGATGAGAATTACTATTCGCTGGGGTGGCCCATGTTGCAGGTATCATGGCAGGAAGCTGGCGGCTTCTCATCCACACCCGAGGTAAGGAAGCGGTATTCCCAAAATGACCTCACCCGCTACGCGGGCTGGCTGCCGTCGGCCCCTTCCGGCACCTATGAGAGCCAGAATCTAAGTCCATTGAGAGAAATTCAGTTCCCCACTACATTCACTATAAGAGGGGAGAACCCGGGCTATCTGAAGATTCCCGTGTGTCCCAGAGAGTACCGGCCGGGTTGGGGATAGACGCACAGGCCGTGAGGGCCTTTTCCCACTTTGATGCGGGCCAACAGATTGCCGTTCGCAGTATCAATCGCGTAGACTTCGCGGTTATAGCGGCCCGACAGCCACAGAACCCTGCCGTCGGCGGAGACTCCGCCCATATCGGGGCTGCCTCCTCCGGGAAGCCTCCACGTCGTCAACACGCGGCGTTCGGCAAAGCCAATCAGGGAGATACTTCCCTCCCCCCGGTTGGAAACATAAAGCACCCGTGAATCGCGGCTGGTGTAAAGGCCGTGAGCGCCGTTCACGGTGGGAATGAAGCCGCGAACTGTTGGCCCGTCAACGTCGACTTCGTCTACTCCATGGGCATCCATATCCGCCACGTAACAGATCTTTCCGTCGGGAGAAAGTTTGACGTCCTGCGGCATCCCCTGGCGCGGCAGCGTCACCGTTCCAACCACCGTTTGCTTCGCCACATCAACCTTCACCAGCGTCCCGGAGAATTCGCAACTGGCAATCAGGTAGCTCCCATTCGCGGCAAAGTCCATGTGATCGACTCCTCGGCAGGGGAGGGGAAGCGCGTGCTTAAGCTTCATGGTTTGAGGATCGAGAAAGTCGAGCTGCCGCTTGGTTTCCGCCACCACAATGGCGAACTTGCCGTCCGGCGTATAGTACATGTTATATGGATCCACAACATGGATGGTTGCGCCCTTCCTGCCTGTGGCAGGATCGATTCTGGTTTCGCTATCACCCAGGTCATTCAGCACCCACAAAGTCTTCAAATCATACGAGGGTGTCACGTGCTGAGGTTGGCGGCCCACGGCAAAGTGGCCAATAATCTTGTAGGTGGCGGGATCGATGACGTCCACGGTGTTGCTGCCGCTGTTGGGCACGTAGATTCGGGCGGGAAATCTCTTCAGCACCGGGCTCAGGTTGCCGGGCCGGTCAGCCGCGTAGATGTCCAGCGGATCCAGCACCGGAGGCATTCCCGGCAGCGGCGCGCTCAGGTCTGTCCCCGACTCCGCGCCTTTCACTGCCGCTCTGGCGGATACCAGTCCCCGCACCGCCAGAACGGAGACAGCACATACAAACACCACCCAAGCAACGCTCACGCGTTTCATATTGGATTGCCACCTCAGATTGGAGGATTCCGCGAAGGTTAACGAAAGCTGAAACCCACAGCCATGTCAAAACATGGGTGCCCTGAACCCTTTAGCAGTTTACTCAAAAAACTTGCGTGTGGGGAAAAAGAAGATTCAGAGCACGGGCAGAAAAATCGAGATGATCGTAGAAGCCCTAATCATTGTCGGCGGCTGGTAACCACCCCGTCGCTCGGTGCGCCACCCCTCCTGAATCAGGAGGGGAGTTTTTAACGGCTCCCCTCCTCAGATGAGGAGGGGTGTCCGTCAGCCGACGGACGGGGTGGTCTGAAACGAGTGGTGCCGACTAGCCATTAAATTCCGTCACTGCCTCGATCATGGCGTGGATATTGGCCCCGGGCATGCCGGGGCTTACCCCGCCGCCCAGGGAAAGAATCAACCCTTCCCGGCTCGTGCTTTGTAAGAGGTTCGACGTTGCCGCCTTAACTTCGGCCGGAGTGCCGCGCACGCCAATCTCCAGCGGAGATACATTCCCCATTAAGCAGATCTTTCCTGCCGTCCTCTTGCGAACCTCGTTGATCTCCAGCTTGTGAGTCCAATTCAGGACGTCGAAACCCGCGTCAGGCAAGTCTTCCAGGAAGGGATCGATCCGAGCGTCGTTGTGATACACCTTCACCCACGATGACGGAAAACTGGAAAAGACCTTTTGCAGGTAGGGATGGGCGAACTCCTGGTAATGCTTGCGGGAGAGAAAACCCACGATGTCATCGAGAACGAGAATTCCTTCGACGCTATCGCCTACTGCCTCAGCCTGGGCCTTGAGCCACTGGATTGCGACGCTCGTGGTATAGGCCAGGAGTTTGTGCACGCCGGCGGGGTTATCCGTAATATCCATCATGAACGGGGTCAAGCCGCGAAAGAAGACCGCCAGCGCCAGGGGACCGCGCGCGGCAACCATGGGGATGATGTATCCTGCGTCAGTGATGCGACGCTTCTGCGTCCGGTACTGACGGAGTGCCAC
>Ga0181520_10010989_pt1 | contig 11989 bp, 10 predicted proteins | sample PEATcosm2014_Bin_29_FD_132451 | JGI IMG/M metagenome (GOLD analysis project Ga0181520, IMG submission 132451) | Peatland microbial communities from MTU Mesocosm Facility, Houghton, MI, USA - PEATcosm2014_Bin02_30_metaG | ecosystem: Environmental > Terrestrial > Soil > Wetlands > Peat | place...
GAGACTGCAGGGTGGAAACGCGCTGGCAGAATAGGTCGCGAAACAACCAGCCGCAGCATGATTCTGCTGCGGCGCGGAATTTTTAGGAAAACCCGAAACATCCAGGTGCAGCAATACGGGTTGGAGCCAGCTACCGCGCGAGCGCCGGGAGCCTGCCAGTTTACGCGCCCGCTGCTTTTGCGAGACAGGCACCGGGACCGACATACTCAATGTCCGCCGTGGTCACTTCGACGGCCATGCAGCGATCCAGCAACGCAACTTTGAGCACGACCCGGAGTTCGTTTTTTTTGCGAATCAGGACGCCTTCCATGCCGGTCATCGCTCCGGCAATGATGCGCACCCGGTCGCCGACTTCCACCTGAGCATGTGGTTCAATTTTGAGCGCGTCGAGTCCCTTACGAAGCGAGGCGATGTATTCGTCCTCTACGGGAAACAGATCGGAACCGGAACCAAGGATGGACAAAACTCCGGGCACGTTCAACACGCGGAACCGTTCTTCACGAACAATCCGAACAAAAATATAGTTAGGAAACAACGGAAGATCCAGCTTGACCTTGCAACGATTCTTCCATTCCCGGACTTCCTGGTAGAGAGGCAAAAACGACTCGATTTGCCGCTGATCACAATGAAAAGCGATGCGCTTCTCGTGGCGAGGAGTAGTAAAGACCGCAAACCAGTTTGGAGAATTAAAAGTGCGTTGAGCTACATCTTGTTTTCTAATGGACAGCAACGGCTGCATCAGTAAAGAGCTTGCGAGTTCTGACAAGGCTTCGCCCTCCTTGCTTAGCAAGGACCTCGATAAAAAGCTTTTTCGGAAGTGAACTATTGCGGAGCTCCGCCTCCTGGTGGAACATCCGGCTACGCTGCGACGGAACTCATTCCTGCTCGCTGATTCCGAGTTTCGAATTCGTCGGACCTTTGATTCATTGCGGAGAAGCCCCAACTAGGCTCAAGCCGACATATCTCAAAGTCACTGGTGAATTCAGCTACTCATATATAGCAGGGCTTCTTTGCTGGAATATTAATGTTCTATTAGAAAAGCATCCGTCAGAAATTCCTACTGTGGGAAACGCGGATTTTATGGGTGAACTTCAAGATAATTCTGCCTCGCAATCTTGTTATCGACCTTAGTAACTGCCGATAGGCAAGGCATGTCGCGCTTAGCGTTTTTATCGGCGCGGCTGAATCCTCTGCCGAGGCTAAAGATGCAGCGTCGTCTCTCTCCTGTTTTGGTTATTTTTCTTGTGGCCTTTGCCACTCCTCGTTCCGCTCATTCACAGACTTCAGCATCCACGCTGAACTCACTGTCGAAACCGCCCTTAGACCGTGTAATCAGCTTGATAGACGACCAACGGAGAATCATTCTCGCGGGCAACCGGCATCCGCTCGCCACGATGGAGAACGACATTGGCGCGGTCTCACCTGATCGCCGCTTGGAAAAAATGATTCTGTTATTCCGGCCCGATGCTCAGCAGCAGACCGATCTTGACAGCTTGACAATAGCGCAGCAAGACCCAACGTCTCCTTACTATCATCAATGGCTAACGCCGGAGAGTTATGCGTCTCACTTTGGAATATCGGGTAATGACAAAAATCGGACACTCGCTTGGCTGATAAGTCATGGTTTTGAAATCGACGAGGTCGCAACCGGGGAAAGATCTATCCTCTTCACCGGCACGGTTGCGCAAGTTGAAGAAGCATTTCACACGCAGATTCACTCATACATATGGAAGCATGAAACTCACTATGCCAACACCAGTAATCCCGAGATACCGGCGGCATTGAGCGGCATTGTGGACGGAGTGGTTTCGCTGCATGACTTCCAAACTCAGCCGTTGCACACCGGCGCTATTAACCTTTCACCAGAATCACTCGACAGTGCTCATTCCCTAACCCCAGCGGATTTTGCCGCGATCTACAACTTGGCGCCACTTTATGCTTCGGGTATCAACGGAGCAGGACAAAGCATAGCCATCGCGGGCCGCACGACAATTGACTTGCGGGATGTACAACAATTCCGCGTTTTGTATGGCCTTCCAGTGATCGATCCGGAGATTTTCATCGACGGGGTTGATCCGGGACGACTTGGAAAGGAAGAGGAAGCGGAGGCTCTTTTGGATGTGGAATGGGCGGGGGCAGTGGCCCGGAATGCATCGATCAAATATGTTGTTTCGAAATCAACCAGCGCGACGGATGGAATATTCCTCGCGGCTCTATACATTGTGAACCATAACCTGGCTCCGGTGATGAGCCTGAATTTCGGGCTTTGTGAAGCTGCGCTGGGCGCTTCTGCAAATCGTTTTGTCAATTACCTCTGGCAGCAGGCGGCGGTACAGGGAATCACGGTGGTCGTACCGTCGGGAAACAGCGGCGCCGCCGCTTGCGATGATCCATCCACTATGAAGGCCGAAGGAACGGAAGCCGTCAATGGCCTTGCCTCTACCCCCTATAACACCGCGGTGGGTGGCACGGAATTCGACGACACCGCAAATCCTAGCCTCTATTGGACGGCATCGAATGGCTCCGCCACACAAGGCTATGCGCTGCGATACATTCCGGAGAAGGTCTGGAATGAGAGTGGCGCGTCTGGGCTGTATTCGAGCGGGGGCGGGGTCAGCACGTTGTATTCCAAGCCATGGTGGCAAAGCGAACAAGGAACTTTTACCGGTAAAAGCCGAGATTTGCCTGACGTGGCATTATCGGCGGCAACACACGATGGATACCGGATTCAGTTACATGGCGCGCCCATGGTGGTAGGCGGAACGTCAGCAGCGGCTGCTTCCTTCGCAGGATTGATGGCACTGCTAATCCAGAGCGCAGGAGCGCGGCAAGGCAATGCGGCTTCGATGCTTTACGCACTAGCAAACCGGTCGCAGCTTGCTGGTGAAGCCGCATTTCACGACATTATCGCAGGTAACAACAGCGTGCCCGGCGTAACGGGATACAGCGCCGCCGCAGGATACAACCTGGCAACCGGACTGGGCTCGGTGGACGCGGAGTTTCTGGCCGACGGCTGGAGTAGTCACGCTCTGACCAGTACCGGCATGGGCGGCACGGGTACGATGGCAGGCGAATCGCCCGAACTGGCAACGCGCATAGAATCGGCAGCCAAGACGTCGCCAGTTGCTGCCACGCTTATGCCAGTGCTCTACTACAGCGCCTTCGAATCTGGTCCCGCAACTGGCGGTGGAAGTAATTACGCTTGCGTCTATGGCGAAAACTTTGGAGTGACCCGTGGCTCGTCGAAACTAAGCGTTGATGGCGTCGAGATAACGCTCTACAGAAGCTGGGCCGATTATGGAAAACCTTACGGGCCAGGCCATTATGCCGAAGCCTGCGGCGACCTAGGCAAACGCATTCCTTCCAGCTCTGCGCGGGTGCAGATTATGACTGTGCACGGTTCCAGTAACACGGCGGCCCTGGCCACCGGACAGGGAGCATTCGGGGCGTCAGGGATTGGACACTGAAGACCTTACGCGCACTCGCCAAGCTGACCGTGTAGACTTTGTAACTGTGCAAAGACGCGTGTCTGGGGGAGCTAAATGGCGAGTGTGCGTAAGTACATAGCAACGTCAGAGGATAAGTGGGCTGAGCTGGCCCGTCGGGCGTATCGCGCGCTTGTGAATTTCAGCGTACCAGCACCTCGCATCATCATGTATCCCATACTCCGGTTGACCCTGTTTCTCAGGGCCGTTTGCTATTTCATCCTGCGAGTGTTCTTCTGCGAACCGCTTTTCAAAGCCTACTGCAAGCAATGCGGGCGCAACGTGCATACGGGCGTATATCTGCACTGGGTGCAAGGAAGAGGTAGCATTATACTCGGAGACAATGTCACGATCGATGGAAAGAGCCGTTTCTGCTTCGCCACGCGTTACTCGGACAACCCGACGTTGCAAATAGGCGACAACACTGGCATCGGACACAACTGCTCGTTTACGATAGGAAAACACATCACAATCGGAAGAAATACTAGGATTGCCAGCGGGGTCCGGATGTTTGATTCTGCCGGACATCCAACGAACCCGGCCGACCGGTTGGCCGGTCTTCCAACTCCCGTAGATGACGTACAGCCGATCACCATTGGCGATAACGTGTGGATCGGGGGTAGTTGCATAATTTACCCCGGTGTAACCATCGGCAATGGTAGTGTCATCTCGATGGGATCGGTTGTTACGGCGAATGTGCCGGCGAATGTGCTTGTAATGGGAAATCCGGCACGACAGATCTTATCGCTGGTTGGGACACCTTCCCCGGTATGCAAACTCTGAGCACTGTGGCATCGAAGAACAGCGATAGCGGATCGGGATTTTGCGAGGCAGCGGAGTTAATCGCAACATCCTGGCGCGAAAATAAGGAACAGGCTCTCGACTATAACGCCGCCTTTCTCCAGTCGTGCTATGAATACCCCGGCGTGGACACCTCTTTGTCTCCCGCAATTTTTGTTGACTCCCGTATGGTCGCAATGGCTTCTGCCTTTCCTCGATCAGTTTTGTTCGATCGGAAGCTCCTGCGATTAGCTATGCTGACATTTTGCACCGTAGCTCCGGAAATGAAAGGGAAAGGTCTCGGGTTGGCAGTTTGGCGGGAGTGCCTGCAACGAGTGCGAGCAGCCGGATACGATGGTGCCATTCACTATTGCGTGGAAGGTAACAAGTCAAACTTCGTCACTGTCGCTGCGGCGGAAACACTCGGGTTTGAAGCTTGTCGGGTTTTTACTGTTCAGCAATTGATGCGCTTCATACCGGAATCTACGCCCACCACTAAACAGTGCATCAGCGACGTCTCCTTTCGAAGGGCATTCGCCACCCATGCAGCCCGTCTCGCCGGGAAAGAGCAGTTCGCTCGAACATGGAGCGAACGCGAAATCGATTGGGAATGCCATAGGCGCTACGGCGCTGTCTGCGCCAGCTGCAACGGCAATCCTGATGACGGCTTGCTTACGGGGTACGTGATCGGAACGGCTGCCGATGCGGGTGTGCGATGCCTGTTTTTCGAAAACATCTTCTGGGGGAATCTAGACGACCTTGGCCGCGAGTTGCTGGTCACCTCACTGCTTTCTCAGGTCGCGGGACAAGCGCAGATCGCCGCCGTCCCACTTTTCGGCTATGCAGACATGTCGGTGTTTGCGCGCCTTGGCTTCCGCAAGACCGTGCGTAAGACAAATCTATACCTTACCGTTTGGAACGGCGTCTGTCCGCGAACGCTCTCATCCGCGTATATGGATTTATTGTAATTGACGAAGCAAGAGAATGGAGCACAACCCACGCAATGACAATCAACGAAGAAGCCCGTAGCGTGATAGCTGAGATTACCGGCTTACCAACTGACATAAGCGGCAATGCCGACTTGTATTCTGAACTGGGCGTAGCTTCCATCAAGGCGATCCAGTTGCTGATAGCGCTTGAAGAGCGCTTCTGCATCAGTGTCCCCGATGACCAGTTCATCGAGGCTACTACGGTTGAGCGCCTAACTGAAATGATCGCTCGCCTGAAGCAATCAAACTGAGGATCAAATGGCAATGGACAAAGCGGACGGGTGGTCTTTGCGGTCAGATTTCCTGAATGCGGCCACTCAATACCGGGACAATGTGGCACTGGTGATGCGTGACAGGTCGATCACCTACGCCGAAATCGAAAGCACCGCTCGCGGTTGGGCAGCTGCTATCCTCGACACGCTCGGGCGGCCGGCGGAGCGTATCGGCGTGTTCGGACACCGCAGCGTGACGAGTTACATTGGCCCAATTGCTGCGCTCATGGCCGGAGCAGCCTTCGTTCCACTGAACTCGTCATTTCCCACAGAACGCACCATTGCGATGGCAGAGGCGTCAAAGCTCGACGCGATCATCGTAGATCGCGCCGCATGTGCTCAGTTGCGGCAAGTCGTCGGTTCACTCAGCAGTGTACCGGTGCTATGCCTGCCTGATGCCGGCGCCGCCGAAGTCTCGGCTCTGGACGCCATCGTCCTCCATGGTCCCACCTTGAATGCCGGATCTGTTCATCGCCTTCCTCCAATATCAGCCGAGGATACCGCCTATCTGCTGTTCACTTCCGGAAGCACAGGACAGCCAAAGGGTGTGCCTATCACTCACGGCAATATTCGCCATTTTCTCGAATACGTCAGCCGCCGTTATGGCATCAACGAGCACGACAGGTTTTCTCAGACGTTCGACCAGACATTCGATCTCTCTCTGTTTGATCTCTTTTTGGCATGGCGCCACGGAGCATCCGTGCACTCAATGGCCAACATCGAGTTGCTGGCGCCGACGACCTTCATCAACAAGCACGAGTTGACCGTCTGGTTTTCGGTGCCGTCGGTGGTGGCGCAGATGCGCAAGCGCAATTCATTAGTGCCAGGTTCTCTGTCAACTCTGCGGTGGAGTTTGTTCTGTGGTGAGCCGCTCCCGGTACCCAGTGCGGAAGCCTGGCAAGCCGCCGCCCCAAACTCGACGGTGGAGAATCTCTATGGCCCCACGGAGTTAACGGTTGCCTGCTTTGTTCAGCGATGGTTCTCCGCGGCGTTCGCTGCTTCCGCACAGGATGTGGTACCGATTGGCCGGCCATTTGACGGCCTTGGTGCGCTTATTGTCAATGAGGAACTGAAACCAGTGGCCAATGGAGAGTCCGGCGAACTCTGTGTTTCCGGGCCACAAACTTCACCCGGCTACTGGCTAGCTCCGCAAAAAACCGCTGAGCGATTTGTGGACCTTCCGGTCTCGAACTACGAGAAACGCCGATTCTACCGGACGGGGGACCGCGTGCGATGCGGTGCCGACGGCGAATACACATTTCTTGGGCGTACTGATTTCCAAGTAAAGGTGCTTGGCTATCGCGTTGAGTTGGGAGAGATTGAGGCGGTGCTTCGGCGCGACGCCGGGATCAGTGAGGCCGTGGCGCTCGGCTGGCCAATTGCGGACGGGGTCGCACAGGGCGTCATCGCGTTTGTAATGGGCAGCAATGTCCAAGAAAAGCATCTCCTGCTGGAGGCAAGCCGCAAATTACCTCACTACATGGTGCCCCAGAGGCTTATCGTGCTTGAGGAGATGCCTAAGAACGCGAACGGAAAGGTGGATCGCAACGAACTCCAGCGCAGATTAGCCGGTGAATGTACTACAAAATAGGCTTATCCGCTCGTGGCCAAGTCCGAGTCATACCGTCTGCACCTTGCCGAAAGAGCTGCCGAAAACCGTCGGCTCGGGCTCGAGAGCTTTGCTGATTGCTTCTACGGCGCAGTACATCTGCCACGTCGAGACGAAATAGATGCTGATTCCTCGGCGCTGTGCTTCTTGCACAGCCAATTGAAAGACGCTTGGCAAACCAACATTCAGCAAAGCTATCAAGTTGAAATCGGCGGCTCCGTGAGAGTGAAGCTTAACGAAAACATCCTCACCGATCCGAGGCGCCAGATCGAACCAGCGTTGTACACGGTATGGGCTGGGAAGATCATAGCCCGTCAGTTCGCCGGACTCCATGCGCGGCAGGAGTCGCTCCTTCCACCTAAGGCCAAGGGGGCCGGGAATCATCAACAGATCGCCTCTCTTCCCCTCACCTCGGCGTACCGGTGTACCGTAATCGTAGGACTTCGGGGCAAGCGAGTCGCCGGTACACCAATACAGGGTATTAATCGTCCTCGCCTGGCTTGGACTGTTGCCCGATGGCATGGTGAAATCCGCATAGCAGCCCAGATCACGCAAAATCGCGATCTCATTGTTTAGGCCACAACAAAGGCCTCCGGGTAAAGAGTTATCGAGCGCCCAGTTGCCGTGAATAAAGCCAAAAGTAGTCCGCCCGCTCACCGTCCGCAGCAGGCCGTGCCGCTCCCTCAGTGTCTGACAGAAGGTGCTGATCTTGTGAATAAACTCTTCACGACTGTCGCCATCATGATGAATGTGTACTTCAACATCGGCAATCCCGGCATGAGTCATCTCTGCAAGCAGTTCGAGTAGATCCGGGTGGTACTCCTCTTGCGGATAGAAGAACGTGTAGTTCGGAGCAGAACCAGCGGAATCCCTTGGTGCGCGCGCCGCAATTTCCGGCCATCGGTTTCGCCACGCATCCACTCGCCGACGGGCAGTAGCAAGGTCTGCATGATTCCAGAACGGTTCGTAATGATCCGCTATGGCAAACCAGATTCTTCGAACTGGGCGCGGCTCATTGGTAAGGAATCGCCGCACCCGATCGGCAACGTACGGTTGCAGCCATATCTCAGCGTGACGAGGTAATTTCATGCCGGCGAAACCGGCGTGATTCCAGTTACAATGCGCGCGATGCGTTGCGCAGCTTGGCCGTCCCAGAGGGGAAGCGTCGAGCCTTGCCTTGCCTTCCCTGCCAGTATTTGGTCGAGTGCTGGGCGCAGCCGTTCTGGATTGCGTCCAACTAGAGTATTGGTGCCAAGGCTCACGGTGATGGGCCTCTCTGTATTATCGCGAACCGTCAGGCACGGTACCTGCAAGAATGTCGTTTCCTCCTGAATACCGCCTGAGTCTGTGATCACGACTACCGCCCGCCGCTGCAACGCGAGAAATTCCAAGTATGGTGACGGTTCGAGAAAGAACAAGTTCGGATTCGAGATGTTTGGCTGCGCGCCCAATTCGCGGATCTTCTGCTGCGTTCGTGGATGCACCGGAAACAGGACCGGCAATTCGTCGCTGATTTCCGCGAGAACACGCAGCAGCGACCTAAGAAAGTCCGGGTCGTCAACATTGGCAGGGCGATGCAGAGTTACTAGCGCATAGCGTGGTGGCAGACCTGGAAGAATGTGTGTCTCAGACATTGGAAGCATACACATCAGCGTGTCAATCATAACGTTGCCCACAAGATGGACTCTGCTGGGATTGACTCCCTCACGTGCAAGGTTGTGGTTGCCGTCCTCCGACGGAGTGAACAGCAGATCGGAAATCTGGTCCGTAAGCAACCGATTTAGCTCTTCCGGCATGGTGCGATCGAACGATCGCAAGCCAGCTTCCACATGTCCAACACGAATCTGCAACTTGGCACACACAAGAGCTGCCGCCACTGTCGAATTCACGTCGCCATAAACAAGAACAAGGTCGGGCCTGTGCTCGAGAACTACCGGCTCGAGTCTTTCCATGATTCGACTGGTCTGCTGTGCATGACTGCAAGAGCCTACCTCAAGATTGACGTCCGGCGTTGGCAAACCGAGTTCGCGAAAAAATACTTCTGACATGCTGAAGTCGTAATGCTGACCGGTATGAACCACAACCTGATACACGCCTCCGTATTGCTTCAGGGCATGATGGACTGGCGCAGCTTTCATAAAGTTGGGCCGGGCCCCCACTACGTGAAGAATATTCATGCACATTCCTTTGAGTTACGACTGAGGTCGGCAATCGTTGCGGCGGTAGAGCGCAAGCAACCAGGAGGGATGAGTACGCCTCAGTTTGAAATTCAAAAAATCACATAGAAGCATTACAAATCTCGAACGCGGTGCCGCCGCGCGCGCACCATGACAAATGGGGCAATGAGTACTGACATCCCACGCGAACGCCCTCGCGAATCGCTGTCGCAGCCAGAGCAGGCGGCGATCATAAATTGTCGTCTCACGTCCAAAAGGCTCGCTGCGTACCAGCGAAAAACCAGAAAACAGATTACTCAGATCTTCCGGGCGGTAACGACGCCGATGGCCCCAAATGTGGAACTTTGTGCCGCATTCGCAGAGGCCGAGGTTCTCTGTTAGATTCTCGTCATTGGGCACGGTAACGAGAATGTAGCGCTTTGCTACCTGAGCAAATTCGTTACGTGCGCGGCGTTCGACGTCCTCATCGAGATGTTCCAGCATCTCCGTGCAGAGGACCAGATCGAATTCCCCGTCGGCAAACCCAAGGTTATCGCAGGACCGCAGGAATCCAGGAACATGCAGTTTTGAGAGTGCAACGGAACTGATATCAACCGCTGTAACTAATTTGTCTGCATCGGCCAAAGCATGAGACACGCGCCCATCCCCGGCACCCACATCAAGCACCTGCTTGCAATCAGCCGGGACCGCCGATACCGTGTAGCATATCCGGGCATGGTCGGCTGCGCTGATTTCTGCTTCGCGCCACCGAAGGTCATAAAACGATTTCTCCTGATCCGCAGCCTGGTGCATGGCTTGACTCCGCTCCGTCTCATTGCAATGAATGTTTTTGGATAAGCTGTCACGTTCGGCTCCGCTCTGATCTGCGGTACGCATAATGGACGGCCTCAGAAAACCGGGCCGTGATCGATCGCCAGTGAAACTGCTCCGTCATACGTTGGACTTCTTCGGGAGCCCGGGCCTGCATCTTCAGCGCACTCATCAAGGCGCCTGCAATCTGGCTGACATCGTCGGACTCAGCGCAGAAGCCAGCGCCGGTTTCAGTGATTGCGTCAGACAAGGCACCTTCATCGGCGATAGCCAGAATAGGCATTCCCGTCTGGAGGCACTCAAAGAACTTCGCAGGCACCTGCAAGCGGTGTTGCCCTTGAACTATCAGGTGAACATCGGCCGCCCAAAGCAACTTCTGCGCATTTTTCCACGGCAGTCGAGGCTGAAATGTTATCGTCTTATTCGCAAATAAGCTCGGGGTCGCCCGTTCCGCAGCGGCGACGAATTGCGCCTCGACATCTCCCAGGAACATTACTTCGAGGTTTTCTCGCTCGATGGCTTCGCTCTCAAGAAGTAACTTCAGAGCTTGGCAAAAAGTATCAATTCTCCGGGTCCCGTAAATGGTTCCTGTGTGGAGAATAAAACGCCGAGTGCGGTTTTGCTTGGGGCCGCTGGGATAGGAAGGTTCAAAGCCGTTTGTGATGGTTACAAACTTCGATGCGGGCTGTTGTGGATAGGCGGCGATAAACATCTGTCGAAGGCGTTCCGTATTGCACACGATCACATCCGCTTCTGCGATACAGGCTTTCTCCCAGGACCGGTCTCTACGGAGACGCCAATTTGGAAGTCTGGCACTGCAAGCAGTCCAGGGATCACGGAAATCGGCAACCCAAGCCAGACCATACTTCCGCTTCAGGCTGTTCGCAATCAGGTGACACGTCCAAGGCGGTCCAGAGCTAATGAGAACCCTGGTTGCATTTCGCTCGCAGATCCGTGCTCCGGATTTCTTCGCTGGCCAATACCAGCGAATGAATGCGTCAGGCATATAGAGTGCGGCCAGGGCCTGCGATCGCCAGGAAAGGGCACCTCCCTCTCTGGCCGCTTCCGAGGCATGTTCCACTGAAGATTGCTTGGGATGAGTCACCAGGCAATGCTTCAAGCGAGCGATGTATCGTGCCGGGTCCGGCCAACCTGCAACGCGGCAAACCTTCGTACCGGATAGGTAATCCTCTGGAACAGGATCAAGTGAAGCCGCAGGAACTGGCATCGTAAGTACAGAAGGTGACACGTCAAAAGCGGGAAAGTGTTCGCAGAGTTTGGCGATGCGACGTCCACCCACCTCGCCGTCAGGAGGGAAATACGCGCTGATCAACAAAACGGAAAGCAAGAATAACCTCCGCACATCTGGACAGTCCTCATATGTTTGCTTTCGGCGCGACTACGATTTGCCTAAGATTTCATAGGCCGCCAGAGTCCAACACCGCTTTCTCCTCGGCAATGGTTCCAACATGAGCATTCGCATGCCCCACGATGACCGTCAGAAATCGCATGAAATTCTTACGTGCTCCCATTGGCAGCCGTTTCGCAAGTGGCGCAATTCTCTCCAAATCCTCGTGAGGCACCGCATGAAGCAGCTTCAGGAAAACCAAATAGCTCAACGCGCCTACAACAATACCCAATACGATCGCGATTGGCGGGGAAATTAGGTAACAGAGCAAAGCAACCAGCAGACTCATGGCAATTGCAGCACCTCCAATCCGAACAATGGTTCGCCATTGCATTCGGAGGTGGCCCAAGCGGGCGGCCGTGCCCCAGATCGAAATCACCGCGAACGATTGTGAAACGCCATTCGCGATTGCCGCACCGATAGGGCCAAATCGTGGAATCAGCACAGCATCGAGGAACA
>Ga0181520_10010990_pt1 | contig 11988 bp, 10 predicted proteins | sample PEATcosm2014_Bin_29_FD_132451 | JGI IMG/M metagenome (GOLD analysis project Ga0181520, IMG submission 132451) | Peatland microbial communities from MTU Mesocosm Facility, Houghton, MI, USA - PEATcosm2014_Bin02_30_metaG | ecosystem: Environmental > Terrestrial > Soil > Wetlands > Peat | place...
AAACGGAGCCGCCCGACAGCGCCGGGCTGGCGAGCCTCGTCGTCTGCGCCCGTGCGCGCCTGCTCGGCGGCGACCGCCGTTACCGCGTCCTGTCGCTCTGCCGTTGCGCGCGCCTCGCGGCGCAACGCCACGACTGGCGCCTCGCCGCCGAAGCCGCAGAGCTGGCGCTGCTGATCGGGCCGGGACGGGCGGCGAGACAGCTGGCGGGGGGAAGGGAATAGTGGGCGGGACGTCACCGAAATTCGTCGCGGTGGTAATTCCCAGCTATCGCGTCCGTGCGCACATCCTCGACGTGCTCGCCCGCGTCGGGCCGGAAGTCAGCGCGATCTACGTTGTCGACGACGCATGCCCTGAGGACAGCGGGCGCATGGTTGAGGAGAACGTCACGGATCCGCGCGTCAAAGTGTTGCGAAATGCAGTCAATCTTGGCGTCGGCGGCGCGACCCTCAACGGCATGCGGCAAGCGGCGCTCGACGGCGCGGAAGTCATCGTAAAGATTGACGGCGATGGGCAAATGGACCCAACCCATATCCCGAGCTTCGCCGGCGTCATTCTGTCCGGCGAAGCCGATTACGCCAAAGGCAACCGCTTTTTCGAGCCGGAGTGCGTGGCTTCGATGCCAGTCGCCCGGCTGTTCGGTAACGCCGGACTCTCATTCCTCGCCAAGATCTCCACCGGCTATTGGCACTGCTTCGATCCAACCAACGGCTACGTCGCAATCCATGCGAGCCTCCTGCCGCTGCTGCCGATCGAGAAGATCGCCAAGCGCTATTTCTTCGAGTCGGACATGCTTTTCCGTCTCGGGCTCCTAGGCGCGCGCGTCGTCGACGTGCCGATGTACGCCTACTACGGCGAGGAGAAGAGCGGGATGAAGCCGCTGCGGGAGATGCCGCGCTTCGCGGGCGCCCATTTGCGCAACTTCGGCAAGCGGATCGTGTATACCTACTTCCTGCGCAATTTCAGCGTCGCCTCGGTCGAACTCGCGCTGGGACTCGCGCTGTCGGCGTTTGGCGCCGTGTACGGGTCCCTGAATTGGGGCTTCAGGGCGCCGGCGACGGCCGGCACCGTGATGGTCGCCGCGCTGCCGATCATCGTCGGAGTTCAGCTTCTGCTTGCTTTTCTCAACTACGATATTGGGTCCGCGCCTAACCAAGCGCTGTACCCGCGGCTGAGAACGTCCGGGCGGACGATGGTGGCGCTGAGGCATCACGACGACACTACGCAATGCTTGGATGGCAAAAGGCAGGTTGTATGAATGAGATCGTCTCCAAATCGCTTGTCGCTGTTGCTCCTTAAGCCGTCCTCGGTCCTGGCGCGTGGTTCTGCAATTCGTTGCGCCGCTGAGCGCGCCTCGCGGGAATGCACGATGATTCTTTTGTCGCTTCGGCACCAGAACTGGTCCGTTCAAGCGGTCGACGTCAACGCGCTCGTCCGCAACGCTCTCATGGCTGTCAGCCTATGCGTAGAGCGCGGTGCGGCAATCGCGCCGCCGATGCGCAATCTCTTTTCCGCCCCCCCCACGATCGGCGGCGCTCCTCCGCGCCGCCTCGACCGCGCCTTGGACGTTGAAACTATAACCTTCGCCAGCCGCTCGGCAGGGACATTTCTCAGAAGGCGCCAGATCGACCGTTTCTTTCGCCCCCATCGATTCAAGGCGACGTTGACGTGGCTGCTGTCGCCAACTGGAGGCGGGAGGTCCTTGAGGAATTGCCGTAGCCCCGGTACGGCGTTCCGGGGCCGTAGCTCGTCCGAGACCGAGAGCGTAGATGAGGATCTCTCTTGCTGCGGCGTTCAAATAGATCTACCTGCGAATGAAACCGAAGAGGTTCCGAGGCGCGTCGTTTTTGAGCGCGACCGCGATTCGCTTGAACCGAAGATTTCTGACCTCAAACAGGTGCAGCGCCAAACGTGCAACAGGCGCCTGCCAGCTTGGCTCTCGATTAAAACTGACCATCGTCGATGGACAGCTCGTTGCACGGTGCCGCTGGTTGTAAGGCTCCAACAGACACTCCCGCAGTTCGCGCAGTGGCCCGCTTCGCCCACCGCTATCGCCTCGGGACGTGAGCCTTGAGCCAGTTCATTCGATACTCCCTTGTCCAGGTCGCGTCCTATGGCGTCGATATCGGAAGCTTTTTTCTATTTCTGGCGCTTTTGGGCGACTACCCGTTGCCCGCTAACGCTGCGAGTAAAGCCTTAGGGGGTGTATTTTGCTTCCTCTTGCATCGTGCTTTCACGTTCCGAATGCCTGAGGAGAATCGCGACGGCGCTCAAGCAGTACGATATTTTCTATTATTGGCGTTTAATGTACCTTTGTCGACCGCCATACTTGGCGCGATTCTGTATGTCTATGTACCAGAGGCACTCGCCAAGATTATTGGTGACGGAATCACTTTCTTGATCAATTATTGGCTAAACAAGCGCTTTGTATTTGTGAGGCGACGCGTGTGTGACGCCGCTCGCACGCTGCAATGAGACTGGCGATCTCTGGCGCCACTGGCTACATCGGCCAGCGTCTTATGGCGCGAGCCCGCGCTGCAGGCTACGACATTCTTGCATTGTCGAGGCGACGGCCCAGCCTCGAGCCTATTGACTGGATGCCATTCGATCTCGCAGACGCAGACCCGCTTACGTTACCCCTCGGCGTGAAGGCTCTGGTTCACCTCGCCGCGACCACGAAGTCAGCGAGTTTCGATGAAGAAGGCGAGCTCAACGCCGCGAAACGGCTAATCGAAGCATGTGGAAGCGGAAAGGTGACTCTGATTTTTGTATCTAGCCAGACCGCGCGCGCCGACGCGCCGACAAGCTACGGCCGCGCGAAATGGGCGATCGAGCGCGCCTTCCTAAAGCGCGGCGGAACTGTAATTCGCGCAGGGCTGGTTTATGGCGGGCCGGAGCGTGGGTTGTTTGGCGCAGTCATCACCTTGGCGCGTCGACTGCCGGCGCTGCCGGCCTTCTGGCCTCCGCCGTATGTTCAACCGGTCCATGTCGACGATCTCGTCGAGGCGCTTCTGACCGTGGCGATTCGAACGGACCTCGCGGGCGCTGTACTATCGATCGGCGCCGCATCCCCAGTCAGCTTCACGGATTTTCTCCGCGCGTTAGCGCGTTCGCGTCTGCGCAAGCGGCGTGCGTTCATTCCGACGCCGCGCTTTGCCATCGGCGCAGCGCGTCTCTTCGTCGGTTCGACCATAAGCTCCCGCCTAGGGCTCGACCGGTTGGAATCATTATTTACGCTGCCGATGATGGATACAGCAAAGGATCTTCGTCGCCTCGGGCTGACGCTAAGGCCATTGGAGACGGGGCTCGCGCGAGGAGCCAACGGGGTAAGGCGAGCGCGAATCGCCGAGGGGCGGGCGATGCTCGCCTACGTGCTCCGCGCGCCACCGCGATCCGCCCTAGTCCGGCGCTACGTTCGAGCGATCGAGCGCTTGCGTGGCGGCGCGCCTTTGCCGCTGCCTGACTTGGCGCTGCGTCGGCCGGCGTGCCTGGCTTTGTTCGATGGGGCTGGGGCGACGCGTGGAGAACTCGGCTGGCGCCTCGACGCCGCGGTCGCGCTCGCCGAGGCGAGCCCCCAGGGCGCAAAGCGCTTTCTGCGTTCCGGCTTGCCCTCAGGCTTTCTCAAGGCCGCTCTCGCGCTCAGTCTCGCCGCCTTCTGCGAATTGACCTGGCGGGGCGCCGCACTTCTTTCGTGGCCGCTGCTACGTCGCTGGAAAGCCTGCCGATGACCGACCCGTTCGACGTCATCATCGTCGGCAGCGGCCCCGCCGGCGTCAGCGTCGCGTTTCCGCTGCTCGAAGCGGGGCTTAGAGTGTTTCTAGCGGACGGAGGTCGAAACCCCAGCATCGACCCGCCTCTGGGTTCGTTCCTTGGTAACCGCGCTCACGATGAGGAACAGTGGAAATGGATGATCGGCGAAGATTTCCGCGCGCTCAGTCGCGCCGACGCCGTCTCGCCCAAACTGCGCGTTCCGCCGCTCGACTTCGTTTTCGATGGCTTCGAAACAGACAACCGAATCGACGCTTCCGATTTTATCGCTATCGGGTCGATGGCGGCGGGAGGCCTCTCGAATGCTTGGGGATGTGGGGTCGCAGCGCTGACGCGAGAGGAGCTGGCCGATTATCCGTTCGATCCAGGGGATTTGAATGCTTCGTTTGCGCGTGTGGCTCGCCGGATCGGGGTTAGCGGTGGTAGCGAAGACGACCTCGCCGATTACTTCGGTTTGAACTCCTGGGCCGACGCGCCCCTGCCGATGGATCGGCTGCAGTCAGAGTTGTTTGCGCGCTACGCCAAGAGACGAAAATCCCTGTTCGCAGGATTCCAAATGGGGCGCGCGCGCCTTGCTGCGCTTTCTCGCGACCTCGGTGATCGGCTCGCGTGCGATCAATCCGGCGCTTGTCTCTGGGGATGTGGCCGACGCTCGCTTTATTCGGCGCGCGATGACCTTGTTAAGCTGCGGCGTTACGCTAATCTGACGTACGCTTCGGGCTTCGTGGTTCGCGAAATCACAAGCGATTCGCCGCTTGTGTCGGTGATTGGCCGCGGTCCGCAAGGCGAGCGATGCGTCGCGGCGCGCCGGGTTGTTCTTGCGGCGGGAACGCTTGCGTCGACGCGACTGGTCTTGCAGGCGCTCCGGCACGTCGGGCCAGTGCCTTTGCAAGCCTGTCCGACCGCGGCCTTTCTGATTTGGGCGCCGACTCATCTCGGCCAACCCCGCGAGGCGGCGTTTGGCCTGGCGCAACTTGCTTTTGTGCTCGGCCTCAAGAACGGCGTTCGGGGCTTCGGAGGGCTTTTCAACTCAACTGGCATTCCGCTGGCCGAATTCAGCCGCTACCTCCCAATGCGGCGGAGGCTCGGCGTCGATGTCTTGTCCAGGCTGATGAGTTCCTGCGCGGTGGGAAATTTCTTCTTGCCAGGACGCTACACGCGCGCGTCCCTCCGCCTCAACGCAGATCAATCACTGCATGTGGAAGGCCGCTACGCCGATGACGTGCGCCCGCTGATGGCGGAAGTCGAACGCAAACTGCGCGCTTCATTTCTCAAACTCGGAGCGCTCCTGTTACCGACGAGTTTCCAACTCGGGCGCCCCGGCGGCGACATTCACTACTCCGCATCGCTTCCGATGCGGGCGGCGCCCGGGATTGGCGAATGCGACTGTGATGGCGAATTGCACGGCCTCGCGGACGTTCATGTGGTCGACGGCGCTGCTTTGCCGTCGTTGCCGGCAAAGCCGCACACGCTGATAGTGATGGCGAACGCCGATCGCATCGGTCGCCGCCTCGCGGCGCGGCTCAGCCCGGAAGCGCGTTGAGCGCGCGCTTGGGAACTCCAAGGAATCAATGGAACATTCGGCCATAAGAAGCGACTGCGGTTGGACTGCGCCCTTTGCTGTCGAGCGAAAGAACTCCGACGCTCGGATGGCTTGGCCCGGCCTCGAGGGCAAGTCGAGATGACGAAAAGCCAATCCTTGATTCAATATCGCCCAGTGGTCGTTGTGACCGACGGTATGTGGCGCAAGAGCTTGTCCGCGATACGCTCCTTGGGGAAAGCCGGGTTCTGCACGCATGTCTTCGGCGACAGCTGGTTGACGGTTGGCTTCTGGTCGCGCTTCACCGGCCATCGTCTCGTCGCGCCGGACGCGAAAGACGACGTGGTGGGTTTTGCAAGCGCGCTGCTGCGGCATTTGCGCGAGATCGAGGCGAAGACGCCCGGCGGACGGCGTCCTGTGCTAATTCCCATGGAGGAAGAAAGCTTGCGCTATGTCGTCGACAATAGCGACGCCCTCCGCGCGCACGCTGATTTTCTCGCGCCCAGCCCGGCCGCGTTCTCAACCTGCGCTGACAAGGCGACGACGTTGGCGCTCGCCGCCCGCTTGCAGATCCCCCACCCGAAAACCGAATGCGCCGACTGCGCCGACTCGCTTGCCGCTGCGGTCAAGCGCATGCGCGGAGATTTTGTCGTCAAGCCGGTCCATGGCTCCGGCTCGCGCGGCGTACGGTACAGTCCGGCGTTCACGGCGAGCGAAGCGGAGGCTTACCTTCGCGCGTTTGGGCCCGCTTTGGTTCAGGAGCGGGTTCCGCGAGAAGGCGACGCGATTGGGGTTTCTCTGCTGTTTGGTCGGGACGGCGAGTGCTTGGCGCATTTTTGCCACAAGCGGCTACGCGAGTTTCCGAATGGTGGCGGCCCGAGCACGGACCGCATCGGCGTCGCCGACGAGAGGCTGCTGAAGATGTCTCTGCAGCTGCTCCAGGAAATTCAGTGGCAAGGCGTCGCGATGGTCGAATGGAAGATCGACCCGCGCACCGGCGAGCCGATGCTGATGGAGATCAACCCGCGCTTTTGGGGAAGCCTGGAATTGGCGGTGCGCTCGGGCGTGGATTTTCCGCTGCTCTACGCGCGCGCCGCGGCCGGCTGCGCGACGCCCGCCCCGGCGCCGGCTCTCGGTTTGCGATGCCGTTGGCTGATCCCGGGGGACATTTTGCGCTGGTTGACCTCGGACAGAGCCGAGCGCGAGAGTTTCGCGACGTTCTGCAAGGGATTGCCGTTCTCTGCGGAGGAATGGGACGGCCGCGATTTCCCCGGGTTCGTCGCATGCGTTGTGTGTCAGGCGCTCGCGGTGGCGTTGCTGCCGAAGTATCGAAAGATGTTGCGCCGATGACAGATCTCGCAAACAGCGGCGTCGATTGGCGCGCGGTCGAGGCGGTGATCTTCGACGTTGACGGGACGTTGTACGACCACGCCCGTCTTCGCCGACGCATGTTCGTTCGCCTGCTGCGACGCCTGGCGACATCCCGTTCCGGATGGCGGGACGTTCGCGTGCTGAGAACGTTCCGTCGAACGCGCGAGCGCCTTGCCTTGGCGGAGGTCGACGACGTAGGGCGGCGGCAGTTCGTCGAGGCCGCCGCAGCGACGGGATCGTCGGTCGACGAGGTCCGAGCGATCGTCAATCGTTGGATCGAGCTCGAGCCGCTTGCCTTCATGGGCCGATACGCGGCGCCGGGCATAGGTGGGTTCGTCAGGGGGCTGCGCGAACGGCGCGTTCGCACTGGGGTCTTTTCTGACTATCCCGCAGACGACAAGTTAAGCGTTCTCGGCGTCAGCGTGGAGGTTGTGCGGGACGCCGCCGCGCTTGACGTCGGCCGGCTAAAACCGCATCCGCAAGGTTTCTTGCGAGTTGCGGAACTGTTGAATGTGCGGCCGGACAGGTGCTTGATCATCGGCGATCGTGACGACCGCGACGGCGAAGCGGCGAGGCGAGGCGGGTTCTCCTTTCTGAGGAAGGTCGAGCCCGGTCGAAACCTCGGGCCGATGCAGTTCTCGCGTTTCGAGCAATTGATGCGCGAGATTTTGGCGGCGACGCCCGCGCTCGCCGACGACTCGGGAGAGGTAAGTGGAGGAGGTCACGGTATTTCTCTTGCCGCATCAAGATGACGAATTCGGTGTTTTTTTCGCCATTGAGCAAGCCGCGCGGAGCGGCGCTCGGCCAATCTGCGTCTATCTCACCGATGGCGGCGGTTACGGGCACGATCCGGCGCGGCGCAACGCTGAAAGTCTGCGAGTGCTGCGCCAGCTCGGAGTAGGCGAATCCGACGTCTACTTCACGGGCGCTGACGAAGGTTACAAGGACGGGCTTCTGTATACGCGTCTTGACGACGCGGTTCGTGCGATCGCGCCGATCCTCGAACGACGGCGTGGCATCCGGGCGCTCTACCTCCCAGCCTGGGAGGGCGGCCATCAAGATCATGACGCGGGGCATTTGATCGGCGCCGTGTTGGCCGCCAAGGGTGGACTCTTACCTGTCGCCCGGCAGTTTGGACTTTATCGGGCCACCGACAATCTGCTGGGCATGGCGGCTGTCTTGCCGTTGATGGAGAATGGGCCGATCGATAGTGCGCCAATTCCCCTGGGCGATCGTCGGCGTTACTTGCGCTTGGCGCTGTTTTACGTTTCGCAATGGAAGACGTGGGCGGTCTTGCTGCCAATGCTGGCCTATGCCTATTCGACGAGAGGAGCGCAACAGACTCAACCCCTGTCATTATCGAGGCTCGCCGAGCGACCGCACAAAGGGGCGTTGCTGTATGAGAGACGCGGACAAGCGAATTACCATCCTTTCCGAACCGCGGCGGATGAATTCCTCCGGCGTTCGTTCTGAACCGCCGCGCCGGTCGCGAGCGCCCCACGCGGCGGCGTAGTCTGAAAACAGATCAGGTTCATCCGCGGCGAGGCGCGACCTCGAACTCTCGGTGAGCTGCCTCGCTCTCGCGCGGGGCGGCGCCGGCGTCGGCCGGCTGTCCCATCCTCTTCAATCCACCGCGGCCCGTGCGTCCGCCCGCCCCCCTTGCGCCCCGCGCTCGGCGAGCGTTGAGCCCCACAAGCTCAGCAGCAAGAATGCGACTGGGATGCCCACGACGTAGGCCGGGTACTGGTAGCGAAAGTCCTGCGAAGAAATGAGCGGGATGAGCGAGACGATGTTCATCACCACCGGCAGCAACGCGACGTAGGCGCGGGTCCGGCGGCCGAGCAGGACAACGAGGCCAATAAGGACGAGGAAGATCGCCGCCGGCCGCCAAACGATCACGAATGATGATGGCGTCGAGATCGTCGCGTAGAACACTCCGTCGACCAGCGCTTTGACGGTCGCGAGGGGGCGCGCCGACTCGCTCCAGGGATGCGGGCCGGTCGGATCGGACACGACGCCGAGCACGGTCAGCGCATACTCGGCGTTGTGTGGAGGCGACAACCGCCAATTGATGGCGTTCATGCAAAGAGCATGACCCAGAGCGATATCCGGGTTGGCGATCGCGGCTTTCAGCGCGAGCCCAAACAAGGAAGCGTCGAGCCGCTCGTACTTTATGCCCGGGGCCCAGAACAGGGGCACCGCGGACAAGCAGTCGTAACGTTCGCGCCACTGTTCCAGGGGCAAGATTTCCTGCATCCGCTGGATCGTTTCGCTCGGCAGTTCGCGCCCCGCCGCGGTCACACCCGCCAGGAAGTGCATCGGAAGAAGCCCGCCATAATGCTTGCCGGGGTTGGGAACGCCCAAGGCGGGTATTACCGCCAAGGTCCACAGGAGCGGGACCACAACCCCGGCCGTCGCCCAAGCGACGACGACGCGCGCCCCAACCTTGCGGCCGAACACAATCGCCAGCACTAGGACGACGCCCGCCACCGCGACGACGCCATTGTGGCGCATCGCAGCCGCCATGAACAACGCCAAGGCGACGGCGGCCGCGAAGGCGCGGGACTTGGTCGCCGCGCCGTCAGTCCGCGCGATCATGAGGCTCAGCGCCGCGACCACGGCAAACGCAATCGAATAGGGGATGTCCTTCCAGTCCGCCGTGGAGAGCAAAGCCACCGAGGGAAACATCGGCGTCGCGACGGCGCAGCATGCGACGATCGTAGGCGGGACGCGCCAGCGCACCATCTCGGCGCAGAAAAGGCCGATCGCCAGCGCGAGCAGGACGATCTGGATCGCCATTGAAACGCCAATTGTCCCGAAGAGATAGCCGGGACCGCCGACCAAGATGGTCTCGATCACCGGGTGGCCATTGTCAAAGACCCCGGTGTGCAATTGGTTCCACTGACCAACCGAATCGGGCGACATCTGCGCCGGCCATGTTCCCGCCAACACGAGCGAAAAGACGGCCAACGACGGAAGCGCCAGCGCAACGGCGTCGCGCCACAGCGGCCGGGACGGTTCGGCGCCGGGTTGGAGACGCGCGAGGAGGACGCCGAGCCCCGCCAGCGCGACAAAGACCGCAGCCGCGGCAATGCCGACCGCCCTCAGAAAACGGCCAAGAAAACCGAACGGTTTGATTGCGCCAAGCGGGAAATCCGAAAGCGGGACGACAATGGGCCCCTGCCCGGGATCGGCGGCGTAAAGGTCGAGAACCCGCGTCACGCCATTGATGGTCAAACGGACGCGGCCGGAATAATCATGGCGGCCAAAAGTGAACGATCCATCAGGGGCGACGTTGGTCCTCATGGCAATGGTGGCCGGCTGGTCGCGGTAAGACAGGAGCTGCGGGCCGCGGACCTCCCATCCAAGCTTCGTTGAGGAGCGTCGGGCTAGGCGCGCCGCCGAGACGCCTTCCGGCCACCCGTTGAGCCAGACCTCCGATCCGTGCGAGGCCGGATTCTTCTCGCCCAACGCCGTAATCTGCAACTCGATGGTTTCCGTGCTGCGCCAGGGCCAAACAGGCCACGCTAGCACGCCAAGAATCGAGCAGATCAGCGCGGCCAGCGCAATGCGCCGAAGGGGCAAGGTCCCGAAGGTCGCGCGCGCCCATGCGGCAACGTTGATCGTCCGGGTCATTTCTGCGTAATCTCCCTTGATAGTTGGAACCTCGGAGCTAAGCGACCGGCGCAAAAGTCGCGGAAGGCGAGCGCCAAAACGCCCGAATTTATGTCTTCGCAGAAACGAGAGTCCTCAAGTTCGAGGCGTCAATCAGAATCTCCTGGAATGTATTGATCAACGGTAGGTCGCCAATCGCTTCCGGAAGAACGGCACAGCAGTTGTACGCGTCATATATCAACTGGTATTTCTTCGTATATAATTCCTTACGCAACGCCATTGTATCGTCGTCTTGGCAGTGCACATGCTCGAAATAGATAACAGATGGTCTTATTCTGTCCAGATTCAAAGATTGAATGGCCTTGCAATCATACCCCTCCGTGTCCGTAAGGAGAATATCTATGTGTCTGACTTCGTTACGATTGCAAATCGTCTCAAGAGTGAACACGGGAACAACAATCTCTTCAATATAGTCCTTCGGGTCGGGTAGGCCTACAGATAATGCCCAGTCAGAATGCTTTAAAATGTTCTGCTTGTCGAAGCTGGACAGTGGCGAATGAGGTTCACGACACGCATAGAATACCGCGCTGCCGTCTGCACGCCCAACCGCACAATTCTCAAAGACTATACCGAACTCTTGGGTTTGATAGTTTTCGCGGAGTTTGTCAAACACAAATGGAACAGGTTCAATCATTACGCCCTTCCATTTCCCAGACTGAACAAAGGCTTGAATGGGGTCGGCTCGTTGCCCATCGTTGGCACCAACTTGGATGAAAGTGATGCTCCCGCAACGCCTTGTCATCGTGCTAAAGATATATTTGGTCATATGATCGAATATAAGCGTATTTCGATAGTCTTGACCGATACAAAAGACTGACATATTATTGTCTCACTTATTCGGTTATGCTAGATTGCTCGTCGAAAAGGTCGCCTCTCGCGCTTGCAAGGCAAAGCCGGCACCGGTTTATATTGTCGAAATCGGTAGAACTTGTCGCGCGCCAGGCAAACAGCGATCAAGCAGAGGGCCCTGTGTGTCCCTCGGCCGAGCGGCGGCAGCCCACGGCCCCGCGGACGCGCTACGCCGGCAAAGGAGTAGACTTGCTGCAAATCGGCGCGCTGTTGGGGGAAAAGGCGCTGATGCGATGGTTTGGATTGGATAAGGCGGGTTCGAACGCGTGCGGCGCCGGTGTTCGTCATGCTGCCAGCGCTGCTCCTGCCGCCAGTATTCATAGTTCTGACGCCTTCGCGTGACATGCTCATCCATGTACGACCCCATCGATCACAGGGCGGCATGGTTGTGATCGCCTTACGTTCTCGCTCACTTTCGCATCCTGCACTTCGCCTTCTGGAACTCGCGCAGCATCAGCCAGCGCTTGATTTTGATCGGCCGCTTCAGCGCCACCCGCCACCACGGCGTCCCCTCGCGCAAGTAGTAGTCCAGCGACCTCTTCGAAAATCGCAAGCCGCCGGGAATTTCCAGACCCGCCTCGATCAGCGGGACGCCAGTCGCCGAATTGCCGTCGGCCGAATGCAGCGAGCCTTCGTAGATCGACGTCAGCATGATCTTCGCGGTCCCCAACGACACCAAGTGCTTCGAAAACACCGAGTCGAGGTGGCTTCGCCAGTGGCGCGCCGTCGCGCCTAGCTCGCCCGCTCGGACCTCGGCGCGATTGCTGACGATGTAGCGCAGCCCGGCC
>Ga0181520_10010991_pt1 | contig 11988 bp, 9 predicted proteins | sample PEATcosm2014_Bin_29_FD_132451 | JGI IMG/M metagenome (GOLD analysis project Ga0181520, IMG submission 132451) | Peatland microbial communities from MTU Mesocosm Facility, Houghton, MI, USA - PEATcosm2014_Bin02_30_metaG | ecosystem: Environmental > Terrestrial > Soil > Wetlands > Peat | place...
ATGGTGAGCGAGGGCGACTCGCGCAGATCGTCGATGTCGCGCTTGTAGGACACGCCCAACACCAGAACCTTCGATCCCTTGATGGATTTCGAGTGCTCGTTAAGGCCGGCGGCGATCTGATCGAGAACAAAATAGGGCATGGCTGTGTTGACCTCGCCGGCCAGTTCGATGAAGCGGGTACGAAAGTCGAACTCCCTTGCCTTCCAGGAGAGATAGAAAGGATCGATGGGGATGCAGTGGCCGCCGAGGCCGGGGCCTGGATAGAATGCCTGGAAACCGAATGGCTTGGTCTTGGCCGCGTCGATCACTTCGTGAATATCGATGCCCATTCTCATGCACAGTTGCTTCAGTTCGTTCACCAGGGCGATGTTGACGCAGCGGTAGATATTCTCGAGCAGTTTGGCCATTTCGGCAGCAGCAGGGCTTGAGACCGGGACAATGCGGCGGAAGATGGTCCCGTACAAAGCCGAAGCCAGCTCCACGGCCGCCGGTCCGCAGCCGCCCACAACCTTGGGAATATCGGGCCGGGCCACGGTATCGTTGCCGGGATCTTCGCGTTCGGGCGAAAAGACGAGGTGGACGCCTGGCTCATCGAGCGTGCGCGCAACCTTCAGGCCGAGCGGATTGCCGGTCTCGAGCAGCGGAACAACAACCTCTTCTGTCGTGCCCGGATAAGTGGTGCTCTCGAGTACGATCAACTGGCCCTCATGAATGTGAGCGGCGACGGATTTGACCGTGCTGACGACGAAGCTCAAGTCCGGCTCATGATGCTCATCGAGCGGAGTAGGCACGCAGATGATGACCGCGTCCATCCGCGCGATCTCAGCGTAGTCAGATGTGGCGTGAAAGCCGGCCTGTTGCGCCTCTTGAATAGCGGCAGGCAGAATGCGAACGATGTAGGAACCGCCGGAGTTAAGGGTTCTCACCTTATCCCGCGCGATATCGAAGCCCGTCACACAAAAGCGCTCCCCACTGAAGAGCAGCGCCAGAGGCAGGCCGACATATCCCATCCCGACAATCCCGATTCGGGCCTCGCGGGATTCGATCCTGGCTCGCAGCTCAGCCAGCCGATTGCTATTAGGTGAAACTGTCACTCTGTTCATTTATCCTCAGAGGCTTCATGGATCAATCGAATGTCCAAATTGTGCAGCTCAACACGATCCCCGAGGCGCACTCCAGCCATTCTCCAATCAATCCATTGTGTTGGGTGCGAAACTCGTTCTTACAGACTACGCCAGTTGCAAATCAAGCACAAGATTCCGATCGGGCGCCTTGGACAGGATGGCATCTTCATCTCATTGGCATCTTGTGTCATTCTTAGAAATCTCAAAGACTCGCTTCGCCAAGTCGCACCAGGGGAGCTCCGTGGCCTGCAGATAATTGGTCAAACTAGGCGTTGATCGCGGCCATCAATGAGTACTTCGACAGCTTGATACATCTGCCAGGCTGTGGCCCAGCGGATTTCCATGCCCCTCCGGTCTGCTTCTTCATTCAGCCAGAGGAACATGTTCCCGAGAGCTCCGCCAAGCAGAGGTTCAAGATTCCTCTCGTGCGCGCCATGGGTGTAGAGCTTGAGGAAGAGATCGTCGCCAATCGTGGGAGCCAGATCGAACCAGCGGCGCACGCGTGCTGGCGTGGGCAGATCGTAGCCGGCAATCTCGCCTGTCTCGAGGCGTGGAAGCAGCCGTTCGCCGAAGCGAAGACCGAGGGGTCCGGTGATCATCAGCAGGTCGCCGCGCCTGCCACCGCCAACGGTCGCTTCAATCCCTCGGTCGAAGGAGCGAGGGGTTCCGTCGGCGTTGCTGGTACACCAGTAAATCTGGTTCACCACGCGTCCTTGCGTGGCAGACGGCAACGAAGGCATTGTGAAATCGGCATAGCAGCCGAGGTCGCGCAGCATGGCAATTTCGCCGTTGAGGCCGCAACATTTGCCATCAGGGCGCGAGTTATCGAGCGCCCAGTTGCCGTGGACAAACCCGAAGACCGTGCGCCCGTCACGCTGGCGCAGGAGGCCGTGATCGCCAGCGAGGCGCCTGCAAAACTCGGTAACTTTTTGCATGAACGACTCGGGCTTTTCGTTGTCGTGATGCAGATGCACTTCCACGTCGGCAACACCGAGGCGCACAATCTCCGCGATGCCGCGGAGGATCTCGGTCCTGTATTCCTCCTGCGGGTAGAAAAAGGTGTATTGGAGGCGCTGACCTTCCGCATCCCTGGGAGCATCTTCAGCGATCCGTGACCAACTGTCGCGCCACCGCGCAACTCGCGCAAGCGCCAGTTCCACCGAAGCTCCCCTGCCCAGGGGTTCGAAGTGGTCGGCTACCGTGACCCAGGCGCGCTTTGGCTTTACATGGCTCACCTCTCTGCGCACGCGGTCCTTTACATACGGAGCTAGCCAGATTTGGGCATTTCGCGGGAGGTTCATGAGGTCAAGGTCATCCTATTTTCGCGCGACGCCCCACCGAGGGATCGTCATCCAACCGAAGTGAAGTGGGCCAGCAGCCAAGATGTTGCATTAACATCACAGTCGCAGTTTCGTAACGTCTCATGGGCAACATTCTGTTGGGGCAGGGCCGCAGTGCCAAACCCTTGAGGATCAGCCCAAGGTGCTCAGTCGAGCTTTCTTCTCGCACGGCAATTGCACTTCATAGTGATTAGACACATGAATCTTACGGCGTAGCAGAAACTTCTTCGCACCCTGTCTTTGGAAAAGGCTTCTTCTTTCGATCATAAAGGCACGCGCCTTGAGGAATCGCAATGCATTTGAGCTGAGGCTCCCGGCAACACGCCAGTAGACGAATAAAGGCTCCGGCGCTGTGGCGAGCGCGCCTAAAAGTGTCAGTCGCGCCCACATTTCCCAATCCCCGCGAAAGGTAATGCCTTCGCGCAACCCATCTGCGGGTGAAGCGGTCCGCTGTCGAAGGACTACAGATGAAGGCGTGATTTGGTCGTGATAGCGAAGGCGCGTTTTTGACGGAGGCAGCCTCGGGCGGATGTAGCACAGTAGACGCGCCCTGGTCGTCAGAATACCTGACCCCGGTGTAAACAAGTACTGTGTCGGGGCGAACTGCCACAGCTTGCAAAGCAAACGCTTCGGGAGTCGACCAATCATCCGCGTCCAGGGTCGCGATCCATTCTCCCGTCGCACGCCGGATCCCGGCGTTCCTCGCTGCGGCCAGCCCTTTGTTCGCCTGCCGAAACACCGTGGCCCCGAGCTTCTCTGCAACCTGAGCCGTGCCGTCTGTCGAGCCATCGTCCACAACAATGACCTCGTAGGGCTCGAGTGTCGGCGCAAATACCGACGCAAGGCACCGCGGCAGAAACCGCTCGGCATTGTAGGCGGGAAGGACGGCGCTAATCTTCATGGCCGCGCTTCTCGACGCAGCTTTCCACAAATGCGCCACTCCCTGCCGAATCTGGCGCCCCGGGATCGTGTCACAGAGACGCTCCATTCATCGTTCCCTTGCGGGCAAGAAAGTCAATCGTAGTCGTCACGAGATCTTCCTCAGAAAAAGCGCGGAACTCTGGGGCGATTGTCATTGTCCGGATCGCCTCATGCGTGCCGGGGCAGACGTGAGTTCGCCGTGCGATGATTTCCAATCCTGCATCCTGGGCAGATTGAAGAAATTCCGAGGCGCGCAGTCGATTCTGAAATTGGAGAGAGTTATTCCACAATTGCCATGCAGTTTCGCTGTATTTCAGGTAATTGACATAGGAGATAGACTTGTCGAAATGAGCGTAGTGGTCGTTGCACGCAACATTGTGCATTACGATTCCACCCGGCTTTAGGATTCGTAAACTCTCCCGCATTATTTCTCCGAGCGCCTCTCTGGTAACGTGCTCCAGAACGCTATTCGAATAGATCATGTCAATCGAGTTTGGTTCCAGCCCCACGTTTCCGGCTTCCTCCGGTGCACGATACTCGATGCTACCGCTCCTCAAAATTTCAGCGAGGTTGGGCTGATTGGCGATGAGCTCCAGACGATTGCGAATGCTCTCAGGGGTAAGTCCCGATGCTTTGGCAATGGAGGGGATATGAGCCCTGAGAGTCCGGAGGAGCCGGTACATGCCTGCTTCTGTAAGGTGCGGAACGATATCAAGAGTGACGACCGACTCCGCGCCCGCCAAAACAAAGCAAACCGGCAGGACCGGAAACCATCCCGTACCAATTTCCAGAATTCTCGCCCCGCGAACCGAAATCCCCGCATCCTCGAGGTACTTCATGCTTAAAATCCACTCGTCAACCTTGGTGGACATCGCCTTGTCGAAATTTCGTAGGCCACCGAGCGCAGCCTGCAATCGCGTGTTGAGAACGATGCCTCCAGGTACTACGCTCAAGACCTTTTGCGTGAGCCCTTTGATTCTCCAATTCATTGCAATTCCTTCTGTCCCGCAAGAAACCAGATTTGCACTTTCCCGGATCTCAATGCCGCGTGTCAGACTCAGCGCTGCGTCAACTCCCCCTGCATCGGTGCGCGCTCGATACGAATGAGCAACGCGAGAAACCTGTCAGCGAATACGGCCACTGGTCGAGGTAACGCGCCGGTCAATTGAGCAAATCGCGTGTAATCCTCTGGCTCGAGAATGCGCAGCAGGCGGGTGAGTGTGACAAGTACGACGAAAGCGATACCTCCGCCCAGCAGAATCCCCCATAGCGGAGAAAGCAATCTGGTCACAAAATGGGCTGCAAGCGCCGCCGTAGTACTGATGATGGCGATCTTTGCCGCTAGCATCCACGGCAGCCTAATGCCGAATTTGCGAGCGCCAATCGCCCACATGATCCCGACAGCTGTAATCTGCGCCGCTCCGCTGCCGATGCAGGCGCCGACGGCACCGTGCGCGGAAACGAGCGCCGACGTTACCCCGACATCCACGATGCCGGCAATCACCATTGTGGCGATCACATAAGCCTGGCGCTCGGTGCTTTGCAGAAGGCTCTGGATCGGGCCAGCAAATGCCTTGGGCATGCAGAGCAATGGGGCAATGGTTACCACCATCGCCGCGTCAGTATACTTAGCGCCATACAAGAAGATAAGCGCTGGAAACGCCAATGCCGTCGCAACTGCATGCAGAGGGACAGAGGTGAGCGTCAGATATCGAAACGAGGTGGACGCAAGTTGCGGCAGCTTGGATTTGTCGCGTCCAAATTGGGCAAAAATGGTTGCGCCGGAAGCCACTCCGAAGATCGTCGCGCTAAGGAGCAGCATGTTGCCCATGCTGAAGGCAATCGAGTAATAGGCCACTTGATTAATATCCGAGCAAAGTCTCTTTAGGAGCAGGATCTCGAACCGCTCCCATACCACCAGCGACAGCATCATGGTGCACACGCTCTTCCAGGCAAAGGTGAACATGCGATTTCGCACGCCTTCAGGGAGAGCATGGCCGCTTTCCCACTTCAGGACGCGCCGCAGAGTAGGGAAGAGTCGCACCAGAAAGTCCACGAGCCGCATGAGCAAACACGACGCGCCAATCCCGACAACCCCCCAATGAAAAACGACGCTGGCCAGAATGGAAAAAAGGTAGACAAAGATGGAAATGACAGACGCCGGCAGATTGGCGGCAAGGTTCTCACTTGCCATGTTAGCCATGGCGGGAATGGAATTGACCATGGAGGGCCAGATGCTCAAAACGATGAGCAGAGCGGCGAGACGGTACTCAGGGTCAGCGCGGTGAAGCACCCAATAAACGATGGCCGCGGTAGCCAATGAAGCCAACGCCACCTGCATCAGGAAGGTGCGGAAAAAAATGTATCTTGCTGTGCCTTTGTCGCCGCTGCCGATGAACTCGGCCATATATTTGCACGTGGCCGCGGAAATGCCCAGTCCGCCGAGGGCAGAGACAACGCCGGCTATATAGGACACATAAATGATATAGGAGGTCTTTGAGGGTCCGAGATAGCGCGCGACAGCAATTGAAGTGATGATCGAAACGAGCTGGCTGATTACAGTTTCCAGCCCATACCACCCGGTGTTTTTGGCTATAGTTCTTGTATTCGACATATCATTTCCGGCTCCGCTTCCGGCGATGAAAGCGCGTCAAAAGAGAACTCGCGAACTCAGATGCAGGCGATTCCCGACCTGCGAATGCGGCTGCCGGTTTATGAAAGGCGAATTAACCCAAAGCACCCAGCGCGGCTTGCGCATCCTTGGCGACCTGCGAATTTGGATTCAGAGAAATTGCCTTCTTCAGGTGCATTGCCGCGTCGCCTTTGTCGTTGAGTTTGCTGTATACCATGCCCAGGTGGTATTGCATGGTGGCATCGTCCGGGTTGGTCTTCACGGCGTCCTCAAGCAGGTCGCGCGCAAAAGTATACGTTCCCTTGTAGTAGTAAGCCCAGGCCAGAGTATCGGCCGTATTGGGAGAATTGGGCATGCCTTGCCGAGCGATTTGCGCAAGGGACATCGCGACATCTGTGTTTTCTCCGTTCTGCAGCATCATGTAGGCAAGATTGTTTGCCGCCAGGGGCTGGCGTGGCTGGATCTGCAGTGCCTTCCTGTAATAGCTCTCGGCCTGCCCTGGGTTTCCGCCCGTTTCCTCGAGGGTTCCAAGGAGAGCGGCCACGGAGGCATCATTGGGGTGCGCGTTGAGCCATTGCTGCCACGCCGAGATGGCGTTCGCGGTCTGCCCGCGCAACATCGCAAGCTGCGTGTAAAGCAGGATAGCCTCGTTGTCTCCGGGGTTGATCTGAATGGCTTTCTGGGCCGAAGCGGCGGCCTGATCCAGGTTCTTGTTATGCATCTGCAACTGCACGAGAAGATCGTAGAACCCGCTATTCTGCGGACGCTTGCCAATTTGCTCGTTGATGAGGGCCAGAGCCTTCTCCGGTTGTTTCTGAAACGTGTCGTAAACGGCCAGCAAGCGGAGCGCCTCAATGGAGTCGGGGTCATATTGCAACGCCTGTTGCAGCAGTGAAACGGCCTCGGGATAACGCTTCTGCGCCAAACGGAGCTTGCCAAGCTGGAGATAGCCCGAGGGGTCTTTTGGGGCGATGGAGATGGCAGTCTTCAAATCGACTTCTGCTTTGGCAGAATCATTATGACTGAGTTCGACGATGGAGCGCCAAACATACCCTGCTGGGAAGCGCGGGACGGCGGTGATGGTCTTGTCGGCCACATCGGCTAAGAGGGTCATATCGCCGAGCTGAGAGGCAATACTCGCCAGCGCGTTCTCGGCGGCAAGCATTGAGGGATTCAGTTTCTGCACTTCAAGAAAGCTCCTCTCAGCCAGATCGCTATCGCCATTGGCGAAGGCAGCCCTGCCAAGCCAGTACTGCAGGAACGGGTCTTTGGGAGAATCCTTGACGGCAAGCTCCAGGGCATTTACGGCGTCATTGGCCTTACCGGCATCAATTAGCAAGATTCCATTCAGGGCGATGACCTCAGGATCCTTGGCATTGCTCTTCATTAGCTTTGCGACCACGGTGCGCGCGGTGTCGAGGTCATTGGCTTGAATGAGCGAGCGGGCATATCCCTTTTGCACGGAGACATTTGAAGGATATTTGGCCGCGAGACTGGCAAATTCGGCTCTGGCCTTGTCGAACTGCCCGCTCGACATGTAATAGTCGGCGAGCAAGCGAACCCCCTGGGGATTGTCGGCAAGATCGTGCGCCGCCTGGCGGAGCACCTGCTCGGCCCTGGCTTGGTCTCCTTCCTTCAGGATCACCTCTGCCAGATTCTTTCGCGCCGTAAGGCTCTTGGGATCGGCGGCCACAGTGCTCCAGCCAATCTGCTCAGCTTCGGGCAAACGATTGTTCTTGGCGTAGAAAGCCATCAGCAGAATCTTCGCGTTCACGGAGTTTGGATCCAGCGCTACGGCTTTCTTGAATTCGTCCTCCGTCGTCGCAGCGTTGCTGGGATCGGAGGAAAGCAAAAACGCGAGATTGTCGTGGAAAGCCGCCCGACCGGGGTCCAGTTCCACTGCGCGCCGCATCTCGGTCACGGCTAGATCTCTGTTTCCACGCTTGTAAGCAATCTCGGAAAGTAATGCGTGAAGATCGGGGTTGTTGGGCCGCGCGGCCATCACAACGTCAGCCTGCGCCTGGGCATCGTCGATCCTGCCCCCGACAAGGAGAAGGTTTGCCATCGAGAGCCGGGCGGCAAAGTTTGTCGGATCCAGGTCCACGGTGTGTTGAAACTCGGAGTAGGCCGGGCCCAGCCGGCCCATATGCAGATAGGTCTGCGCCAGTTCGTAATGTGCTTCGGGAAAGTTCCTGTCGATCTTCAACGCGTTGGAGAACTGGATGGTGGCCTCGCGCCACTTTCCCTCGGCCAAATAGCGTTTGCCACTCTCCAGGTACTTCTGTTTTGCAACGTTTGGATCGCTGTGGCACCCGGACAGGAAAGCAAGGGCAACGAAGAGGGTAGTAAATGCAAGAAATCCGCTCCGGCGCGAATTCTTCAGCGACTGATTGCGGCTCCGATCAAGTGTCTGTGGCGTGCTATTCATGATCTTCCATCCTTCTTGGCTGTCATGTGGGCAACGACAGGCCCATTTTCCTTCATTCATCGGGTTTTCAACCCAGCTCTCTCCACCAGACTAGCCGGGAATAAAGCGTGTAAGCATAGGCGCGAGCTTTACGGCAAAGCCCTCAGCCCGGGCCTTTGCCTGCGATTCGCCCTCATCCGACATGATTGGCGTGATGATGCGAACCAGCGCCCCATCCGTGCGATTCGTGCGCATGACGTCGATGATCTGATAGACCACGCCCCAATACTCGTTGGCCACGCTGCGTCCGTGAGCCTCATACCAGTAGATGACGAAATCTTTCATCGGTCCGTTGCTGATGACGTACTCTCCGACGTGATGCGCTTTGCCATCTGCGTCATTCAGGTCGACGTAGCGCGAAGAATCAAACTCCCAACCGGCACCGGGCAAACAGTGCTTGGGCGAATGGATCGTGCTGCCGGTTCTCTGCGAGGGAAAATAGGCAATGAACAGGTTAATGGGGGCGGGCGCGCCCTGCCGGACATAGTTGCGCGACAGAAAGTCTCCATCTCCCAGCACATCCCGTGTCTCCTGGTCGATGGGCAAATCCGTGCTCATCCAGCCAGTGATCATCGTGGGGAATTGCGCCAAAGGCTCGCGCGCAGGAATTCGATCGCGACTAGGCCTTGCATATAAAAGTACGACGACGCCAGTCAGGAGCAACGCGACCGTCCAGAAACGGAGCCGGTTCATGCCTGCCTCCTTTTAAGCTGAAACAAGCCAAAGGCCTGATCCACGGCAACCAGGCAGACAAGAGACACCAGAAACATCACCCAGCCGGAAAAGTCGTGGAAAAAGCCCATTGCTTTTTCTGGATCCCAGTACTGAACGCTGAGGCCGGTGCCCAGCAAGCGCAACGCATTCGCGGCAATGGCAATGGGCACACTAGCCAGTGCAAGCGCGACGCGGCGCCAGATGGGTCGTTCCAGGAAGTAACCGTAAAAGATCGACAAAGTGAGCAGGCTCATCAGAGAGCGGATCCCGCTGCAAGCCTCGGCTACTTCCAGGTTCATAGCGGGCAGCTCAATGATATTTCCTTCGCGCAGAACCGGAACCCCAAAGAGCGGTAGCAAGGCGCTCGCGAGCTTCGAAGCCAGGATTTGCAGCGGAAAAGTGATCTGCGTATAGAGAATCGCGGGAATCGGAATTGCCAGCAGCAGGACCAGGAGGGCGAAGCGCATTTCAGTCAGCAATTTGCCGCCCCCAAAACAGAGCACCAAGCCGGTAAGAACGATGACCAGCGAGACACGGGAAAAAAACAGGTCCGATCCGTAAATTCCCAGAAGAAGGACAAGCAACCCGAAGGCAACCAGCACCACTCCACTCCAGGTCGGGACAATCTCCGTGCGAAGAAGCCGCGCCCTATTCCTCCACAATACGTATGCTGCGAAAGGTGGAACCAGGAAACCTTGGGACCAATCCGGAATCTGCCACCAGTCGATTACAAGCTTGGCAAGGACGCGGAGATACGCTGCCACCAGCAGGGCAGCGATCAGCAATGCGCCCCATAGGAGATGCCGATCTCGCGGAAGCCAGGCTTTTCTGGTATTCTCCAGCACTTTCGCATCTTGGGTTATAGCTGTCGTCATAGGAACTGACACATACTCATCCATTATCTGACATTTAGCAATCCGAGTGCCGAAGGCTAATTGACTCAAATCGCACATTTTGCTTGATCAGGCAAGGGAACGGAACAGACTAGGCTAGGAAAGTGGAAAACAGTTTCCACTTTTGATTGACCGACATGGGGAAAATCGGTCGCCTTATAGGGAAAAACTTTTCCCTTCACAATACGCATTCTCGTACTCAGAGTGCAGGCAAAAACAGGAAAAACACGGCAAACTTCCATCCCACGAGGGAATCGCAGTTTGGAACCCACATTGCTATGGCAGAGATGCAGCCCTAGGACTCTCTATGGCAGATAGTTTGACCATCCCTGGTCTGAAACGGCACATGAAGCTCGGTGCCCCGATTTCGGGCCAACTTCAACCCGGAATCGCCCGCATTGCGGAATGTGACTGCCCGGTTCTCATTGCGGGAGAACATGGCGTCGGCAAGCGGTCGATTGCACGCCAGATCCACGCCATGTCGCGCCGGAGCCGGGGCACTTATACTGAGATGGAGAGTGCTGACGCGACGGAACAGGCACTTTCCGTTCTGCTTGCCACCAAAGGAACACTTTATCTGGCAGAGATTGGAGATTTGAGCCCTGAATTGCAGGGATGGCTTCTCAATATCTGCCTTCACCTGGATTGGTCGCAAAGTTGCCGTCTTGTGTGCGGCACAAGCCGAGAACTCCTTGATGAAGTTCGAGACAGACGTATGCGGGAGGATTTCTGTTACTTCATATCGGCCGTGACGTTTCGGATCTCACCGTTGCGTTATCGCAAAACCGAGATTCTCTCCATCGCAGATGACCTCTTGACGCACTATTCAAGGCAGTTTGACCGTCCCAAACCGACTATGCGCGAAGAAATCGTCGGATTCCTGATGGAGCACACATGGCCCGACAATCTGGCCGAGTTACAAACTGCGATGAAGGCCGTGGCCGCAATTGACGATCAGTCCATCTCCCTGGCCGCACTCAAGGCGGCGGCGGCGGCGACGAAACTGAACGCGCATCGGCGAACCCCTCCTTTGAAACAGGCCGCGCGAGTTGCATCTACGCAGATTGAGCGCCGGATGATCTCTGAGGTGATGGCGGCGACAGGGGGCAATCGCAAGCGCGCCGCCGATGAGCTTGGGATTAGCTACAAGGCCCTGCTATACAAACTGAAACAGGCGGGAATCGATTCTCCGCCTGCATCGAGCCGTACTGGAGTAGCACGATGAAATCGCGAACCCTTCTCGTAATGGCATTTCTTGCGCCAGGACTCTTGTGCTCTGCGCAGAACAAGGGGCCCGTGACAGCGCCCGCAGCGACCGCGCCGCCGGCTCTGCCGGCCGCGGCCGCAAGCGACACTTATGTGATCGGCGGGAACGACCAACTTACGATCACCGTGTGGAAGGAGCCGACGCTCAGCGGCACCATTCTTGTCCGTCCTGACGGCATGATCTCCATGCCGCTCGTGGGCGACATTCAGGCCACTGGCCTGACGCCGCTCCATCTGGCGGATGAAATCGCAGCCAAACTGAAGAAGTATTTTCAGGACCCCAATGTTTCCGTTGTGGTGTCTCAAATCCACAGCAAGTTGGTCTACCTCCTCGGCGAAGTGGCGAGGACCGGCCCGGTTGATATGACACCCAATATGACTTTGCTCGAGGCAATCACCAGCGCGGGTGGACTGACAGAATTCGCCAACAAGAAGAAGATTTACATTCTGCGCGACGAGGCAGGGAATCGTCAGAAGATTCAGGTGCATTACAAGGAAGCATTAGAGGGTAACCGCTCTTTCGATCTAATGCTCAAACCGGGCGACACCATCGTTGTTCCATAAGGTACGCAGATGAAGCCAATTCTCAAGCTATTCATTGTTCTTCTCTTTGGAGCGGCCATCCCCCTGG
>Ga0181520_10010994_pt1 | contig 11987 bp, 4 predicted proteins | sample PEATcosm2014_Bin_29_FD_132451 | JGI IMG/M metagenome (GOLD analysis project Ga0181520, IMG submission 132451) | Peatland microbial communities from MTU Mesocosm Facility, Houghton, MI, USA - PEATcosm2014_Bin02_30_metaG | ecosystem: Environmental > Terrestrial > Soil > Wetlands > Peat | place...
AACTCATTCACCAAGGGTTCAGTAAGAGAATCGAGCCGATGGCGATCGGTTCCCACAACGTCGATTGGCGTCACCTGACCCGTTTGGGGTGAACCAAACGCATGGCAGGAAGCGCAATTGCTCTCGTAGATCGCCTTGCCCTGAGCCGCCTTGGCTTGGTCAATGGGAAACGGGAAGGCGGGCGGGTGCAAGTCCAGCAGAAAGTCGGTGACTTCCTTAAAGCTCGCCGGAATCACGGATTGAGGCGTGGCGCCCACGGCCATGGCCGCGGCATAATTGCGCTCCTCCAGCTTATTGTTGTTTCCGTCCCAGTGCAGGTACAGATTCTCGCGCGGGCGCTGGTTCCAGATCTGCGGCAGTTGGACGGTGCCGATGGTGCCGTCGTCAGGCATATGGAAGACATTAAACTTGGTGGGATTGAAAGTGTCCACGCGCCCGGGCCCCTGCGTCGGCCGGCTGGCTTGCCAGGAGTATGCGATCTGCTGTTGCAGCAGCCCGTGTTTGGTGACGGGGATAATCGCGAACCGGTAAACGAGTCCCTCAAGCCAGGATAGCTTGTGAACCCCTTTGATAGTTTTTAATACGTTGTCAGGCGTAAAACGCGGATCACCGGCACACGCGTACAGAAATTGCTGGAACGCCTGGAGGTCAATAGTGTGCGCGGGCGCGCCGAGGATCACCACCGGAGTGTCGGGCGGTGAAGTGCGATAGGTGCTCGTGTGGCAGAGCGAGCAGTTGGCCTCAAGAGCCGGATAGCCAATCTTGCGCAGCGAAAAGCCAATGGGAATCTCCTGGCCGGGCTCAAAGATGAATCCGAAAGAAGCCCACCCACCGGGTCGCGGCATCTTCTCGGGAAACATGGTAGGTAGCACCTGCCAGATGTAATAAGGCAGGCGGCTCTCGGTACTCAAGCCGATGGCGCCGTGCTTGAAGTGCTCTTCCGGCGTGGCTCCCTGGAAATCCGGTTCGGCGCGCAACAGGTAGTACCACATCACGAACCCACCCAGTGCAGCCACCACGACCACAACCGCCAGCGCGCCCTTTATCCACTTGGTACGCCAGACACTCTTGAGCCACCCGGCCAACCCGGCGATGGCGCTTCCCACGCTACGCAAGCCAATGCGCTTCTCCGGGGGCAGGGCGGGATTCAACAACAACAGCAGCACAATTCCCAGCGCGAGGTCAGTGAACAAGGAGGGCCGGACGATTCCGGCGGGGGCTGATTGCCGCCCAAGGATGAACCAGAAGATGGCGGAAATCCACCGTGACAGCACCACAAGTTTGGTGTGCGTGGGGTGACGTCCTGGAGCAACGGCCGAGGGTGTATAGAAGATGCACAGCGCCACCAGTAACACGCCCACATTCTGAAGCCAGAGCAGCGACAGCTCGGGCGGTTGGTCGAGGCCGGCAAGAAGCATGTCCGGGGCGAAAATTGCAGGAAGAGCAAAACAGAGGTTGAGGAGGATCCCAAACCATACGACTCGGCTAAACCATTTTTCGCCTGTGCTCATTTCAGCTCCTTCGTGCCAACCATGAACATCGATATGAATCTACTGCCCTCGCCCCTTTGGGGGAGAGGGTGGACTGCAACCGGCGTATTCACCAGCCGGGGCAGGCCACGTGAGGGGGTCTGAATCGCGGCGCAAATCGAATCTTGGTTGCCTGTTCCAAATCCGCAACAGCCTGTACTAGGAGCAAGGATATAGGGGTGCAGGGACTGTCCCTTGTGCATTTTGCCCTTTCCCTTTTGACGGTCCTTTCCCGCTCCGCCGCAGTGTATCCAGGTTGGTACCGACCCCCCCACCCCCCGCCTTGCGGTCCCCCCTCTCCCCCAAGGGGGCGAGGGAATAGAAATTCATGGTTGTGGTGTTACATTCAATGGCAACCACGAGGGTTGCCCCTACGACACCCGCTACTGTGTCGCCTCCAGATGCTCCAGCACGAAGGGATACACATCCTTCGCCGCGTTCTTGCCGTATATGCAGTCGATGTGGCCGTAGCCGGGAATCACGTGCCGCTGGTAGAGTTTGCTCCCATTGGCCTTGGCCAGGTCATTCATCGTGATCTCGGTGCTGGCCGGGAGAAAGCATTCATTCAGCTCACCATGGATAAAACTGATGGGAATGGCCAGGCGATCCACATGGGGCAGGTAGACTTCACCGCCGCCAAAATCCACCAGGTGGCCGGTGTTGGTAAGGATCGCAAGGTGCTGGAACGCTCTCATGTTGGCCACGCCAAACATTTCGTGCAGGTTGTTGTGTGTCGCTTCATTCAGGTTGGCGTGCTCGTAAAGCGGAGCGTACATAAAAGTAATGCGGTGGCAAGTGGCGTTGGTGCAGCGATTCTTGAGCTCCAGGGGATAGAGCTTCAGGCCCGCGTCGTAAACCTTGGACAACAGTCCTTCACGATTGTCCGCATAAGCCGTGAGGTTATCGATGCCAACAGCTTTGAGGAACGAGGGCAGGTGTAGCCCGGTTTTGAGATGGGTCGCAAGCGGTGCCCGGATCTGGGTGGCGATTTGCGACGCCACGGCTGACCTGACACCTTTGAGCCCGGCGAGCATGGCCATAAAGAACGTAGTGGACCCCCAGCAATGCACCACCATTTGGACACTCTTCGCGCCGGCAAGTTCCAGGACTTTGCTGACGGCGGCGGGATAATCTTTGGTAGCCACATCATCGCCACTCGCCTGTAGGTTGGCGGCGGGCAGTTCGATGCTGTTGCGGTAATCGAGCAGCCACACGTCATAGCCGTGGGCATAAAGGTATTCGAGAAGGTTGGTTTCAATGGTGTCGATGGAAAAGATCAAGCTGGAGACGCCCAGCCCGTGGGAGAGAATCACCGGCCCCTTGGAGCCTCCCTGGTAACGAGTGAGGCGCAGGCCCACTCCGTCCGGAGCCTTGAAATATGCCACTTGGGGCGCGCCCACACGCAACGGCCGCTTTTCGCGAGGGGGCGCATCCGCGTCAAAAACAGTGGGACGGGAGAAGACGTCGGCATACGTGTCAAACAGCGGCCCCATGAAGAATCGCGCGAAGTTAGCCTGCGCTTTGAGACGCTCGGGGAGGCTGCCGGCGTTGATGATCTTCATCGTGGTCATTTGGCGGGCGAAGTCGTCGGGAGCGATGTGGAGAATGCCTTTGCCCAGGATCGGGCTGGCCGCGCTCTCGCCATCGTAAATCGTGATGTAGAGAGTGGATGTGGCGGGCCATGATTGAAACACACTGTCAGGGTGCGTCTGCTTGAAGCCGTCAAAGTAAAAGGTGCGGCCCGCGTCCGTCACCATCTTCATCCGGTATCGCATGTTGTGGGTATCAACGTTATTTGCGTCTACAGTAAAGAGGTTGAAGATCCCTTCTGTAATGGTGAGGGGTTGCGGGGAAAGCGTGGGTGCCAATACCGTTCCCACCATTTGCGCCTGGTGCGCAGCGCTGGAGATCATGTCGTCCAGGTCTTCACTCACAATCGTGAGGGTAAATTGGAACGGCGAGTTACCGGCATTGCCCTGATCGAACCCTTGCTGAAAGCTGGGGTCAAGCTGAAGCGGCGGGGTAGCTGCCTTAACGTTGGAAGAGAAATAACCCTTCATGGTCTCCGTAAACTCAACTCCCGCCTTCACGGGCGCGGAGAGTTTCGGTGCGGAAGGCAGCGAATAGTCGATCTGCCAGCCGCGATCCTTCGCCATTAGCGCCACCGACCGCTCCGCGACGGCCGAGATAGTAAGCAGCGGGTTGACTCCGAGAGGCGTGGGAATCACGGAACCGTCTGCCACGTAGAGACTGTCGTAAACGCCCGAGCCCGCCGACCCGGAAAACACCTGTCCTTTATGATTGACCACGCCCCCGGCGGCGTCGTCTGCCATAACACATCCCCCCAGCGGGTGGACGGTGGTCAAATTACGGCGGAGCAACTTGTTCCAAAGGGGGTTGTGGACGAACGTGCCGCCCAAAGCCTCGGTGGTCTGCTTCAAGCGGTCATTCACTTGCTGAAAAATAGGTTGATCACCCACGCCCGGCCAGTTCAAGGCGAGGTTGCCTTGCGCATCGAGAGTCATGCGTCCGCTGCCGTTGTCATGCGTCATCACCAGGTAGGTCTGCGTGTGTTGCACGGCGCCTTGATAAGGTCCCTCAAAATCGGCGAGCACCTCGCGCTCCTTTTCCCGGATGCGCTCCGTTGTGGCCACTGGTTCCGGCGTGCCGGCAACATCAGCAGCGGCGGCAAAAGCTCCCGGCAAAAATACGCCGAGCGCCCCCGGGACTGAACCTTCCTCGGCCACCATCCCATCCACGAGAGTGGGCTGGTGGCGCATATCGATGATTCCCGTGATGCACGGTCCAACGGGAGGAATTTCCCCTTCCGGGTGATGCCCCCAACCTATACCGTTGATCACCTGACCGGTGTTGTAACCGAAAGCGAGCACATCGCCGTTGCCGGTGAAGCGCTCCCCCAGTTGGTTCGAAAGCGCCAGGCCGTGCTGCGCAGACCGAAGCAGAATCTCGGTGGAACCCAGCGTCCCGGCCCCCAAGACCACCAGGTCCGCAGTGACGGCAATCGTCGGCGCCTTAAATTTCTCGCGCCCTACGCCCAGCACTTCACACTGGATGACCCACTGATTGTTCTTGCGCTCGATCCAACGGACCGAAACCTCGGTGTAAATCTCCGCGCCGTGATTTGCGGCGTCGGGCAGGTAATTCATGATCAGCGTGTTCTTGGCGGCGTAGTTGCAACCGGTAACGCAATCGCCGCAATCTGTGCATTTGTGCTGCTGTACCCCAACGTGGTTCGCGCCCTCGACGGTGAAGTTGACGTTGATGGGCGGCCGATAGAACTTCTGGCCCAGGTGCTGCGCGGATTTCTGAAGGGCGTCGAGTTTGGGGAGATCCGGCGAGGTTTGCGGATAGGGATTGGGCTTCAGCATTTCCTCGGCTCGCGCATAGCCATCCTCCAGCGGAGTGGCGTGATCAATTTCGACCGCCGGATCCACAGGTTTGGGATTCCGCAGCTCAAGCGGCCAACGAGGGTCATCGAATACGCGAGGCTCAGCGCGCAGGGCCACATTGGCATTGACCAGAGATGTGCCGCCCAGGCCACAGCCGACAAACACATTAATGTCCGGGTGGACGTGAAAGTCGTAGAGTCCGGTCCGCGAACCGATTTGGGGGCATTCCGGCGTGTGACTCTGCATCTCGGCAACAGCTTCAACGGAAATGTTGGGGTATTCACCCGGCTGAAACTCCCGGCCGCGCTCCAGGATGCAGATCTGCTTTCCGGCCCGCGCCAGGCGTGATGCGGCGATGGCGGCCCCGTAACCGGACCCGATCACGACTACCGGGTAGTGCTCTTTGATGGTTTCAATCGGCGATGACAGGCGCGCCATGTGGCCTCCTTGATTTCATTTTCAGCTTGTTGTTTTGCCCTTTGGAAATAAATGCTGTGCGCATGTGTAGCGCGGCCCCCCGTTCTTGGGGTCCGCGGCTCTTCCCTTGCAAAAACCACAAATCTCAATAACGGAAAGCGTAGCGCAGCGCGGCGGAGCCACAACCAAATCTTCGTGGGCGGACGAAGGGACCCCTCACCCGGCGGCGCATGGCCGCCACCCTCTCCCCCTGGAGAGGGCAGTTTAACAACCCACCTTCTCCCAGGGGAGAAGGTGCTGAGGTGCGAAGCGGATGAGGGGTCTCTTCTCTCTACTTCCCACTTTCAACAAGGACACAAAAATGTTCGCTAAGAAAACAAGAATTTACGGTTTTGCAATGCAGACCTCCGCCTTTGAGGTCTGCGGTTCTTCCCTAAACTCCACTCCCAAACCTGCGGGCAGCAGCGGCCAAGCCGCGAACCCACAAAGCAGGTCCGCGCTACGCCTCTTTACGTCAGCGACTGTGTAAGCATCGGCGTGTCCTCATCGCTATCCTGATAGTAGGAGACCTTCCCCGCCGCCCCGTCGATCTCAATGATTGCGTAGCCGTGATTGTACTGGCCATCCGTAATTCCCAGGCGCATGTTCTTCCCAGAGGCATCCTTGATCACCGGCACGTCAGCATACTTGGGGTCCTTGGGCAACTCATCCATGCCCACCGGAAACGCCCCGTGGCCAAGGCAACAACTTCGCTTGAGGTTCTGGTAGGAGTCGTAGGGCACAAAATCGTGTTCATGACCCCAAATCCAAAGTGCCACTTTCGGCAGGAAGGATGAAACTTGCGTGTAGAGCCGCAGGTTGATTTCTTTATTGGCGATATTATCGTACGCGGTGAAAAGCTGATGGTGCGACAGCAGAACGGTAGTGCGAGCGCCGGCGTTATTGACCTTATCGGCCAGCCAGGTCACCTCCGGATCCTGTAAGTACGTTGCGCCCGCTCCGGCGGCAGACGGATTGTGGTCATTGTACCCGGTGTCCATGGCCACGAACTGCCAATTGGCGTTGCGCAAGCAAAAGTAGCTGGCAGGCTGGCCGAGCTGTTTTATCAACTGGTAATAGGGTACGCCGCCGGAGTACATGTCATGGTTTCCGGTGAGCGTGAAGGTGGGAATCCGATCGAAATTCGGGCCCAGGTTCAGAACTTCTTGCCAAAGCTGTAAGAAGTAGTTGGTTACTTCGAACTGGGTTCCGGCGTAATAGATATCCCCCAGGTGGATGACCACGTCAGGATTTTTGTTCATGATCTGCCGCAGGACCAGTTTGGCGGCATCCTGACCAGTTCCCCAATCGCCAACTATTGCTACCTTTGCCTTGGCGGGGAGTTTTCCATCAATGACGAAGTCACTCAGGTTCTTGTATGGGATATAGGGAATCTGCTTCTGCTGGGCGACGAAGTACTCTGCGTATTTGGCTGCAGCTTCCGCGTATTTGGGATCGCAATCGCCAAATTTGGCGAGCTCATTCTTATATTGCTCCAGAGCTGTGGCATTACCCAGAAGCTTCGCCTTCGCTATTTTGAGTGCCGTCAGCGAGCAGAAACCAGCGGTTTGGAGCAGCCCCTCCGTTGCCGGGTGACCTGCGGTAGCTTGGGCGATGGGCGTGCCCGTGTCGACCTGATTGCAGTATGCGATGGCCTCGGAGGACATGTCGTCCAGATCATCGGGTCGGCCAGTCACTACAATCGGCGCTCCCACATCCAACGTCTGGGCTCCGACGGAACGCTGGGCCTCGACTTCCCCCACGGCGGCTTGCCAAATCGAGAGTTCGGGATCGTGAAACTGCTTGAAGTGTGCCATAAGCGAGGCTCCTTTCATTCTCAGACAGACATCATTGCCCGCAGCAAATCGATCATGCCGGCGCCTTGGTAAGCGTGGTCGCGGCCGAGATCGGTGGCGGTCTTGATAAAGATCCGCTTTACGCCCTCCGGGTCGCCGCGGAATTCCTGGTGACCGGATAAAAAGGCCGCGATGGCTCCTGAGACGTGGGGCGCAGCGGCGCTTGTCCCACTTGCTTCTTTATAGTGAAATCCCTGCTCCGGATGGGCATGGCAGGAGATGATCTTCTCCCCGGGCGCTACGAGGTCGGGTTTCATGCGCCCGTCCGCGGTGGGTCCTTTCGAGGAGAAGTAGGAAACTCCGTAACGATGCGGCGCGCTCTTGTGGACCGAGCCCACGCTGATGGCAGCTTCGGTGTTGGCGGGGTCGGTTATGGATGACACGACTGCCACCGCAGCCTGTTCGCCAGTTGCCATCGCGACTTTGCCATATCCCCAGTTGCCGCACGAAATCACCACAATCAATCCGGACTCGACCGCGCGAGCTACTTCCTGGCAGAGAGGACTGTAGCCGCAACCATAGCTCTTCGGGTCAAAGGGGTAGCCAAGGCTCATGTTCACGCCATCCACCTGGATACCCCGGCTGACGTCGTTTAGCTTGCGAAGGTATTCGAGCCCTCGTATGGCCGCCGAAGCCGAACCCGTGCCATCGTCATTCAGGACTTTAATGTTCAACAGCGTAGCCAGGGGCGCGACCCCCGAAGGCGGCCCGGTTAGATCGTTGATTTGCGGGCTTTCCCCCTGTTCTTCCACAAAGGTTGCGGCTCGGTAGGGCTTCCCCTCCGGCCAGGCCGGGACCATGCCAGCAATAATTCCGGCAACGTGGGTACCGTGGCCGTCCTGGTCGTCGAGCGTGGCGGAGCTTGAGAAGTTCTTGCTGAGAGTTTTGTTTACGGTATTCCACGTGGCGAAATGGGGATGGTCGGCATTGATGCCCGTATCCATTACGGCCCAGGTGATTCCCTTGCCGCGCGCGTCAAAAGTCCGCCAGCATGATGTCGCCTTGACCGTATCCGTGGAAGAGAGCAGGTGTGCGTAAGTTGTTTCGTCCAACCAGAGCTGGTAAACCCACTGCGTGAGCTCGGCAAGTTTCTTGATGTCATCCGGAAACAGGGAGGCGAAGACATAGAAATCGCTGTCGTTCAACTGGTCGCACTTATCGCGCAGAAACTTCTTGATCTCTTCCTTGGAGGATTGCACGCCCAACTCCGGGTGCTCCGCCGACTCCTTCAGACACACAATGATGGGAATGCGCTTGGGGGCGCCGCCCTGTTGCGCCTCCCTTTCCCCTAGGATTGAAGCCGCAATGACGAAAGACTTCAGACTGGGAATGTGCGGCTCACCGCGCATCGAAAGCCTCTTTTTAGTTGATGTTTGCCCTGCGCAACTACAACCAATGCCATTACCGTTATTCGACCAGCGGCCCTACGCGAATGACCTCGCAGGCTATGGCGTCTGGGTCCGTTCCACATTCAGGGTCAGCCCGGTGGATACAATCCGGGCGCTCGCCACGGATTTTTGCCCGGAGGCTGAGTCCATTGCCAATACCCCCCAGGGATCGGAGAAACTATCGTGCGTGTTGCGAGCTACGTCCGCCATTTGATGCCACAAATCGGATTGAACCTTCTTGAATGCCGGACTATCAGTGCTTGGTGGAGGAACCTGGGAAAAGAATTGCTTCGCCGCACTCAAAGACTGAGCCATGCGGGCCATAGTCGTCGCCCACCACGCGATGAGGACATAGTCCCCGGCAATAACGGGGATCTGCGAATCGGTGCGTAGATCAGGGAATACCTGGGCGAGATTAACGATTGTGCCGCCTGTGTCCTTGACCTGCTGCCAGGCTGCATCATTCAAGGCGCGCAGGCGGAAATCTTCGTTACTGCCCGGTTGAATAAGCAATTGCAGTGCGCTGCGGCCGATCCGTTCGTACTCATCGCGCTCGCGCGGCTGGCCATCATTTCGAAGGAAGAGACTTTGGCTGAGTGCGTCGTCATAGCCAGTGCTCAGGTAAAAGGTGGAGCGGCCAAAATCTCCAATCGGCGCAAGGCTTTGTTGTTCTTGCAACGCAGAAATCAGGCCCAACACCTTGAGGACATGCAGGTCGGCGGCCATGGTCGGGTGATCGGTTTGGGCATGTTCGGAAAAATGCCAATAGGAAACTTTCAAACTCGGCGCATGCGCAATCAATCCGCTACAACGGTAAGCGGCGGTTATAAGGAAGGATTGCGCCAGAACCTTCCGGAGTTTATCCGGATCAGCCAGGAAGTTAATCGTGCCGGAGATGTGAGTTGCAGTGGCGCCATCCGTAATCACGATTTCGCCGCTCGCCGGGTCGGTCAGCACGGTGCCTTTAAGCGTTAGATCGTTTATGGACGCGAAGTTGTATATGCCCAGAAGGTTGATCTTCAGGGAATGTCCCGTTGTCTTTGTGGTGGTGAGAAGATTCTGAACCTCGCGGATGCCCATGGGTAACGATCCTGAAGATTGCCACAAGCTGGAAAGGTTTAATTTCAAGGCCTCCTGGATTGCCGTGTGGCCGTCCGCCCCCAGATCATTCAGAGCGATTTCATAAAGGAATGCGGCCTCTTGCGAAGCGCGCGCGTGGAGTTCTTCCAGGATGGAAAGCTCGAGCTTTCTTTGGATGGCAGCCTTGAGGGCCTCCACGATGAGTCCCTGCTTCTCCTCGCCAAGTCCCGCATTCTTGAGCTGGTCAGCCGAAGGGAACGGGGAAGACCCGATGGCACCCAGCACCGTAGAAATGAAATCTAAATTGGTTGTTCCCGCAGTTACACCCACCGCGGGTTCAACTTGAACGGTGAACTCGGTGCCGCGCTTCCTGTAAAAGCCCATGCGCACCGTACCCGCATCAACTTTTTGAACCCGGATTTGTAAATCACCCGTGATCTTAAAGCAAGCTGCGATGTTAATCTTGGCGCCTTCCTGAATCTGCAGCGTTGCTGACAGGGGAGCGGCGGAGACACTCACGAGAGGATTCACAGAAGTCAACAAGTTGACTGATCCCGAAAGTTGTAGTGTGCCCGTCCCCTCGATTACGGCCACATCGCCAATCCCTAAGGCGGCAAGATCATCGGGACTCAGCGGAATAACATAGTTTTGCAAAGACGCCTGGAGCGCGGCCCTGAATGTCGGGGTTGTAGCGGTGGTGGCAAACGATTGGTAGTGCGTCATACACACCGTGGCTCCCGCTGCGAAGCCAAACGTCAACTCCCCGGAGCCAGCGTTCACGCCTGGAGAGAGAGTGGCCTTCACCCCAAGCCCTAAATAGGCGCGCCCGCTTGGCACGTCAATGGGATTGTCGAAGGGATCAGGATCAAAGAGTTTCCCGCCCCCCACTACGCACAGAGTTGCTGAGGCCGCCGCGCTACCCGCGAACTGGGGGCTGGTTGATGCCACCGTTGTGGGCTGCGTGAAAGCCAAGCCAACTTCCGTAGACTTTAACGGAAATCCCGTGAGCGGGATGTCCTGAAGCGAGGCAAGATCCTGTTGCATCACTGAAAAGCCTGGAGGTTGTTGGAAGTATTTCGCAAAGGCGGATTTCGGATTCAGGCTGGCCTGAAGATTGAGCCCGAAGCCATCTGCAAGTGGGATAGTCGGCAAATCGATGCTCCTGGGTGATAATGTCACCTAAATTTTGTGGAAGCGCGATTCCGGACATTTATACCATTCACGACAATTTGTCAATAGCTCCCAAGTTGGGCACTCGCTGGAGGACCGTGCCCCCCCGCCAAAGAGCAGGTGAAAATTCACTATCTCAATTCTCGGTATTTTCGCCCGTGAATAGTCAGGCTGACTTCGAACCTGATATATGACCACCATCAAAAATCTTCTTGACTTTAGCTAACCCGCAATGTACGAAAGGGTATCCCCTCAGGCGGGGAATCAATAAATGTGCCGAAAATAGGCCCTACTCAACCACAGTCAATCTGGTTGAAGCAGGATTATGTTGCGCTGTCTGGCGATTTAACCAACGAGCGACAGGGGCTTTACTGAGGGTCGCCCGTCGGCTTGATCATCGCTATTTGAATGTCGCTGCGGGGGGATGGCCATGCTGGGACTCGATTTTGCAAACAGGAAGAAAACCTACGACTACATCATCGTCGGGTCTGGGTACGGAGGCGCCATCTTCGCCGCGAGGCTGGCGTCGGCCAACCTCAATCCCAAGCCCTCCATCTGCCTCCTTGAGCGAGGCCGCGAATGGCCTGTGGGAACTTTTCCCGACCAGACAGCCAGCGTGTTGGCGGCCCAGCGCAACGACTTCAACCCTCTGGGCCTCTACGAGTTTCTGAACTATCAGGATATTTCTGTCATCAAGGGATCCGGCCTGGGCGGGACGTCGCTGGTAAATGCCAATGTCGCGATTATTCCTGACCCAGAAGTATTCGCGCAAACGAATTGGCCTCGAACCATTACGCGCGACGTTTTGATGCCCTATTACCTGCGGGCGCGGCAAGTGCTCGCATCGAGCCCCCATCCCCAGGCGATGGACCTGGCCAAAGTGCAGGCCATGGAGCGTCGCGCCGTGGAATTTGGAAACCACGCCTACCCGCTCAACATCAACGTCAATTTCAGTATTGATGGCAAGAACCCCTATGGGGTCGACCAAAAGCCGTGTACGAACTGTGGCGATTGCATTACGGGCTGCAATGTGGGGGCGAAGAATACTCTTTACATGAACTACCTGCCATTGGCCCAAAGCGCCGGGACGGAAATCTA
>Ga0181520_10010995_pt1 | contig 11987 bp, 7 predicted proteins | sample PEATcosm2014_Bin_29_FD_132451 | JGI IMG/M metagenome (GOLD analysis project Ga0181520, IMG submission 132451) | Peatland microbial communities from MTU Mesocosm Facility, Houghton, MI, USA - PEATcosm2014_Bin02_30_metaG | ecosystem: Environmental > Terrestrial > Soil > Wetlands > Peat | place...
CGCCGTTGAAACGCCAAAAGGCCCATTTTTGTGACCAGATCACACTACTGCCTGACCCGATACGGCGGGTTGCTCTCGGCGGCCAAGGCGGGAGAAATGCCGTTGGAAGCACTTTTTTCTGACTCATGCCGTCTTTACCGCCAGCGAACAAATCAGCGGGAAGCCACCACGAATGCAAACTTCTCTGCCTTGTAAACCACCTCCACCGTCTTCGTCACCTTCACCAATCGCGGCCTTCAAGGTCGATCGGGCCGGGCGGAAGCGGCTCACCGGCCAGGGCCAGTTCCATACAGATGTTCTTGGCAGTCAGCGGAACCGTCCGCCCCGCCGCGTCGCGCATGGCGACCGCCCGCTCGATCCGCCGCCAGCCCAGCAGGCCGTAGAAATCCTCCAGTCGCGGCAGGCAGAACAAGAGGCCGAAACGCGTGCCCCGCCGCTGGGCTTCCTGCATCGCGGCGGTCATCAACCGCTGGGACAGTCCGCTCTTGCGCCAGACGGACGCTACCGCCATGCTCTGAATGCCCGCGATACCGACCGGCACGCCGCCACAGGTAATCCGACGTTCGATGATCCCGACGTGGCCCACCATGTTGTCGCCCTGCCACCCCAATACAGAGAAGGCCGGATGCACGTCGTTCCATGCCCGGTGAGTGGAGAATGCCGCGACATCGGCCGGGAAACACTCGCACAACAACCGCCGGACGGCCGCATCCAAGTCCGGGCCGAGGTTGGCTTCGTCGATGACTTGAATCGAAAACACGAGGGACTGGGGATCGGCCATGCGTGACAAGAATCGGTTAGAGGCAGAATGAACAACGAGTATTATAGTATCCAAAGTGGCGGACTAAGGGCCGGCGAATCAAGAAGTGTCGCCTTTCGCTCCGCGAAAGATGCCACTTTCGCGGAGCGAAAGGCAACAATCCGACAAGTTCGTACGAAGTACGACGGAGGCCAATCGATCGACCTCGGCCGCCTGCGGACCTTGTGGCAATTGGCTCGCCGCCTGCTCGTGCAACCGCCGGCTGAGTGCGGCCAGTTCAGCGTGCCGCGGGTCGGCAGGGTCGAACATCCGCAGGGGCAGATAGTCCAGGATGCTGGGCGTACCGAATCCCTTGCCCCCAGTGACGCTATGCGAGGCCACCAGGTCATGGACCAGCCCACTGTTCAACAGCGCGCACAGGTAATGCGCCTCGTCGCTGCCGCCGCAGGCGATGAGCACGCACGTTTCCTGGGGAATCACCGGCCGCAGGCCCAGCAGCGGGTCGTCCACGGTCTCGACCACTGCCGCACGGATCTTGCGATCCATCCGCCGCCAGACGACTTTCGCGGCGGCCAGCGTGTACGGCCCCACGTTGTACATCGAATAGAACGGCTGCCGACCCTGGTAGCGGCGATAGGCGGCGCGGGCGGTCAAGAGCGGCTCGAATTGCTTCAGGTAGGCCAGCGTGCAGGGATAATCGCGGCGAAAACGCTCCTCGTCCAGTCCGGCACGGGTTTGCGGGTCCTGAGCAAGCAGCAGATGGACCGATGGCCGGGCCAACCAACGATCGACGTCGATCCAGCGCACCAGCGGATAGAGGAGGCCAGGCTCGATCTCGGCTTCCACCTGGGCCACGATCCGCTTGGCCTTGCCGACCCAATTGCGGACGCGCACGCCGCTGGCCCCCCTGCCCTGCACCTCCAGCCAGTAGACGGCGTTGGCCCCGCCACTATTGGCGCCGAGGTGGGCCGTGTAGTCTGCGCGGCCGACCAACCGGCTCAGATCGATCGCCACCTCTGCTGGCCGCACGATCCAAGGCGACGTCGGGCAGTCCGGGTCGATCGGTTGGGCAAGCAGTTCGCTTTGCGAGAAACGCTCTGCCGCGCCGGCCTTCGCACTCCCACAAGCACGGGAGGTTGTGCCTTTTGGCGCTGCCGTTGGTGCGCAAGCAGACCATTTCACGTACTTCACCGGATAGATCGTCGGCTGGCCTTTTTGCAGGACGACAACGCTCGTCCAATTGGCCGCGCCGAAGGGCCGAAGATCCGCCAGGTCGTCCACGCGAAGGACTTTCAACGGCGGGCCATCGACTCCCAGGCGGAAGCGACGGAAGCCGTCGCCCGCCCCCTTGCTCTGAAAGAGCGTTTGCGTGATCACCATGCCCAGCCGCGCCGCGGGCGCCAGGTAGCGGTCGGCGACCGCGTACAGCACGAGCATCGACAGATCCTTCTTGCCGCCGCCGTGCCGTGCCTCGTTGCCCGAAAGCGAGAACAGGCCGTAACGCTGCCAGTGCGGCTTGGTGGCCTCGCGATAATCGCCGGGCAGATTGTCCCAGGCAATCCAAGGCGGATTACCCACGACGAAATCGAAGGCGGCATGGTCGGACCGCCCGTCGAGGATCGCATCGCGGGCAAAGATGGGCACGTCGATCGGCATGTCCGGCGTGATGAGATCGGCGATGGCCAGCAAATAGTTCGCCCGCGCGGAGGCCACGGCCAACGGATGCAAGTCGAAACCGACGATGGCGGGAAAAGTGTCAGGCACGGGGCACCTGCTTGCGGGTCGTGTGCCGTCCGCCCCGCGGCTCCTGCCGCGGATTCTTTCCGAAGCCGGGGGCTTCTGGCGGACGGCACACGGAGTGTGCCTAATACCGTGGCGCCAGCGCCGCAGGGCGGCCAAGAGGAAGGTCCCGGAGCCGCAGGTGGGATCGAGCAGGCGGGCTTCGACTTGTCCGTGGTAACCCACCTGGTCGAGCACGTGTTCCGCCAGCCAATGGGGCGTGTAGTATTCACCCAAGGCATGTCGCACCGCACGGGGAAAAAGCGCTTCGTAGAGCGGTTTGAGCAGATCGCCGCCGCCGGCCGCATAGGCAATGATCGCCGCCGGATCGTAGCAGACGATACGTGCCGCAGCCTGGACCACGGCCCATTCCAGTGTCGGCGACCAGGCCGAGACGATCCAGCCGAACGGTTCACCATACCACGGATCGGTCGCTCGCAAGGCGGAGAACCATTCGCCGCTTTCGATCGATTCGATCAAACTGCGGACGTGATCGATCTGTCCCGGGCCATGGCCCACCAGCGGCGACTTCTTCCCCCGCACAGCCGCAATAGCATGCCCCACCAGCAGCTTTACGAGGAGCACGTACCACGATTGCAAGGCGAACAAAACGGTTTCCGGCCGCGCAGGGTCGAAGTGTACGCCGTAGTGCTGGGCCAGCCGATCCAGGCGGGCGGCGGGCCGCGGCCAATCCTGGCCGCAGGTCTTACGAAAAAGAGCCGTCCACTGCTCCAACGACATTTGCACCGCATTGGCCCGAGCGCAACCGCTTACAGCGGCCAGCGCGCCAGTGCCCGCCCGCGTCAACTCGGCCCGGCCGCCGAAGTCGGCCACGATTCGCTCAGGAAGGGAATTCATTGCTCAAACGGTTTTTATTTCCTGTCGGGAACTCCAGAGTACCCGCTTGCGGGTCGATGGCGTTCCCTACAGTGTCGGGCAATGGCCGTTGGAGCGGGAGCGTTTGACCATCGTAACCTCGTTTCCGCGGGCGTTGAAATCAACCTGGTCCATGAAGGCCTGCATCAACAAGATGCCCCGGCCGGTGATTTTTTCCAGATTGGCCGGATCGGTCGGGTCGGGCAGTGACATGGGATCGAAACCGGAACCTTCGTCGCGGATGACGAAGACCGCCGTCCCGGGCGCCAGCCGCACCTCGATCGCGATGCGGCGCTCCTGGTAGGGCGACTGGCCACGACGGACTTCCGCCAACTGATGGTAGGCGTCGGCATCGATTTCGCGAAGCGATGAACTGAGTTCCAGGTTCCCGTGAAACATGGCATTGGCCAACGCTTCGCCCAATCCCATACCCAGCCGCACGCGGTCGGCGCGGTTGCAGATGCCCAGGGCGACACATTCTTCCTGGAAGTGTACGATCAGCGGCGTGAAAAGCGCAGGATCGTTGGCCAGCAGGTAGAGCCGCTCGCTGCGAGCGAGGCACTCCATTGCCTTCTGGTAATAGGACTCGTTGGCCGACGCCCGCAAGACTTTTTCGGCGGTATCCCGCAAATTGTCGTACAAGAATGACTTGGGAACATAACTTGCCGCGCCGAGTTGCAAGGCCTTGAAGGCAATCTCCTCGCTCCCTTGCGAGGTCATGAGGATGACGGGCACGCGCGGATATTCCTCGCGGACGGCCGACACCAACTGCAAGCCATCGATGTGCGGCATTTGCAAGTCGGTCAGCACGAGATCCGGCAGGCAGTGGCCGATCTGCTGCAGTGCCTCCTCTCCGCTGCGGGCGTAATCGATGATAAAGCCGCCATTCTTCTTCAGGATTTCACCGGCCAGCGTACGATCGACTGCACAGTCATCAACAACCAGGACTCTTGTCATGGGGTCACCTCTTTGGACTCAACCGTTGCACCCATATTTCCCGGCGGGACGTGCCGGGCCAAAGCGGCCATCAATTGCCCCGCAGATTGATCGAGGGCCGACAAAACCTCGTCCGCGCCTTGCAGTTGATGGTTTTGCCCCATGGCTTCCAGCCGCAGGGCCGATTCCAGCACGCTTTGAGTTCCGAAATAGCGGACCGATCCTTTGAGCGTGTGCGCCACCAGGCGCACGGTCTGAGAATCGCCCTCGCCGGCCGCTCGGTGGATTTCGGCCAACAGGCTGGGGATCTCGCCCAAGGCGGTATCGACAATCGTTTGCAGTAAAACCTCGTCGCCACGGACCGCTTTCAGGGCCACAGTCCAATCGACCACCGATTCGGCTGGGGCCGGGCAGCCATTGGCGGAAGTTGACGCCTCCGCGGGCACGGGCATCTGGCCCTCCACGGCCGGCGAACAACTGTCCGCGGGAACGTCTGCCGCCTCCTGGTGAGGCACCAGGCTGGCGATGGTTGCAAACAACTCCTTGGCATCGATCGGCTTGGGAGTGTAGCCGTCCATGCCCGCCTCCAGGCATCGCTCCCGATCGCCTTTCAGTGCATGGGCGGTCATGGCGATGATGGGAAGATGGCGGCCGCTATTCCGTTCGTTGGCGCGGATCGACGCCGTGGCCTCTAAGCCGTCCATATCCGGCATTTGCAGATCCATGAGCACAAGATCAAACGCGCCGGTCTGAGTGGCCGCCACGGCCTCGCGTCCGTTGTTCGCCACGGTGACCGCGTGGCCTTCGCTTTCCAGCAAGGCCACGGCCAGTTGCTGATTCACGAGGCTGTCTTCGGCCAGCAGGATGCGAAGCCCGCAGCCTCGGGATCGCCGCTGGTCGGCAGCGCCGGGCGGCAATTGCCGGGGTGCTAGCATTCCCAGGACCAACTCGATCGCTTCCAGCAATTCAGACTGCTTGATGGGTTTCAGCAAATAGGCCCCGATCCCCAAGCGTTCACACTCCTGCATGTCATGCGGGCGGTCGCCGGACGTCAACATCATGATCACCGGACCGCGAATTTCGCGGTCTTCGCGGATTTGGCGGGCCAGCATAAATCCGTCGATTTCAGGCATGTGGGCGTCGGTAATCACCAGGGGAAACGGATGGCCGGCGCGTTCGGCTTGCCGCAAACATTCCAAGGCCAGCGCGGCGCTGGCGACGCTTGTGGACAGCACTTGCCAACTGGCAAGCACCTCGTCGAGAATCCGCCGGTTCGTGGCGTTGTCGTCGACCACCAGCACGCGGGTGCCGTGCAGGCACAAAGGCTCGGCATCGGCAAGCTCGCAGGACTCGGCAGTCGCCCGATCCAGGACGACCGTGAAATGGAATCGACTGCCGCGGCCGACGTCGCTTTCCACCCAGATCCGTCCTCCCATCAGGCCAATCAGGCGGGACGCGATGGGCAACCCCAGCCCCGTTCCGCCATGCCGCCGGGTCGTCGAACTATCGGCCTGTTCGAACATGCCGAAGATCGTTTCGTGTTTCCCCGCGGGAATGCCGATCCCCGTATCGCTGATCGTAAAGTGCAGTTGCACCTGATTCTGCAACGCGCACGAAGCTTCCGTTCCGTGCTCTCGGGCGACCTCCAACACGACCTCGCCGTGCTGCGTAAACTTGATGGCGTTATTAACGAGATTTACGACGATCTGCCGCAGTCGAGGGTAATCGCCCACGACCCAGGCGGGCACGTCCTGATGGATATAGCAGGCCAATTCCAGACCCTGCTGGTGGGCACGGATCGCGAACGACTTCATCGTGTCGCCCAGGCTTTCCCGCAGGTGAAACTTCTCGCGCTCCAGCACAAGTTTTTCCGCATCGATCTTGGAGAAGTCGAGGATATCGTTGATCACGCTAAGCAGCGCTTCGCCGGAATCGCGGACAGTCGAGAGGAATTCGCGCTGCTGCGCCGTCAGTTGACTCTTGAGGACCAGTTCCGTCATGCCGATCACGGCATTCAACGGTGTGCGGATTTCATGGCTCATGTTCGCCAGGAAGCTGCTCTTGGCCTTGCTGGCCGTTTCGGCGGCCTCTTTCGCCGTCCGCAAGGCTTCCGCCACGCGCTTCTGGGCGGTGATATCCTGGGAAATACCGAAGGTGCCGACGATTTGCCCGGCATCGTCATACAGGGGCAGCTTCGTACTGGAAGCCCAGGTCGCATGTCCGTCCGGCCAGGTCTCTTTTTCTTCCTTGTCGATGACCCCGTGGCCGGTGCGAACGATTTCCTGCTCGTCGGCCAGGGCTTGCAGGGCATGTTCGTCCGTAAAAAAGTCGACGTCGGTCTTGTCGATCGCCTCGCGCGGATCCTGCAGGCCGAAGTAGCGCGCCATCGCTTGATTGATGCGAATGAAACGGCTGCGGGCATCTTTGAAGTAAATATTGTGCGGCAGGTAATTCATGAGCGTTTGCAGCAGATAGCGTTCTTGCTGCAAACCAACATTGGCAGCGGCCAGTTCGGCGGTGCGATCCTGCACGCGCCGCTCCAACTCCGCGTGCGCGTTGCGAAGTTGCTCTGCGGCCCGGCCAAAGGCACGGAAAAGCGGCGCAATTCCGGCCATGCCGACAAAGAGACACGTGGAAGTAACCAATTCCAAGGTCTTCAAGTGCAAATCGAGCGTGGAACCCGGATCGTCCGAAAACGCCCGGCAAAGCAAGATGCTGCGGCGAATTGCCATCACGGCGATGCCGAACGCCACGAGCCCCCAGGCCCATTTTCGGCCCGTGATTCGCATCAAACGGATCGCCAGCACCGCCGCCGCATATTGCAACGCGGTGGAGATGATGAGGATCACGAGGGGAGCCAACATAGTCGCACCCACAAGATGGACATGACCGGCCAATTACCCCCCCTCGCAGAACTTCAAAACCAATTCCGGGCCGACTTTTCTCGGCATCGCCATGACGTTTTGAAACAATTCTACAAAAAGAGGTCGCAATACTTCCGCTTAATTGTAAGGAATCACCCGAGAACAGTCTACTGCTGGCTTGCCTGGCATTTTGGCGTTTTGGCCTCGTCACAGCCTTCCCAAAGGCGGAAGCCGCCGACAAAAGCGTTATCGTTTCTTCCCAAGCGGGCCTCCGGCGGCAGTTCCTTGAGCAGGCGCGCGTTGCCGCCGCCCAGGACCACGTAATCGGCAACAAAGGCCAGCCGCAAACGCGTGGCCACGTCGCTGACAAAATGCCGCCACTTCTTCCGCCCAAAACGATCGATGCCGCGCTGACCGACGTGGTCCTCAAAGGTCCGCCCTTTGCGGTACGGCAGGTGAGCGGCTTCCATCGGAACCAGGGTCTTGCTGTCCAAGACCAGCGTGGTGCCCAAACCGGTCCCCAGGCCGAGAAACAACATGCGGCCGCCCTCATAACTGCCCAGGGCCTGCATGGCAGCGTCGTTGACAAGCTTGACCGGCCGGCCAAATGCGGCGGCCAGGTCAAATCCGACCCACCCCGTCCCCAGATTCTTCGGCTCGCGAACGGGATTGCCGTCGGCAATGGGGCCGGGGAAACCAATCGAGACGGCCTCATACGTCCAATCTTTGGTTGCCTCCAGCACGTCGGCCACAAACCGCTGTGGAGTGAGGTCGGGACCCGAGGGGATCTTGACGATCTCCGTCCGTCCGGTTGCCAGAAGCTTAACGTGGGCTCCCCCGATGTCGATCACAAGAACATTCATGACTTTACCTTTTGCTGCTGTTACTCATCTTGGCCACGAATCGGCACTGGCCGTCGCACGCCGTCAACCAGTTCGACGGTGACGTAGGTCACCTCGGCCTCGGTCACCTGCACCAACTCTCCTTTGCGGTCAGCTTCCACATCGACGTGAATCGTGATGGAGGTCCGGCCAACTCGTTTGAACGCGGCCCAAAAGCTGACGATGTCGCCCACCTGCACCGGCCGATGGAATTCCACGCGATCCATGCCCACCAGCACCAACTGCTGACGAGGCCACTTGGCCCGCCGGATTTCATGCTGGGCGGCCACGGAGCCGGCCTGATCGATGTAACTCAGGATGACGCCGCCAAAGATGGTGCCGTGCGGATTGGTATCTGCCGGCATCATCACAACTTTGATGGCCAGGAAACGATCGCCTGCAGAGGGTATAGGTGTGCCCAAGTCCATTCGCCTATTGTAAATCAACATTGTGCCCGTGACAATTCTTCCCTGTCAAGAAACAACACAACCGCTGGAACTCGTCAGTTCCAGCGGCTGTATCTTGGCAAAAATTGCCTGAGCGGCGGAGGGGATTACCCCTGTTTCGCCGCGAATTCTCAGATTCGCTCGGACTGCCTGGCGGGGCCGCGCGGGCCACGGCGCTCGCGCTCATCGCGCGGGCCGGGGAAACCGTCGGGCATCGGGCCGCCACGGGGACCGAACTCACCACGGGGACCTTGGGGACGGCCAGGACCCATTGGCGGGCCGTGCGGAGCGGCCCTGCCGCTGTGTTGGCCCTGAGCTTGGCCACGTTGACCGTGCTGCTGGGCGCTAGGACCGCGCTGACCGCGTTGGCCATGCTGCCAGCCCGACTTGCCCTGTTGGCCATGCTGGAAACCAGGCCGGCCATGCTGGCCCTGCTGGAACCCGCGCTGACCGCGTTGGCCCTGCTGGAACCCGCGCTGGCCGCGTTGACCGTGCTGGAACCCGCGCTGGCCACGTTGACCATGCTGATAGCCAGCCCTGCCCTGTTTGCCATACTGGAAGCCACTCCGACCACGTTGACCGTGCTGGTAACCGCGCTGACCGCGCTGACCATGCTGGAAGCCAGCCTTGCCATGCCGGCCCTGCTGGAAACCCTTCCGACCGCGTTGACCGTGCTGGTAACCGCGCTGACCGCGTTGACCATGCTGGAAGCCAGCCTTGCCATGCCGGCCCTGCTGGAAACCCTTCCGGCCGTGTTGACCGTGCTGATAGCCGCGCGGACCACGTTGACCGTGCTGGAAGCCGCGCTGGCCACGTTGGCCGTGCTGGAAACCCTTTTGGCCGCGTTGACCGTGCTGGAAGCCAGCCTTGCCGTGCTTGCCCTGTTGGAAACCGCGCTTGCCGATCTGGCCATGCTGGAAGCCGCGTGGGCCACGCTGACCAAACTGGAAGCCGGGTTTGCCTTGTTGACCATGCTGGAAACCAGCCTTGCCATGCGGCGCAGCCTTCCCAGACTTGCCCTGCTGGCCAGGTTTGCCGACGAACGGCTTCTTACTTGCCACTTGACCCTTGCCAGCGAACGAACCCTTGCCAGCGAACGAACCTCCGCCAACCATCGGACCCTTGCCAGCCATCGGACCCTTGCCCATGCCAGGGAACGGACCCTTACCAGCCATTGGGCCCTTGCCCATGCCAGCCATCGGACCCATGCCAGCCATTGGGCCCTTGCCCATGCCAGCCATCGGACCCTTGCCAGCCATTGGACCCTTGCCAGCCATCGGACCCTTGCCAGCCATCGGACCACCGGCGAACGGTCCCTTACCAGCGGGTCCCTTGCGCTCGGCAGCGGCGGGGCCCTTCTGGGCTGCCTTCTGGGCGCGTAGAGCCGCGATTTGAGCCTCCAACGCCTTGATGCGGACATCGATCACAGCGTTAGGATTTTGGTCCTGAGTCGGCGGTCCTCGCCGGGCGCCGGGCCTTGGCGATGGGCCGTCCTGCGGTGGTTGGGCCAGCGCCGGCACAGCCAGCGCAAGCGCGACCAACCCTGCGGTAATACAACATAACCTCGACATAAAATCTCCTTCCGAAGAGAGAACGGTTAAACTTTCATTGCCCCTCCTATGAGGCATGAATTCCGTTGGGGAAGCTGAAGGCTAGCCGCACACACCTTGAACTGGTGCGAAGGCGCAACTAGGCCACTGATTGAACCCCTCCGGTGCGCAGAAGTTTCTCGCAATTCAGGCAGATTTCAAAAATTTGGCCGGCATGCAACATCGGCCATGATTATTGACATAGCGATCTGCCGCAGCCTCGTGCTCGCTTAGACCGCCTACCGGTGACCTCTAGCGGCAACCGATGTAATCCGCATAGTCGGTAAAGTCGAGGGGAAAATGGCGCGTTTGGCGCAGTTTGCGTGGTAGTCTTTTTTGTATTTGGACGAATCGTGATAAAATGGAGATTCACTAGGGCAATCACACTCTCTTCTGGACGACTGGAAATGATCGGGAAATTCCTTGCGAAATTCTTTCGCAGCAGCAGTGTTGGGCGTAGTGCCTCCACCAAGAAGATGATTCGCCGGATTGCCATCGAGCCCCTGGAGTGCCGCCGCTTGCTGGCCGTCACCAGCAGCCTCTCCGGATACGCTTATCTGGACACCCACGACTTCGGCGTCAAAGATGCCGACGAGGCCGGGTTCGCCGGCCTGACCGTGCAACTGCAAGGTGTCGACAGCCAGGGGAACCTGAACAACGTGCCGGGCGTGGTCCCGCAACTAACCCTGGCCAATGGCTCGTACAGCTTCACAGGACTAGTCGCCGGCACCTACCAGATCCAGATCTTGCCCTCGCCACAGCTTAACGTGGGCATCTTGTCTCCGGGCACGGCGGGCGGCTCTGTCGGCAACGACGAGATCCAGGTGACGCTCGCCGCCAACCAGGCAGCCACCGACTACAATTTCGCGATCCTCGGCGCGCAGAGTTCGCCGGCGCTCTCCATGAGCGCCAACGAAAGCGTCACGGCCAGCAGCGTGACGGTGACCAGCAACCCCAGCACTCAGACAGTCGTCCAGGGCGATACGGCGACCTTCACGGCAGCAGCCACCGGCAGTCCCACGCCCACGGTACAGTGGGAAGTGAGCACCAACAGCGGCTCGACCTTCAGCGACATCTCCGGGGCGACGTCCACCACCTATAGCTTCACGGCGGTCAGCACGGAAAACGGCGATGAGTACGAGGCGGTCTTCAGCAACACGTCCGGCAGCGCCACCAGCACGCCGGCCACGCTGACCGTACAGACCGCCCCCGCCGTGACCGTGAACCCCGCCAGTCAGGAGATTGTGGCCGGCAACGCGGTGACTTTCACAGCCACGGCCAGCGGCAACCCCACGCCCACGGTGCAGTGGGAGGTGAGTACCAGCGGGGCAACGGCCTTCAGCGCCATCTCCGGGGCGACCTCTACCACCTATAGCTTCACTACCACAAGCGCGGACAACGCCAACCAGTACGAGGCGGTCTTCACGAACAGCGTCAGTTCGGCCACCAGCACGGCGGCCGTTTTGACCGTCGAGGCCGCCACCGCCCCGGCCGTGACCACCAACCCCAGCACGCAGACGGTAGCTGCCGGCGGCACCGTGGCCTTCACGGCGGCGGCCAGCGGCGACCCCACACCCACGGTGCAATGGGAAGTCAGTACCAGCGGGGCAACGGCTTTCACCGCCATTTCCGGAGCGACCTCGACTACCTACAGCTTCACCACAACCAGCGCGGAAGACGGCAACCAGTACGAGGCCGTCTTTACCAACGTGGGGGGCAGCGCCACCACCTCGGCAGCCACCCTGACCACGATCCTAGGCAGCATTTCCGGGTCCGTCGACATGTCCACGGGGCCGGGCTTCGGCGGCATCACTGTGAAACTCCAGAGCGTGGGCAGCGGGGACGCCCTGAGCGCA
>Ga0181520_10010997_pt1 | contig 11986 bp, 2 predicted proteins | sample PEATcosm2014_Bin_29_FD_132451 | JGI IMG/M metagenome (GOLD analysis project Ga0181520, IMG submission 132451) | Peatland microbial communities from MTU Mesocosm Facility, Houghton, MI, USA - PEATcosm2014_Bin02_30_metaG | ecosystem: Environmental > Terrestrial > Soil > Wetlands > Peat | place...
GGTGTTAGCCCCGGTGTAGGTCCCGGGGGCGGTTGAGGCAGTCACCGTGGAGACGCAGGTGGGCGCGGTGGTCAGGCTTGCCACGGTGTCGGACCCGGCAAATGCGCTGTAGCTCGGAGTCACAGTCGGCACGACTCCGTAGGCTGTGCTGGTGCCCGATGCGGTGATAGTGAGCGATGCCTTGCCCACGACCGCGGTGCCAGCCACGTAGCTAATGGTGTAGTTGGGATCCACGGCTCCGGAGCAGGTGTTGGCCCCGGTGTAGGTCCCGACGGCGGTTGATACCGTCACCGTGGAGACGCAGGTGGGCGCGGTGGTGAGGCTTGCCGCTGTGTCGTGTCCGGCAAATGTGCCGTAGCTTGGAGTCACGGTCGGCACGGTTCCGTAGGTTGTGCTGGTGCCCGATGCGGTGATAGTGAGCGACGCCTTGCCTACGACCGCAGTGCCGGCCACGTAGTTGAAGATGTAGTTGGAGTCCACAGCTCCGGAGCAGGTGTTGGCCCCGGTGTAGGTCCCGACGGCGGTTGATACCGTCACCGTGGAGACGCAGCTGGGCGCGGTGGTGAGGCTTGCCACGGTGTCGGACCCGGCAAATGTGCCGTAGCTTGGAGTCACGGTCGGCACGGTTCCGTAGGTTGTGCTGGTGCCCGATGCGGTGATAGTGAGCGTTGCCTTGCCCACAGTGAGAGTGGACGGACCGGAATTCGCTGAGGCGAAACCGTCGCTGCTGGTGTAAGCCACCGAGACCGTGTGCGCTCCGACGGACAGGCCGCTGACCTGGACCGATGCGGTGCCGCCGGATAATGTGGCGGGGTAGGTCGTGCTGTCAACCGTGAACACCACCGAGCCCGTCGGCAGGATGGTCGTGCCGGAGACGGTGACGCTCAACGTGACAGTCTGACCCCAGACCGGCGATGTTGGGGAAAAGGCTCCCAGAGTTACGGTTGGAGTGGGCGGTGAGGCCGGTCCCGTAAGCGTGAGTTGCACCGAAGATGGCGTGGAAAGCGCGGCGTTGACCAGATTTCCGTTGAACGTGACTGCGTCAGTGGTTGTGGCAAACGTGGTGGGTGTATAGCTTGCCGACAACGCGCAAAGTCCGCCGACCGCGAGAGTACCGGCCCCACCTGAATTCAGGACGCAGTCAGTGGATGCCGTTGGGACCAGGCTAAAGTCGGTTGTATCGGTTTGCGTGAATGCCGTTGCCGTGTAGACCTGGTTGCCGGATTCGAGCTGGTTAACGGTTTGAGGACTGGCGCCGCCTGCGAACTGCACGTAGCCCTGTGTGCGCATGAGTTCGAGAACGGAGCTGCCGGAGCCTGTGTAGAGATCCCCTGCGGAGTCGATTGCCAGTGCAGAGGGCGCAAAGTTGGCGACGGTGAATGACGCGCTGTTGCTGCTGGCCGGCAGCGCAAGAATATCCGCGGTATCGGCGATGAGCAGGTTTCCTGCAGCATCGGTGACGATAGCCGAAGGTTTGACGGCCGTGGAGGATACCGTAGTAGTGACTCCGGTCTGCTGGTTGAAGCGGTAGATGGCAGCAGCGCCGGGGTCTGTGATCAGCAGGTTGCCGGAAGGATCGATGGCCAGGCCAGCGGGAGCAACAAGCGTTGAGGTGGCGAGTTGAATCGCTGCACCAGTGATCGGATCGATTTGATAGACAGCCTGCTTGGAAGAATCCGACACGTAGAGGTTGTTCACCGCGTCGGTGGTAAGGCCTGCGGGAGTGGTGAGCTTGAGGCCCAGTGTCGAAATCGCACCCGAGGGCGAGATCTGCGTAATCAGGCCGGTGGAGGTATCGCCGACATAGACGTAGCCGCGTGGATCGACGGCGATCGGGCCGGGCGCAGTCAACGTTGCCAGCGTCGTGGAGGGCGCGCTGGCGCCCTGCGTAAGAGCCGATGGAGCGAAGCGCAAAACCTTCTTGCTGTTGGCGTCGGAAACGTAGACGTTGCCTGCATTGTCGGTGGCCAGGCCAGCGACCTGGAGATTTGCGCCAAAGCTGATCTTGGTTGCGGGATCAAGCGTGGACCCGGCGCCCAAACCAACTCCAGTGAGACCGAGATTGGCCGTGTTGCCGAGCGCGCTGTTGACGGTGAGTGGTGTGGAACGCGCGCCTGGAACAGCTGGGGTAAAGCCTGAGCTGATCAGGCAGTCGTTGGTTGTGTCGGCGTTGGCGGCGCAAGCAGGCGTCCCCAACGACCACTCGGTTGAAGTGTAGGCAAGGGCGTTCGAGGCTGCCGGGCCGTCGCCCGCCGTGAAGTGAATCTCGACAGGCTGAGTCGTCGTTGTCCCGGTCGCGGTGGACGGCGACTGCAGACCGGTGATCACCTTGCGGATGAGCACATTGGTCCCGTCGGAGATATAGATGTTGCCCAGCGCATCGGCGCCGACGCCCATGCCGTTGCCGCCATTGCTGCCAAAGCTGGCCTGGGTAGCGGGGCAGCCGTCTCCATAACTGTCAGTATGGCTGGCGCAGATGGTTGCGTTCTTGGCAATCGCGCGCAGGTACCCGGTATGGAAATCCAGGAACCAGATAAACCCGTTGCTGTCGGAGATGTAGAGGTTGCCGGCAGGGTCGAAGGCCATCTTCTGCGGGGACATCGAGACCCCGGTGGATAGTACAGGCGCTGTGTAGCTGTCAGTCGATGTCGTGCCGTTCCCGGCGACGGTGTAGATGTTACCGTTCACTGGCGATGCGATGCTCAGCTTGGCCAGCAGTTGATCGAGAGGCGAGCCGGTCCCGCAGGTTTCGCAGACCACGCGAATCTTGCCGCCGCTGGAATCGGCAATGTAAACATTCAGATTCGCATCCGCAATTACGCCCTGCGGATTGTTGATCTCCGCGGATGTGGCGGCCGCGCCATCCCCGTTTGAGCCGGCGGTTCCATTCCCGGCAAATGGGTGGATGTTGCCAGAGGCATCGACAACGCGGATCCTGTTGCCGGCGGTGTCGGCGATGTAGATATTGCCGGCGGTGTCGCCCCATGCGCCGCGCGGATTATTGATTTCGGCAGACGTCGCTGCATTGCCATCGCCCGTATCGCCCGCAACGCCGGTGCCGGCGACCAGATACAGAAGTCCCGTGGAACGTTTGACCTCGAATACATCGTTGCCGGTGTAGTTGGCAATAAAGATGTCGCCTGCGGCATCGGATCCAACGCCGCGCGCCTTGCCAATGCTGACAAGCGTGGGCTTGCAGCCTGTGGTTGCAGTTGGAACGCAGGCCGTACCGCTGACCAGTCCGGCAAAGTTGCTGACGACGCCGTTGGGAGAGATGCGCCGCACCAGCGTCGCACTGATGTCTGCGAAATAGACATTGCCGAAGGGATCGGCGACCACGGCGCGCAGGTCATCGCCCGCAGTGATGCTGATGGCGGTGCCCTGGCAACCATCTCCATATTTATCGGTGGCGCCCGCGCAGGCCATGTTGCCGCTGCTCGGAATTGCAAGCCCGGACCCACCCGCAATCGTCGTCATGGTATACGGCAGCGCGATCGGATTGCCGGGCAGACCAACGATCGCCGGCGATGTAACGGTAATCGCCATGGGCGTTGAAGCTGATCCGGCAAAGCTACCGTTGGCAACATAGGTCGCCGTAAAGTAGTCGGTTCCGATCGGCAAATCGACGGATGCAGATGCCGCTCCGTTGCTCAACACTGCGGAGCCAAGCGATATCTGGGTTCCGCCGGAGGTGATGGAATATGTAAAGTTCACCGTTCCGGTTGGGGTTCCAGCCAACGATGTGACGTTGGCCGTGATCGTGACGGGATGGCCCAGGGTGGTGGTCGTCGTGGTCGCTGACAGCGACGTTACGGTAAGGCCCTGGGAAATTGTCACCGAAGCGGCAGATGAATTAGAGCCGGCGTTCACGCCATCGCCGCTATAGACGGCGGTGATGGAATAGGCGCTTAGGCTATAGGGCAGATTGATGCTTGCCGAAGCGGTACCCGCACTCACGGGCGCGGTGGCATAGACATAGCTGCCTGTTGCTCCGCCTCCGCTTACCAGGAACTGCACCGTGCCGGTTGGACTGCTGCCCGTGACAGTGGCTACCGCGGTAAACGGCGTGCCGAACGGGCTTGAGCTGGGCACACCCGACAACCCCGTCGTGGTGCTGCTCAGGCTGCCGGCGTTCACGGTGATGACATAAGGCGAAGTCGTCGAGTAGACAGTCTGGCTGCCAGTCAGCGTGTAGTTGGAGTCACCCGAATAGGTAGCAGTAAAGGTGTGCGTACCCACCGAGAGAATTCCCAACGGAATCGAGATGGTGTCGGTGGCTCCGGTCAGCGTAACCGTCGTGGTATTGCTGGTCAGGGCGTCCGTCAGGGTGACCGTGCCGGTGGGATATGCCGCGCCTCCAACCGCCGGCGTCAGGATCACCACTGCCGTAGCGTTTTGCCCAAAGATCAGGGTCTGCGGCCGGCCCGTCGGACCGGTCAGTTCCGGCGCGATGTAGGTAAAGTTGCACTGCGGCGGGAACAAGGACTGAACCGTGATGTTGTTGGCCACGGTGTTGGAATTAGTGCCCACAAACGATCCGTAGTCCGTAATGAAGTTCGAAGAAACATCTCCGGGCCCCAGGGTGAGCGAGGCATTGGTAGGAGATGGGCTGAAGTCGGAAGACGGATAGCTGCTGGGGAAACTCACGTTGTCCAGCGTGACCTGAAGCGGAAACACGGTAGCGCCATTGCTGCTGCCGGTAAACTGCGCCGTTCCAGCAGTGAGGAACGTAAGGTTCTGCAAGAGAATGTTGTTCAGGTTGGGTGTTTCAGTCCCGGTCGTGGCCTCGTAATTCGGGCTGAAGACGATCTCGGCCTTGTGGTCCTGGTAGCACGAGTTCGAGTACTGAATGTTGGTGACAACGCCGCCGCGATCGTATCCGGACTTGATGCGCAGCCCGGTCGAATTGCTGTCGGCTACACCGCCGGTAAAGGTTCCGGTGCTGCTCACGGCGCTCCCGGCGCCGGCGGTTCCATTGCCCGACGACATATTGCTGTCGAAGAGAATGTTGCTCACGCCCGCACTGGTGTAGCTGCCGATGGACTCGCCATGTCCGGCGAAGAAGTGATTGTTGGTCACAGAGATGTTCGCCGCGGGAGTCGTTGTGCCTGCACCCCCGACTGCGATGTTGTCGTCGCCATCCGAGACCCACGAACGCGTAATGGTGAAGTTGGTCGCGTTGCCCGGATCGATACCGTCGGTGTTACGCGAACTGGTGGGCGTAATGATCTTGATATCCCACGCCGTAAAGTTCGAGGCCGCGCCGGTTGTGGAGATGTGGAAGAGCGGCGAATTGCGGATGGTGATCTTGTACAGCGTGATATTGCTGGCGCCGGAATCGATCTGGATGAAGCGCGGATTCTCCTGAGTGCCGCCGCTGTTGGCGATGGCGGATAGACCCCACCAACTCTGGCCCTGATAAGGCGAAATGGCGTTGATCAGCGCATCCCCGCCGCGGCCGTCCAGCTTGCCAAAGCCCATGATGCCGACGTTGGTCGAGGTGCCGGGAATATCGATCAGCGGCTGGCACGAAGCGGTCGCGCTGGCGCTGCCCACAGTGCCGCAGGTGTGCGTGCCGGCAACTTTGTCGTAGTCCTGCGCGTTGCGCGAGAAGTAGACATAGACCCCGGGATCCACCAGCAGCGTCACGTTCGACGGCATACTGAGCGGGCCGGTGAGAAACGCATTGAGGCCTGCGCCGCCGACAGAGAGTTCAACAGCCTGGCCGGGATGACTTGTGGAGCAACTGGCGAGCGCAGCCTGAATGCGCGCACCATCCGGATTGGTCACCGTGGCATCCACTGGCGTGGGAAGGTCGTCGCTGACCGAAGTAAGCGCCGCGCTCAACTGCTGGCAAACCGGTGGGAAGACTGGCTCGGTAACGGTGCGGGTGTCGCCGGTAGCCACGGCTGGAGCTTGTGGAGGCGCAGTGACAGTGATGGATGTGGCGGGCGAGCTGCTGCTCGCTGCGTAGTTAGTGCTGCCGGGGTATTTCGCTACCACGGAGTGACCGCCAATGCCAACGCCACTCAGTGACCAAGTGCATGTTCCCGAGGCGAGCGTGCAGGTAGTAGCCGCCGTCGACCCGCCATCCAGATACAGAGACACGACCCCCGAAGCAGCGGTGGGCGTGACGGACGCGGTGCCTGTGAAGGCAGAGCCCTCAATAAGGCTGGCGCTGCTGGTCAAGCTCAGCGTGGTGGTCGTTGAAGCCTGTGAAATGCTAACGCTGATTCCGCCTGAGAGGCTTGCGCTGTTATTGCTATCGCCGCCGTAGCTCGCGGTCACCGATGTAACGTTCGCAGGCACATTGAGCAGCGAGAAACTGCAGCTGCTGGTGTTGCCTGTAGCATTGGCCAGCGTGCAGCTGCCGAGCGATGTGGAACCAGAAAGCAGAGTCACCGTGCCGGTGGGATGCAGGCTGCCCGAGGCCGGTGTCACCGTCACCGACCCGTTGATGGAAGCGCCATAGGTAATGCTGGTGATGGGAATGCTCAGCGAAGTATTGGTGCCAACCGCAACAGCCACTCCGCTGCTCAGCGCCAGTGTCGAACCGCCGGTGAAAGTCACCAAATCGCTTGCAGTCGCGGTGTTGGCGGTAATGTTCAGGTCGCAATTGGTTCCGGCGCCCAACGGAAGCGACGTGGGCGTGTTGCATCCGTTGCTGGAGCCCGCGGCAAACGTAAAGTCCGTCGATGCAGTGACGTCTGAATTCCCTGAGATCCCGCCGCTGTAAGGGGAATTGCCGATATTGGTGAGTATTGCGTCGCCCGATCTCCCATCGGGAATGGCTGGCAGCGTTGCGGCCGTGCGGTTCAAGTAGCTGATGCCAGTGGCGCTGGTACTGTCGGCTACATAGAGGTTGCCGCTCGGATCGAGCGCCACGCCAACAGGAGTCGTGAATCCGCTGGCTATCGCCACGGTCGTCCCGCTGAGAGGGATCTCCACCACCTCGCCCTTCGCGGAATCGCCATAGTAAACATCGCCTGCCGCATCCACGGCCACGCTCGTGGGCGTTGTGCCGGAAAGCAGCGTTTCCGTGGTCTGCTGCGTCAATGCGCCACCGGTGATCGAAAGTTCCACAATTTCGTTCAGCCCGGTGTCGGCCACATACACGTTGCCGTTGGAATCTACGGCCAGGGTCACGGGGGTTGTGAAGCCGCTTCCCAACGCCGTCTGCATTCCGCTGTCGATCGATTGCAAAAGAACGCTGCCGGTCTCGGCAATGTACAGGTTGCCTAATGCGTCGACGGCCACGCCCTTGGGGCTGGTGAGACCGCTGACAAACGGCGTCCCCGTAATCGCACTGCTGGCTGTGCTCGCCCCCAGGAATTGAACAATCTCGTTTGTCCCCGAGTCGGCCACATAAAGATTTCCCGCTCCGTCAATGGCTAACTGGTGCGGAGCAGTAAGGCCGCTGCCAACCTCCACTGCCGTGCCTCCGCCTTTCGGTGTACGGTAGACCGTGCCATTGTTGTAGGCAATATAGACGTTGCCCGCCGAATCGGTTGCCACGCCCTGGGGCCCGCTTACGGCGCCCAGCGTGGAACTGGTGCCCGGATCGATGGCCAGCGAAGTGCCATTCCCGATGCCGTTCAGATAAACGGTGCCAAGGAGCGTGGAAACAGAGCTGATGGTCCCAGTAATCTGCACGGCCCCACTGCGTGCTCCTGCCGCCGCCGGCTTGAAAATCACCGGGACAACGCAGACGGTGTTGGCAGTATTGGTGCTGGAACCGGAGAGTCCCGCCAGCGTCGTCGATGAACTACAGGTATCGCCGCTGCCTGCATTCGTGAACTCCGAGCCGCTGGTAATTCCTTGCGTGGATACGATCACCGGAGAAACAAGGCTCACCGTATCGCCGGTCGTACCGGTTTGCAAAAGGAAGGCAATACTCTGCGTCGCTGCCGTGCTGCCGGCAGTTGTGGCTGGGAACTTACTATTGAATGTCAACTTGCGCAGCAGATTGTCGCCGCTGTCCGCATAGTAGAGGTTGCCGGAGGGATCGATGCCGATGTTTCCCTCTCCGTTGTCGGAGTTGCTCTGCGGGGCGGGGCAGCCGTCACCGTATTCATCCAGCGCGGTCGGCGCTGAGCCTGCTGTGTTCGTTGAACAGGAATTTCCAACCGTGTACTTGGCGGTTGACGTTGGCTCGCCATCGGCTGAGATGAATGCGAGAGTCCCCGTGTCCGCATTCAGCTCTGCGACCTCGCTATGAGTGCCGTAGTCCATGATGTAGAGATTGCCATGGGCATCGAGTCCCAGACCTTCAATCCTGTCAAAGGCCACTCCGGAATTGGTTGCCAATAAACCGGCGCCTTTGCCCGAGGAACCCGAGTTCCCGCTGCCGGCAATTGTGTAAACAAATCCCGCTGTTGGCGATGAATTGCCGGTCTCCAGGTAGATCAGGTTCGCCAGAGGGTTATTTGCGCCCCCGGCGTATATCACCCGCACCGTCGCAGGAACGCCCGATGTGCCAGCGCTGTTGTCGCCAATGTAGATGTTTCCGCTGCCATCCACCTGAATTCCCATAGGTGCATCGAAACCCGTGCCAAGAGGCGATACGTTTGTGGCCGGCACGCCAGACAGGGCAGTGCAACTGGTGCTGGTGCAAGTGGCATAGAGTCCGGCAATCGCATGGATATACCCGGGAGCGCAGGAGTTCGAGGCGCAGATCCCCGAGGTGCCTGACGAATTGGTCACCCCGGGTCCGTTGATCATTCGAACCAGATTGTTCGTCCCATCGGCGATGTACACATTCTCATTGGCATCGACCGCGATACCGAAGGGCCCATGAACCTTTCCACCCAACGCAAGCACTCCATCCGTATATCCGCCGCCTCCGTTCACGATCGCGTAGATGTAACCGACCTTTGGCGAAGTGACAGTTGGGTTCTCCAGAGTCACCAACTGTGCCCCCTTACTGGTGGCGTTCGCTACGACTTCGTACACCAGCGAGTTGCTCTTATCGACGATAAAAACATTGCCCGCACTGTCCACTGCTGGACCGTAAGGTCCCTTGAGATAGGAGTCGGTTGCCGGGCAGCCGCTACCGTTTGAACTGAGGGCTGTGCCGCCCCCGTTGCAGGTTCCCACGCTCCCGGCGGTAAGACCGCCAGCCAGCGCATACACGTCGCCCGCTACCAGGGATGGGATGCCAAGTGTCGCGTTCGCAGCCACAATCATGGCTGTCGCGGGATTTGCCACGCCGTTCACCGTGGTTGCGCCGGCATAGATCACGCGAACGTAGATGTGCCCCGTGCCCTCATCCGAAAAGTAGACGTTGCCCCATTTGTCGACAGCAGTACCCCAGGGAGCGGAGATGCCCGCCTGATTCGCTGGGCAGCCATCGCCATTATTGATCCCGCCTGCGTTGGAATAGCCGGTACACGCACTTGCCTTCGAGGTTGACGACAACCCGGCGACGATAGTGCCGGCGCCTACACTGATAAACGGCACCTGTACGATCATCGGTGGCGTGGCAGGAGTCTGGGCTCCGGCGTTAAGCAGTGACACGACGCATAGTACAGGCAGAGTTGCAACAGCAAGGCGAATGCGAGGCAGCATGATGAATCTCCGGAAACAGCGATTGGCGAATCGAGATTTATGGCACGGAATGTGCAGAGTTCGCAAAAAGGAATTTCACGACCAAAGTGGTCAGACCTCTTTAGCGACAGAAATTATCCTCACAAGACTTGGCACCTGTCAACACAACAATCATCCGTATCCGTCAGGCTGCTGCTGCTGCATGGAAGGTCAACCCATCCGGAGCGTTCGTTGTATCCAGGAAAAAGAGATTGCCGCGGCTTGGTCAGTCGCAGTGGCGTTGGTCTGTTTCACTCACTCCGCGCTCCAATGGCCGCTCGGCAGGAACGTCTCGGGCACGTCGATTGCAGGTCAACAATGGGGCAGACGCACCTTGCGATAGCAGACGATGTGCGGGCAGCCGACGAACCCGCAGCACTTCTCCGCAAGGAGTTCCTTGCCTTAGATTTTCCGAGTACCCGGGATTTGCCCAAATTGACGCCAAACGCAGGAGCAGTCTCCGAACTCATAGCGGAAGCCTTTTAGAATCATACGTGTTTGGTTGCGGGGGGCTGGACTTGAACCAGCGTCTGCTTCGTAATTATTCTTCTCGCCTCCTGTCGCTGCCTATGGAATCCGGCTCGTATTGTGCCGATAAGACCGCGAATGGCCTCTCTGTCTCTTGAATCCGTCGGCGGCATTTCGACCACAGGCGCCGCGCATGTCCTGTTTATCGATCAGCACAGTCGTTTGATGGCCGCTCATCACCGCCGTGTTGCCGACCTCTGTGCGCGAATCGGCCACTGCCTCGGACTGAGCGACGACCGCATTTATGGCCTGTATCTCGCCGCCAGCTTCCACGACATCGGCAAGATCCACGTACCCGCCTGGCTCCTCGCCAAGCCCGGGCCGCTTAGCGACGCGGAGTTCGAGATCATCAGAGCACACGTCAAGGTGGGTTACGAGATCATCAAGGATATTCGCTGGCCCTGGCCGGTTGGCGACATCATCCTGCAGCACCACGAACGGCTCGATGGCTCCGGCTATCCCCAAGGCCTCAACGCCGAGGAAATTATCCTTGAATCCCGCATCATCGCTGTCGCCGACGTCGTCGAGGCCATGAGTTCCTATCGCCCCTACCGCCGCGTGACTCCGGGCACCGCAGCCGCGTTGCGCGAGATCGAGTCGCGGAGCGGCCGGCTTTATGACCCAGCCGTCGTCGAGGCCTGCGTGCGCCTGTTCCGCAACGAGGCCTATAGATTTCCTGACTGAATCCTTCATCCCTGGCGCCGGGCCGGGTAAACCTGTGCCGGGCGATCAATCTGGATGTGATTGCTGAAGAAGTGTTTGGACGGCGGTGACTCCGGGTGAAATGAGAGAAGCCGAATGCCGATAGTGAGATAGATCAAAATCCTGCTGTGCCGCCAGCACATCTCCGGCTGACTGGCTGCCGAAGGTATTGCGCGGGGGGAAAGAGAAGCATGCTCTGGATCGTTGGAGTTCTTGCTGTTTTTGCTGCGATTATCGGCGGGTTCCTGATGGAAAAGGGCTCCATCTTTGTCTTGCTGCAGCCGTCGGAGATCCTCATCATCTGCGGGGCTACGCTGGGCGCGTTGGTCGCCGGCAACCCGTTGCACGTTTTAAAGAAGATTGTCGCCAGTCTGTTCTCGGTGCTGAGGGGCTCGAAGTATTCCAAAGAAAGCTATGTGGAGCTGCTGCGGATGATGCTGCTGCTCTTCAACAAAGCGCGCAAGCGCGGTTTGGTCGATCTCGAATCGGATATTGAAGACCCGGAGAAAAGTCCGGTGCTGACCAAGTTCCCCGCGTTCCTGCGCAACCACCACGCGCGCGAGTTTCTGTGCGACACGATGCGGATGGCCATCACCGGCGGCGCGAGCCCATTCGATCTGGACCAGATGATGGAATTGGATATGGAAGTGCATCACGCATCGGCCAGCCTGCCGGCGAGCGCCCTTGCCACCGTGGCCGATGCGCTGCCGGGCATGGGAATTGTCGCCGCCGTCCTCGGCGTCGTGCTTACGATGAGCGCGTTGAGCGGACCTCCCGAAGCAATTGGGCAAAAGGTGGCGGCCGCTCTGGTGGGAACGTTTCTGGGAATCCTGCTTTGCTATGGCGTGGTGGGGCCGCTGGCCTCGGTTCTCTCCAAGATGGTGGATGACGAACACGCCTACTATCACGTTCTGCGAGTGGTGATGCTTTCGTACCTAAAGGGTATGCCGCCGACAGTGGCCGTCGAGGTGGCGCGCCGCGCCGTTCCTGAGCACGTTCGTCCTTCTTTCCAGGAACTGGAGCAGGCCTGCCGTCAAAAGGAAGCCGCGGCTGAAGCCACCGCGGCAGCATAGGGGCAGGAAACATTCTTATGCAAGCAGCTCAGCCCATCATCATCGTCAAGAAAAAGCACGGGCGCCACCCCCACCACGGTGGCGCATGGAAGGTGGCA
>Ga0181520_10010998_pt1 | contig 11984 bp, 6 predicted proteins | sample PEATcosm2014_Bin_29_FD_132451 | JGI IMG/M metagenome (GOLD analysis project Ga0181520, IMG submission 132451) | Peatland microbial communities from MTU Mesocosm Facility, Houghton, MI, USA - PEATcosm2014_Bin02_30_metaG | ecosystem: Environmental > Terrestrial > Soil > Wetlands > Peat | place...
GTGATAGAGAATTATCATTGTCAGTCAATTATGTGTGCATATTCTGATTATTTAGGAGTACCGGTTGCAAAAAGTAAGGAATTACTGCAAGGTATACTGCGTGAAGAGTTTGGTTTCAATGGATTTATAGTAAGCGATTGCGGGGCTTTAGAAAATCTTACCAGTCAAAAACATTATACTGCTACTGATTTAATTCAAGCTGCTAATGAAGGGTTAGCTGCCGGAGTTGCTACAAATTGTGGAGATACATATAATAATCCTGTTGTTCTTGAAGCTGTTAAGAAAGGAGAAATTAATATGGAAAATCTGGATAATGTTTGCAGAATAATGCTGCGGACAATATTCAGAAACGGACTTTTTGAAAACAATCCCTCCAGGCCATTGGATTGGAATAAAATTTACCCTGGGTGGAATAGTCCTGAGCATAAAGAATTAGCCCGCCAGGTATCACGCGAGTCTATTGTTCTGTTAAAGAATGAAGATAATTTATTGCCATTATCAAAGTCTGTGAATACAATTGCGGTGATTGGCCCCGGAGCTGACGATTTACAACCTGGTGATTATACTCCTAAAATTCAGCCTGGCCAGCTGGTTTCGGTATTATCAGGAATTAAGGAGACTATCGGTAAAGAAACGAAAGTTGTTTATGAGAAAGGGTGCGAATTTACAGGATCTGAAAATTTAAATATAAACAAAGCTGTAACTGCAGTTCTGAATTCAGATGTTGCAATAATGGTTCTGGGTGATTGTTCTACAAGCGAAGCTAGCCAGGGTGTTAAGAAGACTTCAGGGGAAGCTAATGATTATGCTACTTTAATACTTCCCGGGAATCAGGAAGAACTGTTGGAAGCAGTCTGCGCTGCAGGCAAACCTGTAATATTGATACTCCAGTCAGGCCGCCCTTACAATTTGACTTACGCCTCCGAACATTGCAAAGCAATTCTTGTAAACTGGTTGCCGGGTGAAGAAGGAGGTCCCGCAACAGCCGATGTCATTTTTGGCGATTATAATCCCGCCGGGCGTTTGCCGATGACATTCCCCCGGAATGCCGGGCAGTTACCATTATATTATAACTTCAAAACATCCGGAAGAGGATATAATTATGTAGACATGCCATTTTATCCACTTTATCCCTTTGGGTATGGATTAAGTTATACTACCTTCACATATTCCGATTTAAAATCTTCCATTAGTAGTGATGGGGTTGTAAGTGTAAATGCCAAAGTCACAAACTCAGGCAAAAATACCGGAGATGAGGTAGTTCAACTTTATATTACTGATATGTACGCAAGTGTAAATACTCCAGTAATGGAATTAAAAGATTTTACCCGAATTACGCTCAAACAAGGGGAATCAAAGGATGTTTCATTTACACTTTCTCCTTACCAGTTCTCACTACTTAATGATAAAATGGATCGGGTTGTTGAAGCGGGTGAATTCAAAATTATGGTTGGCGGGAAAAGTCCTTCCTATATTGCTGCCGATGGAATTAAAAATAGTGTAGGCTATAAGACTCCTAATGAAGGAGTGAATGGTAAAATAGATTATAACATGTCATTCAAAGCTGATTTTGTTTTATCTTACGAAGGAATAAATGAAAACCTTATCACCGGAAAGAAAACTGTTGCCGTTAAAATTAGAAATACCGGTAACTTAACTGATGCAGGCAAGGTAACAATGTTTGTTGATGGCGTTAGTTCGGATGAGGTACATCATTATGAACTTGAACCAGGTAAAGAAAAGATTATCGATTTTATTTTGAAAAACAATGATAGTATTCAATCGATCACTTTTTCTACAAAATATAAAAGCCTGACAAAAACTTTTGATAAGTAATAGTCATAATAAACAATAAATTTTAAAGAGTGAGAAAAATGAAAAGAATATGCTATTTATTTCTAACCCAGTTTTTACTTTTAAACGGTTCAGTGTTTAGTAATAATCATTTTACTAAAATTGAGGATCAGCCAATAAAAGTGGTTTTTGTAGGCGCCAGTATAACTTATGGTTATGGTACAACAAATCGTGAGAAAGATGCTTATCCGGCACAATTACAGAAACTTTTAGGAAAAAATTACCAGGTTGATAATTTTGGAGTCAGCGGCTGTACGATGCTTCGTAAAGGTAATTTGCCGTATTGGAATACTAATGAATTTCAATTGGCTCTTAAAGATCAACCTGATATAGTTTTTATTGATCTTGGCGGAAATGACAGTAAGCTGTTTAACCGTGAGCATATGGATGACTTTGAGCGCGATTGTAATGATATGGTCCAATTATTAAGACAACTTCCTACCCATCCGAGAGTTATTTTATTGTTGCCTGTGGTTTCGTTTGTTACGGATACAACAGGAATCTGGGACCCTGAAATTGTAAGGGCTATAATTCCTCACATTCAGAATGTTGCTTATCAGGACAGTGTTGAATTAATTGATGTACATCCTTTGTTAATTAATAAACCTGATCTGTTGCCGGACAAAATCCATCCTAATACACAAGGTTCTGCAATTATTGCGCAAAATATATATGGGTATCTGGCACAGCAAAGGGAAATAAACTTTAATATTTTTAATAATTTACATCAGACAATTACAATCAGTTCATTCTATGGTTACCGTTGTGCTGATTTTCCCTTCGATGGAAGATCGTGCAAAGTTGTTCAGCCTAAGATTTCGGCAAAAGGTTGTCCCTGGATCTGGCGTGCCCGTTTTTGGGGGAATGAACCGCAGACTGATATAGCATTGCTTCAAAGAGGGTTTCATGTAGTTTACTGCGATGTTGCAGAATTATTTGGTAATGATGAGGCAATATCTCACTGGAACCATTTTTATGATATTCTTTATGCGTCAGGCCTTTCTGATAAAGCTGCTATGGAAGGTTTTAGTAGGGGAGCTGTATATGTTTATAACTGGGCTGCGGGTAATCCTAATAAAGTGGCTTGTACTTACGTAGACAATCCGCTTCTGGATATGAAAAGCTGGCCCTGTGGTTTGGGAAAGCAGGTTCCAGGGAAATCTGAACTTGATGATTTTAAAGCAGATTATCATATTACAAATCAGGAACAATTGGTTAACTTCAAAGGCAGTCCAATTGATAAAGTGGATCAAATAGTTAAAGGTAAATATCCTATGCTGGTTTTATGTGCTGATTCCGATGAAGCGGCATTGCCTGATGAAAATATAATTCCATTTGAAAAAAAGGTAAGGGCATTGAATGGAAATTTAACGGTGATGCACAAACCCGGTTTTAAACATCATCCTCATAGTTTTCCAAATCCTACTCCGATAGTCGATTTTATCCTTAAGGCAACTGGTTATTATATCGCTGTGGATGATTATCATTAAATGTAGACAATCTAAAAAAAATGATCAAATGGAAAAGGATTAGAACCGCATCGCGATGACATGGTGTATTCCTTACCAATTCACCATGCCGCATCTACGATGCTATGTTATTATATTTTAACTTTTTCTACAATCATTTCACGGCTCTGCCGTTATTCATATACTATAAAGATGTAAAATAAAAGGGAAAAATATTCTAGCCTCAAACTTCCAGACCCCGGCTGGGGATTAAGAATGAATTAATTTCAAAATAATAATTCTATTGATTTATCCTATTTTAAATAATGTTGAAAATCTTTAAAAATTACTTGACACGGAAATGAAGAATACTTAATTTGCAATCGTTACCGCAAACGTTTGCATAGAATGAAACATACAACAATAAAAGACATAGCAAAAAAACTGGGAATTTCCGCCTCAACGGTTTCACGCGCATTGAGCGACAATCCCGATATAAAAGAAGAAACAAAAAAGCTTGTCAGGAAAGTTGTTAAACAATTTAATTATAAACCCAATCCGATTGCTCAAAGTTTAAAAAATAACCGCACTACTATTATAGGCGTAATTGTCCCGGAAATTAAACACGACTTTTTTGCTTCGGTAATAAGCGGAATTGAAGAAGTCGCGTATCATTCCGGGTATACAATAATCGTTTGTCAATCAAATGAAAGTTTTGAACGTGAAGTTCTTAATACAAATTCCCTGATACAGCAAAGAGTTGCGGGTATACTCGTATCTATTTCCCAGGAAACTAAGAATGGCGACCATTTCCGGAATGTAATGAACGGGGGAATTCCCTTGGTCTTTTTCGACCGCGCATATGAAAAAATTCCGGCGTCCAAAGTTGTAATAGATGATGAAAAAAGTGCCGGTGATGCAGTTTCATATTTAATTAATAAAGGCTATAAGAAAATTGCTCATTTTGCCGGGCCTAAATCATTGGAAATATGCAAACGCCGAAGGAATGGTTACATAAACGCATTAAAAAAGGCCGGTCTAACAGTAAGCAAAGAACTTGTTCTTTATGGCGGCCTGCACGAGTCGGATGGTTACAAATTAATGGATAAACTACTTAAAGAAAATATTAAACCTGATGCAATTTTTGCAGTTAATGATCCGGTTGCAATTGGTGCATTTCAAAGAATAAAGGAAGCCGGGTTAAAAATCCCTGGGGATATTGGTATAGTAGGTTTTTCCAATAATAAAATTACAAGCCTTGTCGATCCTGGAATAACGACTATTGATCAGCCTTCATTTGAAATGGGCAGGAAGGCCGCAGAAATTTTAATTGAAATGATTGAAAACGGAAAAGGTTCTATGAAAAAGCCAAAAAAAATCGTTTTGGATGCCGGACTGGTTATTAGAAATTCCACATAGAATTATTTTTTAATAAAAACCGCAATCGTTTGCATAAAAATTTGTTACAACGCATATTTTAATAATAATAAACAATTAATTAATCTTTAAACAATTGGTATTAATAATGAGTAAACATGTATCCATATCGTTTCATACTTTAAGTCGCAGCATTAAATTGTTGTTATTCGTTCTTTTCCCGCTGTTGTTATTTGCTCAACAAAGTGATAACAAGGCGGTATATTATAATCCGGTAATCCCCGGCGATTTTCCTGATCCGACTATTATCAGGGTGGGGAATGCCTATTATGCTGCAGCTACTTCTAATGACTTTGCTCCATGTTACCCTTTCTATGAATCAAAAGACCTGGTTAATTGGAAGCAGATAGGTTCTATTTTTATTCGCCCTCCAAAGTGGGCTGCCAAAGGATTTTGGGCTCCCGAACTATCTTACAACAATGGAACCTATTTTGTGTATTACGCTGCCAAACGAAAAGGGGATATGGTTTCATGTATAGGAGTAGCTACTACCAGAGATCCCCACAAAGGATTTACAGACCATGGCATCATCATTGACTGGGGAAAAGAAGCTATTGACCCTTTTGTTTTTAAAGATGATAATGGAAAACTTTATATTACATGGAAAGCTTATGGATTAAATCAAGATCGTCCCAGTGAGATACTTGCATCGGAGCTTAGCCCCGATGGATTATCGTTGGTGGGTGAACATTTTAGTCTTACCCGGTATGATGAAGGGTGGAAAGGGGAAGGCGCTGAAGGTGAACTAATTATTAAACATGGGAAATATTATTACCACATGTATTCCATAGGGGGCTGTTGTGACGAGCATTGCACATATGAAGTAATGGTAGCCCGTTCCACATCTATTAAAGGTGAATGGGAACAGAATCTTACGCCAATTTTGCATGGAGGAGACCGGTGGAGATGCCCGGGCCATGGAACCGTAGTTGAAACTCCGGATAATCATTTTTATTTCCTTCATCATGCTTACCATGACATAGATTTTCAGTTTATTGGCCGGCAAGGTATGTTGGATGAATTGATTTGGAATGAAAAAACCGGATGGCCGCAATTCAAGAATGGCGATACTTGTTCCGTCTTTGCTTCGATGCCTTTTAAAAATACCATACAGGTACGGGATTCTGTTTACGCTGATGATTTTTCTACGGATAAAAACCAGAAGTTTTGGCAATGGGATCTGGATAGAGCTGAGCCCAAAATTTATATTGGCAAAAAGAAACTAACACTTTTTTCAAACCAAACGGGAATTGTTTTTGCGGGATTAAGTCCCAAAGCGGGAGACTATACTTTTGTCGCGGGAATAACTAAACGTTCGGACTTTCAAAGTGGAATTTGCGTATACGGCAATAGCAAAAATTTATTGGCTTATACGGTAGATAAATCTCAAATTACTCTTTTCCAGGAAAAAAATGGTGAAAGACAAATTCTGTCTCAATCAAATATTCCCGGAAACAACCCGGTTTCATTGAAGCTAGAAGCTGTAAACGGTCGACTCTTTAAATTTTTCTGGTCATTCGACCGGGTTAACTGGACGCCGGTTAAAACTACTGATAAATCATATGACGGAGCATTTTTACCTCCGTGGGGAGGAGCTATGCGGATTGGATTAGTGCTTGATAATCATCTTAATGATAAAGCTGAGTATACATACGTAAGACTAAGCAGCAGATTCAATAAATAATATAATTGACACCTGAAAAATACAGTTGATAACTAGTTCTAATCAGTTTTTTAATAGTTAATAATTTATCGGAGGTCTCTATAAGATGAAGTCGTATATAAGAGTACTAATTTGTGTTATCGGTTGTCTTTCTTTTAACTTTTTGGATGCACAGGATTGGCAGCCAGTCCCCGGAAAGATGATGACTCCCTTTGGCCGGAAGGTAAAAGTAGATAGTGTTTGGCAGGTATATCCCCGTCCGCAGATGGTTCGCAATGAATGGGAAAACCTTAATGGATTATGGGAATACGCCATACGGCCTGTTGGAAACGAAAGCGTAAGTCATTTTGATGGATATATTCTGGTGCCATTTGGTGTTGAATCTGCACTTTCGGGGGTAGGTAAAACGGTACGTAAGGAAAATAATCTGTGGTACAAAAGGAGTTTCCGGGTGCCTGAAACCTGGGCCGGAAAACACGTGTTGTTGCATTTCGGCGCAGTTTATTATGGTACAAAAGTTTGGATTAACGGTAAAAATATAGGCGAACATAAAGGTGGTTTTGTACCGTTCAGTTTCGATATAACTCAATTTTTAAACAGCAAAAATGATCAGGAGATTGTTATATCGGTATGGAATCCAATTGATGAAGGGTACCAGCCTCGTGGCAAACAGGTTATTGACCCTCGCGGTATTTTTTATACTTCTGTTACCGGAATATGGCAAACGGTGTGGTTGGAACCGGTAACAAAAACTTCCTTTGAATCATTGTATACTGTTGCTGATATTGATAATAGCCTTCTTAATATTCATTCCGAAATATCTCATTTGGAAGGAAACGAGGAAGTTCATGCAATTATTAAAGATAAGGATCAGGTTGTTGCAGAAGCTGAAGGAAAGGCTGACGAAGTTTTGACAGTTTCCCTGAAAAATGCTCATCTCTGGTCCCCGAACGATCCGTTTTTGTATAATATGGAATTGAGTTTGAACCGTTTCGGTAAAGTAATAGATCAAATCCATAGTTACTGTGCCATGCGAAAAGTCTCCTTGGGCAAAAATTCAAACGGACAAACGGCTATTTTACTCAATAATCATCCCTTTTTTGAATTCGGAACTCTTGATCAGGGTTGGTGGCCGGATGGACTCTATACTCCGCCTTCTGATGAAGCGATGGCATATGATTTAAAAATGCTCAAAAGTATGGGGTTTAATATGCTGCGGAAACATGTAAAAATAGAACCCGCAAGATTATATTACGATTGCGATTCATTAGGTTTGTTGGTTTGGCAGGATATGCCGTCCGGCTTTAAAACAGGTGAAGAAAAAATTGATAACAGGATGCCCTGGGATAAAGAAGATTGGAATAAACCGCAGGCGGAAGCCAATCTTTTTGAGCAGGAATTGAAATCTATGATTGACAACCTTAGATTTTTTCCAAGTATTGTAATGTGGGTAAATTTCAATGAAGGATGGGGACAGTACAACACAAAACAATTGGCTCAATGGGTTAAGTCTTACGATCCATCCCGTTTGGTTGACGCTGCAAGCGGCTGGACGGACCGCGATTGTGGAGATGTTTTTGATATGCACCAATATCCAGACCCTTGTTTTGAACCTACAGAACAATTCCCTGGCAGGGCGGTTGTACTTGGAGAATTCGGAGGTTTAGGATGGCCCGTTGAAGGTCATCTATGGTTCAACGACCGTAAGAGCGGTGGCTATCGGACTTTTCATGACGCATCTAAACTTACGGATGACTATATACAGTTGATTCATAATTTGACAGCTGCTCGATATGCCGGTTTGGCAGCTGCTATTTATACCCAGACTACAGATGTTGAAGGGGAGGTTAACGGGTTACTTACATACGACAGAGAAATTTGTAAAATGGATCCTCATATTTTACGCATTGCGAATACAAGGCTTTACTCAGATTTACCCGTATATCATGTGATTTGTAGTAATAATGAGCTATCCGCCGGACAGCAAGTATTTTTTCGATCAGAAAAACCAGAATTTATACCGGGCGAAGTTTGGGAAACCAAGTCGGGAATGATTGAAATGAAAGATTCGGAAAATGTTTGGTTTAAAAAAGAATTTAATATTGAGAAAAAAGCAGATGGTTATTGCTTATCAGTTTGGGCAAAAGGTGATATAGATTTTATTATCAATGGTAAGCCGGCTTTTTCAAAATACTTTGATTCATGGAGACATTACGAAAGTATTAACTTGAGTGAGTTCAACGACTGGTTTAATGAAGGAAAAAACAACATTGTTTTACACGTTTCAAGCAAGGGAGATAAACCATTCGATTTTGGTATAGCATCTTTTGAAACAAAATGAGGTAGAAAATGGAAATAAAGAGTTTTAAAGTTAAAGTATATCCGGATTTGAAAATATTATTTGCAATAGGTCTTTCTATTCTTATGTTTTTTCCTTCAGAAAAGATAGAAGCTCAAGGTGTCAAATTTATGCGTGATATTTCTCCGGCTGAAGGCATCGTTTTTCCGCCGGAAAACCCTTACAGAGATGAAATCTGCTTAAACGGGAAATGGGATTTTCAACCTATTAGTATCCCTCCGGATTGGACACCCAATACGGGAGCGGCCCCTCTTCTTACTCCTCCTATAAAGGACAAGTGGGAAACGACACCGATTAAAATCCCTTCGCCGTGGAATATTAATGAATGGGGCGCCGGGAGTGAGGTAGGCGAGGGCACGGATAATCCCTACGCACCATCATCTATTTATTATCCAAGTTATCCCTTAAAATGGGGTAATGTTAAAATGGGATGGCTTAGGCGTTCCTTTACTGTACCATCATCATGGTCTGAAAAAAGAATAGTATTGCATTTTGAAGCCGTTATGGGGGATTTTGTGGTTCTGGTAAATGGGCAAAAGACACAGGAGTATTTTGACGGATTTATGCCCATAGATATTGATATAACAAATTACGTGAAAATGGGCGGAACAAATGAGCTGCTTGTAGGAATACGTCATCGTCGCTTATTTGACAAAACAAGTACCAGATACAAATATTTTCGCACTACTTATCCACCTGGTTCCAATACCGATAATCTGGTCGGAATCTGGCAGGATGTATATCTTTTGGGACTTCCGCAGGTGGGGATAACCAATGTTTTCGTAAAACCCCGGGTAGATAAAGATACATTGGAATTTGATATTAAACTTGCAAACCAATCTTCAAAGACTCAAAAAATAACGGTGTCGGGTGTTGTGAAGAATTGGATTAACCTGGAAACAACAGATGTGTTGGATGCTCCCGAATTTAAATGGAAATTGGGCAATGATGCCGGACTAATCTTGCAGTCACATGAGGTAGTACTTAAAACCGGGGAAACAAAAGAACTTATAATAAAGACAAAAGTACAGGGAAAATTAAAACTATGGGCACCCTCGGATCCTAACTTATACACTGTTCTTTTTCAAGTAAAAAGTAAAAAGCATGTTTATGATTGTAAAAGTGAGAGGTTTGGTTGGCGACAATTTACTATCAATGGTGAGGATTTTAACCTAAATGGGAAAAAGATACAATGTTTTGCGGATATTCAACACCCTTTTGGGGCCTATGTTTGTTCCAGGAGATTTGCGTGGGCATGGTTTAAGATGATAAAGGATTTTGGTGGAAACGCCGTTAGACTCCATGCACAACCATGGCCCGAATTCTATTATCAACTCGCTGATGAAATGGGAATTATGGTTATTGATGAAAGTGCACTTTTCGGAAGTTCGCTTTCGTTAAACTTCGGGGAGGATATTACCTGGGAGCGGACTGCTGAACATATTGATGCACTTGTTCTGAGGGATCGGAATCATCCTTCTGTGATAGGCTGGAGTATTGGGAATGAATTATTTGCAGTTGCTATGTATAACAAGCCCTCTGAAGAAGTAGCAAAGAATTGGGATAAAAGAGTTATTGAACTTGCAAAGCGACCTTCAATGCTGGATCCAACCCGTCCTTTCGTTACAGACGATGGAGATGAAGATATGAGGGGTAATCTCCCCGTATGGAGCAAGCATTTTGAGCATGGCCTTCATCTTGAAAGATTGCCCGACACTGTGAAAAAACCGTTGATTGTAGGTGAAAATGGCGCAACATATTACGGCACACCAAGTCAGTTATACCAATTTGCAGGAGAACAAGCCTATGAATCCTATCACGGACGTAGTGAAGCTCTTGCAGTTGATCTTTTCCAGAATGTAGTCAAAATGGCGCTTCCCCGATTGGCATATTTTTCTCCTTCGGAACTGTGTTGGTTTGGTATCGAACATATGAATCTTGGTTATCATGATTATACTCGTTTGCCTGATCAACATGATGGAATATTTGCCGGGTTACCTTACGTGGAGGGAAAACCCGGTTACCAAATAGAGCATATTCCTCCGTATGTGTCAACTTTCAACCCGGGACTAGATCCCGAATTACCTTTGTACAAGCCTTTGCCTATGTTTGAGGCAATGAAAAGCGCACTTTCCGGTCAGTCACAAAATAATAACTTCGTATATACTTTACATCAACCAAAATCCAAACCGCCATTTCCGGATGCAATTTATAAGAAAGCTTATTTTGTAGGGGATTCGATAGGAAGTCTTGCAAACACTCTTAAAAAAATTGGTGTTGAATTCACCGGACAAGATGAAGAAACAAATTTAGTTTTTATTGATGGCGATGCAACAGAAGCAACAGTTTCCCGGGCGCAATCTGAAATTGATAAGGTGAGGAAGGCCGGCGGGCTTATTTGGATAATGCTTGCTGATCGGCCGATAAATGATGCTGTTAAAAAATTATTGCCGGACGGAGGTCAGGTAACCTGGAGAAAAGCAACTTCTTTGCAGCCAAATAAATCTGGCCAGCTTGGTCCGTATTTTGAACTGCCAGATCTCTATTTTTCTGAGCTTGAGGGTGACAGAAATATTATAAAACACGGTTTAGGTGGTCAGTGGTTGAAACAGGGTGAAGTCTTGCTGGAAGCCACAAACGTTGATTGGTCTCTATTTAATCGGGTCACCGAAAACAAAAAATGTGCCCAGGTGGTATTGTATGAACATCTTGAAAAGCCTTCCGGAGCTGCTTTGATCCGTTTTGAATCTGGAAGTGACACAGTTTTGTTATCGACCATAGATTACCATATCTTTACTCATGAAACAATTTCTTTTTGGCGTACGTTATTAAGTGCGATGAGGATAAAACTGCATATGGATATAATACCTGATTTAAATGATGAGAGTCAAAAAGTACATGATTTAATGCTTGATGGACCGGTAAATAAAAGCAAAAAGTAATGCTCTGGGGGCCGCAAGCTGTTTTAATGGAAATGCAGTGTCCGGCACAGGTAAGGCAAAGTTCTCTTTTAGGTTGGATAGTAAATAATTCTTCGAAGTATATTAAGACCACTGAGGTTATATGAAAAAAAAAGATAAAGAAAATTTTGACGTTTTAAATTCATCAAGACGGGATTTCATAAAAAAGTTCGGCATCGCTGCCGCAGGTATAATAGCTGCGCCATATCTGAAACCTTCGGGAATATTTGGATACGATCATAAACAAATTTCTTCTTTTTTAA
>Ga0181520_10010999_pt1 | contig 11984 bp, 10 predicted proteins | sample PEATcosm2014_Bin_29_FD_132451 | JGI IMG/M metagenome (GOLD analysis project Ga0181520, IMG submission 132451) | Peatland microbial communities from MTU Mesocosm Facility, Houghton, MI, USA - PEATcosm2014_Bin02_30_metaG | ecosystem: Environmental > Terrestrial > Soil > Wetlands > Peat | place...
GACGGGCCTGATAGGCCTTCAATTGAGAGCGCCATTCAGGCTCACAATGCTTCCGGTTACATCCACCTGCTGCCCAGTTGCACCTTCGACGATGTTGCCGTATGGATGGCTGCGGCGGATCTGGTTACTCTGCCGAGTTACATGGAGGGCTGTCCTAACGTGGTGCTTGAGGCGCTGGCTAGCGGCAGGCCTGTCGTGGCAACCAACGTCGGCGGCATTCCGGAGATTCTACACGATACATGCGGAGGGCTCGTGCCCCCTCGCGACTCTGGTGCGCTTGCCTTGGCTCTAGCATCGGTACTCGATAAAACCTGGGACGCGAAGGCAATCTCCGCACATGGAAGCCGAAGCTGGGAGGCGGTCTCGGCAGAGGTGCTCGAGATCTTCCAATCGCTTGACTCGAAGCATTCAGAAGCCCGCGCATAAGACGTTCGATCATGCATTGTGCGCGATTCGATGAGTGTTTATGATCGAATGAAAACCGTGTCAGAACGGCGAGATCCAGCTTGATTGCCGCGACTTGTGTTTTGTTGGGAAGGGAACGACGATGGGTCTGAAGATCGCGATCGTTGGCTGCGGCAAGATCGCCGATGCGCATGTTGAGGAAGTCCGCAAGATTCCCTCCGTTCATCTCTGCGCAGTCTGCGATACAGAACCGATCATCGCCGAGCAGTTGGCCGTTCGTTACGCCATTCCGCGATGGTACTGCGATGTGGCGGCCATGTTAGATGCGGAAAAGCCTGATGTCCTGCACATCACCACGCCACCGCAATCCCACCTTTCGCTTACCCGGCAAGCTGTCGCCGCGGGATGCCATGTGTTCCTGGAAAAGCCCCTCGCTCTTCATCATTGCGACGCTGAGGCTATCGTCGCGTCGGTGACCGCGGCCGGGCGGAAACTATCAGTGAATTACTGGCCGAGGTTCGAGGCTCCGGCACTGGAGTTACACCGGCTATATGATTCAGGCGTGCTTGGTGCTCCGGTTCATCTTGAAAGTCACATAGGTTATGACTTCGGAGGTGAGTTCGGGTTGGCGTTGAGGCGCGACCCCGAGCATTGGGTGCATCGTCTTCCGGGGAAGCTATTTCAAAACATGCTGGATCATGTATTGAATAAGATCACTCCTTTCATCGACGACGACCATCCCTTGATCGACGCCATCGCATGGTGTGGAGAGGCCGGCGCAGACGAGACTGGCCGCGGTGAGCTTCTTGATGAGTTGCGCGTGACCATTCGGGGCGCTCAGACAAGCGCCTATGCGACATTCAGTGCTCATGCTCGCCCGGTGGGGCAAACTCTGCGCTTTTACGGCACCAAGAACACCGCTCACGTAGACTATGCAGCGCGCACAGTCGTCCTGGAGAGAAAACAGACCTTTCCGTCGGCACTGGGCCGTTTGGCCCCAGCGTTCTTAGTCGCAAAGGACTACCTTCGGCAAGGACTGAATAACGTAAACAGCTTCAGGCACGCGCGTTTTCATTTCTTCGAAGGCATGCACCGATTGCTTGACGAGTTCTATCTCAGCATTGAGAGGGATTCTCCGCCGCCCATCCCCTATGAGGAGATCCTGCGTGTTTCAGCGATGATGGAGAGAATCTTTGAACAGGTTTATCCGGGGGCACGAGCGTGAAGGTACTGGTAACGGGCGCGGGTGGCTTCCTCGGAACGCATGTTGTAGAGCGTCTGCTCGCTCACGGATATACAGAGATTCGTTGCTTTCTCCGCGACCGCGGCAAGGCTGAACGCCTTCTGGCACTCAAGGAGCAGCATCCCGGCGCGCAACTCGAGTTATGTTATGGAAACCTGCGGTCGAAGTCTGACTGCGCCAGGGCCGTGGCGGATGCTTCGCTGGTCTTGCATCTCGCCGCGGGGTTAAAGGGTGCTCCGGCAGAGCTTTTTACCGACTCGGTGGTTGTCTCCCGCAACCTGCTTGAGGCTCTGGAGGCGCGCACTGACATGCTCATAAGCGACACCCGCGTCGTGCTCACAAGCTCCTTCGGCGTCTACGGGGTCGTTCCATTGGGGCGGCGCGCGCGCATCGACGAGAGCACTCCCTTGGAGGATCATCCTGAGCGGCGAGACACTTACTCCCACTCCAAACTGAGGCAGGAACAACTGTTCTGGGAGTACCAGAAGAAGGATGGCTTTGAGCTTGTTGTCCTCCGTCCTGGCGTGATCTACGGCCCCGGGGGCGGAGCCTTTTCCAACCGCGTCGGCTTACAGATCGGGCCGGTATTCTTCCACCTCGGCGGGAACAATCTGCTGCCCCTGTCGTTTGTCGTCAACTGTGCGGAGGCTATCGTGGTGGCAGCCAGTCATCCCGACTCTGCTGGGCAGGTCTTCAACGTGCACGATGACAGCCTGCCGAGCGCATCCAGCTATCTTCGCGCATACAAGAAGCAGGTCAAACCAATTCATTCGATCCGTCTGCCATATTTTGTGACCAGAATGCTGGCCAGGTCACTGGAGGCATATTATCGCCATTCCCAAGGCCAGTTGCCTGCAATCATCACCCGCTACAAGGCTGCCGCGGCCTGGGGCGGGAATCGGTTCAACAACACAAAGTTGCACGCGTTGGGCTGGCATCAACTGGTGGCAACGCAAGATGCGATGGCGCAGACCTTCGAGTACTTGCGACGGCAGAAGGCCAAACAGTAGCGCAGCGTCTTCACTTCGACGCCGCAGCCTCGGCCGGGCTAGACCCCAAAGCCGCTTTCCTAGCCTTGTGCGTCGTATTCGAAAACCCGCCGGCTTGCGAATCCTGCAACTTATAGAGAAGCGATCTGTAACTGATATTGAGCCATTTGGCGGTCTTCCGGCGACTCCAGCCATTCGCTTCCAGCACGTTCGGGATGATCTGCCGCTCCAGATTCTGCGTGGCGGCTTTGGTGATCTCCTTCAGCGAGATGGGATTAGCCAGATCTATCTCGGTATCCAGCAAGGCCGGGCTGGCCGGAATAGGATCAGACAAATCTGCCACCAAAGCCTCTTCGCTGCCAATCAGAATATAGCTGCGAATCATGTTTTCAAGTTGCCGTATGTTTCCGGGCCAGTGGTAGTGCTGCATCAAGCGCATCATCTCGCGCGAAAGCGGACTCGGGCTGCGTCGAAATGTCTTCGCGTGCTTGTCCAGAAAGTAGTCGACCAGTGTTGGCAGATCCTCGGCCCTTTGACGCAGCGGCGGCAATTCGATCGTCACGGCGTTGATGCGGAAAAAGAAATCAAGACGAAAGAGTCCATCCGCGGCCTGCTGACGCAGATTTGCGCTCGCTGCACTCACAAGCCGTGTATTGACCGTTCTCGACTCCTGGCCTCCGACCCGCATGAAGCTGCCATCCTGAAGCATCTGCAGCAGCTTGGCTTGCACTGACAGGTCCAGATCGCCAACCTCATCGAGGAACAGGGTTCCCAAGTGGGCCATCTCCACGCGGCCGCGCTTGGTCGCATAGGCTCCGGTGAATGCTCCCTTTTCATAGCCGAAGAGTTCTGTCTCGATCAAAGAGTGCGGAATCGCGGGGCAGGCCACCTTTACCCACGCCCTCTTCGAGCGATTCGAGAGCGCATGCAGCAATTTGGCAAAGATCTCCTTGCCCGTTCCGCTATCGCCTTGCAAAAGCACCGGGACGTTCGTCTCAGCCACGCGCTCCAGTTTTTCTCGAGCAACTGCCATCTGCGAAGTTTGGCCGAAGATTACCTCAGTTGGAGGAAGGTCGAGGAGATCGGCTGATTCAGTGGTACGGGCGGTCAGGGGCATGGTCTGTCCGAGTTCATAGGTAGGCTTTTCATTATTGCTAGCAACTTGCAGTCCAATCAAAAACACCAACCGTAACCTACAGATAAGCACGCACGTAATATTAGCGCAAAGTAAAGGTAACTAATGGCTTAACTTTGGCCATTGTAAGGCGGTGCTTGCTTTGACATGTGTAAATGTTTGCACATAAAGGCAAATTAATTTCCACTTTCAGTGGTAAGATGGTGATCAACTGGCAGAGAAAAACATCTACCAAAGAGGCTCCGCTGAACTCTCTGCGTGGAAGAACCTTGGGCTGGCAGTGTCTGGTCTGAGCTACGCTGCGTATCTCGGATGGAACTCTTCAGACGTTTTTCTCCTGTCCGTCGAATGAGGAATGAGATTTTCCCAGCGGCGGTTTGACAGCAATGGGAAAACCAGATGTGGGCAGTTTGGCTGGAGCACCAATGAAGACCAACAGTAAGCACAATTCTCACATCGCGGTTCTCGATCCAGATCCTGCAATCCTGAAATACCTGCACCGCATTCTTGCGGATCGCTTCAGCGTGAGCACGTTTACCGAGGCCGCAGAACTGGTCAGGAGCCTGAGAGAATCGCCTGCGACTGACCTGCTTTTGATGGACTGGCATATTGCCGAGAATGGAGTCGAGGAGAACTCGCTCGGCCTGCTCACAGAGCTTCGCGCTTCTCATCCAGCGCTTCCGATCGTCTTGCTTGCATGTACGGCCGAAATAAAGGATGTCGTGGCGGCCACACGCATGGGCGCCACCGATGTGGTCCTCAAGCCCTTTCGAAAAACTGACATCGATCAGGCTGTGCAGGAGTGCCTCAAGCAGACTGACAGGCAATCGGTTGACGAGGATGAGGCCAAAGAGATTCCCCTGGATGAGAACACTTCGTTCGTTATAGCCAGCAAGCGCATGAGGGAGCTCGAATCCCAATGCCGGCTTGTTGCGCGTGCCGATATTCCGGTCCTCATCCTGGGCGAGAGCGGCACCGGCAAGGAAGTCGCAACGTTGTTTATCCACAAGATGTCGGCCCGCAGCCAGCGCAGCTTTATGAAGGTCAACTGCGCGGCCATGCCGGCCGATCTGCTGGAGAGCGAACTCTTCGGCTATGAGCCGGGAGCGTTTACCGGGGCAGTCAAGGCCAAGCCGGGCAAATTCGAGATCTGCAACAACGGCACGATCTTCCTTGATGAGATCGGTGAAATGCCGGCCGCATTGCAGGCCAAGCTGCTGCAGGTTCTTCAAGATGGCAGCTTTTCACGCCTGGGGAGCCGGTCCAGCGTGAAAGTCGATGTGCGCGTAATCGCCGCAACCAACATCGACATCAAGGAGGCCATTGCGCGAAAGTCCTTTCGCGAGGATCTCTACTACCGTCTCAATGGCTTCACCCTGAAGATGCCTCCTTTGCGCGAGCGACCTGAGGAGATTCCGATCCTGGCCAGCCACTTCATGCGCAAGGTGGCCGCAAAGTACGAGCGCGATCCCTTGCCATTTTCGCTTGCACTCATGCAGGCGCTCACCAGTCATGCCTGGCCTGGCAATCTTCGTGAGCTCGAGAATGTAGTTAAGCGCTATCTCATCCTGGCCGACGAGCAGACAATCATTGATGAGTTGATTCCTCGGCAAACAACAGAATATGCGGCATTCGGCGGGGAAGACGCGGAAGGCAACGGAAGCTTGAAGCATCTCGTTCGGAACCTGAAAGGCGGCGCCGAGTCCGCCGCCATTGCAAGAACGCTGGAGGGAACTGGATGGAACCGCAAGGCAGCCGCAAGCGAATTGCAGATCAGCTACAAGGCACTGCTCTACAAGATCAAACAGTACAATCTTGTTCCTCCACAGAAACAGCCCATCCAGAGCGCGAGATACTAGAGATGATTCCAGCCGCTGGCGGTCATAGTTCGCTCAGATCGGAAAAGGTTGTAATCCAGTTGGGATCCAGGACGATGAGGGGATACCTCGACACCCCAGCCTGGAGCACAGTCGAGGAGCTGTTGAGCCATGCCCCCCACAGCTCTCCTGAGAGCTTCCGGCTTCGCCATCTCGAATCGGATATCGTCGAGGAAGTATTCGCCAAGGATATCAAAGCAGTTTTCTATGTGAACAGCTTTGATGGAGACTCAGATCATCAGGAGATCAGTTTCCATTCCCGCGCGCCCCTGGTCCATGGGATCTGGGTGCGCTTGAAGTTTCTCGATGGAGAAGTCATGGAAGGGATCATATACAACTCTATCCGCTACCTGGTTGATCCAGGCTTCTTCCTGATGCCCACCGATCCTGACAGCAACAACCGGCTCGTATACGTGCAGAAGAACTGGCTCGCCGACTATCGCGTCCTGGGCATGCGCAAACTCTAGGGAAGTTTTAATCTCCGGGTACTGCGATCTTCCTTTTGCTCTACGCGCTGAGCGTATCCTCCCGCTCGATGGAATACTCAAGAATCCTGGCAGCTATTCCGGTCAACCGCGTTGAGTCCCGGTCTGCGCGGATCGCACGACCCCGGCATCGAACCAAACAACTGGTTGAGAGAGTAACCTCAGGAGGCAATTCGATCAGGAATTCAAAATCGCCGGTGATCGTCGCCTTGTCGGCCAAGTCCATGAAGAAATACACTCCCATGTTGTTCAAGTTCTGGGTAAACCCTGGAATCTCGGTTTTTCCCATAAAAACTGTAAGGGGCGCATTAATTCCATAGCGCTGCCTTTCCCGCCGGTCGTTGGTTGATTGCAGTGCGTCCATTATCAGTTCCCTTCCCAGCAAAGTGACAAAATGAACTGCGCACAAGGCAAAATTGAACTCTCAGAAAAACAAAAAAAACAAGTTGGCTCTGCTAGTTGTCTCGCGTTTTGCATGGCGAGGAGACTCAATCCCAGCGGCACGATCTCACAAAGGGATCATCAACGCTGTTACCATTGCGCTGATTACGTACTTTGTGAATGCAATTGCAATGCCGAATGAATTGCACATAAATGTTGAGCTTGCAGCATTACCCCGGTGAGACTATGCAACTTATTGCACAGTCAATGGGAACATTATCGACCCTTTTGGCCTTGAGTGGCGTTGACGCGGCGCAAAGGCCTGAAATGAATAAGCCCTATGCCTGGGTTGCCGTCGCCTAGTTGCCGTCTCTGGCCGGACGGCTGACGGGCAACGCCTGAAATGCACTACGATGGCATCATGACCACGCTGTTGGAGATTCGAGACCTGCAGATTCGCTTTGGTGCGAGTGAAGCAGTTCGCGGCGTGAGCTTGCGGCTCGATGACGGCGAGGTCTTGGGACTGGTGGGTGAGTCTGGTTCCGGCAAAAGCGCCTCAGCTCTGGCGGTCATGGGACTGCTGGGGCCCTCGGCACAGGTTGCGGGCCAGATCCTGTGGCGGCAACGCGAAGCAACTGACGCCGCATTGAGCGCTCCAACGATCGACCTGCTGCAGCAGCCTGCTGGAGCTTTGCGGCGATTGCGGGGCTGCGAGATTGCCATGATCTTCCAGGAGCCGATGACGGCGCTTAATCCGGTCATGCAAATTGGCCGCCAGGTGGCTGAAAGTGCAGAGGCGCATTTCCCCTCATGGACTGGCAAAGAGTCAAAAAGGAAGGCCATAGCAGCGCTTGAGGCGGTCTCGATTCCCGAGGCGGCGCGGCGCTACGCAGACTACCCACACCAGTTTTCAGGCGGGCAGCGGCAAAGAATCCTGATTGCCATTGCGTTGATCAACCGGCCTCGGCTGCTGATTGCAGACGAACCCACAACCGCGCTGGATGTCACCGTGCAGGCTCAGGTGCTTGAGCTGCTTCGCGAGTTGCAGCAGAAGCATGGGCTGGCCATGCTATTCATTTCGCATGATTTAGCTGTGGTGGGCCAGGTGGCTAGCCGGGTTGCGGTGATGCGCGCCGGCCAGATCGTTGAGGAAGGGCCCTCGGAGCGCATCTTGACTGCGCCAGAGCACGCTTATACGCGCAGCTTGCTGGCGGCCGTACCGACACTGCGTACGGACCGAAAGCTACCACTGGCCAGGGTGTCGGCTTTGGAAACCGCTTAGGAGATCGTCCGGAAGAACCAGTAAAGCGTGCCCGAGAGCAGGGCTGCGGCCGGCAGTGTGAAGACCCACCCCGCAGCGATGTTGCGCACGGTGGCCAGGCGCAGTCCGCTGCCATTCGCGCTCATAGTTCCTGCAACGCCAGAGCTGAGAATATGGGTCGTCGAGACCGGCAAGCCAAATCGGTCGGCGGCAAAGATCGTAGCCATAGCCACTAGGCCGGCGCTGGCGCCCTGCGCATAGTTCAGATCTTCCTTGCCGATCTTCTCGCCCACGGTGATCACAACGCGCTTCCATCCGACCATGGTGCCAAGGCCAAGAGCAAGCGCTACGGCAACTTTGACCCAGTCGGGTATGAACCGGGTGGCCTTGTCTACCTTGCTCTTATAGTTAGAGAGGGCGGCGTTCTCCGCAGGCGTAAAGGCCGGATTGTTGTTTTTTTGCATCAGGCGGATCGCTTCGCTGGCCACGTACATATCATTGCGAACATTGGCCTGATCCTGCGCCGGAACCGACTTGAAGACTTTGTAGAGAGCGACTTCGTGGTTCACATCCTCGACCAGTTCCCGCAACGCGAGGATTGTGTCCGGCTGAAGCTGTTTGGTGCGGATGTAGTCGGTAACTTCCGCGCGTGCATCCTCGCCCAAAATGCCACTTTTGTCCACATGCCGGTCCAGGATGTGCCCGGCCTGCTCTGAGGCAGCGATGAACTGCTGAATATCGTTGGTGGTGACTGCGTGGTTCAGAGCGTATGCAGTGGGGACGGTGCCAATAAGGATCAGCATGATCAACCCCATGCCCTTTTGTCCGTCATTGGAGCCGTGGAAGAAGCTGACTCCGGTGCAGGTAAGCACCATCAGTGCCCGGATGGGCCACGGTGGCGGCTGATTGTCCTTCGGCGCTTCATAAAGAGATGGGTACTTGATCAATTGCTTCGAGAGATACAGCAGCAATCCGGCACAAACAAACCCGATGAACGGCGAGATCAGCAGCGCTTTGAGAACCTTGGTAGCCTGCTCCCAGTCCACGCCAGAGGTTCCTGTGCGGGCGTGCATCAGTTGGTTGGCGATGCCCACGCCGATGATGGAGCCGACCATGGTGTGCGAACTGGAAGCCGGCAGACCGAACCACCATGTGCTCAAATTCCAGACAATGGCGGCGATCAGGAGGGCGAAGACCATGGCAAAGCCGGCACCCGAGCTGACTTGCAAGATCAACTCGACCGGCAGCAGCGTAATGACGGCGAAAGCTACCGTGCCGGAGGAGAAGAGCACCCCGGTCAGATTACAAATACCAGACCAAACCACGGCGATATTGGGTTCGAGTGAGTGGGTGTAGATGACTGTCGCGACAGCGTTCGCCGTGTCATGGAAGCCGTTAACAAACTCAAAGCCCAGCGCTATCAGAAGTGCAAGAGCCAAAAGTAGATAGGGCCAGATGCTGGTGATCGTGACCGCGTCGAGATCGCTGGCCACATGAAAGGCGATATAGCAAAGGCCGCCGCCCAGAGCCAGCAAAAATGCCGCAACACCCGCGCGGCTGGGCGCCTTCGTCAGTTTGCGGTCAAGCAGGGATACGCCCGAAGGCATAGCATTCACCGTGGTAGCCAAGTCGGCCATCAGATGTCACCAATGCGGCCGGAGAAATTCCGGACACGCCTGGGCCTCCTGAGTCGAGACTCCACAACAACATCCAATAGCAAATAGAAAGGGGATCGCTTGTGGCGGGAGAGAGAAGAGCCGGATAAATTGGCGTCCATAAAACCCCAACAACCGCATTATCGCGCAGTTGTTTGCGTTGTCAGATCGAGGAATTAACCTGACTGAAACAATTCTACACCGGCAGGGGGGGAGCTTGGGAAGGGGGAAATGGGACGGCGGTGGAAATCGCTCCCGACACGGAACCACCAGATCAGAAATCCGCCAGCCGCTGCAAGGTGTCGCTATTCCTTTCGATTACGCTCATCGCGGCCTCCAGCTGCTTCGCAAGCTCTGGATCACCCTTGTCGTTCTTTTGATACTTCAGCCACAGAAGATCTTGCAACCGTTGTACCCTAACGCCAGTCATCGTGCGTGTTCATCACACCGTCGCCCATTATGGCGTCGAAGCCCGTGTGCTTCTTGATGAAGATCTCGCTGAACTCGCGATCCTGGCGGAGCAGGATGGCCTGAAGCCGAACCAACTCCAGCAGCGCCAGGAACATGGCGATCAATGCCCGTTCTGATCGTGTATGGCTCAACAGGCGGCGCAGGGCCACGGGTTTATCGTCCATGGTGAGGCGGCGGGCGAGGAACTGAATCATCTGTCCGACTGTGACCGAGTCTTCATCGACATTGATCACCGGCCTTTTGCGGGCGCGCTCCAGGATGTCGCGGAAGATGCGCACCAGATCGTCGGTGTCGGCGGCCATCTCCGGCTCGATAGCCTCGTCGTCCTTGAACTCGCGAACTCCGGGGTTGGTCCAGGTGGCAGCCTCAAGCATCTGCTTCTGTTGCAGCATCTGGGCCGCGTTCTTGAATCGCTCGTGCTCCAACAACCGCTCGACCAACTCGCGCCTTGGGTCCTCGGCGGCGTCTTCCAGATTGGAGGCCGCGCGCGGCAGCAGCATCTTGCTCTTGATGTGAATCAGTAGCGAAGCTGTATAGATAAACTCGCCAGCCACGTCCATGTCGCTGGCCTTGAGTTGATTGACGTAGGCCAGGAACTGGGCCGTGATCTTTGCAATGGGTATGTCGTAGATGTCGATATCCTGCTTGCGGATCAGATCCAGCAGCAGATCGAGCGGCCCGTCATAGACCTGGCCTACGACGACCGAAAAAGGGGATTGCTCAGAGCTCTCGTCCCGCTTCTTCTGTTGCGCAGCCTGTTTGGCTGCGGCCTTGTCCTCCGCCGTCGGCTGGGCAATGAGCATCAGTGGAACGGCGGCAGCGGGGGTGGCTTTAGCCGCGATCTCAGCCTGCGTCGCTTCTCGAGCGGCGAGATCGATTTCGGGATTCATGGGCTGATCGGTCAAGGCTGCTTCTTCTTCCGGCTCTTCTTTCAAACTAACTCAAGATTTCAACTGTGTAACTGGCTCTGCCTTTGGCGCCTGCGGACCAAGCCGGCGCAGATACCTTCCTCTTGCCGGGGCGCCTACTTGCTCTCGTTGCCTGTCAGGCGAAAAGTAATGGTGCCCCAGAAAAGACGCGCGCGCATCTGCACGGGGAGGTGGCGCTCGTCGTCGGTGTACCAGATCCAGATATTGCCGCGATTCTTCACCACTCCGGCGTCGGCGGTCGGTTGCACCCGGAGGGTCTTGAATATGCCGAGCGGGGTCTTGATCTCCTCGCGCCCCTCCACCTTCATCGTGACGGGCACTACATGCAAAGCGTCCACCACAGGGAGCACGAAGTTGTGCCCCAATTCGATGGGTTGAGACGAAGCGTAAAAAATCCCAGTGAGCAAGTCTGTCATGCAACCGGAAACAGGTGATTCGATGTGCTTGGTTTGTCCGGTCAAGAGGTTCTTTTCGTTCAAGATGGAACGGTTCTGGGCGTAGTCCAGGTGGAGCGTCGAACTCACCTGCCGGCGTCCCTCGACTGTCTGCTTGTTAAAGTCCTCCGTGCAACCTTGCGCCCGATTAAAGCTCGACTGGAAGCGGTCGCTGACGTGGAAGAGCAGGTTGATGGCGCCACTGGTATCGGCGCTGGCGGTGACATTCTCCCGGTCTCCCGCAGCCTCAAAGCGCAGCACAGCCGTGCCGGCAGAAAAGACACGCCAGTCTACCGAGTAGGTAAGGGTCTGCTTTTGGGGGAAGTTATAACCGGCGCGTGGCGGCGGTAGAGCCGTCTGGGCAAGGCTCAGGCAAGGCACGGCGGCCAGAGCGAAAGCGCAAAGAATGGCTGCTACAGTTGTGCGCGTCTTCACAGTCGGCTCCGGCTCCTCGATTGAATGAACTACACTGTCGCAAAGCCGCTATTGCGGCACATTCACAAATGCAGCGAGCAAAGGCCGCAGAAGGAGCAGGCTGAGGTAAAGCAGAGTGGCCCCTATAGCAGCATTGTACTCGCGGTGCCGGATGTAAAGCGAAAGGGAAAAGGAGCCTTGGACGCTTTCACTTCCGCGACTGGCTGCCGCGCTCAGCCGGGGAATCATCCGCGGCACCCTTCGGCAATAATCGTCAAAGCCGGGAAAGGTAGCGCGCAGAAACC
>Ga0181520_10011001_pt1 | contig 11980 bp, 14 predicted proteins | sample PEATcosm2014_Bin_29_FD_132451 | JGI IMG/M metagenome (GOLD analysis project Ga0181520, IMG submission 132451) | Peatland microbial communities from MTU Mesocosm Facility, Houghton, MI, USA - PEATcosm2014_Bin02_30_metaG | ecosystem: Environmental > Terrestrial > Soil > Wetlands > Peat | place...
AACGCGCCATTCCTGAACCACAAACGGCAGGCCCAAATCGTCCGGCGAAGTGCGTTTCAGCAGCCACGCCGCCCGGCCGTCGGTCATGCGCTGCGGGCAAAGTAGTGTCATCGCCATCGCCGCCGCGATCAGCATCGCCAGCAGCAGGCCCACCGCCGCAACCACCAATACCAGCACCGCCACGCTCGCCATGACCTGATCATACCCGCCGCGTTTGATTCAAGCTGCACCACGAAGTCGTCCGATAATCCAAATGTCAGCGCACGGGCATGGATGGCCCGTCACCACAACCGTTTGCAAGGAGTCGCCATGAAATACACGCTTCCCATATTGGCCATCGTACTGCTCGCCGCCGGCTGCCAGAGCAACGGATCGTCGTCGGCCATGTCGCCGTCCAGCACGCCGGTCACCGATGTCTCAATGACACCAGCGCCGATCACCACCGCCACTCCCGCGGCCTATACGCCGGCCCCCGTGCAAACGCCCGCGACCGTGACTCCCGCCATGGACACCGCACCCGTTCTGGCCAGCGGCGCTTCCTCCACGGGCACAACGTACAAGGTCAAGGCCGGCGATACGCTCTGGAAACTCGCCGCCACCCATTACGGCAACGGCAACCAGTGGAAAAAGATCGCCGATGCCAATCCCGGCCTGACACCCTCGACGCTCAAAGTCGGCCAGACCATCACCATCCCGTGATGGCGAGCGGACACCAACGCATGCAATCCCGCGCCTCCGACTCGACCAGCCGGGGGCTTTATGCTGCGCCGAGTTGAAATCCCCATCGCGCGCCGGCCTCATCGGGCCTCAAGCCGCCGGGCTGCAATTTCAATGCATCCCCGATACACTGGCGGCGCTGGATTCGCTATCAAGGAGAAAACGTGCCCGAGCAGGTGTTGGCAGTCGTCAGCGTTCTGGGCAAGGACCAGAAGGGCGTCGTCGCGCAATTCGCCACGTACATGGCCCAGCGCGGCATCAATATCGAGGATATCGAGCAACGCGTCGTCCGCGGCTTCTTCCTCATGGACATGCTCGTCGATCTCAAGGACATCAGTTGCGATCTTTCCGAACTGATCACCGGCCTGATCGGGCTGGGCACGAGCATCGACATGGAAGTGCGCGTCCATCTGCACAGCCACAAGCGCCTCAAGCGCGTCGCCATCCTCGTCAGCCGTGAACCCCATTGCCTTTCGGCGCTGGCCGAGCAATTCGCCTCGCACAAGCTGAACGGCCAGCCGGAGATTGTCCTGTCCAACCATCCCGATCTGGCCCCGGTGGCGCAGGCGGCGAAGCTGCCCTTCGAGCATGTCGACTCGACCGACCCGGAAAAGCACTTCGACTGGCTGCTGGGCCGTCTCACCGCCATCAATCCCGATTTGATCGTGCTGGCCCGGTACATGCGCATCCTGCCCAACCGGATCGTGGGCGCGTTCAAGCACCGGATCATCAACATCCACCCGTCGCTGCTGCCGTATTTCCCCGGCGCCGCACCCTACAAACAAGCCTATGAAAGCGGCGTCCGCGTCCACGGCTGCACGGCGCATTTCGTCACCGAGCAGCTCGACGAAGGCCCGGTCATTCTCCAGGACGTGTTCCACATCAACGTGGGTTCCGACACGCTCGACGATGTCAAGGAAAAGGGCCTCAACCTCGAAGCGGATATCCTGACCAAGGCCGTGCGACTCTTCCTCGACGAGGAACTGGTCGTCGTCGACGGCAAGGTCATCTTCAAACCCGGGATCGGGAGATTTCTCAAGACCGGCGAGTAGAAAATCCCCGGCTGTCAATCGATCGTCCGGAGCATTTCCCGATGGCCGTCCTCGGTGAATGCGATGATCTTCTTGTACAGCTCGCCAAATTTTGCCTCACCATGCAGCGTTGCGTCGAGTTGCTCCCACTTCGAGACAGACTCGTAGGTCGTCTCCAGCACAACCAGGTAATAATGCGGCCCGATCAGGTCGGTCAGCAGCCGGACCTCCTTACAAATTCCTGTCTTGCGAATAATGGCGGCGGCCTCTTTCCAAAGCGGATTGGCTTCTCGCGAAGCCCCGAATTTCAGCCGAAAAACATCGCGAACGACGATCATGGGTGTCTCCTTGCTGGTGTGTCGAATCTCGACATCGCTGAAAATACGCTTGGGATGTGGGGCCGGGCAACGTGCAAAATGCGCCGTCGGCCCCGTCACCGCAGGCGGTGCCACAATTCCAGCATGACCAGCGCATACAGACGCTGCGAATGATCGACGCGACATTCGTGATGTTCGTTGACCATTTGCTCGATGACTCCCGGCTGAAAATGCACCGCCGCGAACGAATCGCCGGCAAAGAGCAGATCGTGCAGCATCGGCCGCAATTGCCCGGAAAACCACGCCCCGATCGGCACGGCGAATCCCATCTTACGGCGGCGAAACACCTCGGCCGGCAGGTCGGCGGCGAACGCCTCGCGCAGCAGACGCTTTCGCCCGCGACCGATCAGTTGATCGCTGCTCAATGCCGCGGCAAATCGAACCACCTCCGCATCCAGAAACGGGCTGCGAACTTCCAGCGCGTGCAGCATGGACGAGCGGTCCAGCTTGGTCAGCAAGTCCTCGGGGAGATACGTCACGCGATCCACCGCCAGCGCCGTCCGCACGTCATCGCGCCCGGCCGACAGTCGGCCAAATTCGCGCGCCACGATGTCCTGGCCAAGTTGGCCATGCGGCATCAATTTCTCGATCTGCTGGTCATCGAACAGGCGCATGTATCCCGCATAACGCATCGGCGCACCGGCCGACAGGCTTCCCAGCAGTCGCTTCATTCGGAACATCCGCGACTTGGGATGCGTGCCGGGGAGTTTCTTCCAACCTTCCCACGCCGCCAATTGCCCCGCGGCCGGAACATGCGACAACTTCTGCCCGATCGACATCGCGCGATACCGGTCATATCCCCCAAACAATTCATCCGCCCCGTCGCCGCCCAATGCCACCTTCACATGCTCTCGCGTCTGCCGCGACAGGTAAAGCGTCGGCAGCGCCGATGAATCCCCGAACGGCTCGCCAAACACCTCGGCCAGCTTGGGCAAATCCGCCGCCGCGTCCGGGGTCACGTGAAATTGCCGATGCGTCGTCCCCAAGTGCCGCGCCACCGCCGCCGCATGGGCGGTCTCGTCGTAACGCGGATCGTCGAATCCGATCGAAAACGTATTGACATCCGCAGCCCGCGCCGCCGCCCGGCACATTCCCGCCGCCACGATCGAGCTGTCAATCCCTCCCGACAGGAAACAACCCACCGGCACATCCGAAACCATGTGCCGCTTCACCGCCTCCAGCACCAGCGATCGGACGCGACCGGCCGAATCCACGGACGATGTTTTCCCTGACGCGATTGAGATGTCATTCGGATCAAAATACCTGACCGCCGCATCGCATCCCGCCTTGCGGCAGATCATCCAACATCCTGGCGGCAACTTGGTAATTCCACGATAAACGCTGTTCGGCGACGGCACATACCCCCACTGCAGATAGCTCGCGATGGCCGATTCATCCACCATCGCATCCACCCACGGCACCGCGCGCAGCGCCGACAACTCACTGGCAAACGCCACCGCCCCATCCACGCACGCCACAAACAGCGGCTTCTGCCCCATCCGATCCCGCGCCAGCGTCAGCGTCTGCGCCTCGGCATCCCAAATCGCCACCGCGAACATCCCATTCACCCGCTCAAACGCCCCAGCGCCCCACTGACGATACGCCGCCAACAAAACCTCGGTATCCCCGGTGGTCCGCCACTGGACACCCGGCCGCAACCGCGAAAGCTCCTCGCGCAACTGGCGGAAGTTGTAGATCTCCCCATTGAAAACCATCACGAGCCGGCCCTCGACAAACGGCTGATTCGACCGCGGATCGGGATCGAGAATCGCCAACCGCCGATGCACCATCCCCACCCGCGCCGCCGACCCCTCCCCGCCGCCAACGAATTTCCCCACCCCATCCGGCCCCCGATGCGCAATCCGTCGGGACATTTCATCGAGCAAACGATCCCCCGCCGCCAGGCGTTCATCCCATGCAATCACACCGGCCAGTCCGCACATGATGGAACACGATAAGCGGCCGAGCACCTTCAGAGAAGCGCGGGGCGGAAGCCATTGCAACTGATCGCGTGAACGTAAGAGCTCAGCCTCCGCGCGAGATCAAGTTCAAGCCGGGAATGTCCGCATAATCTTTCGCGTTATGAGTGACCAGCGCCGCGCCGTGCCGAAGAGCCGATGCCGCGATCCACGCATCGCCGCAAGCAATGGGCCGGCCGAGCCGGCGCCGCTGGGCCGTGACATCGGCCCAACGCTGCGCCATGTCTGAGTCGTAAGGAAGCACGACGAATTGATCGAGCAATGAATCCAACGCTTCGCGCCTCAAGGAGCCCCAGCGGCGAAGCAGTGCCCAAAGGCGCAGTTCGGCCACGGTTTGAAAGCAGACGCACAGGCGCTTTCCCGCAAGCGACGCAGAATAGAGCGAAGCTCGCGTGTCACCCTTGGCAAAGAACGAAAGAACGTCGGTGTCGAGAATTACCGGGTCCATCAACGCCGGACCTCTCGGACGAGCAAGAGAAACTCGTCGACAGATTCCTCCTTCGGCCAGTCAATGGCGAGATCCGCCAGATTGCTAATGGGCACAACGCCCTGTTCACAGGCCAACTCCTCCACCGTCATACCCCCCCAGGATGCCGACTCGGCCGGCTCGACTTCAACCCGAACGCGCGTGCCGTCGGGCAGCGCAACGGGCGCGTCCAACACGGCAACGCCGTTTCTTATTCGTCCACGATAGGTCATACGTCGTCTCGCTCTCTGTGCAATGCCGAATTATTATAGTCCCGCGACGCAGTTTGAAAAACCTTGGCCGGTGAGGCAGACGGCCGGCACACCATCAACGCCATCCCCGCCGCCAACGAATTTCCCCAGCCCATCCGGCCCCCGATGGGCAATCCGTCGGGACATTTCATCGAGCAAACGATCCCCCGCCGCCAGACGCTCCTCCCATGCAATCATGGCGCATTCCAATCATCGCGGCCCATGCTGGGCGATGCCAATGACGTTGCCGCCGGGGTCGCGGATTTTCGCAAGCCAGCGCGGGCCGTCGGCTGTCACGCCCTGGACCACTTCGCCGCCGGCGATTCGGACCACATTCAGAACGTCGTCGATGCGATCGACGCTGATCCACACGACCGGCCCCGATTCCGGAGCGGCCGGCCGGTCGGTAATCCAATGACCGATCATTCCCGGTGCCTCGAAACTGTCGTATGGGCGGTCGATCGTCCAATTGAAAACCTTCTCGTAAAAGTCGGCTGAGTTGGTCTTATCGGTTGCGGGAATCTCGATATAGCAAAGTTGGCCGTGCGCGAGTTGGCGGTTTGCGCTCATTTGATGGTCCTCGATGAAAGGTGCAACTTTGGATCAACTCGGTTCGCTTTGCAATCCGTCCCAAAGCGCGATGAATCTGCCCCTCACAAACGTATCAAGCCTGTCTCCCATCGCACGCGGCGGATTCAAGACCCGGATGAGTTCCTGCACGTCGGCGAGGTCTTTGAGCCGATTGGGGTTGGTCATTCCGGAGGCAAGTTTCAGTTCGATCAGTTTTTCCAGACGCAGGTAGCGGATTCCGTCGATTTCCACGGCGACGCCGGCAGGGTCGGGAAACGCGACGGGCTTGGGCTTGCCGTCGCCGGGGAACTCTCCTGCTATCAAGAACTTGATAGTCGCGCCGGTTTGCGTGTCGCGGAGATTCCGGCTGCCGGCGAGGGGCGGAACGTAGCCCCGGCCGTCAAGATGTTCGCGCACCCGGCGATAGCCTTCCGATGTCAGCAGAATGTCCACGTCCACCGTCGTGCGTTCATATCCGTGTGCCACCAGCGCCATGCCGCCGACCACGGCATAGTCGATCCTCAGTTCATCCAGCCTGGCCGCCATGCTTCGTAGTGTTTTATGGACGGCGTCATCCTTCATGAAGAACCGCTCCGCTTCTTCCAGCGCCCTGGCGCCACCTTCGCGCATTTTGTCTTCGAAGGCGATCATGCGTCGATTCTACTTCGCGGCTCGGAGGGAGTCACGCAAATCGCTCGACACCGCCGCCCCAATCCGGCATGATCCCGCCCAAAGGAGTCCACAATGGTCGAAATCACCTGCGCGTACGAAGGTCAATTGCACTGCACCGCCAAACACGGCCCTTCCGGGTCTGTCATCGCCACCGATGCGCCGGTTGACAACATGGGGCGCGGCGAGGCGTTTTCGCCGACGGATCTGGTGGCGACCGCCCTGGCGACGTGCATGCTGACGACCGTGGCCATCGTGGCCGAGCGGCACAAGATCGAGATCAAAGGGGCGACGGCCAAAGTGATGAAGATCATGGCGACCCAGCCCACGCGGCGGATTGGGGAGTTGGCGGTGGAGATTCATCTTCCGGCCGGCATTCCCCAGGATCAGCGGGCGCGGCTGGAAAACGCGGCCCAGGCGTGTCCAGTCCACAGGAGCCTGCATCCGGACGTGAAGATCCCCGTCACGTTTCATTGGGATTGACGCGGCGTCGCACCAGCCGGGCCAGAAGATACGCCACCACCGCGACGTTGATTGCCAGAATGCCGCCGCGCACGATCGTCAGCCGCTTGAAGAGTTCGTAAATCTCGATCGGAATCAGCCCGGCGGTGCTGATCAGCGCCACCCATTCCGCCCAGTGTTGAAGACACAGAAGCCCGATGCCCTCGGTCAGGAACAGGGAGCTGTAGATGAACATCGCCACGCCCAGTTCGTGCAGTCGCCTGGCCGGCACGCCGGTGAGATGGGCCAGGGCATCGCGAACGTACGCCGCGCCCGGATCGAGATGAAAATCCCGAACCCATTCAGCCACGCGGGTCCCAAGCTCGGCCGGCGAAAACGCCACCGCGGCGATCCCCCCGCATAGCAAGACGGCCGCCTTGGCCAGCTTGAACACACCGATCAGCCGCAGCAACACCGCCCCCGCCGGCCGATTCGAATGATCGCTCCCGCCGCCGTGATTCGTCCCAGCTTTTGAGGGTTCGGCTTCCACAGGTTTCCCTCTGCGCCTTTGCGCCTTCCCGGCCTGAGCAACAGTCCAAGGCTGCGTGAAATAGTCCCGCCAGCCGCCTCGTCTACGCCGCAGGCACGGAGTCGGCCGGCGTTGGCGGCGCATACCGCAGATCGACCATTCGTTTGATCTTGCGCCCGCCGCGGATGGTTTCCGGGGCGTGCGTGACCAGGCGCATCTCGAAAATTCCCAGGGCCAGGTTCTTCATCAGGTCGGGATACTGATCCGTCGCCGAGGCCTTGATCTGGTCCATCAGCGTCTCGGGATCGCTGCGGGTGGTCTCAACGTGGATTTCCAGAATCTCGCGCACGCCCGCGAGACGGAAAACGATCTGGAAATCGTGCGTCAATCCGGCGACGGGACGCAGGATGTTCTCAAACATCAGCGGATACAGGTTCCCGCCGCTGGCCACGACCAGTTCATCGCGCCGGCCGCGGATTTTTTCGATGCGCGGGGCGGCCGATCCGCACGGGCAAGGGCCGGGAATAAACCGCGTCACGTCGCGGGTGCGATAGCGAATCAGCGGCATGGTGCGGCGGACGAGCGTGGTGAAGACCAGTTCGCCGTAGCCATTCTCGTCGGGATCGACGATCTCCGGCATGAAGCTGAGATCATCGACGTGATATCCATCAAATTCGCGGCAGGGCTGGAAGCCCAGTGCGCTGCCCTGCTCCACACTTCCGTAGCACATGCGGACCAAAGCGCCGCCCCAGACTTTTTCCATCCACGGGATCGCGTCGGCGGGCATTTCCTCGGCGCCGCCGATCAGCATCCGCAGCTTGCCCCCGCCGTCGCGCTCGGCCAGTTCGGTCAGGCGGATCAGCCAGGTCGGCTCGCCCAGGACGATCGTGAAGTTGTAGGGAACCAGCCGCCGGTACACCTCGACGGGATCGACTTTTCCAAACGCCATGCAAAAATTCCCCGCCGCCATCAGCCCGTAATGGCCCGTCATGCCGGGAATCCAGATCGAAAAATCGAAGGCGTTGGCGATGCGGTCATCCGGCCGGGCCCCCACCATACGCAGGCCCACCGCCTCGACGGCGCCCATGCTCTCCAGTTCGTCCTTGGAATAGTAGACCCGCTTGTTTCGCCCGGTGGTGCCGGACGATTCGAAGACGATATTCGGCGGCCGGCAGATGAAATCCTCGGCGCGCAGGGCCACATCCTCCGGAGTGGTGAAGAAATCGCCCAGGTCCGCGGGCAGGCGCACGTCGGCGGCGCGGATCCCCCGCTGCGCGAAGGCCTGCTTATAGAAACTGGAGCGACGCCCGGCCCACCTCACTGTGCGCCGAAACTGCGTCCGGCTCAGCGACTCGAGCATCGGACGCGGCGTGTGCTTATAGAGGGCGTGCAGGGCCGATGGCGAGAGCAAGCGGCCAAACCTGTCGGCGATATCTCCGAGCATGGGCCTTTCTGGTTCAGTTCTTGATGGTATCCATGGCGGCGTCGATGGCGGTTTGGGCGGCCAAAACCTGGTCCGGCCCGTGCGCGGCGGAAATGAACCAGCACGCCAGCCCCGATGAATTGATGAACACGCCGTGCTCCAAAAGCGACTGGCGGAACGCGGCGAATTTCTTCACGTCCGCTCGAGCCAGATCGCGGTAATGCGACAGTGGCCGCGGATCGTCGGTGAAGACAACCTGGAACATCGAACCCGGCCCCTGCACGATGCAGCCGATATGGCGATCTTGAGCGCTGCGGCGGACCGCCTCCTTGATCGCCTGCCCGCTTTCGCTGATCCGCTTCTGCACGGCCGGGTCGTTGAGCTTCCGCAATGTGTATAGCGCCGAGGCGGCGCACAGGGGATTGCCGTTATAGGTGCCGCCGTGCTTGACGGTGTTGGCGGCCACCGGGTCCATGACGGGTTTGCTGCCGGCAAAGGCGCTGATGGGCAATCCGCCGCCGATGGCCTTGCTGAAGACGGCCAGGTCGGGCACGACGCCAAAAAGCCCCGCCGCCCCGCCGCTGTGAATGCGGAATCCGGTCACGATTTCGTCGAATATGAGCAGGATTCCGCGCTTTGTGCATTGCTCGCGCAGAAACGCGAGATACCCATCGCGCGGCATGATGCAGGCGTTGTTGGCGACGATCGGCTCGGCGATAATGGCGGCGATCTGCCCGTCGTGGCGATCCAGAATGTCCTTCAATATCTCCGGGCTGTTCCACGGGCAGATGATCACATCATCGACCACGCCGCTTGGCATCCCTCGCGAATGTGCCTGGCTCAGCGGAGCATTCAGCGGCCCGGATTCTGACGGGGCCGGCCGGTTGCTCACCGCCAGCACATCAACCCAGCCGTGATAATGCCCTTCAAACTTGAGAATTTTCGATTTGCCCGTGAATCCGCGCGCCGCTCGCACCGCGCCCATGATGGCTTCCGAGCCGCTGTTGGAATAGCGCACAAGCTGGGCGCCGGGATACATGCGGCAGATCTGCTCGGCCAGTTCGACTTCGACGGTGTTACACGTGCCGTACATCGTCCCCAGTCGCAGTTGATGCGAGACGGCATCGCACAATCCCGCATCGGCATGGCCGAGGATCGCGCTGCCGTAGGAGAGCAGCAGATCGACAAACTGGTTGCCGTCGGCGTCCCAGATGTATGGGCCATCACCGCGGGTGATATACAGCGGATAGGGCAGATCGCCGGTGGTGCTGGCGCGGGCGCTGGAACTGATGCCGCCGGCCAGCACGCGCTTGGCGCGCTCAAACCAGTCGTGCGATGCCTGCGTATGATGCGGATCAAAACCCAATGCGGTATGCGCTTCGGCTGAAGTTTGACTCATACAGACTCATTCCGGCCGGAACACCAAAGGACGGCGGCGGCGGCCATGTCGGCGGCGGTGGCGAGAACCTGCGGCCAATCGACAAATTCATCGGCCGCGTGGGCCTGATCCAGACTGCCGGGCCCCCAGACCAGTGTCGGGGTTCCACACAGTCGCGGACGTAAACCCGCTTCGCAGCCGGAGTTAAACGCCGCCCAGCCGCTCCATGCGGGCCAATCCGCTCGCCGGGCCGGCGCCATCATGACCGCCTCGGCCGTGCGGCACAACTCATGTCCGCCCGGCGTGGAATGTCCATCGTATTGCTCTAATGTATCGACTTCAACCTCTCCGGCCGCAACGCCCCTGGCCGCCAGTCGCGATTTCACCTCATTGACAAACTGCCGCCGCCATGTGTCCGGATCGTCGCCGCTGAGCAGTTCCAGATATCCCGCACAGACGCACCGATCCGCCACCATCCCCTGCCACGAGCCGCCGTCCACCCGATCGACCGAGATCGGCCGCATGATCGGATATCTCGCGAACAGCACATCCGCGCCGCGATCGTTCCAGTCACGCTCCAGATCGGCCAGCACATCGAGAATCGCCCGCATCGTCTGGATGGCGTCCCGGCCGAGCCATTTCACCGTGCCATGCACGGCCTTTCCGCGCGCGACGATCTCAAACCGATATCCCCCGCGCGATGCGCAACGCGGCTGGCCTTCGGTGGGCTCAAGCACGATCGACGCATCGGCGACATGACCGCGGGCCAGGCTGCTCAGCGTGCCCAGGGCCACGCAATCCTCTTCGCCCGGGACAAGTTCCAGAGCCAGATCGCCCGGCAGTCGTCCCAGCGATCTGGCGATGGCCGTCATCGCCCACAGCCCGCAGACCAGCGGACCCAGATCGTCGCACGCGCCCCGGCCATAGATGCGGCCGTCGCGAAATGTCCCTGACCACGGCCCGTCGCGCCACAGTGCGGCATCCGGAACCGGCACGACATCGGAATGGGCGTTAAAGAGCAGGCTGCGCCCGCGCCCGCCGCCGGGCGATCGAATCACCAGCGTCGCCCGGCTGGCCAGGGGCAAATGCCGCACGTTGGCCATCGGATATTTCGCGGCCAGAGCGGCGTCGTCAGCCTGCCAGATGTCGATATCGAAACCGGCCGCCTGCGCCCATTCCGCGACAAACCGCACCAGCATTCCTTCATGACCGCTGGTGCTTCTGAAGCTGATCAGCTTTTGCAGGAGCGATTTGAACAATGGCTCAAGCGAGTCGATCTGTTGGAGAAGCCGCTGGAACGCCGGATCGAGCCAGCCACGGTGGGCGATGTCGGATGACATGGACTCAACCCCGTGCCGCCGCCGGCGCGCGACGCGGCGGCGCTGCGGCGGGCAATGTGACCTGAACCACGCCCGACGCGCCGGCCGTTGCCCATGCGGCGCCCAGCGCATCGGCCACATCGTTCAGCGTCGTAAACGGAATGAACGGCCGACCCTCCGCCGTCATGAGTTGGGCCAGCGTCAGCTTGGCGAAGACCACATCGCACGACCGGGCCGGGCACAGGTCGCTGCGGCCGTCGCCGATGTAGATTGAACGTCGCTTGCCGTCGCCAAGGGTGCGGATCGACGAGCATTTGCAATGTGCGGCGGCGGTGACGCAGGCCGGATCGTGATGCGGGCAGAGCAACGCCATCGCCTGGCCCTGTCGGCTGAGGGTATTGGCCCGCACGGGGATATTGTTCACGCCCACACGCCGCAGGACGCGTTCGATGAACCAGTCGATCCCATCGCTGACGATGGTGGCCGGCACGCGATGGGCCGAAAGCAATTCGACCAGCCGCACGAACCCCGGATCGATGGCAACATGATCGAGGAACCGATGCAGCGGATCATCATCGATGCGGATCAGGGCGAATTCCTGGCGCAGACACTCGCTGGACCCGATCTGCCCCGACTGCCACAGCCGCTCGACCTCCAGCCACGACTTATCAACGGCGTATTTCTCGATGAGATCGTCCAATACGTCGCGGCGGGTGATCGTCCGATCAAAGTCGATCCAAACCGCCACCTCGCCCGGCGGCCCGATCGAAACCCCGCGCGCAGAAGAATGTCCCGGCTGCTTATTCACAGTTGCTCATTGTATCGGACCG
>Ga0181520_10011002_pt1 | contig 11978 bp, 13 predicted proteins | sample PEATcosm2014_Bin_29_FD_132451 | JGI IMG/M metagenome (GOLD analysis project Ga0181520, IMG submission 132451) | Peatland microbial communities from MTU Mesocosm Facility, Houghton, MI, USA - PEATcosm2014_Bin02_30_metaG | ecosystem: Environmental > Terrestrial > Soil > Wetlands > Peat | place...
CGCGACTGTAGCAACAGCCTGCCCCTTCTGTAATAGCATGTTCCGCGATGCGATGGCAGAGAGCGGCGATGGCGCGCCGCAACTGCTTGACATTGCCCAATTAGCTGCACGGGGATTACCCGCAAATTCAGACCGCGTAAAATCCTGAGAATTGGAGATAAGTGAATGGAACAAGAAGCATTGCCCAAGAAGCTTACAGAGGGAAAGCCAACGAAGACGTTTGGGAGCAGCTATATTCAGTTCGTTTTCATACTCTTTTTCTACGCAATTGTAGAGTTGGAGTTTCTCCACAGACTTTGGGCCCTGATCGGCAGCCAGCTGCCCTATTATTACTATCTTCCCAACGCCATCGCCTTTGAGGCATGCTTCATTTCCTCTGTCATTTTGCTCTGGCTTTGTCTTCGTATTTCGCAGACTCGCGAAGAGATGACTCCGAATCTCAAAAACATCGCGGAGCAAATCACCATTTTGGTGGTGATGCTGCTTCTCTCATTGACGCAGTTTTCGAGCTTCACGCAGGCCTATGACAAGATCAAGCCTTAGGTGGTTTACATGAAGATCATCGTAGCCATCAAGCAAGTCCCCGAGCGCGACGCCCAAGTGCGCATCGACGCTCAGTCCAGATGGATCGAAGAGTCCAACCTGCAATGGGCGCTCAACGAGTCCGACGCCTACGCCCTCGAAGAGGCCCTGCAGCTCAAGGAGAAGCATGGCGGCGAAGTGGTCGTCATCAGCGCTGGGCCGGAGCGCGTCGGCTCGACGATCCGCGAGGCGCTTGCCAAGGGGGCCGACCGGGCGATCCACATCGAATGTGCCGACCTCGGCAATCGCGACGCGCTGGGCGTTGCGCGGCTGCTGGCCGAGGCTCTCAAGCCTGAGAACCCCGACCTCGTGCTCACCGGCCTCCAATCCGAAGACCTGGGCCTAGGACAGACGGGCGTGATTCTGGCTGAGTTACTCGGCCTGCCGCACGCCTCGCTCATTCTCCACGTGGAGAAGACCGACAGCGGCCTGACCGTCAAACGCGAATTGGAGGAAGGCTGGTTCCAATCGATCGACCTGCCCACCCCGGCCGTGCTGACGATTCAATCCGGCGGCAACAAGCTGCGGTACGCCACCTTGATGGGAATCAAAAAGGCCAAAACCAAAGAGGTGCGCGTGGTCTCAGCCGCTGAGTTATCCGTGGACCCCGCGCCTGTCGTGATCCTGGAACGCATTTCGCTGCCCACAAAACAAAGGTCGACCCAGATGCTCCCCGGCACGGCAAAGGAAGCCGCAGCGGCGCTGGTCGAGAAACTGAAGTTCGAAGCGAGGGTGCTATGAGCGGCATTTGGGTAGTGATGGAAGAGCGCGACAGCCGAATAAGCCGCATCAGTTGGGAGGCTCTGGCCGCTGGTCAAAAATTGGCCGCGCTCACCGCACAAGCCGTGAACGCAGTAGTGGTCGGCGCACAAACCGCGACCCTGGCCGCCGAAGTCGCAGCCAAGCCGCTCGGAAAAGTGGCCCGCGTCGAGCATCCGTTGCTGGCGACATACACGCCAGATGGATTTTCGCTGGCCTTGCAACAGTTCTTCCAGGCCGAGAAGCCGGACTATGTGGTCTTTCCGCACACTTATCAGGTACGCGACTACGCTCCGGCGCTGGCTGCGCGTCTGGGCCAAACCCTCATCGGCGACGTGACTGCGATTGGCGAGGGCCCCGCCTTAACGCGGCAACTAATGCAGGGCCGGCTCAACGGCTCATACCGGCACACCGGCAACGGGCCGTGCTTTGTCTCGGTCCAGGCTGGAGCCTTCCGTGCCGATTCAGTCGAGGCTGGCTCGGCTGCGGTCGCGGTCTTCTCTCCCTCAATCGAAGCCGCGCAGATTCGCACCCGGCCCGGCGAGCGCTTCCGCGCCTCGGCACAAACCGTGGACCTTGCTTCAGCGCAGTTGATTGTGAGCGTGGGCCGCGGCATCAAAGACCCCGAGAACATTCCACTAGCTCAAGAGCTGGCAACAGCGCTCGGAGCTGAACTCGGCGCCTCGCGCCCCATCTGCGACAATGGCTGGCTACCCCTCGAGCGCCAAGTCGGCAGTTCAGGCCAGACTGTTTCGCCCAAGCTCTACCTGGCCGTGGGCATCTCTGGAGCCATCCAGCATCTGGTCGGCATGAAAGGCTCGCAGTGCGTGGTAGCCATCAACAAAGATCCAGGCGCGCCCATTTTTGAAGTTGCAGACTACGGCATTGTGGGTGATCTCTTCGAGGTGCTCCCGGCACTGACTGAGGCAATCAAAGCGGCAAAGCAATAGCCCTTCCGCGCCGACGGCCACAGGGAGCGGCAAAGTTCTATCTAGCCAACCAACTCCATCGCACGGATCGTCTCTTTGCGCACGGTGAGCCTCTCGACGAGATCGGTACGCACCTCGTAACCGCGCCCCGGCGCATCGGAAATGGCGATCTCGCCCGCCGCTGAGACCGTGACCTCTGGCTCGACAATGTCGTCGGCCCAGTAACGCGCCGAGGCTGAGACATCGCCGGGCAACGTGAAGTTCTCAAGGGTCGAGAGCGCAATGTTGTGCGAGCGTCCAATGCCCGACTCCAGCATCCCACCGCACCAAACCGGAATGCCGCGCTCCTGCGCCGCGTTGTGCACAGCGATCGCCTCGGAGAAGCCGCCCACGCGCCCCAGCTTGATATTGATGATCCGGCACGATTCCATCGCGATAGCCGCCAGCGCATCGCGCCGATTGCCGATCGACTCGTCGAGACAAATCGCCGTCTTAAGGCGCTTCTGCAACATCGAGTGGTAGTAGAAGTCGTCCTGCCAGAGCGGCTGCTCGATCATCAGCAGATCGAAGGCGTCAAAGCTCACAAGATGGTCGGCGTCGCGGAGCCGGTAGGCCGAGTTGGCGTCGCAACTGAGCAGAATGCCCGGCCAGCGGCTGCGCACCTTCTCGAAGACCTCGACATCCCAGCCCGGTTTGCACTTCAGCTTGATGCGCTGATAGCCGGCTGCAAGCTCGGCCTCAATCATTGCCATCAACTCGGGAATCGATGCCTGAATCCCCAACGAAACTCCGCAGCGAAGCGTCTCGCGAACACCGCCGATCAAATGGGCAAGCGAAACTCCGATGCGCTGCGCCTCCAAATCCCAAATTGCGTTTTCAAGCGCAGCCTTGGCCATGCGATTGCCGCGCACTCGGCGAAAGATCTTCGGACACTCGCCACCATGCGCGGGCGATTCCGCCGCCAGCATCGGAGCCAGTTCGTTCACGATCACCGCCCAGGCGCTGTCGGTCGACTCGGCCGAGAAGTACGGCCTCTCGCCCGCCGTGCACTCGCCCCAGCCGGTCAGACCCTCGGACTTGATCTCAGCCAGCAGAATTCTCCGGTTGAGGGTGACGCCAAAGCTGGTCTCGAAGGGACGCACCAGGGGCATGTTCACTTCGCGCAGGATAATCGCATCAATCTTCATAGGTCTCTTGAGCTCCTTAGGTTTTATAGGCAGCTTCGGCCTCGGTAGGGGGACCTAACTCGAAGACTCCATTTCCTTCCGCATCCACAGTGTAGCCAACGACGGCCCATCCCCGTGTAAACGCTTTCTGAAACTTCGTGCGGTTTTCCAACTGAATGGCCAGAGCCCGTTCCCGGCCCGCCTCCGAGGCTTTCCATTCGTAGATCGAAGCCGGAACCGCAATGCGCTCCTCAACAGTCGTTGCGGCTGCCGGACGGCCCTCCAGAATCGCCTTCACCCTTGGCGAATCAAGCTGACACTCGGCGACCAGGCGGTCCGTCGGGAGCCCGCCCTGCAGTCGAGATGAGGATACACCATAAAAATCCACTTCGTACCTGCAAGCTATCGCTCCCAGCTTGCAAATATTGAGGTAAGCATTCTTGATTTCAAGCGGATCGAACGTCCACTGAATAAGGCCGATGCCTCGCTCGATGGCCTCTGCCCGTTGCGCAAGCTTTAGCTGCATTCCAACGCCGCGATTGCGGTAGCGATCCTTTACCGCGAGCATGTGCGAATGCAAATAAGGCAGTAAGCCACCGACAGTCGATTTGATTCCCGGCAGCGAAAGCACAAAGCCCACCAGCGATTCTGGTCCGCCACCGGGTGCAGCACCGGCGATCTGCGTGTCGAAGGCGCCAATCACCTGCCCGCCCACCTTCTGCCACACCAGAAACGCCTTGCGCGGAATCACCTCGGTCGAGTCGTAGCCCCAGGTCTCAATCTCGAGTTGGACGCAAGCCTCCAATTCATCAAAACCCGAGCAAGAGCGAATCGCAATCATGGCCTAGCCTCCGGATTGGAGGTAGCGAGTTTCCGCTTTGCCTCAGCCCAAAGTGCTTCCAACTCATCCGGCCCTAGCTCTTCGAGCGGTTTTACCGAGGCCAGTTCCATCTCGTGAAAACGCTGCCGGAAGCGCAGGTTGCAGCCCCGCAGCGCCATCTCGGCGTCAACGCCCAGGTGCCGGCCCAGGTTGACCACGGTGAAAAGCAGGTCGCCTAACTCGGCCTCTACAGCAGGCTTGCGCGCCGGATCGTCGGATGAGGCCTCGGCTTCCAATTCCGCAGTCTCCTCGACCAGCTTCGGCAGCAGATCGCGCCAACTTGCCCAGTCGAAGCCCGACTTCTGCGCCTTGGCTCCCAGCTTGGCGGCCTCAGCAAGCGCGGGCATTGCCCGCTGCACTGAATCCAAGCGCGACACCGGAGCACTCTGCGCCGAAGGTGCGTCCGCTTCATGCAATGCCTCCGCCGCCTTGATCTCGTCCCAATTGCGCAGCACTGCAGCCGAGGCGCCCTTCACATCGGCATCGACATGGGCACGGTTGCCAGCCGCCCGCGAAGCCTCCTCGCCAAAGACGTGGGGATGACGGCGCACCAGCTTGTTATTCAGATGGTTCAGCACATCGGCGATGGTGAAGCGGCCCTCGTTCGCCGCCATCTCGGCATAAAACAGCACCTGCAACAAAAGGTCGCCTAACTCCTCGGCAAGATGCGGGAAGTCGCGCCGCTCGATGGCGTCGAAGACCTCGTAAGCCTCCTCCAGCGTGTATTTGCGGATGGTGTCGAAAGTCTGTTCGCGGTCCCATGGGCAGCCGCCGGGAGCGCGCAGTCGCGCCATGATCTCGACCGAGCGCGCAAACAAAGGCGCCGCCTGCTCCGGATCGGACGGTATGGGCAACGCTGATTCCTGCGATGTGGGAGTTGCTGGTGGAACGTCCATGCACCTACAGTCTACCGTGCGCATAAGCGGCAGCGGCGTTCTCTTCGTTGTAAGGTCAGCAATGACTCCAACCTGTTTTGCAGATAATTCCCGCTTTCCTGTTAGTGTTGGTTTGGGTCGACCTCTTAGACAGGTCGGCCCGGTGAGGACGACCTCGGATGGTACCCCCACCCCACCTATTTACTGTGAAACTGTGAGACTGTGACGGAGATCTTCAACGGTCATGCGGATGCCGTGTGACTCCAGGTCGTATACTCAACCTCGCGCATGATTCGCATTCTGGGAACGATATTCGCTGGACTGCTGGGGTTGGCCTTCGGCAGCTTCCTGAACGTGTGCCTCAGCCGATGGCCCGCTGGCGAGAGCATCGTAAGCCCGCGTTCGCACTGCCGCCAATGCGGAAAAACGCTCACTTGGTGGGAGAACGTCCCGCTTGTAAGTTGGCTGGCTCTGCGCGGCCGCTGCCGCACCTGCCGCGCATGGATTGGCTGGCGCTATCCGCTGGTGGAACTGGCGGTGGGGGCGCTGTGGGCGCAACAAGCGTGGGTCTCCCTCAACTTCATGCTTTTGCCTGATGCACCTGCATTTGATGTCGTCTTGGCCGATACTGTCGGAAAGATGGTTTTCTATTGGCTGCTCGTGACGCTGGCTGTACTTGATTCGGAAAACCTCTGGCTGCCGAACTGGTTAACTTACCCAGGAATAGCCCTCGGATTTTTTCTTACGACGTTGCTGGCTCCCCTCGACGATTTCTGGTGGCTCGATAGAGCAACTGCGAAGTCGGCTGCCGTCGTCGATTTGCTGGCCATTTTGCTCGCCGCCGGACTCATCCTACTCATCCGCTGGCTCTACTGGCTCATCCGCCGCCGCGAGGGCATGGGCCTGGGCGACGCGAAGTTGATGGCAATGCTGGCTGCATGGCTCGGCCTGCCCGGCGCTCTGTTGGCCTTTGGACTCGGAGCAATTATCGGAGCCTTGTTTGGGGTTGTTTTGCTGATAATTCCAACAGCCAGGCTCGACACCGGCGAATGGGCGGCCAGGAAACTCCCATTCGGAACTTTCCTCTGCATCGGCGGTATCGTTAGCAGCCTGTGGGGGCAACCCATCATCGCAGCCTATATGCGCTGGGCTGGGCTCTGATCTCTACTTCGCAGTCTCAACCGCTGGCGTCTGGCTCACCGCCGGGTTCTTTCCGTTAGCAATTTCCGGCTCCCGGAGTGCCTTGATCGCCTCCTTGCCATGGCGGCTTTCTGGATCGTATTCAGCGACCTTCCCATAGTTCGCGCGTGCATCGGCAAGGTTGCCCAGGTGCCGGTTGGCCTCGGCCAGCCCCCAATAGACATCCGGGTTCTCAGGGTCCAATATCATCGCGGACTCGAAGCGCGAAAGGGCCGCCTTCCAGTTCTTCGTCTGCAAATAGTAGCCGCCCACTTCGATGTCTTTGGAGGCTGCCTCCTGGTGGGTTGGCTCCTTGACCATGAGTTTTTTCTTCTTGCCCGGCTGTTCGTCATCCGGCGGAGGCAGCAGACTCCCCATGCCACTAAGGCTGGAACTTGAGCCCTCCTCCGATCCGCTGCCAACTTCCGGTGCAGGGTCGTCCGGGCTGTGAACAGGGTCTAGATCCTCACCCGGCAGAGCCGCCGGGGCATACGCAGCTCCGTTGTAGGTCCCCTCGGGCAGCGTTGGCGTATTCTTCGTCGGCATCACCGGAACCGTGCTCGTGTCTTCAGGAAAGGGATTGGCGCTTGACGGCGGGACCGCTGCCGGTTTCTTGCTCTCATCCGCAGGCTTGCTCTGGTCCGAAGGCACCGCATCGCTGGTTGGTGTGGCCTGCGCAAACATTCGCGGCGCCGCCGTCAGGCAACCGCCCAAAATCAATGTAATTAAAAAGACTCGTCTCAACTTTGAACGCCTCACAACTGGAGCCCATGCCTGCCAGGAATCAGCCGGTCGGATACCGGTGAAAGATGGTACGATGCGATTTATAACGCTCCCAAAGAAAGCATCGCACATTCGCATGGCACTCATCATCCGTTCTTCCGCTATCCACGCCGCTGGCTGCTACACCACAACCGCGATCCGCAAAGGCGCCCGCGTGGCCGAATACACGGGTCACAAGCTCACCAAGGCCGAGGCCGACACCGCGTACGAGGAGTCGCCGATCACCTACCTGTTTGGACTCGGCGACGGCGAGGTGGTTATCGACGGCCATTGCACCGCCATGTTCATCAACCACAGTTGCGACGCCAACTGCGAAACCAGCGAAGAAGATGGTCGAGTCTGGATCAAAGCCGTCCGGAAGATCGCTCCTGGCGAAGAGATCACCTACGACTACTGCCTCTACGACGGAGGCGACGACGAGGCCCTCTGCAACTGCGGCGCAGACTCCTGCCGGGGAACGATGTACTCAAAAGAAGAGGTCAAGCGCCGCAAGACCGCTGCAAAAAAGGCAGCCAAGAAGGCTGCCGACACCAAGCTGCTCAAGCCCACGAAAGGCAAGAGCGTCAAGGCGAAAAAGAGATAGGAACCCTCTCTTGGGCTGATCCGCGCCGAGTCACTTCGAGCTGAAAATCAGCTAGCCAGGATGGGAACGGCGGGCCCTTCGATCACCGGCTTAACCACCGGCACATTGGCTTTCACGTACGAAATCTTGCCTGCATCGATCTCGTCTTGTGCGATGCGGCAAGGCTTGTTGGAGTGAGTGGGGACCAAGGCGTGGGAGCCGCTCTGCAACTGCCGTGCGCGACGTGCAGCCACCAGAACCTTGCGATAGTTCGAGTCGAAGCCAGTTTCAATCGTCATCGGAGTCCTCGTCGAAATCCAGAAACTGCTGGCCGGAGTCTTTGCCTATGCCGAATGCCTCCAGCACGGGCTTTACCCGTTCATACGAGTTGACCTGCAGACAGCCCGCGGCCACCTCCAACACACGGCGCGATCTGAAAGCGATCGGCTCGTCGTGGCGATAGAAGCGTTCAGCCTGCACGATGGCCTCCAGTTGCGCCACCGCCCGGTCCAAAATGTCGTTGACCAAAATATAGCCGTATTCGTAATAATTCTCAATCTCTTTGCGGGCTTCGCTCAGACGGCGATAGACCTCAGCCTCGTCCTCGACGCCCTCAGCGCGGCTGCGATTGCGCAGGCGTGTGCGCAAAACCTTGGGATTCGGTGGCAGCACAAAGATGCTCACGGCCTCCGGCATTGCGGCTCGCACCTGAGCCGCGCCCTTCACGTCGATGTCGAGCACAAGGTCACGACCGGCGAGGCGAGCCTGTTCGAGCGATCCGCGCGCTGTGCCATAGTAGTTGCCGAAAACCTCGGCGTGTTCCATAAAGCTGTCGGCAGCCAGCATCCGCTCAAACTCTTCGCGCGTGGTGAAGTTGTACTCGCGCCCGTTCTGCTCTGAACCGCGCGGCTGGCGCGTTGTCCAAGAGACGGAAAACTCAATTCCGGTCAACTGCTTCCGCACCTCGTTAACCAGCGTGCTCTTGCCCGAACCTGAAGGCGCCGAAATAATAAAGAGAATTCCTGCCACGTTGCTACTTTCTTTGGGGGCTATCGGTTGAGTTCTTCGCCCTGGTGTTCTTGCTATTCTACGTTCTGGATCTGCTCTCTGGCCTTTTCGATCTCCGACTTCATGGCCAATCCCAGTTCGGTAATGCGGGTTCCCTTCCCGCCGACGCCGCCGGTCTTCGAAAGCAACGTGTTAGCCTCGCGATTCATCTCCTGAAGCAGGAAGTCCAGTTTCTTGCCGACTTCGCCGCCAGCCCTAAGCAACTCGCGGAAGTGACCGATGTGGGTTGTCATGCGGGCAAGTTCCTCGGCAATGTCGCTACGCTCGACCAACACGGCAACCTCCTCAAGCACTCGCTGGCGATTGAACTCCGGGCCTGTAGCCGCTAGCAGACGCTCGGTGAGCCGGGCCTGATAACGCTCCTCGATCTCAGGTCGCAGCGCCGCAACGCCTTCGTTGGCCTCCGTCAGCCGGTCAAGCGTGCCGTTCAAGATCGCATCGAGGGCCTCTCCCTCCCGCGCCCGCATCATCTTCAATTGGTCGAGCAACGGGCCGATCTCGCGCTGCACGCTTTCGGTCAGCGCAGCCTGATCTTCATCGCCATTCGATCGATTATCGTTTTGCAAAGCCCCCGGCAGTCGCAGGATCGTGTTCAGGTCCGGCTGCCCGCCCAGCCCATGCTCCTCGCGCGCGGCTGCAAAGCCGGCCAGGTAGCCGTTGACCAACTCGCGATTGTAGCCGGCGGTCTGCTGACTTGACCGGTCGATGGAGAGCGTCAGATCCACATGTCCGCGCACGAGGTTATCTTTGAGCGCCTTGCGCAGTTCCATCTCTAATGCATCAAGGCCCGAAGGCAGGCGCAACTGCACGTCGAGAAAGCGATGATTCACAGTCTTGACAGTGAGCGTGTAACTCAGCTGACCCTCATTGGGCAGCGTCATGCGAACCTGAGAGCGCGCAAACCCGGTCATTGAATAAATCGGCATAGCTTCTTTCCCCTATTCCCTGATCCCGACGCCCTGCTCTTCCGGCATATCCATGAATTGCAATTGATAGAGCCGCTGATAGGTCGGCGATGTGGTCAGCAATTCATCATGGGGCCCGATGGCGGTGATGCGCCCGTCTTCGAGGACGGCGATGCGGTTGGCGCGGCGAATGGTTCCCAGCCGATGAGCGATCACCATGACCGTGCGATTCTGCATCAGGTTGGCCAGTGCGGCCTGCACCAGAGATTCGCTCTCGGCGTCGAGCGCGGAGGTAGCCTCGTCGAGGATCAGAATCGGCGCATTCTTCAAAATCGCGCGAGCAATAGCCAGACGTTGGCGCTCGCCGCCGGAGAGCCTGAAGCCCTTCTCGCCGATCACCGTGTCGTAACCCTGCGGCATGCGCAGAATGAAGTCGTGGGCTAGTGCGTTTTGCGCTGCCTCTTCGACCAGCTTCATAGGAACATCCGGCTGGCCGTAGGCGATGTTGTTGCGCACCGTGTCATTGAAGAGGATCGTCTCTTGTGTAACCTGGGCCACCTGCCGGCGCAGCGAGCCAAGCGTCACTTCGCGCAGATCGCGGCCATCGATGAGAATACGGCCCGAAGTCACATCGAAGAAACGCGGAATCAGGTTGACCAGCGTCGATTTGCCTGCGCCGCTCGGACCCACGAGCGCCAGCACTTCACCCGCTTGGACCTCGAGATCGACGTTGTGAAGAATCTGATGTTCGCCCTCCTCCGTTGAGTAGGAGAAACCAACATTCTCAAAGCCAATCGAACTTTTGAAGCCCTTCAGAACGGCTGCGTGCGGCTTCTCCTTCACGTCGTCCTCAGCGTCAAAGAAGCCAAAGATCGACATCGACGCACCCATCGCCTGCTGAAAGCTGTTATAGAAGTAAGCGAACTTGCGCACCGGATCATAGAGCTTAAAAAGCAAGATGATGAATGCGCCGAACAGCCCCTGGGTCATGCGATGATGGAGGATTTCATTGCGTCCGATAAACAGCATCATGGCAATGGCTACCGCGCCGATCGAATCCATCAAGGGCGAGCTGATGGACTGAATGCGGACACTGCGCAGGTTTGCGCGGAAGAGACGCTTGGCGGCCTTTTTGAAGCGCAGAATCTCCCACAATTCGGTGTTGAAAGCTTTGACAATTCTGTTGCCGGTGACGGTCTCGTGTAGGATGTTCTGAATCTCGGCGAGCTTGTCCTGACCGGTGCGCGTGCGGGTGCGCACTTCCCCGCCGATCTTGCGCGCGGAGGTCAGCACGACGGGAATAAAGAGCACCAGCGCCCAACTCAGACGTCCCCCAAGATTGATAACGAGGGCTAGCCCAAAGAGAAATGTAAAGAACTGCTGCAAGAAATCGCTAATGACCGAACTGAGCGCAACCTGCACCCGGTCCACATCATTGATGAGCGTGGAGAGTATTGTGCCTGTGGCGTGCTTATGAAAGAAGCTCGATGAACGCCGCATCGTGGCTTCGTAAAGATGATTGCGCAAGTCGGTAATGGTTGCGAAACCGGCATAGTTCACCAGATAAGTGCCCAGGTAATCGCACAGGCCCTTGGCCAGCGTCGAGAGCACCAGCGCAAATGCCACCACGTTCCAGGCATTGTGCATGTGCAGGAATTGGGGGACAATGAGCCGCAGATCAAAGTGCCATGGACTATTGGGAAGGCCAAGAGTGATGGGGCCTTCGGGCGCATCTGGCCTCAGGACTTGGTCGAAGATGGGCTGAAGAAGCAGAATACGGAAGGTGTCTAGAACCCCCACCGCAGCCAGCAGCATAACGCCGGGCAGCCATTCAAGGGTGTAGGGTAGCCCGTAGCGCAGCAGGCGCAAAAAGTTTTTCATACCGGTTGACCTGGCTGGCTGGCGCAAAACTCCATCCCCGCATTATATCTGGAGCGCGTGACCGCGGGCTCGGCGGAATCCATGCGGCAAATGAGCGCGCGCATCACCACCGATCTTGAATCGTCCATCATTCGAGAGCAATCCAACCCGGAACATTTAGAATAGACAGGATCGGAAAAATGTCCTGCGCCGGCATCGTCGGCGCGAAAGCTCGCACTCATCCGTATGGAACGCTGGTCAAAGCTCTTCATTCCCACTCTTCGCGAGGCCCCGGCAGATGCCGAAGTGGCCAGCCACAGGTTTTTGGTTCGCGCCGGCTACATACGCCAGCTCGGCGCGGGCATCTACAGCTACCTCTTCCTCGGGCAGCGGTCGATCTATAAGATCATTGGCATCGTCCGCGAAGAGA
>Ga0181520_10011004_pt1 | contig 11977 bp, 8 predicted proteins | sample PEATcosm2014_Bin_29_FD_132451 | JGI IMG/M metagenome (GOLD analysis project Ga0181520, IMG submission 132451) | Peatland microbial communities from MTU Mesocosm Facility, Houghton, MI, USA - PEATcosm2014_Bin02_30_metaG | ecosystem: Environmental > Terrestrial > Soil > Wetlands > Peat | place...
CCTGCTCACAGACGGCAAGTCCATTTATCTCGGAGAAGCTTCCACCCGCATCATCGATCTGCTGAAGAACGCCCGCCAGCCCATGTTCCTGGTTTGCGTGACGGACCAGGTGAAGCGCCTGGCGGCGGCCGCCGAGCGCAAGCCCGCCCGATCCGAGACGGGGGCGGCCGCGCGCAAAGCCCGGGCCGTCTGAGGGCCGTTCCGGCCCGTACGGCGCGGGGCCGCACCCGCTATCGAAAGCACCCCGCCAGCGAGTATGATAGATGCCAGGGGCGTCCATCTCTCGCCGTTGGGGCGATACCATGAAGACCAATCGGAATCTCATCGTCATTGCGATCGTCGCCGCGGCGGCCGTACTGGCTCCGCGCTACGGTCCCGGAATCCACGCACGCGCCGCCACCGCCAGCGGAGACGAGCTGGACCGCAGCATCCACGCGGTAGCGGCGGCCTACGCGCTGATCGAACAGAACTTCGCGGACGTGGTTTCCCCGGAGCGGGCCTTCTACCAGGGGGCCATACCGGGCATGCTGCACACGCTCGATCCGCATTCCAATTTCGTGGACCCCGCCGAATACCGTGAAATGGAGCGGCGCCAGCACGCGCAGTATTTTGGCGTGGGCATGGAAATCTACATGGATGGCCCGCGCGTGGTGGTGATGCGGCCGCTGCCGGGTTCGCCGGCCTTGAGCGCGGGTCTGCGGCGGGCCGACATTATTGTGGGTGTGGGCGATAAGGATGTCACGGGACTCGATTCGGCGGCCGTGGCCGATCTGCTGCGCGGCCCGCGGGGCACGCAGGTGAAAGTGACGGTGCGCCGCGAGGGCGCGCCCGATCCCATCGCGGTGACCATCACCCGCAGCGAGATCGGCACCACGGCGGTGGACACGTTTCCGGTGAAGCCGGGAATCGTCTTTCTGCGCGTGGACACCTTCGAGGCCTCCAACATCGGCCGCGACGTGGAGACGCGCTTGCACCAACTGGGCGAGGAGAACGTCAACGGCCTGATTCTGGATTTGCGCGGCAACCTGGGCGGGCTGGTCAACGAGGCGGTGGCCCTGGCGGGTCGCTTCCTGCGCACCGGCCAGACTGTGGTGTCGCATCGCGGCCGCGCCGAACAGGAGCAGGTGTTCCGCGCCAAGGGGCAGCCGCTGGCGCAGAAGTACCCGGTGGTGGTGCTGGTGGATCGCCAGTCGGCTTCGGCTTCCGAGATCGTCTCGGGCGCGCTGCAGGATCACGACCGCGCCTGGATACTGGGCGAAACCACTTTCGGCAAGGGGCTGGTGCAGGCGCAGTTCCCGCTGGCCGAAGGGGCCGCGCTGCTGCTGACCATCGCGCACTACTACACGCCCAGCGGCCGACTGATCCAGCGGGATTACGAGCATCAGTCGTTCCTCGAGTACTACTATTCGCGCCCCAGCGATACGCAGAACAGCACCAACGACGTGAAAGCCACCGATAGCGGCCGCAAGGTCTACGGCGGCGGCGGCATCACGCCCGATGAAAAATACGCGCCGCCACAGTTCAACGTGTTCCAGCGCCGCGTGGGGCCGATCGTGAACACGCCCAACGCCTTTTACCACTTCGCTTCAATTTACTTCGGCGCGGACCAGCCCAAGCTGCCGGCCGGCTGGCAGCCCGACGACCAGGTGCTGGGGCGCTTCAAAGAGTACCTTCGCTCGAAGCAGGTTCCCTTTACCGACGACGAGTTCGCGGCCAACCGGCAGTGGATGCGCGACCAGCTTCGCTGGGAGATGTACATTCGCGCCTTCGATAAGGAAACCGCCGATCAGGCCATGTGGCAGAGCGATCCCGAGGTCCAGAAGGCCATCGAGAGTCTGCCCAAAGCGCAATCGCTGTTGCAAGCCGCGCAGCGCGTGCTGGCGCGGCGCGCGGCGCGCTAATCCCCGGCGGGGATCTCGAAATCGACCAGTTCCTGGCGGAAGCCGCGCGTTCGCCAGGCTCCGAACGCGATGCCACTGAGCATCCAGACAGCGCCGGCCAACCGCGCGGTGCGGCCCAGATTGAGCCACAACACCAAACAGATGGCGAAGCCCAGTGCCGGCGCCAGCAGGTTGGCCAGCTTTTTCTCCGGCGCGCGCAGATAGTAGCGCACCAGCGCGGCCGCATTCACGCCCATGAAGGCGATCAGCGCGCCGAAATTGACCATTTGGGCTCCCAGGTCGAAATCTATCACGAAGGCCCCAATCAGGCTCACCGCGCCCACAAACAACACATTGTTGCGAGGCACGCGCCAGCGCGGCTCGATGGCGCCGAAAAACGACTTGGGCAGCGCGCCGCTGCGTCCCATGCCGTAGAGCAGCCGCGACGCACCGAGCTGCGCGCCCATGCCGGAACCGAAATTCGCCACCAGCAGCGTGAAGCCGACCACCGCGAATAGCGGCGTCCAGGTGCGCCCGGCCACGTAGACGAACGCGGTGGTCTGGTCCGGAAAAGGCTGCGAGGCCGGCCAGACCAGTTGCGCGGCATAGACTTCCGCCGCCGACAGGATGCCGATCGCCAGACACGTCAGCACGGTGGCCAGAAAGATGTTGCGGCGCGGGTTCTCAGCTTCTTCCGAGAGCGTCGAAATGCCGTCGAATCCGATGTAGGTCAGCACGGCAATGGACGTCGCGCCCAGGACCGCGCCGCCGCTGAAGGTCGCGGGATCGTAAAAAGGCCGCGTGAAGAAGGCCGCGGTGTGCGGGTGGCCCACAATAAAGCGCGCCGCGGCCGCGAAGAAGACCACGATCACGGCACTCATCCCGGCGGCCAGCGCCGTATTGATGCGCGCCGAGGTGCGAATTCCGCGCACGTTCAGCCAGGTAAAAAGCAGGGCGATGAAGATGGCCCATGCCCAGTAGGGAATCGCGGGAGCAAAAACATGCGCCTGCCGGCTCACCCACACGATGCAGATGATGGGAATGAGCATGTAGTCCATCACCATGCCCCAGCCCGTTATGTATCCCAGGGCCGGATGAATCTCCTGGCCGACATAAGTGAAGGCCGAGCCGGCACTCGGGTAAGCGCGCGCCATTCGCCCGTAGCTGACGGCCGTGAACAGCATCGCTACCATGGCGATGAGAATGGCGGTGACCACGTGTCCGCGGCCGCTATCGCTCAGCACGCCATAGACGGACATCGGCGCGGTGGGCTGGATTACGACGACGCCGTAGAGAACCAGATCCCAAAGGCTAAGCGCGCGGCGCAGGTGCGGCGTGTCGGTCTCGGCCACGGAGGACAGACCTCGATTGTGACACACCGGCCAACTGCATCCGAGGCCTATCGAGCGTTGGGCGAGCCGTCCGTACGGTGGCCGCGCGGACCGATCCACGAGCCGTCATCGGTATCGAGCGGCTCCATCCAGCGCAACTGGCGCTCCACATCCGCCGCCAGGCGATACTTCTTCTGCACCTGCGCGATTTGGGTGCCGCGGAGATCGATCTTCGACAGATCGTAATTGCCGAGTCCCGCCTGCCCGCAGTAGCGCAGGTAGCCGACCCAGTTGGGATCGACCCCCATGCACTCCACGCCCACGCGGTCGGCAGCCACGAAATCCGTGGACGCGATGGCCAGCTTCGAAGACACGGGTGTGCCTTGCGCCGGCCCGTTGCCTTCCATGCCCTCGTGCCCATCGATCACAGCCAGGCCCCAGTGGGGCTGCAGCGACTGCGCCGTGGCCAGCATGTTGTAGTGGATCAGGTGGAAGCCAGCATGGTAGGAGCTCTTGTGATTGAATTTCTCGGTGCCCTTGGGAGCCGTGTGCAGAGGCGCGCCCAGCACCATGTTCTTTATGGAGATAGTGACCACAGCATAGTTGTGCGACTTCAACTGCGCCGCGCCGATGATGAACGCTTCGGGGTCGAACAGGCGCGCCGCCAGACGGACGGCCACCGGGTGCGCGTCCTGATCGAGCAGCCCCTGCGTAACGAATTTGCCTTCCTGGTTGAAATCCACCAGTTCGATGTTGTGCGGCTTGTACTCCTTCACCACGTCCGGATACTTGAAATTCTCGAAGCCATCGAACGTATTGGCGCCGGCCGATTCGCCGATCGCAATCGGCCCTTTGAAGCGCGGCGCCAGGTAATCGAGAATCCCGCGCAGGGCATCCGCGTGGGTGCAGGCCAGTTGGTTCGTAACGGCGACGTCGTTAGGTTTGATGAGGACGCGCTTATGGGTTTTCAACTGCGGGCGTATCTGGTCGTCGATCGCCATCAGGGCGTTGTAGACGGTCTTACGCCGGTCGTCGCCGCTGGTCAGCGCCACGGTCGATCGGGGTTTGAATTCCTTGACGGGTACCGATGCTATGGGAACCGCTTCCGACTGCGCGCGCAGTTGGGCCGACGTCAGCAGGGCGCCAACGCCGGTGGTCAGGAAATTGCGCCGGCTGAAATAAAGCCGCATAGGGCCTCCTTATCCGAAAAATGACGCGGAACTCTTTTGGGCAAGTATACACCTGGAGGAGTACGCACCTGCAAGCCGATTGGGACAGGAGCTAGAGGTGACACATGCCACCCTCAGGTTTCAGTGAAGTCCGCGCTGAGGGAACTGCCGTTGGCCGTTCTGGAAAAAATCTGGCGTGTCTCGACGCTGCTGGCGGGGATTGTCCGGAGGCAGGGCACACGCTGATTTCGGACCGCAGGATGAGTTTGACAGGCTAGCTTTCTCTATTGCATGGCGGTAAACCCATCTTCGATATCGTTCATGTCGATGCCGAGCTCATCTAGCCGGCCCTTCCTTTCGTGGCTGAGGCGGCGATCAATTACCATAAGCACAATCCCGAGTACAGTCGCGAAAACAGTTACACACCCGTAAGCAGGAATAACCCAAGTTGGTACTCCAGTGGCGCTGGCCAGTGGATATAGCGACACCATAGCTGAACCGCCGATGCCAAAAAAACAAAAGTACCACCCCGCGAGATTTGGCAGAACTTCCTTCCCGCACAGTTCAACGCTCCGTTTTAGACGTTCCCAATCAGACCTCCGAATGGCAAAACGCATCTCAGCGGCGGATTGTGGCAGCGCCACGCTGTCCGTTCGCGTGTACGTGAAGACGCCGGCCTGTAGATTTACATCGCTCACAGACCACCTCCCTGCACTGGTTCGGCCTGCACTGGTGCGGGTGGCTGCCAGCCAGCTTTAATCGCATTGATGAGAACCGTGTTTCCGCAGTTATTGCAGGTTACGACAACCAGTGGAATAACCGGAGCACCGATCACGAAAGCTCCCACAGAAAGAAACCGCAACTCGGCAAGTTGGGATTCAATGTTCCACGTATTTGTCCCACAAACAGGGCAGGTCTTTCCTCCGCGCCATTTGCTGTTCAAGAATTCGACCAGGCCCGTGTGGACAGATGCGCCTGTATTCACTATAGCCATGATGGGCCAATCATACCGCACAGGAAGAAGTTACGCTTTTGGCAACGTTGGAGCCTTCTGCCTATCGGATAGGGAATATCCCTGGCCTTATAGAAGACCGGAGCGAAAAAAACAACGGCTTGATTCCACGACCTTAGATCCATTGCCGGACTTTCGGAGTCGCTGAACGAGGTTCCCTTTAGGAAGACAGAAAGGCTTTCACCTCTCTGCGATTTCGGCTAAAATGGGACCCTATTATGGAGGAAGCATGGGAACCGCGAAGTGCGTACGGCTTCTAGGTCTGTTGCTCACTGCGGTTTACCAGTTGCCCTGCATGTGGGCACAGCAACCAGACGCGGCGAAGATTTATTCCCAGTCTTCAAAAAGCGTACTGCTGATCTTCGTAAAATCCGCCGACTCAAAGGTTGTGGCCCAAGGGACAGGGTTCTTGGTCGAGGGCGGAAAGATCATCACCAACAACCACGTGGTCCGAGGAGGGACTGCGTTAATCGATCTAGGTGGCGTGAGAATCCCAGCCGCACTGGAAGCATCTGACGATCTGAACGACATTGCCGTTTTGACGGTGGCGGCGGAAATCTCTGCCGAGCCACTGGTCCTTGCCGACAAGATTCCTCCTCCAGGCACCAGTGTTTTCGCCATCGGGAATCCTCGTGGGCTGGAGAAGACAATTAGTAGCGGCGTTCTTTCAGGTGTGCGCACCGTCGGCAAGCGAGAGCTCATCCAGATCACGACCCCAATCTCCCCCGGTTCGTCTGGTGGCCCCGTCTTTGATGCTTCCGGCAAAGTCATCGGCGTCACCGTCGGCAGTATCGAGGAAGGGCAGAATCTAAACTTCGCCGTGCCAGCGGCTATCGTCATCAAACTATTGCGAGGCCAGTCTGTGCAGTCTGCCGACTTCTCTACACTTGTGGACATGGCCCAATCACTCGTTGAGAAGCGTAAGACTCTGCAATATTCTGTTGAGGCCAACTCCCCATTTCAGAAGAATCAAGACGAAATCAGAGCTGCGTTTTCAACCGCCATTGAACGCGCGGGTAAGGATGACGTAGCGGTCTTGCTCCGCATTTCTGACGGCCTCTCGGCATCTTTCTTTTTCCCAGGCGAGCTGGACCTTGCGGTGTCAGCGGCTGAACGCGCGATCCGACTGGCACCGTCGTCGGCTGGCAGCCTTGCTCTTGCGAAGGCCCTTAATTTGAAGGCAGTTGTGCTAAGTGAGCCTGCTAATGCCGATCAAAAGAAAGCTCTTCTTGAACGTGCCGAAAAGGTGGCGCGTCAAGCTATATCCCTAACAAAGCAACCCACCGCCGAAATGTATTATTGGTTGGGTGATACGCTCGAAATGCGGGATTCTCATCAGGACGCAGATACTGCACTGCGGCGTGCTCTGGAAATGAACCACGCGACCCCCGACGCCGAGCAGCAGGCTCGCATACTTCGAGACCTAATCAGCGTCGCTGAGCGACTGAGCCGGCCCGCCGATATCGACAAATGGTTCTCTTCGCTGTCGCAGACTGGTCAGGCAAGCGCGTGGGACTGGACACAACAGGCAATGCGTCTCGATGCTGCGCGACGGTTTGCAGAAGCAGGCGAGAGTTGGCAGAAGTCCGCGGAGTTCAATCTTGCCTGGACCGACTGGTGCGAGGCGGCAGGCTCATTTGAAATGGTGTCCGGCAAGGAGGACTCGACTCTCTACACAGCTCGCCAATGCATCGCCTTGGGCGCTGGCAAGCCGAAGTCTGAGGGACCGCTATCGGACGCCCACAGTGCTGTATCTCGGGTATTGAACAACCGCGGGGTCTACGAAGAGGCTTTGAGCCACGCGAAAGAGGCCACAGTTCTCAACTCTGAAAGCGCTTCTGCATACGACCAGCAGGCCGTGGCTCTGTTGGGTCTTCATCGGAATCAGGAGGCAATCAACGCAGCGAAGCAGGCGATTCGTCTGTCAGACGGAAAATACGGCGTCATGCACTTCCACTTGGGCGACGCTTATTTCGAGACGGAGAATTGGCAGTTTGCTCTACAGAGCTATGAAAAGGCAGCGGAACTCTTGCCCAACTCCGATGCTTCAGCTTTTAACGTTGCCCTCTGCTTCAACAAGCTGGGCCTCTTCATAGATGCCGCTCAATGGTATGAGGAAGTCCTTAGGCGAAATCCCAATCGTACCGATAAGCAGGACATTCTTAGGAGAATTTCAGTCTTGCGGCAGTAGCTGTGGCTGAGCGTTCCTCCCACGCCCAGGTTCGCGACAGGTCTTAAACCGGGCCACGCGGCCGGGAATACCCCCGGATGAGGGGACAATTTCGAACGCCACTAGCCCCTATCCCTCCGCAAACCGCTTGCTTACTCGCGCGGGTCAGTTGCCTCCTACCTGCCGTTTACCACTCCGCCCACGGTGGCGGAGCCGGTTCCGCTGCACGATTCGCTGCCGTAGCGGATGAACTTCTGGATGCGCTTGCCGGTGTCCACTTCCGCCGTGTAGATGTTGCCGTGGCTATCCACGCTCACCTGATGCAGCCAGTGGAATTCGCCGATCATGCGGCCGCTGCGTCCCAACCGGCCCAGCTCCTGTAAGTTGCTCCGGTTCAGGATGTAGATCGTCATGTTGGAGTTATCCGCGACATAGAGACAACTCTGCGGCTTATCGCTCGAGAGGCTGATCGATACCGCCGTCCCGGGTATGGAGGTGTTGGTGTGTTCGCTGATGAAGCGCTCCGTGACGAAGCCGCACTTACCCGGCTCGCCGCCCGGATTGCCGCACGCCTTGCCGAGCATGGGATCGCGGGTGTCAAACACCTGCAGGCGGTCGTTGCCGCGGTCGCAGACATAGAGCTTGCCGTCATCGGCCAGCTTGACGCAATGCACGGGGTTGCGGAAGAAGGCGGGCTTGCGGCTGCCTCTTTCATAGTCCCCGATCCACGGCCCGGCGGCCGAGGGTCCGGCGTCATCGACGGGGTTATTTCCATACGCGCCAAAATGGCCGATATACTTGCCGGTCGCGGCGTCCACGATCAGGATGCGGCGGTTGCCGTAGCCATCCGAGATGTACAGACGATTCGTCCTGGGATCCACCACCATGTCGGCCGCCTGATAGAGCAGCGGCGTGCCATTGAAGCCGCCATCGGTGTCGTTGCTGTTGGGTCCCTGGGGAGTGCCGCCGACACGCAGTTTGAAGTTGCCGTCCATGTCGAACTTCAGCACGAAGCCGTCACCGCCCGTCTCGTTGGTCGTCCAAGGCGTCCGGGCGGCTCGGGACGCCGCCGCCGCGGAGTTCCCCGAAATCCAGACGTTGTCGTTCTGGTCGACGTAAATGCCGTGCTCGCTGTTGGGCCATATGCAGCCGGCTTCCAGCTTGCATTTGCCGCCGATGAAGCCGGGGTCGGCCGGGCCGCCCCAGGAGCGCAGCAGTTTGCCTTCGGAATCGAACTCCAGAACGGAGGGAGCGGGTTTGCAGCAATCCGATATGGGGCCGTGGGCGCGCACCTGGCCCAGCCCGTCGATGGGCTGGCCCTTCTCGTCTTTCGCGCCGGGCAGCGGGCCTTCGAGGCCAGCCTCTTCGGGGGTCAGGGTCCGCGGCCGGTTATAGATCCACACGTGGTCATGGCGGTCGACATACAGCCCGCCGACCTGACCGAGAATCCAGCGATTGGGCAGCGGCTGAGGCCACGATGGATCGGCGACGAAACCCGGCGTATGGCCGGTCGGGGAGGCATTGTAGACGCCCGTCTGCTTGAACAGCCGCTCGAGCGCGCCATTGTTCTTGAGGATGTCGCTGTTGGTATCGGCGCTCCTGCCGGTCCCGATCAGCAATAGAGCCGGCAGCGCGGCCACCAACTTGCACCGGATCGTCATGCGCTATCTCCTCTGGACATAATAAGGGAACCGGCCGCGGCCGGGCACTCGCGCGAGCCGGCGGGATGCTAAAATTCAAGGCCGATGAAGCCTATTGCGCTGTTCGCACTCGTTTTGGCGGCAAACGCCGCGGATTATTCCGCCCGGCAAACCACGCGGGACGGAGTGGAGGTGGTGGTACTCGCCGATGCGGCCCGCCACACCGAGGTCACGATTCTGCCATCCATCGGCAACATGGCTTATGAGATGAAGGTGAACGGAAAAGACGTGCTACGCACGCCGCCGGCCAGCCTGGCCGAATTCAAAGCCAAGCCGGCTATGACGGGAATTCCGCTGCTATGGCCGTGGGCGAACCGCATCGACCGAAACTCTTATTACGCGAACGGCAAGGTTTATGCGTTCAACATGGAGCTGGGGAACGTCCACGTGGATGCAAACCAGAAGCCGATCCACGGCCTGCTGAGTACCTTCTCCGGGTGGAAGGTGGTGTCGTGCCGCGCCGATGGCCACGCGGCCGAGGTCACCAGCCGCCTGGAATTCTGGAAGTATCCGGACCTGATGGAGCAGTTTCCTTTCGCCCATACCATCGAGATGACCTATCGGCTCAAGGAGGGTGTGCTCCAGGTGGAGACGGTGCTGCACAATCATGCGGTCGAGCCGATGCCCGTGGCGATCGGCTTCCACGCCTTCTATAGGGTCAACGATGCGCCGCCCGAGCAATGGAAGATGCACCTGGGGGCGCGCGAACAACTGGTGCTGTCTCGCGAGCTGATTCCCACCGGCGAACGGATCTCCGTGCAAGCCAAGTATCCCGACCCGCTTCCGCTCAAGGGCGTGCGCTTTGACGACGTCTTCACGAACATGATGCGCGACGCGCAGGGCATGGGCGAGTTCTGGATTCAGGGTAAAACGGAGAAGGTTTCGGTGATCTACGGGCCGAAGTACGATGTCGCCGTGGTGGTGGCGGCGGATCGGGACAACGTCGTGATGGAGGCCATGTCCGCCATCACCAACGCCTTCAACCTGGCGCAGCAGGGGATCTATAAGAACCTGCAAACGGTGCCGCCCGATGGAGAATGGCGCGAGAGTTTCTGGGTCAAGCCGAGCGGCTTCTGACGGGGTGGGGCATGCTTTAGCTTGCCCATCCAACCGAAACGCAGACTTCTCACCCCGCCGCTTTCAGCCAGCCAGTATCTGGAGTGGAATCAAGATGCGGCGCCTGGAGTTCGCGATCGCCGTTAGCGGCCGGCCGTTTCACCATCTCGGGCATCCAGTGGGAAGGCGGTTGGCCCAGGGTCGCGAAGATGCCGTGAAGCGGCCGCTTCCGCGCTTGCCAGAGAAACCCGAACTGGTGTACATGTGGGTATTCGCGTTCGCTGGGAGGACCGTGTGCCCCATTCGAGAACCATGCTCAATCGCGCTGTAAGCCGTCGCGCGGCATTCCGCGGGCTGGCCGGCTTTCTCGCCGGTTCGCCTCTGCTGGCCGGACAATTGGATCCGTTTCGCGATCACAGCCGGATTCCGTCGCTGGGCGAGATGCTGGATGCCTTCGATTTCGAGCCGGTGGCCTACGCCAAGCTCCCGCGCCAGACCTACGATTTTCTTTCCTACGGCGCGGATGGCGAGTTCACGCTGCGGCGCAACCGGGAAGCCTTCGACTGGGTCGAACTGCTCCCGCGCACGCTGAGCGCGGCAGGCAAAGCCAACCCCGCGTCCACCCTTCTCGGTACGAAGCTGCCGTTTCCGATGCTCATCGCGCCCACGGCGCGCCACGTGATCTTCCACCCCGATGCCGAAACGGCCACCTACGCGGGAGCCACGGCTGCCTCCAACACGCCGCTCATCGTGAGCAACGTGGCCACCCTGCCGGTAGAGAAAATCGCGGCGGCGGCCAACGGCCCGTGGTGGTTCCAGCTCTATCCGCAGCCGGGCCCCGATTACAACCGGCAGACACTGGAAAAGGCTCAGGCGGCCGGCTGCAAGGCGGTCGTGGTCACGGTGGATCAGCAGGCTTCTTCCTACGAGCGCGCGCTGCACGACCGGAATCTGGCCACCGCGGAGGCGCCCTCGCCGGCGCGCCAGTTGAACGCGGGGGCGCCTCCCGGAAATCCGTATCGCGTCCCCGATAACCGGCTCTGGTATGAATGGAAGCTGTTCGACGACCTCCGCCCCGTCGTCAAGGTTCCCATGATCGCCAAGGGCATCGTCACGGCGGAAGACGCGCGCCTCTGCCTGCAACACGGGGTGGACGCCATTTACGTCTCGAACCATGGCGGCCGGTCTCTGGACTACGGCCCTTCCACGCTCGAAGTGCTGCCGGAAATCGCCGATGCCGTCCAGGGCCGCGTGCCGATTCTCTTCGATAGCGGGATACGCCGCGGCAGCGACATCCTGAAGGCGCTGGCCCTGGGCGCCCAAGCGGTCGCCCTGGGACGCGTGCCGCTGTGGGGCCTGGCCGCCTATGGCCCGCAGGGCGTGCAGAAAGTCCTCGAGATTTTGCAAGCCGAACTGGTTCAAGCCATGACGGCAACCGGCCGCACCACGCTGGCTTCTATCGACCGGTCCCTGGTGAAGACGGAGTTCCTATGAGCAGCGGGCAGGAATTGATTGGAGAGCCGGGGGGCCGCATCGCGCCGGCTCGCGAGCTGGTGAACACGTTCGAGTTCGAGGCCATGGCGCGCCGCAGCCTGCCCGCCGCGGCCTTCGCCGAGATCGCCGGCAGCGAACGCGACGCCTTCGAGCGCATCACACTCC
>Ga0181520_10011005_pt1 | contig 11975 bp, 10 predicted proteins | sample PEATcosm2014_Bin_29_FD_132451 | JGI IMG/M metagenome (GOLD analysis project Ga0181520, IMG submission 132451) | Peatland microbial communities from MTU Mesocosm Facility, Houghton, MI, USA - PEATcosm2014_Bin02_30_metaG | ecosystem: Environmental > Terrestrial > Soil > Wetlands > Peat | place...
CGGCAAGACCGATCTTCTTGCCTTTTAAGCTCTTATCCATTGATTAAATTCTACACCTATTTGAGAACCTTCCTCAGATATTCTCCGGTGTAGCTCTTGGGCGTCTTGGCTACCGTCTCCGGCGTGCCTACCGCCACAACTTTGCCGCCGTTCTCTCCCCCGCTCGGACCGAGGTCGATCACCCAGTCGGCCGATTTTATGACATCGAGATTGTGTTCGATTACGACCACCGTATTTCCACGCATGACCAGCCGGTCCAGAACCTGCAGTAATTTGGCCACGTCGTCGAAGTGCAGCCCAGTCGTTGGTTCGTCCAATAAGTATATCGTCCTGTGGGTGTCGCGCTTGCCCAACTCCGATGAGAGCTTTATGCGCTGGGCCTCGCCGCCGGACAGGGTCGTAGCCGATTGCCCAAGCTCGAGATAGCCCAGCCCGACTTCCTCAAGAATCTTCAGCTTGTCGTAAAGCAGCGGGAAGTCGTCGAAGAATTTAACCGCCTCCTCGATGGTCATCTTCAGAACCTCATGAACGTTCTTCCCCTTATATTTGACCTCCAATGTCTCTCGGTCGAAACGCTTGCCCCCGCAGACTTCGCAGGTCACATAGACCGTAGGCAGGAAATGCATCTCGATCTCGACGTAACCGTGACCCTCGCAGTTTTCGCATCTGCCGCCGCGGACATTGAAGCTGAACCGGCCTGGCTTATAGCCACGCACCCGGGCGTCCTCGGTCGAGGCAAAGAGATCGCGTATATGGGTCCAAGCACCCACGTATGTCGCCGGATTGGATCTCGGAGTACGGCCGATCGGAGACTGGTCGATGTTTATGACCCGATTAATCCATTCCATGCCCATAAATGACTTGTGCGCCCCCGGCCTGAACGAAGTGTAGTTGAACTTATTGGCCAGAGTCTTGTATATGACGTCGTACACCAAAGTGCTCTTGCCAGAACCGGAGACGCCGGTAACGGCCGTGAAATGTTTCAGCGGTATATCAACGTCTATGTTTTTAAGATTGTTTTCGGTCACGCCACGCAATTTCAAAAATTCACCCGATGGTTTCACAGGACGACGCTTTTCCGGTACTTTTATCACCGTATCGCCCCGCAGGTATTTGAGAGTCAGCGAGTTTTTGGTCTTATCCTTGAAGATCGCCGGCACGGTCCCTTCAGCCACCACTTTTCCGCCATGAACGCCCGCACCAGGACCGAAATCTACCAGGTAATCGGCCGCGCGTATGGTCTCCTCGTCGTGTTCGACGACAATAACCGTATTGCCTATGTCGCGCAAGCTTTTCAATGTTTCGATCAGCTTCGCGTTATCCCTCTGATGCAGACCGATCGTCGGTTCATCCAAGACGTACAGCGCTCCGACGAGCTTTGAACCTATCTGCGACGCCAGACGTATCCTCTGCGCTTCCCCTCCGGACAAGGTTCCCGCTCTGCGATCCAAAGTCAGGTAATCCAATCCGACATCAATCATGAACTTAAGCCTGTTCTTAATCTCCTTTAAGGGTAGTTCGCCGATATCTCTTTTCTTATCGGCCCATTTGCGCGGAGACTTGTCGAAAAAGCCATAAGAGTCGTCGATGGACATCGCCGTTATCTCGGTGATGTTCTTGTCGTCGATAAGCACGTTTAAAGCCTCCGCCCGCAGACGCCGCCCACGACAGTCCGGACACGGCTTCTCCGACCATACACTCTCAGTTCCCAACCCATGGCAGGTTTCGCAGGCCCCATAAGGACTGTTGAACGAGAATAGCCTGGGTTCTATTTCAGGGAACGAGAAGTTGTCGCGCGGGCACGAGAATTTAGACGAGAACTGCACCTCCTTGTCGGCCCGTACGGTGACCACTCCCTCGCTGTGTTTCAACGCCGATTCTATGGCTTCGCTTAAACGAAGACGGTTATCCTTGTCGCTGAAGTCTAACGTTGTGGGTATGCGATCAACGACCACCTCGATGGTATGCTGCTGGTACCTGGACAGAGTTATCCTGTCTCTAAGAGATTTCATCTCGCCATCCACTCGCACCTCCCTGAATCCAAGCCCCAAAAGATCGTACAACAACTGGTAATATTCGCCCTTTCTGCCGCGCACCACGGGGGAAAACACCACTAATTGGTTTATGCCCTTGCTCTCCTGTATCAAGGCGATCACTGCATCGACTATCTCAGCCGGCGTCATCTTCCTTATCTCTCCGCCGCAGATTGGGCAGAACGGAGTTCCTACCCGTGCGAAAAGCACCCGTAGATAGTCATAGATCTCGGTGATGGTTGCCACCGTAGAACGAGGGTTGGAGGAATGGGCCTTCTGATCTATAGAGATGGCCGGGGACAATCCTTCTATCTCATCGACGTCGGGCTTGTCCAAACGTCCCAAAAACTGCCTGGCGTAGGCCGACAGGGATTCGATATAGCGGCGCTGCCCCTCGGCAAATATCGTATCGAAAGCCAGCGACGACTTTCCGGAACCAGAAATGCCGGTGAACACGACCATCTTATTCCTCGGTATCGTCAGGTTAACATTCTTGAGATTGTGCTCTCTGGCGCCTCTTATTATTATTTCGTCCTTCATTTTTGTTTTATAGATTCTTTGTCTTCCTTTTTGCCTTTTATCTCCGCTTCCAAAACCCTTATCTCGTCGCGGAGTATCGCCGCCAGCTCGAAGTCCAACTGCCTGGCCGCCTCGCGCATTTCGGCGTTCTTCGTGTGCAGCAGCTTCTCCATTTCCCTTTTAGCTTTGGGCAGAGGGGCAAGCTCCAATTTCAATACGTCTTCCACGACCGGCAGCATGTTGGTTATCGCCTTGATGATGGTCGTGGGGGTTATGCCATGCTTCTTGTTGTACGCGATTTGGATCTTACGCCTGCGGTCCGTCTCCTTAACAGCGCGTTCTATCGAACCGGTTATGTTGTCCGCGTACATCAACACCTCGCCGTTTACATTCCTTGCCGCACGACCGATCGTCTGAATAAGCGCGGTCTCGCTGCGCAGAAACCCCTCTTTGTCGGCGTCCAGTATCGCGATCAGCGAGACCTCAGGCAGATCCAATCCTTCCCGCAGGAGATTCACTCCGACAACGACGTCGAAGCCGCCTTTGGCCGAACCTTTTCTGAGGCCAGTCAGAATTCGTATACGGTCCAAGGTCTTAACGTCGCTGTGCAGATAGTTCACTTTGATCTTAAGTTCCTCCAAATAACCGGCCAGATCTTCAGCCATGCGCTTAGTAAGTGTGGTGATCAGAACCCTGTCGCCCGACTCTATCCTTTTCCTTATCCTCGGAATCAGGTCCTCCACCTGTCCTCTGGCCGGAAGGATGGTTATCTTCGGATCAACCAGTCCGGTAGGGCGGATGACCTGCTCGACAACCTTGGAGCTCACTTCTTTTTCATACGGTCCCGGAGTCGCGGAAGTGTATATCGTCCTAGGCATGCGCGCGCGGAATTCCTTGAAGGTAAGCGGACGATTATCGGCGGCGGAAGGAAGCCTGAAGCCGTAGTCGACCAAAGTCTTCTTTCGCGCGGCATCGCCCTCGTACATGCCGCGCAGCTGCGGAACGGTGACGTGTGATTCGTCTATCACCATCAGGAAGTCGTCCGGGAAGTAGTCGAGCAGTGTATCCGGCGGAGATCCGCGCGGCCGGCCCGACAAAGGCTGCGAATAATTCTCTATCCCGTTGCAGTAGCCCACTTCCCTTATCATCGCCACATCAGCCCTGGTCCTGCGTTCCAATCTTTCGGCCTCCAGCAATTTCCCTTCGGATTCGAATTTCTTAAGCTGCTCGGCCAATTCCTGGTTTATAGTCTCGACGGCGCGTTCGCGTTCCGGACCCAAAGTTATGAAGTGCCTTGCCGGGGAGACGATAACTTCTTCGACTTGCGGCGTCTTGCCCTCCTGAAAACCGACGACCGGATCCACTGCGTACATCTCGACTATCCTTCCGCCTTCAACCCGAAGGTTGTATATAATCTCCTCGTTTGGCGGCATTATCTCCCAATTGTCGCCTCGCAATCTGAACGTCCCCCGTTTAAGGTCGGCCGTGGTCCTCTTGAATTGAATCTGCACTAGTTTGCGCGTCAGGATCTTGCGCTCAACCTGGTCGCCTTTTTTGAAATGCAGGATATTCGCTTTATATATGTCTGGCGCACCCAAGCCATATATACACGATACGGAAGCAACGATGATGACATCCTTGCGGGTCAAAAGCGCCGTCGTCGCAGCATGACGCAATTTATCGATCTCATCGTTGATCATCGCCTCCTTGGCTATGTAAGTGTCGGACGTGGGCATGTACGCCTCGGGCTGGTAGTAGTCGTAATAGGACACGAAATAATGGACGGCATTCTTCGGGAAAAGCTCCCTGAACTCATTGCAAAGCTGGGCCGCCAAAGTTTTGTTGTGCGCGATCACCAAAGTTGGCAGGTCTATCTGCTTGATCACATTGGCGATGGTGAAGGTCTTACCCGAACCGGTTACGCCGAGAAGCGTCTGATCTTTTTCGCCGGCTTCCAAACCGGCCATCAATTCCTTTATGGCCTGCGGCTGATCGCCAGCCGGTTTATTGTCTGATATTAGTTGGAAATCCATTTTGTAAACCCGAAAATCAGCCCCGTTCTTGGCTCAGGGGACTGACTATCCCGAACTTTACGCTTCGCACATCTATGCTGTCAAAGGCTACTCCTCGGCCAATACAAAACGGTATTTGCGGCCCGCCCAATACTTACCCGCATAACCCACACCCATCCTAGGGGTGCGCTTAATCTTTGATTTGCTGACGGGATGTCCCCGGTCTTCAAACCAAAGACCGCTATGGATACTGGCTTTCACGCCATTCAAGGCCTTATCGACGTGAAGGCCCCTGCTAACCCTGCCTGGTCCGCTAATCCCTTTCACGCCCCTGATCAGAACCGCAGCCGGATAGTCTTCGGGGCCCGTGACCACGTTAAGCATCCAATGCATTCCGTAGGTCAGATAAACAAACAGCCTCCCAGGTTCCCCAAACATAATCTCCGCCCTGGGCGTCCTGCCATGGGACGCATGGGAAGCCTTATCCTTGGGCCCGTCGTAAGCTTCGACTTCGGTTATCATATACGCCCTATTCGTCCTGCCCTGACGCCGCACCAGGTATTTGCCAAGCATCGACTCTGCGACCGTCAAAGTCGGCCTGTCGAAAAACTTATTTGTCAGCACCTTATTGGATCTCATAGAAGCGCCTCACGCAGCTCTTTTACGATCTCCGGGGGTAATGCGGCTCCGGGCTTGGTCCTATTGGGATAGCGCCACGCCGAGATCACCCTTCGTTCCTTGCCGCGCTCGTTCAGCATCACCCAGATCTCATAGGGGTGTTTATTGGTGCCGGCCGCCTGCAATATGGCCACCGTGCCTGGGGCTATGCCGACTTCGGTGCGCAAAGGCGAATGCAGTACTCTTTTCACCCTCGCCTCCGACAAGGACCAATAGCGCATTTTCACCCTGGCGTGTCTTGTCCACAATAGCTTAGTCATGCTCATATGATTTATAATAACTGATATATGGGCAAAACCTCCAGAAAAATAAGCATTCTCATACTGGCCGGGATCATGCTGGCCTCTTTCCTGATAATGCTGTCTGTCTCGCTGCAAGATTCGCCGATAATGGACGAATTGGCCCATATCCCCGCGGGATACAGCTACGTGAAGCTCCAGGATTACCGGCTCAATCCCGAGCACCCGCCGCTCGTAAAGATGATCGCCGCGGCGCCGCTTCTGCTGATGAATCTCAGCTTCCCGGTGACCGCAGATTCCTGGATCAACGGGGTAAACAGCGAATGGGATATCGGCACGAAATTCATATTCCAATCGGGCAATAACGCCAATACGATCGTGGATTGGTCCCGTATCGGTCCGATGCTGCTTACGCTGCTGCTGATAGCCTTAATATATTTCTTCAGCCGCGAACTGCTCGGAGAATGGTGGGCACTCCTGCCGGCATTCATATTTGGGCTTTCACCTATGGTTCTTTCGCATGGGCACTATGTGACAACCGATGTCGGCGCCGCCCTAGGGATACTCATAGGAATATATTTCTACAATAAGTACGTCACTTCTCCGACGCGCAAGCATCTTGTCTGGGCCGGATTAGCATTCGGGATAGCGCAATTGTTCAAGTTCTCCGCAGCTTTGCTCGGGCCATTTTTCCTGATATTGATAACTATATATCTAATAGCTACGGCTTCGCATAACAGCAAAGGTAAACTGGATAACGGTAAGTCCAACGGATTCTGGAGGCGCGCACTTAGATACTACGGCGGGACCATATTGATATTCATAATAGGCTTTGTCCTGGTCGTGTATCCATTCTACCTTTTCACGACCTGGAACTATCCGATACAGAAACAGCAAAGCGACACCGCCAGCATACTAAGCTCTTACGTTGGCGGACAGTCACCCGCCGGGAAAATATGCAATATCAAGACCTGCGTAGCCGATCTCGATATACTGATGACTAAAAGCTATGTCACGAGACCCTACGCCCAGTTCTTCCTGGGAGTATTGATGGCCGCCCAGCGTTCAACCAGCAACGCCAGCATATATTTCATGGGTCAGGTGGTTGAGAGCGGCGGGCCGCTCTATTTCCCGATAATGTACGGCTTAAAGGAGCCTATACCAATCCTGATATTGGTTCTGCTGACATTGGGACTTTCCATATGGGAGATATCAAAGGCGATAAAGCGCAAATATCCGAACTTCGCCGAATACCTCGGCACCAACTTCCAGGAATTCTCCATGTTCCTATTTATAGTGCTGTATGCTGCCTACAGCATAAACAGTCCGCTGAACATAGGCCTAAGGCACCTGATGCCCCTGTTCCCGCTGGGCTATATCCTAGTCGCCGTCGGCCTGAAGAACTGGGTCAACAAGGGCCATCAAAAAGTAAAAATCGGCTTAATTGCCGTTCTCGTTATATGGTTCCTATTTGAGGTCGTATCCGCCTACCCGTATTACCTTTCCTATTACAATGAATTTGTCGGCGCCGGCAATGGTTATAAATACGCCACCGATTCGAATTACGACTGGGGCCAGGACCTTCTGCGACTTAAATCATTCGTAACGGCCCATCCCGAGATCGACAAGATAGCCGTCGATTATTTCGGCGGCGGGAACGTCGACTACTACTTCGGAAGTAAGGCTGTCAGCTGGCAATCAAATGAGGGCGACCCTAGGGAGAGCGGGATACACTGGCTGGCAATTTCAGTCAACCAACTGCAGATGGCGACCGAGCCTCTGGGTCCGGGCGTCACCCGCGATCAGGAAGACTCCTATGCGTGGCTCACAAGCATCCGTCCGCCTGAACCGGGCATGGGCAACGTGCCGAAACCCGATTACATCGCCGGCACATCCATATTCATATATAAGCTGGACGGAAATCCAGGAACCTAGGCGCAGCTGAAACTAGTATAGGCCTTGTACATAGTGCGCAGATCAATATAGCAATATTTGCTCCAATCGGACGACTGCATAGCTTGTCTTATTACCGCCTCGTCTCCTGAAGCCACTGGGTCGAAAGTAAATCCAAAATATATTTCCGGTCCACTGTCGGTCACGACCACCATTTCCTCGTGGTTAATGTCGCTTATCTGAATGGACGATATCGGTACTTCCAGGCCATTAAGTAGATTGATATCGGCCGCAAAATTAGCAAAAAGATCAGAGGGCAAAGCATAATCGCCCATACCGATATCGCGACCCGAAGAGTCGCTGATTACGTTGAGATTTCCGCCCGAAACCTGCGGTGCGTTTTCAAACATTAAGCCCGTGCCATCAACCCAATAGCAGTCGCTGGTGGCGGTCATACACCAGATAAATTCATGCTGCCTGGCGACCGCTTGGACGTATACGGTACGCTCAAAATAGTTCTTAGTTATAGTAAAACTGGAAATGTACGGGAACTTGGACATATCTATGCTCGGCAACGGGGCAAGTATGTTGGTGTATGGCTGGCCGCCGAAAACGTCGCTAGCGGACAAAGTAAGTCCGTTTATCCCGTTGGTCACGGTCACATTTATATTCTTCACCCGAAACAGACCGGAGTAATTGAACACATAAACAGCGCCGCCGACCACGAATAACAGCAAGACTATCGCAAGGATAAGTTTTAACCAGCGCTTAGCCCCCGATTTCTTCTTTACCAACATAGTCCTGGAGAACTTTGGGTATCTTTATATGTCCGTTTTCTGTTTGATAGTTCTCCAGTATGGCGATGAATGTCCTTGGGCTCGGCAAAGCGGTATTGTTGAGCATGTAGGCATACTTTCTATCGCCATTTTTATCTATATACTTAACATTCAACCTTCTGGACTGCCAATCGACAAAGTTGCTGGACGATCCAGTTTCGCCCCAACGATTCATTCCCGGAAGCCAGGCCTCAAGGTCATAGGCCGTATATTTACCCGCACTCATCTCGCCGGTGCATATCTGCAGGCGCCTATATGGAAGACCCAGCTCTTCGTGCATTTCTCCTGAAATTGCAGTCATTTCATCTTGCAGTTTATTGGCTTTCTCTATGTCTGTATCGGTTATTACGACTTGCTCAACCTTCATAAATTCGTGCACGCGGTACATGCCCTTGGTCTCCTTGCCGTAACTTCCTATTTCGCTGCGGTAACATTGGCTATAACCGCAAACTTTTATCGGCAGGTCTTCTTCCTTGAGCGTCTCGTCGGCATAATAAGCCAGCAACGATGGTTCAGCCGTACCCACGAGGAATTTCTTGTCCTTGCTTATCTCGCCTGTCGCTTCTTTATCCGATGTCGCAATCTGGTATATCTCGTCTGTCTCGGGATTGTATTCCAACCCCTTGAAATATCCGCTGCCGAAGAGCGCGAACTGCCTAACCAATGTGGGCGGGATCATCGGCTTATATCCTTTGGACACCATCTTCTTTACCGCGTACATCATAAGTCCCATGACCAGAAGCACACCTTCGTTCTTGACGTAATATCCGCGGAATCCGCCGACCTTGGCTCCTTTTTCCAGATCGAGGATGTCCAAAGACTTACCTAGTTCGATATGATCCTTGGGTTTGAAATCAAATTTCTTCGGCTCGCCCCAGCGGTATATCTCCACGTTGTCGGCGTCGCTTTTTCCCACCGGAGTGTCGGGCGAAGGTACGGTCGGCACCTTGACCATCAATTCCTCGAACTTGAAGTTAGCCTCGGCGAACTTCGGCTCGAGTTCAGCCAATTTATCCTTAATGCCCTTGCCCTTCTCAATGGCAGATTTCCTCTCGCCGTCGTCCTTCGCCTTTGAGATCTCCTCGTTCAGCTGATTCTTGGATTCGCGCAGTTGCTCCATCGACAACTGCAGCTCGATGCGCTTGCCGTCGGTCAAAAGCAATTCATCCAAATCCAACGAAATCCCCTTGTTCTTTATAGCTTCCTTTACCTTGTCCTTATTCTCCCTGATGAACTTTATATCAACCATTGTTCAATATACTGCTGTGTAAATCGTTTGGCTCGTAAGCATCGAGCACAACGATGCCCGGCTTTGGATCGAATTCATCGATATGAGACTCCAGATCTTCCTTCAGCACTTTTTGGTCGTAACCTAGAGCGATGATGTCCGGCTTATTTGTCTTTACCACCTGCCAAGTCCCATGCTCCTCGTCGCCGATCAGAACCTGATCGACTCCGTCCTCTGCTTCAAGATGTGCGAAGCGTTCGGCCAAATCCAGGCGCGGCTGATGCCCTTTCAGCTCTTCCACAATATGGTTCTGGGCCACGACCACTGTCAGATAATCACCGAGGTTTTTGGCCTGCTTCAACAGCTGACGATGCCCGTCATGTATGCCGTCAAAAACGCCGAATACCATTACCTTCTTCATGTTTGATATTATAACCCCTACTCCTTGCGTCGCATAGACGGGAAGAAAACGGTTTCTCTGATTGGCTTGTCCATCAGCACCGAGAACAGTCTTTCCGACAATCCGAAGCCGGCCGTAGGCGGCATGCCGTATTCAAGGGCCTCTACAAAGTCCTCGTCCAGACGCTGGGCCTCCTTATCCCCGGCCTCGCGCAATTTCATTTGTTCCTCGAAGCGCCTTCGCTGATCTTCCGGATCGTTTAGCTCCGCCCAACCGTTGCCCAGCTCCGTCCCTGCGGCAACCGGCTGGAAACGCAAAACCCTGCTCGAGTCTTTTGGATCAGCCTTGGCCAGAGGAGATATGTCTTTGGGATGTCCGACAAGGAAACACGGCTGCACCAATTGCGGGCGTATCTGTTTGAAAATCAGGTCGATCAGTCTGCCGCGGCCTAAAGAGCGGTCGGGCTGAAGATTCATCTCCTGCGCCTTCTTAAAAAGTTCGTCGCGGCTGGCCCTTGTAAGGTCGAGCCCGATTCTTTCCTTGAAGAAATCATAATAGTCCACCCGGGGCCATTTTTTGCCCCAATTTATCTTCTGGCCGTTATATATGGTTGTCGTGCCTCCGGTGACGGATTTTACAACCAACTTATACAATCTTTCGACTAGCTTCATCATGTCTTCGTGGTCGGCGTAGGCCCAATAGAATTCTGACGCCGTGTAATCCTGGAGATGCTCGGCATCTATCCCCTCGTTGCGGAATACCCGGCCGATCTCGAACACCTTTTCATATCCTCCGACTATAAGCTTCTTCAACGCCAGCTCAAGTGATATCCTGAGATAGAAATCCGTATTCAAGGCGTTATGATGGGTCATGAATGGTTCCGCATCCGCTCCGCCGGGAGTGGCCTCCATGATCGGCGTCTCCACCTCCAAAAAGCCCTCTTTGGTCAAAAATTCTCTGACAGTCTTCCAGAAAACGTTCTTTTTTATAAAAAGCTCCCTGACTTCCGGGTGGGTCAATAAATCCAGGTAGCGTTTGCGTAGGCGCGTTTCAGTATCGTGCAATCCGTAGAATTCGCTGGGTATGGGCAGCAAAGCTTTAGCCACTATACGTAGGTCACGAGCTTCAATACTTCGCTCCCCGCGCTTGGTCTTGAAAAGGCTTCCTGAAACCTCTATGAAATCCCCCATATCCAGAGATTCGCTCCATAGGTCGAAATCTTTGATATTGGATTTCTGGACGACCCCCTGCATCTCCCCGCTTTGGTCAGCAATGGTAAGGAATATTATCTTTCCCTGGTCGCGAATGGATTTAACTCTGCCGACAATCGATATCCTCTTCTTGGACTTACTCCAAGAGGAAAAGTTTTTAATGGCATCGGCGATGGAAGACGTACGGCGAACCTCCGCCGGATAGGCGTCGAGTTTCAAAGCCTGTAGATGCCTTAATTTTCTTAGGCGTTCTTCCCTGAGGGAATCGAGCATAGCAACTTATATTAGCGTATCTTGGTTATAGTATAAGTCACTTTGCCGCTGGGTGTCTCTACCTGCACTGAATTGCCGACTTTGCAGCCGAGCAATGCGCGCCCCAATGGGGATACATTGGACACTAATCCCTCCTGAGGATTGGCTTCACTTGAACCGACTATAGTGAAAGTCAGATTCTTTCCGTCCTTAGCGACTTCGACCGTCGTGCCGATCGAAATTATGTCCGAACCGGTCTTCTTCTCGATTATCAACGGAGCCTTCAATATGGCTTCTATCTCCTCGATACGCGACTCGACGTTCTCCCGCTCGCCGCGTGCGGCGATATATTCGGAATTCTCGGAAAGGTCACCGAACTCCTTGGCCCGCTTCAGCTGTTCGGCGACTCTGGGACGGGCCTCGCTCTTCAATTCCTCCAGCTCTTTCTTAAGTTCTTCGAGGCGCTCTTTTGTTAAGTAAAATTCCATTTTTTATTTGAGTTTTTGTTTTTATAGCTATTGTTTCGTTGTTTATATAACATTGGTCTATCTCATGGCTAATATTGTTTTGGTGGCGCATCTATATAAAAATTGTAGCCGTTGGTCCACAACCAGAAGCGTATCTTCAGAACGTCCCATAACACCTGCAGGTAAGAGCCTGCTTTTACTTTGGAG
>Ga0181520_10011006_pt1 | contig 11974 bp, 10 predicted proteins | sample PEATcosm2014_Bin_29_FD_132451 | JGI IMG/M metagenome (GOLD analysis project Ga0181520, IMG submission 132451) | Peatland microbial communities from MTU Mesocosm Facility, Houghton, MI, USA - PEATcosm2014_Bin02_30_metaG | ecosystem: Environmental > Terrestrial > Soil > Wetlands > Peat | place...
CGGCTCGAACGAGGACGTCGCGCGCTATTCCGGCATCAGCGTCGCGCGGGTGCGCACGATCACCTACGTGCTGCAGGGCCTCTGCGTCGCGATCGCCGTCATCGTCTACGTGCCGCGGTTGAGTTCGGCCAGCTCGACGACCGGGCTCGGCTGGGAACTGACGGCGATCACCGCCGTCGTCGTCGGCGGCACGCGGCTCAAGGGCGGCGTCGGCCGGATGTGGGGCACCATCGCCGGCGCGCTCATTCTCGAAGTCATCGGCAACATCATGCTGCTGTCGAATCTGGTCAGCGAATACCTCATCGGCGCGGTTCAAGGCGCGATCATTATCATCGCGATGCTCGCGCAGCGCAGCCTGGCGCAGGGCCGATGAAGCGTAGCGAGAAGGGCGGTCTCGAATCGGCGCCCTCTCAGAATAGGGGAGTGGAAACATGAAACGACTTCTGGCGGGCGCGGCCATCCTCGGCCTGTTGGCGGGCACGGCCTATGCGCAAGACAAGGTGATGGCGGTGTCGGTCCCTGCGGCCGATCACGGCTGGACCGGCGGCATCGTCTACCACGCCACCGAAGAAGCGAAGGCGCTGGAAAAGAAGTATCCGGGGCTGAAGGTGATCGTGAAGACGTCGCCCGATCCCGCCGCCCAGGCGAACGCGCTCGAGGATCTGTCGACCCAGGGCATTGACGCGCTGGTCGTCCTGCCGCACGACCCGAACGTCCTGACCGACCCGATTCGCAAGGTCAAGAGCAAGGGCACCTTCGTCACGGTCGTCGATCGCATCTCGAACGACCACTCGATCTACGATCTGTATGTCGGCGGCGACAATCCCGGTATCGGCCGCAACGCGGCCGTCTACATGAAGGACAAGATGGGCGGCAAGGGCGACATCGTCATCATCCGCGGCCTGCCGATCCCGATCGACGAAGCGCGCTACAACGCCTTCATGGACGGCATCAAAGGCACCGACATCAAGGTGCTCGACAGCCAGTACGGCAACTGGAGCCGCGACGACGCTTTCAAGGTGATGCAGGACTTCCTGGTCAAGCATCCCAAGATCGACGCCGTGTGGGCGCAGGACGACGACATGGTCGTCGGCATCATGGAGGCGATCAGCCAAGCCAAGCGCACCGACATCAAGCTCGTGATCGGCGGCGCCGGCATGAAGGAGATGATCAAGAAGGTCATGGACGGCGACGCGATGATCCCGGTCGACGTGCTCTATCCGCCGGCGATGGTGGCCGTGGCGATGGATCTCACGGCGCTCGGCCTCGAAGAGAATATGCCGGTGCGCGGCAATTACATCCTCGACGCGACGCTGGTGACCAAGGACAACGCAAAGAACTTCTACTACAAAGATTCGCCGTTCTGAGCGTCTGAAGCACGACGGGGAGCGCGTCCGCGCTCCCCGATTTTCTCGCGGGCGCTTGGCGCCCAGGATTCATTTTAGGGGACGATCATGGCTGGCATGGTCAAGGGTCCGGCGATTTTCCTGGCGCAGTTCGCCGGCGATGCGGCGCCGTTCAATTCATTCGATTCGATCTGCAAATGGGCGGCTTCGCTCGGTTACAAAGGCGTGCAGATTCCCGCCTGGGACGGTCGCCTCATCGATCTCGCCAAGGCGGCGTCTTCTCAGACCTACTGCGACGAGCTCACCGGAATCGCCGCGAGCCACGGGCTCGCCATCACTGAGCTCGCCACGCATCTGCAAGGTCAGCTCGTCGCGGTGAACCCGGCTTTTGACGAAGCGTTCGACGGCTTCGCGCCTGCCGAAGTGCACGGCAACCCGGTCGCGCGGCAGAAGTGGGCGGTCGAGCAGATGCTGAATTCGGCGAAGGCTTCGAAGCGATTGGGCCTGAAGGCCCACGCCACCTTCTCCGGTTCGCTCGCGTGGCCGTTCGTCTATCCGTGGCCGCAGCGCGCGCCTGGGCTGATTGAGACGGCTTTCGCTGAACTGGCCCGTCGCTGGCGGCCGATCCTTGACGCCTTCGACGACGCCGGCTGCGCCGTCGCCTACGAAATCCATCCCGGCGAAGATCTGTTCGACGGCGCGACGTTCGAGCGCTTCCTCGAGGCGGTCGGCGGCCACAAGCGCGCCAACATTCTCTACGACCCGTCGCACTTCGTGCTGCAACAGCTCGACTATCTCGCCTTCCTCGACATCTACCACGAGCGGGTGAAGATGTTTCACGTCAAGGACGCCGAGTTCAATCCGACCGGCCGCCAGGGCGTCTATTCGGGCTACGCGCCGTGGGTCGAGCGCGCCGGCCGTTTCCGCTCGCTCGGCGACGGACAGGTCAACTTCCCGGCGATCTTCTCCAAGATGGCGCAGTACGGCTTCTCGTCTTGGGCGGTGCTCGAGTGGGAGTGCTGCCTCAAGCATCCCGAGGACGGCGCGCGCGAGGGCGCAGAGTTCATCAAGCGCCATATCATCCGCGTGACCGAAAAGGCGTTCGACGATTTCGCCGGCGGCTCGGTCGATCAGGCGATGATCCGTCGCACGCTCGGATTGAAATGAAGGAGATGTCTCGATGACCATCGAGGGACGTAGCGACGCCAAGCTGGGCGGCAGGATCCGGCTTGGCATGGTGGGCGGCGGCGAAGGCGCCTTCATCGGCGCGGTGCATCGCATCGCCGCGCGTATCGACGACCAATACGAACTGGTCGCCGGCGCCTTGTCGTCGACGCCGGAGAAGGCGCGTCGGTCCGGCCAGGCGCTCGGCCTTGCGCCGGACCGCGTCTACGACAGCTACGAGGCCATGGCCAAGGCCGAGGCGGCGCGGCCGGATGGCGTGGAAGCCGTGTCGATCGTGACGCCGAACCACGTTCACGCCCCTGCGGCCATCGCGCTGCTCAAGGCGGGCGTCCACGTCATCTGCGACAAACCGCTGACGGTGTCGCTCGGCGAGGCGAAGCGCATGCAAGCCGCGGTCGCGGCGTCGGGACGCATCTTCGCGCTCACGCACAACTACACCGGCTATCCGCTCGTCCGCTGCATGCGGCAGATGATTCGCGCCGGCGATCTCGGCGAGCTGCGGCTGACGCAGGTCGAATATCCGCAGGACTGGCTCTCCGGCCCGACCGAGACGACCGGCAACAAGCAGGCCGAGTGGCGCGTCGATCCGGCGCGCGCCGGCGGCGGCGGCTCGCTCGGCGACATCGGCTCCCACGCCTTCAACCTCGCCGACTACGTGACCGGGCTCGACGTCGCCGAACTGCTCGCCGACCTCAACACGTTCGTCGCCGGCCGCAAGCTCGACGACAACGCGCAAATCCTGCTGCGCTACGCCAACGGCGCGCGCGGCGCGCTGTGGGCGAGCCAGGTCGCGCCTGGCAACGAGAATGGCCTGAGGCTGCGCGTCTACGGAACCAAGGGCGGCCTCCATTGGGCGCAGGAGAACCCCAATGAGCTGCGGTGGTCGCCGCTCGGCGAGGCGACGCGCATCGTCACCCGCGGCGGCCCCGGCTCAGGCGCGGCGGCGGCGCGCGTCACCCGCACGCCCGGCGGCCACCCGGAGGGCTATCTCGAAGGCTTCGCCAACATCTATTCCGAGGTCGCGCTGGCGATCAAAGCGGCGCGCGAGGGCAAGGCGCCGCCGGCCGAATGCGACTTCCCCACCATCGTCGACGGCGTCAAAGGCGTCGCCTTCGTCGAAGCGGCGGTGAAGTCGTCGAAAGCCAACGGCGCTTGGGTGAAGCTCGAGGGATAAGCCGCCTGCCGGCGAAGAGCGGGCGCGGCTGACGGAATCATTCGCCGCGCGCCCGTTCTTGCCGCCCCGACGCCCCTGATCGTCGATTGCCTGCCCTTGCCCCGATCTGCGCCGCGGGGGTATCGGCGGAGTGTCGAACGCAGCCCACCGCCCAACGCATGTCGCGACCCCCAGACCCCGTCGTCACTGTCAACGACCGCATGCAGACAGGCTATTCCTATGCGCTGGCGGCGCCGGAGGGACGCGACTTCGATCCCGAATTCCGACCCGAGCTGACGCCGAAAGAGATGCTGGCGCTCGGCGTCTTCGGCGGCAAGTACATGACCGATTGCCGCGGCGAATTCCCCGCCGACTGGTTCGCGGAGGCGAAGCTGTCGTCGGCGCGACGCGATCCGTCGCTCAACCATTTCGGCGTCGACGCGAGCCAGCCTTTGTCGGTCTGGCGCCGCAACGGCTGGATCCACCCCGACGATCCGCGCGGCTGGTTCCAATGGTATTGCCGCTACTTCGCCGGCCGCCGCATGCCGGAAGAGGACGCGCGACAGATCAAGCGCTGGAAGGCGATCCGCCGCCACGTCGCCCAGATCCGTCGCCATTGCGAACCCGGCGATCCGTTCTGCCGGCCGCGACAGCGCCAGGCGCTGCTGCACTGGGCCTACGACAGCCGCAAGCTCTGACGCGAAGCCTAATTTGGCCCGACCATCGCCTCGGGGCGGACGAGCTGGTCGAAGGTCGCTGCGTCGACGCCCGCTTTCAGCGCCTCCTCGCGCAACGTCGTGCCGTTATGGTGCGCCGCCTTGGCGATCGCCGCGGCGCGGTCGTAGCCGATCGCCGGCGTCAACGCTGTCGCCAGCATCAGCGAGCGGCGCATCAGTTCGTCGATCCGCGCGCGATCCGGCTCGATGCCGACGACGCAGCGCGTGACGAAACTGTCGACCGCGTCGGCGAGGAGCCCGATCGATTGCAGGGTCGCATTGATGATCAGCGGCTTCAGCGCATTGAGCTCGAGATGGCCCTGGCTGTCGGCGAAGGCGACGATCGCGCCGTTGCCGATCGTTTGCACGCAGACCATGCACAAGGCTTCGACCTGGGTCGGATTGACCTTGCCCGGCATGATCGACGACCCCGGCTCGTTTTCCGGCAGACGCAGTTCGGCGAAGCCGCTGCGTGGGCCGGACCCCAATAGGCGGATGTCGCAGGCGATCTTGTAGAGCGCCGCGGCGACGCTGGTGAGCGCGCCATGGGCGAAGACCAGCGCGTCGTGCGCCGCGATCGCCTCGAACTTGTTGGCGGCGGAGACGAACGGCAGACCGGTGAGCGCGGCGACGCGGCGCGCGAACGCCTCGGCGAAACGCCGATCGGCGTTCAGGCCCGTGCCGACCGCCGTCGCGCCCTGCGCCAAGGCGAGCAGGCCCGGCAGCGTCGCCTCGATCCGCGCCCGGCCGAGCGCAACCTGAGCCGCCCAGCCGGAGAATTCCTGGCCGAGCGTGATCGGCGTCGCGTCCTGCAAATGGGTGCGGCCGATCTTGACCACGTCGGCGAAGGCGGCGCTTTTGGCCGCCAGCGCGTCGCCGAGGCGCGCGAGCGCCGGCAGCAGGCGGCGATGAATCGTCAGCGCGGCGGAAATATGCATCGCGCTCGGAAACGAATCATTCGACGATTGTCCGAGGTTGACGTGGTCGTTGGGATGGACCGGCGACTTGTCGCCGCGCCGTCCGCCGAGCGTCTCGTTGGCGAGGTTGGCGATCACCTCGTTCACATTCATGTTAGATTGCGTGCCGGAGCCGGTCTGCCAAACCTTGAGCGGGAATTCGTCGTCGCGTCCGCCCGCCGCGACTTCCGCCGCGGCGGCGGCGATCGCCTGAGCGAACGGCGGCGGCAACAGCCCGAGGTCCTCGTTGACCAGCGCCGCCGCCTGTTTGACAAAGCCGAGCGCGTGGATAACGGCGCACGGCATACGCTCCTCGCCGATCGGAAAGTTCTCCAGCGAGCGTTGCGTCTGCGCGCCCCATAACCGTTCGACGGGCACGTCGATCGCGCCGAAACTGTCGGTTTCGCGTCGCGTCGCTGACGATTTCGTCATATTTCGTCTCCCGGCTGCGCCGCCGCCACTATATCCGAAGCGTCGTGACGCCGGGCCACGCCGAGCCGGCGACACGTCAGGGCGTCATACGCCGGCGTGGCGGACGGCGCCGCCAGACCTCCGCCAGACTATCGCCACATTGGCAGGCACCATGGGCCGCGCCAAAGAAAGGGCGCAATGATGAATTCGCACTTTCCGAAAGTGGCCATCGACGATTTGGATTTTCAGCGCATGGCGCTGTTCCTCGACGTCGACGGGACGATGCTCGACATCGCGGCGACGCCCGACCGGGTTGTGGTGCCTGAGGGACTCGCCGAGACGATCGCCCGGTTGGAGCGCCTGCTCGGCGGCGCGTTGGCGATCGTCAGCGGTCGCACGCTCGCCGACATCGATCGATTGTTCTTTCCGTTGCGCACGCGCGCCGCCGGCGTGCACGGCGCCGAAATGCGCTTCGATCCGAACGCGGCCGTCGAAACGCTGGGCGCTGCGCCGCTGCCCGACGGGTTGTGGCGCGAATTCGCCGCCGTCACGCTCGCCTTCCCCGGCGCGCTGGCCGAAAACAAGCGTTATTCGTTCACCGCGCATTTCCGCGCCGCGCCACAGGCGGCTGCGCCGTTGCGCGCCGCGCTGCAAGGCCTGCTCGAGCGCCGCCCGACGGACGACCTCGAGTTGACCGACACGCTGTGCGCCTATGAGCTCAGGTCGAGCCGCGTCAACAAGGGCGAGGCGGTTCGCCGCTTCCTCGAACGGGCGCCTTTCGTCGGCCGCCGGCCGATGTTCGTCGGCGACGACGCCAGCGACGAATTCGGCTTCCGCTCTGTCGTCGATCGCCGCGGATTGGCTTTCGCAGTCGGCGTAGCGAGACCGCAAGTCGACCATGTGTTTACCGATCCGGCGACGGTTCGGTTGTGGCTCGAGCGGCTCGCCGCCCAGCCGGCCGCTTCGTGAACGTCGCGACCGCGCCAAGCGCAGGCATGGATTTCGCGCTGATCGGCAATTGCCAGACGGCCGCTCTCGTCGACCGGCGCGGGCGCATCATCTGGTGGTGTTTTCCGCGCTTCGATTCCGATCCGGTGTTCTCCCGCCTGCTGGCCGGGGACGAAGAGAAGGGGTTTTGCGAAGTGGCGCTCGCCGACCTTGTCGAGGTCAAGACGCAGTACTTGCGCAACACCGCCGTCGTCGAGACGATTCTCGTCGACGCGCGCGGCGGCCAGGTGCGCATCCTCGATTTCGCGCCGCGTTTCGATCTCTACGGCCGCATCTACCGCGCGCCGCAGATCGTGCGGCGGATCGAGCCGATCGCCGGCTTGCCGCGCATCACGATCAAGGTGCGGCCGACCTGCAATTACGGCGAGCGGGTCGGAGAGGTCAGCGTCGGCTCGCATCACGTTCGCTACATCAGCACCGGCGCCGTCGTGCGACTGACGACCGACGCGCCGATCTCCTACATCGCCGCCGAAACCAGCTTTCCGCTGCATCGGGCGATCAACCTCGTCTTTGGTCAGGATGAACCGCTTCGCGAGGCGGTCGACGACACATGCCGCGAGTTCTTCGACCGCACGTGCGAGCATTGGCGCGAGTGGACGCGTACCCTCAACGTGCCGTTCGAATGGCAGTCGGCGGTCGTGCGCGCGGCGATCACGCTCAAGCTGTGCGCCTACGAGGACACTGGCGGCATCGTCGCCGCCCACACCACGTCGATTCCGGAGGCGCCCGGCACGTCGCGCAATTGGGACTACCGCTATTGCTGGCTGCGCGACGCCTTCTTCGTCGTTCAGGCGCTCAATCGCCTTGGCGCGACGCACATGATGGAATCCTACATCCACTATTTCACCACCATCGCGACGCGCGAAGCGGGGATGCTGCCGCCGGTGCACGGCGTCGTGCCGTTCACCGGCCTCGAGGAGAGGACCGCGCCGGCGCTGAAGGGCTATCTCGGTTACGGGCCGGTGCGCGTCGGCAATCAGGCGGCGGAACAGGTTCAACACGATTCCTACGGCAGCGTCGTGCTCGGCGCGGCGCAGATGTTCGTCGACGAACGGCTGACCCACATGGGCGACGACGCGCTGTTCGTCCAGCTTGAAACGCTCGGCGAGACGGCGTGGAAGCTCGCCTTCGAGCCCGACGCCGGCATTTGGGAATATCGCGGCAGTACGCGGGTTCACACGTATTCCGCCGCTCTATGCTGGGCCGCGTGCGACCGGCTGGGGCGCATCGCGCGCATCCTCGGCCTCGCCGAGCGCGAGCGCCGCTGGGCCTCGCGCGCCGAAATCATCCGTGAACGGCTGCTCGCCGGCGCGTGGAACGAAAAGCGCGGCGCCTTGACCGCCGCGATCGGTTCGCCAGATCTCGACGCCAGCGTTCTCTTGCTCGCCGAGCTCGGACTGCTGGCGCCGGACGACCCCCGCTTCCGCAGCACCTGCGAAACAATCGGGCGCGAGCTGATGCGTAATGGTCGCATCATGCGCTACGCGGTCCCCGACGACTTCGGCGCGCCCGAGACGGCGTTTCTCGCTTGCAACTTCTGGTACATCGACGCGCTGGCGCAGATCGGCCGTCGCGACGAGGCGCGCGAGATGTTCGAAAGCGTGCTGGTGCGCCGCAACCATTTCGGGCTGCTGTCGGAGGACATCCATCCCGAGACCGGCGAGCTGTGGGGCAACTTTCCTCAAGCTTACTCCATGGCCGGCATAATCAATACGGCGACGCGTCTGTCGTCGAGTTGGGAGGACGCATGGCTCCGCGCCTGATCATCGTTTCGAATCGAGTCGCCATTCCCGATACGCGCCAGCATCTCGCGGGCGGACTGGCGGTCGCCGTCAAGGCCGCGCTGCGCGATCGCGTCGGCGTGTGGTTCGGTTGGAGCGGCGATATCAGCGACGGCGAGGCGGCGCCGCGCCGCCTCAAACGCGGTCGGATCGAATACGCCGTGATCGACCTCTCCGAGGCCGACTATCAGGAATATTACAACGGCTTCGCCAACCGCGTGCTGTGGCCGATCCTGCACTATCGGGTCGACCTGCAGGAATATTCGCGCGCCGACCAAAGCGGCTACATGCGCGTCAACAGTCTGTTCGCCGAACAGCTCGACGCGATCATCGAGGACGACGACGTCGTCTGGGTGCACGACTATCATCTGATGCCGCTGGCGCGCGAACTCAGGGCGCGCGGCCGCGTCAACCCGATCGGCTTCTTCCTCCACATTCCCTGTGCGCCGCCCGACATCCTGGCGACGATGCCCAACCACGAGGAGATCCTCGGCAGCCTCGTCCACTACGACCTGGTCGGCTTTCAAACCGACAACGATCGCGAGAACTTCGCCCACTACCTGACGTCGTTGGGCGCGAAACCGGTGCGCGCCTCGAGCTTTACGTTCGATGGCCGCCAGACCCGTCTGGGCGCATTTCCGGTCGGCATCGAAACGCCCATCTACGCCCGTCTCGCCCGCAACGCGGTGCGCTCGCGCTTCGTGCGGGAGATGGTCGAAAGCCTCCACGGCCAAAAGCTGATGCTGGGCGTCGACCGGCTCGACTATTCCAAAGGCATCATCCATCGCCTCAACGCCTTCGATCGCTTCCTCGAAGTCAATCCGGAATGGCGGTCGAAGGTCACCTACTTGCAGGTGACGCCGAAGAGCCGCGGGGAAATTCGCGAATACGCGCAAATCGAGAACGAAGTGACGACGCTGATCAGCAAGATCAACGGGCGCTTCGGCGAAGCGGCGTGGACGCCGGTGCGTTACGTCAACCGCTCCTACTCGCGCACTGCGCTCGCCGGCGTCTATCGCGCCGCCGACGTCGCTCTGGTCACGCCGCTGCGCGACGGCATGAATCTCGTCGCCAAGGAGTTCGTCGCCGCCCAGGACCCGGAGGCGCCGGGCGTGCTGATCCTGTCGCAATTCGCCGGCGCCGCGGCCGAACTCGACGGCGCGGTGATCGTCAATCCGCACGAGGTCGAGGGCGTCGCGGCGGCGATCAAGCAGGCGCTGGAGATGCCGCTGATCGAGCGGCGCGAGCGTCACGGGCCGATGCTGGCGCGCCTGCTCGACCACACCGTCGATCAATGGTCCGACGCCTTCCTCACTGCGCTTGGCGAGACGCGGCAGAAGCCGAGCCTGATCGAGGGCCTGCGGGCGATGTTCGGCGCCTCGGCGTAGCAAACCCTCACGCTCGCGCCTCGAACTTCTTGATCGCTTCCGCGCTGACCGGCGTGAAGAAATTGACCAGATTTCCATCGGGGTCGCGAAACAGCATTGAGCGATTTCCCCATGGCATGGTCGTCGGCTTCTGGACAAAGGCGCTGACGACGTTTTCGAGTCTTCCGTATTCCTTGTCGACGTCGTCGACGCGGAACTCGATGATGCAGCTATGATTGTCGGCGGGATGCGCCGACCCGGCGCCGAACAGGGCCACTGTGCGCTCGCTGCCGATCGCCAGGACGCCGGCCGGCGTCGCCAGCTCGGCGAAGTCCTCCGTGTAGCGTTTCGCCGCCAGGCCGGTGACGCCTTCATAAAACGCGACCAGACGACTGACGTCGCTGGCGATGATGCGGATCGAGACGAAATTCATGATCGCTTCCTTCGGCGGGGTGGGCCGCTGTGGCGTAATCGGCTTGTAGCGAGAGCCTGCTGACAGCATTGTGTCAGCATGGAGAGGGGCCATGCGTCGCGCCGACCGACTGTTTCAGATCATTCAGATCCTGCGGCGCACGACCCGGCCGGTCACCGCCGCCAAGCTGGCCGAAGAACTGGAGGTCTCGAAGCGGTCGGTTTACCGCGACGTCGCCGATCTGATCGGGCGGAGGGTGCCGATCCGCGGCGAAGCGGGGTCGGGCTATGTTCTGGCCCGCGAATTCGACATGCCGCCGCTGATGCTCACGCCCGACGAGATCGAGGCTGCGGCGCTGGGCGCGCAATGGGTCGCCGAGCGCGGCGATGCGGTTCTAGCAACCGCAGCGCGCGATCTGATCGCCAAAATCCAAGCCGCCGTGCCGGAGCGGCTGCGTCCCTTCATCGCCGAGCCCACCATCGGCGCGCCGGCCAGCAATGGGACGGCGCGTGACGGTCTGGACATGGCTCGGACCCGCGCCTGGATCCGCGCTGGGCGCAAAATCCGGATCCGCTATCGCGACCAGCATGACGACGACAGCGAGCGCACCATTTGGCCGGTGATCATCGGCTACGCCGAAACCGTGCGCCTGCTGGCGGCCTGGTGCGAGCTTCGTCGGGACTTCCGCCATTTCCGGACCGATCGCATCGTCGCCGCCGAGTTTCTCGACGAGCGCCACGGCGCTCGCCCTGGCGAGCTGAGGAATCGTTGGAAACGCCGCATCGAGAAAGAGCGCGGCGTGCGCCTGTCATAGCCGGTCGAGCGGGCGCGAAACTTACGGTTGCGGCGCGTCGCGCGTCTCTCTGACGGTGAGCAGGCTGGCGAAGCTCACCGCCGCCGCCGCGACGATGTAATAGCCGACCCAGGCGATGCCGCCGCGCGTCAGCAGCAGTTGCGCAATCGTCGGCGCAAGCGAAGCGCCGAGAATGCCGCCGAGGTTGTAGGCGCTCGACGCGCCGGTGTAGCGCACGCGGGCGGGAAAGAGCTCCGGCAACAGCGCGCCGAGCGGCGCGAAGGTGAGGCCCATCGCCGCCAGCGCGAGCGACAGGAAGGCCAGCACGCCGATCGTTCCGCCGTCGAGCAAGGTTGGCATGGCGAGCCCGACCGCCGCGGCGGCGATCGAGGCGGCGAGCAACACCGGCCGGCGGCCGAAGCGGTCGGCGAGCGCGGCGGAGAGCGGCGTCGCCGCCGCCATGAACAGCGCCGCCACGCACAGCATCGCCAGGAAGTCGGTGCGCGCGATGTGCAGCGTCGTCACGCCGTAGCCGAGCGCGAACACCGTCGAGACATAAAACAGCGCGTAGCAGACGACGATCGCCAGCGAACCCTGGATCAGCGGCCGCCAATGATCGCGGATCGCCTCGACCAACGGGACTTCGGCGCGCTGGCGCGTTTCGATCAGCGCACGGAAGGCGGGCGTCTCGGCGACGGTGACGCGGACATAGAGGCCGATCGCCACCAGCGCGGCGCTGAGCAGAAAGGGAACCCGCCACGCCCAGGCGACGAAGCTCTGTTCGCCCAGGCTGAGGAGCAACAGCAGGAACAGGCCGTTGGCCATCAGGAAGCCGATCGGCGGCCC
>Ga0181520_10011007_pt1 | contig 11974 bp, 12 predicted proteins | sample PEATcosm2014_Bin_29_FD_132451 | JGI IMG/M metagenome (GOLD analysis project Ga0181520, IMG submission 132451) | Peatland microbial communities from MTU Mesocosm Facility, Houghton, MI, USA - PEATcosm2014_Bin02_30_metaG | ecosystem: Environmental > Terrestrial > Soil > Wetlands > Peat | place...
GCATCCCCCACGATCAGCAGCATCAGTCCGACCAGTGGCAATCTTGGTACTTCATATACCCTGACCCTCACCGGTCAGACATTTACTGATGTGTCCGCGGTAACTCTGTGGTCCTCTGATGCGACCTCCCAAATCCAATGTTCTAGTCCCTCTTCTGCTGCAACCACGGTCAGCTGTTCTCTTGCGATCCCCAGTTCGGTGGAAACTGGGGCTTACAGTGTTGAGGCTCTCACGAGTGACGGGACAATAGGGTGGATGAACTCCTCATTTACGGTCAATAATGCCACATCATAATTTTTTTCGAAACAAAAGAGAGGATCTCTTGTATAGTTAACGCTTTGTTAATCACATGCCTTTTTTTCGGGGGAGGGAATGGCTATCTCACAGCAGGAATTAACCTCTGCGTGATTGTTAAACGCTGCACATAGAAGAAGGATAGGGTTGAATCTCTTTGACTTTATATGGTATCCATATGGGAAATCCGTTCGGCACATATTGATAACATTTATATCCCCTCTGTGGAGAGTGTACCCCATACAATGAAGCAGGATCACCATACCGGCAGGCTGATTATATCCCTTATTGCTTGCCTTATTCCCGGCTACATTGCGCTCTACCTTTTTACCACATCGATACCCGGATGGTACTCCGGCCTTAAAAAACCCGGCTTTCTTCCCTCTGATCTTATGGTTTTTTACGCGCTCATCCTGCTCTTTTGTCTTTTGGGACTGTCCCTGTATTCCATCTGGTGTGCCGGGCTCGATCATAACGAGGTCAAAGCGGCCCTTAGGTTCTTCGTTTTCACGCTCACGTTGCTTATGCTCTGGTTTGCTTCTTTCTTTTTCCTTCAGGCAATCTTCTTTGCGTTTGTCATCATGGTGATGGTTATTGCCATGATACTATGCACGCTTGCCCAGATCCTGCGATCGGCGGTGACCGCAGCATTTTTTATTGTACCATGCCTGATCCTGATGATTATTATCGGCTATGCAAACCTGATGATCGTTGAACTGAATGCAGGGTTGCCGGCATGGGGAATTATCCCATAAATTAAACTATACCGGTTTTTCGTATATGCGCGGATAAACGAAACGGTTATTCGCTGGAGTCGTCCAAGATTTACCTGCGGAAAAGGCGTGGCCTCAAGAATCAGTTTATGCTGTGTGGGCCGGCGTCCTGTCCAAAAAAGCAATGCCTGGTAGGACACTAAACCTGTGGCCGGGGATGCAGCCCGGTCACAGAACCGAATCGGCCGAATCTGTTTCGCACAGGAAGACCGGTTTAGGCATACAAAGGAAAGTACTGGTGATGTTCCATGGTCTCACGTGAACTTGTTGCAGGAGTTTATTCAGTCGGGGCATTTGATTTTGACCGACGGATATTCGATGAATTGATCCCACTCCCGGAAGGGACCAGCTACAATGCATACCTGATTCGGGGCAGCGAAAAAACAGTCCTGATCGATACCGTTGATCCCTCAAAGGAATATGATCTCATTTCGAACCTGGTAAAAATGGGTATCGAGAGCATAGATTACATCGTGATCAACCATGCGGAGCAGGATCATTCCGGCTCGCTTCCGATGATCCTCGAATTTTACCCGGATGCACGGGTGGTTACCAATGCGAAATGCCGGGATCTCCTCATTGCCCTTTTGCACATCCCTTCGGATCGCTTCATGGTGATATCCGAGGGCGAGACACTGTCACTTGGGGACCGGACGCTCCGGTTTTTCCTTACCCCGTGGACACACTGGCCTGAGACCCAGATTACCTTCCTTGTCGAAGATAAGATCCTCTTTTCCTGCGATCTTTTTGGGTTCCATGCAGCAACAAGCGAGCTGTTCATTACCGATGAGGCCTGGGCTTACCGGTCGGCAAAACGCTATTATGCTGAGATCATGATGCCGTTCCGGGGGAGTATTAAGGGATATGTAGAAAAAGTCCGGGGGCTTGACCCGGTAATGATAGCACCCAGCCATGGCCCGGTCCATAAAAACCCGAAGTCAATCCTTGATGCTTATGCCGAGTGGGTATCGGATTCTGTGAAAAACGAGGTGGTTATACCGTACGTTTCAATGCACGGCAGCACGGCAAAGATGGTGGACCATCTTACCGGGGCACTCATCGCGCGGGGGATCGTGGTAAAACCCTTCAACCTGACCCGTACGGATACAGGGGACCTTGCTCTGGCCCTTGTCGATGCGGCTACAGTTGTATTCGCGACACCGACAGTCCTTTTCGGGCCGCATCCCACGGTGGTCTCAGCTACCTACCTTGCAAATATCCTCAGGCCCAAGACACGTTTTGCCTCGGTTATAGGATCCTATGGGTGGGGAGGTAAGAGCGTAGAGACGATTACGAAGATGCTCGATCATGTGAAAGTAGATCTCCTCCCGCCGGTTATGGTCAACGGCGAACCCGGTGAGGCGGCCATGCAGGATCTGGATCGGCTGGCAGACGAAATCTTAAAGAAGCATAAGGAAGTTAACATCGTGTAAGTGAAAGGAGGTCTTTTGCGGATATGACAAAACTCTTCGAGGTTTACAAGTGCGAAGTCTGTGGGAATACCGTCATGGTTGTCGGTGCTTCCGGTGGGACGATGGTGTGCTGCGGGAAACCCATGACTCTCCAGCAGGAAAAAACTGCAGACCCGGGAAAAGAGAAACACGTACCGGTGATCGAAAAGACAGCAAACGGGATCCTGGTGAAAGTCGGCTCCATTCCCCACCCTATGGAAGAGAAACATTATATCCAGTGGATTGAGGTCCGTTCCGGTGACAATGCATATATCAAGTGGCTCAAACCCGGTGAGAAGCCGGAAGCAGAGTTCCCGGTTCACGACACCAGTGTAAAGGCCCGGGAGCTCTGCAGCGTACACGGGCTCTGGACCAACAGGGTGTAATTTTTTTTGCTTTTTTTCTAGCAAACGCTCAATAGATCCCCAGCGACAATCTTCTATGTGATGCGCCGGTTGCTCTATCTTTCCACCATCTTTGCCGATCTCGGTGCGGTCTTTTTCTTTATTGCCCCGGTCACGGCCATTCCCCTGGTGGTAACCGTGCTCTATTCGGAATGGGACCTCTTTTTACCTATGGCAACCGTGCCGGTCCTCCTCTTCACCCTGGGATTCCTGTTAAAACGCCTGCCCCGAAACGAGCGTGAAAACCGGCTTTCCACTGCGCTCTGCTCAGTTGCTCTTTTCTGGTTTACCTGTGCCATAGTAAGCGGAATTCCCTTCATGCTGGGCCTCCGCATGGGATTTACCGATGCTGTTTTCGAAGGAATGGCCGGGTGGACAGGAACTGCATTTTCCCTGATTCCCTCTCTTGATACCGCTCCCCATACCCTTCTTTTCTGGCGCTCGTTCATGCAATGGATCGGGGGAATCGGTACGATCGCTTTTGTCATTGCGCTTGCAAGCAGCACCGGGCTTTTCCAGGGAAAACTCTTCCGGCCTGAAAGCAGGGAGGAACCGCTGATGCCCGGTATCATCTCGAAAGGAAAGGCCATCTGGAAAATTTACGGACTCCTGACGTTTGTCGCGATCGGTCTCATCCTCTTTACCGGTCTATCCCTCTGGGATTCGGTCAACCTTGCGCTCACCGCGATCTCCACGGGAGGTTTTACTCCACATACCGGCGGTATCCTTTCGTACCACAATGTGTTCCTGGAACTGTTGCTCATTCCCCTCATGATTGCAGGAGCACTGCCCTTCCGCCTGTACTATCTTATCGCAGAGAACCGGCGCTGGAGTCTTTTCGGTGATGAACAGGTCAAACTCTTTTTTGTTGTTGCGGCCATCGGTACTGCGGTTCTTACGTATGATCTGGTCTATTTCGGGAATGCGGATTTGCCTGCAGCCCTTTTCGAAGGGGTCTTCATGGCGGTCTCTGCCCTTACCACCACCGGGTTCCAGATCGCGGACCTCCAGACATGGGCAAGTGTGACGCTTTTCTTTTTGACGATGCTCGTCTTCGTTGGCGGTTGTTCCGGGAGTTCGGCAGGGGGGATCAAGCTGAACCGGGTGGTGCTGGGGTTCCGTGCCCTGATCTGGTGGTTCCACCGGTTGTTCGTGAGCGGGAAGGTTCTGATCCCTTTCCGGAGTGAAGGCCGGATTATCCCGCGTGCAACTGCCGAGCTGGAAACCGCAAAGACCCTGCTTGTCATCATCCTTTCCGTTATCCTTATCTTTGTTGCCACCCTCGTCGTCCTCCAGTTCCAGCAGGCATCTGCTCCCCTCAATGACATCCTCTTTGATGTCACGTCCGCATTTTCTACCTGTGGGATCACCTCGGGATATGTCTCTCAGGACATGCCGCTTGTCTCGAAATGGGTTTTTATTATCGTGATGTGGCTGGGAAGGCTTGAGGTGATCCCGGTGATAGTCCTGTTCATGGCACTCTTCCGGGGTTCTGATTAGCGGAGTAGGAAATAAAACACAAATGTACTTTTGTTAACTTCAGAAGATCTAATATAAACTGCCCTCCCATAGTACGGTAATGAAGCAGATCGCCCTGTACGGAAAAGGCGGTATCGGAAAGTCCACGACTTCTGCGAACCTGTCTGCAGCCCTTTCCCTTTCAGGGTACAACGTTCTCCAGATTGGTTGCGACCCCAAGCGCGATAGTACCAGGATGCTGATGCAGGGACGGTTGATTCCTACAGTTATGGATCTGGTGCGCGAACGGGGGGCGGCATCAGTAACCCCGGCGGATGTAGTCTATACCGGTTTTAATGGCATCCGCTGCGTTGAAGCCGGAGGGCCGGAACCTGGCGTTGGTTGCGCCGGGCGGGGGATTATCGCCACGTTCCAGCTGTTGGAAAAATTCGGTACGCTCACGGGAGATGTGATCGTGTACGATGTGCTGGGCGATGTGGTCTGTGGCGGGTTTGCCATGCCGATGCGGGAAGGGTACGCCCAGGAAGTGTACCTTGTAACTTCGGGAGAACTTATGTCCCTGTATGCGGCAAACAACATCTGCAAAGCTGTACAGAGGCTGAGTGCCCGCCCGAGGAGCATGTGCCGCTTGGCCGGGGTTATCTGCAACGCCAAGAACCTGCCCCGGGAAGAGGAGCTGGTGGCAGAGTTTGCCCGCAGGGTCAACAGCCATCTTCTCCAGTATATCCCGCGTGATCGCACGGTCCAGCTGGCAGAACTGGACCGCAAGACCGTGCTTGAGTACGAGCCGTCATCTGAACAGGCACAGAGGTACAGGGACCTTGCAGCCCGGGTTATGGAAAACACGCGCTTTACCATACCCACCCCCCTTGAGATCGATGAGCTTGAATCACTTGCCCGCCAGTTCGTGTAGAACCGAAGGCTGTACCCTGACCGGTGCGTTGTCGGTGACCACCCAGATCCGCGATGCGATCACAGTTGTGCACGGTCCGCCGGGATGTACGCACCACAATTTTTCCCTTCTGCATGCAACCAGCGTTGAGAATGATCGCGTTGAGCTTCCCCCGCTTATTTCGAGCGGGCTCTCGGAAACCGAGGTAATATTCGGCGGCGAAGGCGCACTCGACCGGATCCTGGATCGGGCAATTTCCTGCAATCCTGCAGCCATATTCGTTCTTTCCACTTGTATCGTGGAAACCATCGGAGACGATGTGGCTGCGGTCTGCGATGCAAAAGCCGGTGTTCCCGTCATCATGATCCCGACTGCCGGATTTCTTGGAGGTTCGTTCCAGACCGGGGTCAATAATGCGCTCGTGGCCCTTGCCGGCATGGCAGAACCTTCCCTGGGGATGAACGGGGGGGTAAATATTATCGGTGAAAAGAATCTCGAATATGAAGTTGACGAGAATTTCGCCGAGGTAGCCCGGCTGCTCTCCCTGCTGGGCCTTTCGGTTAACACCCGGTTTGTCCATAATCTTACCTACGGACAGATTGATTCCGTTGGGGCAGCCCGGCTTAACGTGCTCCGTGATCCCGCGCTCATTCCGGTTGGCGAGTACCTTAAGGAACACTTCAAAACACCCTATATTTCGGGATTTCCCCTGGGTTTGTCCGGCACTATCACGTTCCTTGAATCAGTTGGCGCCGCCTGCGGTATCGATCCCCGACAGGCGATTGAGAAAGAGCGCGGTTTTGAGCAGGACACACTCAGTGATTTTGCCGATATCGCAGGTCGTGAGATCTCCTTCTCCACCCTCTTTCCGACACATGACGGGGAACGGGTATTGCGGAATATTGCATATGCATTCAGGCTGGATGTCATACCTTCGGGAAAGCCGGTACCGGTACCGGTAACACCCCCTGTCGGTATCGCCGGGGTACGACGAATGCTTCACCGCTGGAGGAGGGCAATTCATGCATGAGTGCGGGACTCCGCTGTGGCCCTGCGCCATGACTGGGGCTGCTGCATGCCTTGCCGGTTTTGACGGGATATCCGTGGTGATCCATGGATCCAGCGGGTGTTATTACTACCCGGCCACACTCCTCCACACACACCTGTACGGGACGTTTATCCTTGAAAACGAGGTGATTTTTGGATCAGGCGACAGGCTTAGAGAGGTGATCAGCGATCTCTCCGGGAAGGGTGACCGGATTGCGGTTGTCACCACCTGCGTTCCCTCCGCGCTGGGCGAGGATATTCGTGAAATGGTGAGCGGAAGCGAGCTCATTGTTGTGGACAGCCCCGGTTTTGCCGGGGATCTGGAGGCCGGGTACCAGGCAGCACTTGCCGCGCTTGGACCTTCAGTCAACCCGGAGCAATCAGGGGTAAATATCGATGGCATTTCCCTTGCAGATCCGTTCCATGAGGGAAATATCCAGGAAATCACCCGTCTGCTCTATCGGGCCGGTATCCCTGTCGGAACAGTATTTTGCCGGGACCAGGCAGATAAGGTAAAAACGGCTTCGCCTTTTACCATCGGTACAAATGAGGATTTTGGATCCGGGGTCGGGACCTCCCTGGGGGGTACTCTGGGTATACCTTCACTCCGCACAACCTTAGGAAAGCTCGCCGGAATTTTCGACCATGCAGATACGGATCCGGTATTAAAAGAGATAGATCTGCAGGAAGAACGATTGATTCATGCCGGCGATAAGTTCCTGCGCCGGTACGAGCCTCCCCGTGTTGCGATCTTTGCCGGTGCAGCCTATGCCCTTTTTGCGGCAGATACCCTGAAACGGTATCTTGATGCGGAGATCCTCATTGTCGGCACGCGCAACGACCTGCCTGAACAACCGGGGGGTCAGTACCGGGTGGAGAAACTGGCCGGGCTCGAAGCGGTTGGTCGCAGGATTACGGAATCTGATCCGGATCTTGTGATCGGCTCCTCATTTGAACGTTCTTTATGCCCGGACCGGGCATTTGTAGGAATTATACCTCCATTCCGCGGACAGGTCAGGCTTGCCCATTACCCTCTTGCAGGTCTGGGAGGATCCCTTTATTTTGTCGAAAATGTCCTGAATGCCTGCATGGACCGGGCACCATAACCCCCCGCTTATATTCCTGAGATAGGTATCTTTCACTTTCACCCCGCGCACGGTCCCGGGTTATATACAGCCCGGGAAAGACGCAGTATTACGACAGAAGGTGGTCGTGTATGATGCAAAAGGCAGGATATCTCCGAAGAACAGGGTGCAGGGCAATTGACCGCGAGGGCAGGCTCCAGGAAGTTGTGGAACTGCATATCATGGGTACCCGGTATGCCATCCGGCTTGCAGATCTCGCAAAGGGGATATCCGGGCGGCAGGTGGTTATCCAGATCGAGGCTCTAGCCCGGGAGTGGGACTATTATCTTGGGGCAACCTGCGGCCTTGCGCAGATGTCTGCATCCGGAAAGGCCCTTAATCTCGAACTTTTCGAAGCGGGTACATTTACCTTGTCCCTTGCAACCCTCAGGGCAACGCTCTATGGGCGGGATAAACTGGCTCCCATTGCACGCATCCCCGAACAGCCGTCTTCTCCTGTATGGAAAGATCGCAGGCTCACCGGCCAGCAACAGATCAGCGCACTGGTCTGATGGCCTTCGGGTTTATGCCGTTAACATATCCTTTTTCCCCATTTACGGTGACTTGCGGGCGCACCAGTGTACAACATTAATAGTCCCGAAGGGAGACGTGTACTGAACAAAGGGTGTTCCCGGGGACTGTCATTACTCATGATAATGGAGCAGCAGCATGGATACCAGTGATGAAAATCCCTACCGGGAACTGGTAGAGAACCAGCAGGATCTGCTGGTCAAGTTCAGCCCTGAGGGACGCCTTCTTTTTGTCAATACGGCATACTGCGAAGCATTAGGGAAGACAAAAGAAGAACTGGGAGGGAGCATTTTCATGCCCGCAACCGATCAGAAGTATTCTGAGGTGATGGCTACCCAGATGACCAGGCTTTTCCGGCCCCCCTATACCTGCCAGGTGGAGCAATGGATCTCTTCCCCGCAGGGCCCGCGCTGTATCAGCTGGTCTGCCCGTTCGATTACCGACGGAAAGGGAGGAGTGACTGCAATTGTGGCCTCCGGTCGGGACGTTACCCGGCTCCAGCGGGAGCAGCGCTCGATCCGGAAACGCGATGAGGAACTGATGCTCCTTCTGGAGAGCGGTACGCCGATGTACTTCACACACAGCTCCGACCATACCCTTCGCTATGTCAGTCCCCGGATCCGGGCACTTCTGGGGACCGGGCAGAAATCAGGTAAACGGATGTGGATCGATTATCTCACTGACCACCCGCTCAATGCAAAGGGACTGGAAAGAACGTTAAAAGCGATTGCCACCGGCCGCCGCGAACCCCCCTACCGGCTGGAATTTTACGGTCGCAACAATACAAAAATCTGGGTAGAGATAAATGAGATCCCGGTGGTAAAGAACCGCGTTACCGTGGCGATCGCCGGGTCTCTGGTGGACGTGACGGAAAAGAAGCGGGTCGAGGAGGGGCTTATTGAAGCGGAGATCCTCTTAAAGAACTACGAGAGTGCAAAAAAAGGAGAAAAAGACCCGGCAGGAGAGAGCAGCGCGGGACCGTTTGCCGCTCTCCGATCCATCTTCTCATCCAAAAAATCCACCGATGAGGAGGATATCCCGCTCGATATACCTGAAAACCTGAAGTAAATCAGTTGGTGGTCCATTCTCCCATTTTTCTGCAATGACAACCGTCGGCCCGAACTCCCGTTTCGACCAGCGTAACAGGATTGCCGGTACCCCTCATTGTAAGAATTTTTTTGTTCACTTATTCTTCAGGGATCCTAGTGAGATCGGGGAGAATCAGGTACCCCTCATCTGCATTCCCGATCGCCTCGTACCAGCCGGCAAGGTAAAAATACCCGCCCAGCGTCGCGGTCAGGGCATCAAGTTCATCGTGGGTCACGTGATCCCTCCCGTTATGAATCCGGATGCCGGTCTTATCAAGACCTGCCCGGAGCAGGGCAGGATCAACCTTTTTTCTGGGGATAGACAGGATATCCTGGATTGCCCCCGGGTAGCTCTCGATTACCTCGTAACCCCGTTCCCGGAGCTGACCTGCCAGATGTATGCCTCTCACCGTCAGCTTCTGCATACTTTTAATCAGCGTCGGGTACACGCGTATCCCGCGCCTGCGGAGGGTGCGCTCGCAGTCCCGCATGATCCCATACTTCCTGCACTCGCAGGTATCCTCGGCACAGCATCTCCCGGCTGGGAGCCCGAGGGAAGAGTCGATGGCAACAAGGCCGGTCCCGGCGGCGTCGATGGCCGAGAGGATCTCCGCATCGGTCCATGCAAGGGAAAGGGAGGCATTTTTGCCCCGAAGCACACAGAGGCCCGTGGGCTGGCGCTCGGAACCGGTGAGATCGATGCCGATGCAGGAGGGATCCTTATATGCAGAGCGAATGCCGACAAGAAGCGTATCGATCAGGAGATCCGGGATACCGAGGGGCATAAAAAAGAGGTTGGTTTTGGTCAGCCACGGCGGACACAATCCGCAATATAACTGCCAGCCTTCTTTGTCCCCACAGTCCCGCCGAGGTCCTTGGTGACAATACCGTCCTTTATGCTCCTTTCTATGGCCGAAACAACAGCCGCCGCCGCCGCGTGCTCGCCCAAGTGATCAAGGAGAAGCGAACCGGCCCAGACGGTTGCTATCGGGTTTGCAACGTCCATGCCCTTGTACTTCGGCGCCGATCCGTGGATCGGCTCAAACATGGAGGTGCCCTTCGGGTTGATGTTCCCGCCCGGGGCAAGGCCGAGGCCGCCCTGGATCATGGCGCCGAGATCGGTGATGATATCGCCGAACATGTTGGGTGTGACCACGACATCGAACCACTCGGGGTTTTTCACAAACCACATCGTAACCGCGTCAACGAAGTTAAAGTCCGTTGCCACATCTGGATATTTCTTTGCGGTCTCGGCAAACACGTCCCGCCAGAGCCCGTACACATCGGAGAGGACGTTTGCCTTGTCCACCGAGGTAAGCTTTTTGCGGCGTCTCACAGCAAGGTCAAAGGCATAGGTCTGGACCCGGCGCGAACCTTCCCTGGTCACGACCCCGATCTGGTACGCGAGTTCCTCGGCATCGGTCTCGATGTCGAGCCCGAACTTCACGTTGTAGAGGTCGCGGACAACTGCAAGCTCGGTCTTCTGGTGTTTCTTGAACCGGGAACCGATCCCGACATAGAAATCCTCTGTATTCTCACGGACAACGACAAAATCGATGTCCTTTGGGGTCTTGTTGGCAAGCGGTGTTTCAACGCCCTCAAGAAGCCGGATCGGCCGCAGGTTCACGTACTGATCAAACGAGAACCGGAGGGCAAGAAGGATCCCCTTCTCAAGGATGCCCGGTGGGACCCGGGGGTCGCCGATGGCACCAAAGTAGATCGCCTTGAATTTTTTGAGTTCGGCAAGGTCGTTTTCGGTGAGGAGTTTCTTTGTAGCAAGATACCTGTCCGCCCCGATATCAAAATCCGTCCAGTCAATATCAAAGCGGTACCGCTCCCCGGCGGCTTCAAGCACCTTCTTTCCTTCTGCAACTATCTCCGGGCCGATCCCGTCCCCGCCTATTGCCGCGACTTTGTACATACCGGCACCTCCTTTAAATTCTTCGCGTACTCCACAAGACCGCCCGCATCGATGATCCCCTGCATGAAGGGGGGCACCGGCTCGATGGCGAACCGTTCGCCATCTGCCTCTATGTAGCCTTTCTTGATGTTGACGGTTATCTTTGCCCCGTTGGCAATCCTGTCCGTTTCGGGGCAGACGATAGGGAGGACCCCCACGTTTACAGAGTTCCGGAAAAAGATCCGGGCAAAAGACTGGGCAAGCACGACTGTCACGCCGTTCCCGAGAAGGGCAAGCGGCGCGTGCTCCCGTGAAGAGCCGCACCCGAAGTTCTTCCCGCCTACCACCACGTCACCGGCCTTTACCTTCTTTGCAAACTCGTCGCGGGTCCCCTCGAATGCATGCTTCGCAAGGTCTTTTGCATCGTTAAGCGTCAGAAACCGGCCCGGGATGATCGCGTCCGTATCGATATTGTCCCCGAACTTCCATACCCTCATGGTTACACCTCTCTTGGATCGGTGATCTCACCCTTTATTGCACTTGCAGCAGCTGTAGCCGGCGAGCAGAGGTATACTTTCCCCTCAGTGCTACCCTGTCGGCCCCGGAAGTTCCGGTTAGAAGTCGCAAGCGAGACCTCGCCGGCTGCGATCAGGCCAAACGATCCACCCATGCAGGGTCCGCAGCAGGGGGCCTCGACAAGGGCCCCGGCTCTGACGAACCGTTCAACGAGCCCCGCTTCAAGCGCCTTGAGATACTCGTCCCGGGACGCGGGGATGACAAGCACCCGGACCTTCGGGTCGAATTTCTTTTTGCCCAGCACCTCTGCTGCCTCCACGAGATCCTCGTACCGGCCGTTCGTACACGAGCCGATGAAGACCTGGTCGATGTGGGTTCCCTCAACCTTACCTACCGGGATTCCCTGGTCAACGTTGTGGGGGACCGCAACCTGTGGTTCGAGATCCGCGACATTGTATGTCCGCTTCTCTGCGAA
>Ga0181520_10011008_pt1 | contig 11972 bp, 11 predicted proteins | sample PEATcosm2014_Bin_29_FD_132451 | JGI IMG/M metagenome (GOLD analysis project Ga0181520, IMG submission 132451) | Peatland microbial communities from MTU Mesocosm Facility, Houghton, MI, USA - PEATcosm2014_Bin02_30_metaG | ecosystem: Environmental > Terrestrial > Soil > Wetlands > Peat | place...
ACCGAAATCTGGCGCTAACCCGCCCGCCCTTGCCCCCCGCCCCGCCAGCGGCTAAAACAGCCGCTCGCGGATGGGTGGCCGAGCGGTTTAAGGCACCGGTCTTGAAAACCGGCGTGGGTGCAAGCCCACCGTGAGTTCGAATCTCACCCCATCCGCCAGATTTCAAGGGGTTGGCGATCACCCCGTCCTCCATTTTTTGCCAGGCCCCATTATTAGGGATCGTCTCGCCGTTCCGAGAGGATCGCTTGTGCGAATTGACACCAATAGCTTTCGGGAGATTGCCAAGGCCCTGAACAATCGCGGAATCGCCACCGCCCGTGGTAAAATATGGGCGGCGATGACGGTCAAGAATCTTATAGATCGGGCGACCTGAAAGAATCGGCGCGGCATAAAAAAAATCTAGGGGATTAGTCATGTTGTTGGTTGGTGTTGTAGGGCTCCTTGCTGTAGGTGGCATTGTTTTGCTCGTTGTGGCTTTCAGGAGTGCATCTAAAAGCAAAAGTGCGGAGGCTGTGGAAACAAGCGTCACTTTCAAGGGGCGACCGGAAACCGCGCTGACCGCGGCGGTCGAGATGGGCCACACCAATCTGGTACGCGAGTTACTCGACAAGGGAGCCGACGCCAACGCCAAGTCGGACGATGGCAAGACTATGCTTTATATAGCCTCCCGGGAGGGCAACAGTGACGTAGTGCAGGCGCTGCTCGACAAGGGGGCCGACGTCAACGCCAAAGGCAGCAACGGCGCAACAGCGCTGATGGTCGCCTCCCAAAATGGCCGCGTCGATGTGGTACGGGCGCTAATCGACAAGGGAGCCGATATCAACGCCAAGATGAATGGAGGCTGGACCGCACTTTTATTGGCCTCGGGGAATGACTTGTGCAGTGTGGTGGAACTGCTTCTCGACAAGGGGGCTGACGCCAATGCCAAATCGAGCGATGGCACGACGGCGCTTATTGCAGCGAAGAGCGCTGATATTAGAGCCTTGCTGAGGCAGGTTGGGATAAGTGAAAAACCAGCCGGAAATTGTGGAACACTGACCAACCCAAGGGTAATAGTTAGAGAGAAAATTACTATCCAAGAGTCCGTCTCGCACCCAACAGCGGTAATATACATATTCTTAATTTCTATATATCTTGCTGGCTTTTATTTCTTCGGTCGAGAGATGTTTCTTAATATGTTCGGCGCACTTCTCCTGTATGCAGTTGTTGGTGGAATAATCGCGGTGTTTGGGCCAACACTACTTGGTATAACCATATCTCAAAACGAGCGAGAGGTGTTGCGAACTCAATTGGTAGAAGATTCAAGGGACGCATTGATCAAATTTATGGGCTTCGAGCCCCAATACATCGATACGCAGGCGGCGCCGGGTATATTGGCACCAAAGAAATTATTGGTTGGCACTGGCATCGCCTACGGCGGAGGGTGCGTCTACATAATGAATGACGGAGAAATTGCGCGAATTCCATGGGCCTTGGTCAGAAGCTGGCGGTGGTCCATAGAGGGCTACAGCACCACAGAATTCGTTGGCAAAGTAGAGTTTGTTGACAGGTTACGCGCCTATAATATCGATGAAATTGATATGTTGAGCGCTAGAAATAGAAGCGGATTTTTTGTCACGGTCGCCGACGTGGAAAAGCCAGTTTGGCAATTTACTGAATGGAACAAGGCTGTCCTTGAAAAATGGGACGAAATTTTTACTTAGATTGGTGAGGGGCGTATAGCATAAAGTGGGTGAAAAACTTGGATAATGAGAAGGTCATGAGGCGGAGAATTATTAACCTTTAACTAAATCCTTCAGGCGCGACTCAGTTCGTGTAAGTTATTTCTCTCCCGCCGACGCCAACTCGTCCACGCGTATCCGCGCCAATCAACAACAAAATGGTGGGTAGAGTGATGGGTAATAACTGCACTCCGTAATTTTCTTGTTTATTTTCCTTATGTGTGAGCGGACACCCCATCCGCCACTTCAGTCCCTGAGTGGGCACCACGTTTGCGCCGCCGTTCGCCACGAGCGTCTGGAGCAGCCGGGACTTCGATCCCATGATACGGACCTCGCCTTCGGCAACCTCGACACGCTGGGCGAGCGCGCGCAGATGGTCGCGGCGGTAACCGCCTCCTTCAAGCCGAATACGCTGGCGCGCGGTGCGGGCGAATTTGCTGAGCATCTGCGGCGTGGCCGCCTGGCTCCCTGAGTGCTGGAGCATGGCCCGGGCGCGCTCGGCATCGGCCTTGGCCTGATCGCGGATGGCCTTGAGGCCGTCGATGCGGTCCTTGAGCGCCGGGTCGCCCAGATCGGCGACGCCCGCTTCGATGGCGTCGTAGAGACGTTTGAGGCGGGCGTCCGACTCCGCCGCACGCCTGTTCAGTTCGCCAATGTGCTCATGCTGACGCTCGGATCGCTCCTGCCTCCGGTCGAGGACCGTGGCGAGGATCGTTTCCAGACGTTCAGGCTGGAGCAGACGGTCTTCGAGATGGCTGGCGACCAGATCGTCCAGCTTGTCCATCGGCACCGCCATGCCTTCGCAGCCGGTCGGTCCCTGCCGGGCTTTGGTCGAGCAGGCGTAATAGCGGTATCGCCCGCCCTTGCCAGTGCGGATGGTCATGGCGCCCCCACACTTGGCGCAATGAATGAGGCCGGTAAGGAGCGTGGGGCCGCTGATGACAGCGGATGGCGTCACCGTGGGATGCCGGGTCTTCAACAGCTTCTGCACGGCGTCGAAAGTCTCGCGGTCGATGATCGGCGGCGCCGGCACGACCACGATCTCGCTGACCAGCTTCAACGCCTTGGACTTGGACCGCTTGTTGAACTCGTGCTCGCCCATGTAGCTGCGGCGGGTCAGGATACGGTGGACCTGCCCGATGCCCCAACGACCGCCGTCGCGGATGAAGATGCGGTTGCGGTTCAGGTAGCTGACGATGTTCTTCACGCCCATCTGGCCTTTGACGCCGTCGCCGTGGAGGGCAAGCCGGTAGATCAGTCGCACGGTCTCGGCGTGAAGTGGGTCGATCTCTAGCTTCTTCTTGGTCTTGGCTCCGCGCTGCTCGGCCGCGACGACGCGGTAGCCGATCGGCGGCAACGAACCGTTCCAGAAGCCCTGCCTGGCGTTCTCCTTCAGGGCCCGCATGACGTGCTTGGCGTTTTCCTTCGACTAATACTCGTCGAACAGGGCCATGATCTGCCGCATCATCTGATGCACCGGATCGTCGCCGATCTCCTGGGTGATCGACAGCAGCTTGACGCCGTTCTTCGCCAGCTTGCGGACGTAGAACTCCATCTCGAAATGATCGCGGAAGAAGCGACTGAACGAATGGACGACCACCACGTCGAAGGGCGCGGGCTTGGACGTGCCTGCTTCGATCATGCGTTGGAACTCAGGGCGACGGTCATTCGTCGCCGACGCGCCCGGCTCCACATAGCTTTCGACGAGTTGGTAGCCGCGCGAGGTGCAATAGGCTTCGCCCTGTCGCTTCTGATCCGGAATGGAGACGTCGTGCTCCGCTTGCCGCGCCGTCGAGACGCGCAGGTAAAGGGCGGCGCGCACCCCATTCGGGAGTTGGGGCACGGTCATGGCGTATGTCTCCTTCTCACCTCATCGGCACGGCCCGAACAGCTCATCGAAGAGTTCGCCGAACCACGCCTCGAACACGTCCACCTCGGCCTCTGTAACTGGCACATGCTCGGGCCAGTCGTCGGTGACGGTCCAGGTCGAGAGGTCATGCTTCGGTGGCCTGCCCCGAAACGGCCAAGGATAGCCGAGCAACACTTCAAGCTGCTCGGATGCGGTCGGCGGACGTTCCTTGCGAGGTCTGGCCATTGGTCCAGAATCGCCGAACGAGACCCTTGAAAGAATAGCCTTTGTTTGCGCCTGACTTCGCTTCGCGCCCGGGTGCAAAAATACTTGCACGAGCGCAGTGAGGCGCTTGGGCGGACGGGCGGGGTGCATCCGGCGGGGGCAGGCGTATCAGGCAAGCCCATACCACGCTCCCCGGCCGGCCCCGTGCAAGGTCAGATGGCCTTGCTCGACCAACGCCCTCAGATGCTCCTTGATCGTGTTGCGGCTGGAACCGCTGACCCTCACGGCCTCGGCCATCGTGACCCGGCCATGCTCGCGCGCCAGTTCCAGGATCAACACCGACAGTTCCGGCATCTGGGCGAGCATGATCCGCTCGCGCTCCATCTTCCTTTCCAGGCGCTGCTTCTGGCGTTGCGAGGCCCGCAGGAAGAACTCCAGCCAAGGGTTCCAATCCGGCGCCTCGGTGCGGATCGTCCCCTGGGTCCGCCGCAGAGATAGGTAATAGCCCTCCTTGCTCTGCTCGATCACGCTCTCCAGCGAGCTATAGGGCACATAGACATAGCCGGCCCTCAGCAGCATCAGCGTGGTCAGGATGCGCGACAGCCGGCCGTTGCCGTCCTGAAAAGGGTGAATCTCCAGGAACACCACCACGAACACCGCGATGACCAGGAGCGGATGAAGGCTCCGGTCCTTCTCCTTTCCGGCCGCCCACTCGACCAGTTCAGTCATGCGGCGTGGCGTGTCGAAGGGTGTGGCGGTCTCGAACACCACGCCGAGACTCTTGCCGTTCTCGTCGAAGGCTTCGACGTGGTTGGGGAGCGTCTTGTAGGAGCCGCGATGCCGCTCATCCTTGATCGAGTGGGCCAGCAGGTCGCGATGGAGTTGGCGGATATGGTTCTCGGTCAGTGAAATTGCGTCAAACGCGTTGAAGACCGTCTCCATCACCTCGGCATAGCCGGCGACCTCCTGCTCATCGCGCGTGGTGAACGAGCCGATGCGGATATTAGCCAGCAGCGCCTCGACTTCCCGGTCGCTGAGCCGGGCGCCCTCGATCCGGGTCGAGGAGCCGATGCTCTCGATGGTGGCGACGCGGCGCAGACCGGACAGTCGCTCCGGCGCGATCCGGCCGATCGCCCGCCAAGCCCCTTTGAACTCGTCGATCTCGGCGATCAGCGACAGGATTTCAGGCGTGATGCGAAGCGTCTCGGTGTTGAGCGTCATGCCGTTGAATCACCCGTTTACACCCAATTTATATGGCCCGCTTAGGACCATTTGTCCACCCATTTTCGCTCAATTAGTGTGGGGAGAATTCGAGGGCGCCGCAGCGAGGCCGAGAAGGCTGGATGCGATCCGCACATTGTGCCTATCGCGTTGATTCTTAATGTGAAAGTCTTTCCAAATCCGCCTCACGCACATTGCTTGCGAAGCCCGCACATTGCGAAACCTCCTTGTAAATCATTGAAATCAAACGCCCGTCTGAAGCCGCAATGTGTGGCCTTTTATCCTGCCCTCTTAATCTGAGTTGCTCCGGCCATCAGCGTCGCCGTTGCTTAAAAGAGCTACTTCGTCCTAAATGGCGCAACCGAGATGCGAGCGAGACGGGACCATGAAAACCATGTCGGCGCGCGAAGCGAAGAACGGCTTCGGCTTGATGATCGACACCGCGCGTGCAGAGCCGGTGCTGATCGAAAAGCACGGGCGCGGCGTGGTGGTGGTCGTTTCCGTGGAGGAATTTGAGCGCCTTTCTCGACGAGCGGATGACGCCGGAAAGGAGGCAACTGAGGCTAAGGGGGTGCAGAGACATGGCAGGGTCAACCTTCCAGACTAATCCTATCGACCTTCACCGACTGCTTGATGAGTGCCATCGGGGCATCATCCAGTTGCCGGATTTTCAGCGGAGTTGGGTCTGGGACGAAGATCGGATCAAGAGCCTGATCGCCTCGATTTCGCGAGCCTTCCCAGTCGGCGCACTCATGTCGCTGGACACTGGCGGGCCGGTCAATTTCAAACCCCGCCCTGTCGAGGGCGCACCTGCTGAAGCCCGCCAGACAGCGCCGCAATCCCTTCTGCTCGATGGTCAGCAGCGCATGACTTCGCTCTATCAGGTGACGTTGCGCGGCAAGGTCGTGGAAACCGTCACGCCGAAGAAGAAGCGCGTGAAACGCTGGTTCTATCTCGACATTGCCAAGGCGATTGACGAGACGGCGGACCGCGAGGAAGCCGTGATCGGCGTACCTGAAGATCGCATGGAGCGCACGGATTTCGGGCGCGAAGTCACTCTCGATCTTTCCACGGCCGAAAAGGAATACGCCGCGCTGATGTTCCCCGTCAGCCAGGTATTCGATTGGGACACATGGCAGGACGGGTTCAACGACCACTGGTCAGGTGACGAGCACAAGGCGATCCGCGAGCAGTTCCGTACTTTCAAGAAAGAAGTGCTGGAAAACTTCAAGATGTATCGGGTGCCGGTGATCGCGCTCGATCGCTCGACCTCCAAGGAAGCGGTCTGCGTGGTGTTCGAGAAGGTGAACACGGGTGGCAAGCCGCTCGATGCCTTTGAGCTGGTCACGGCTATGTATGCCGCCTCCGGCCATGAACTGCGCAAGGACTGGTATGGCGATGGAGGTATTAAGGGCCGCCACCGGAGGCTCGCGGATACCCTGCGCCCAGCGGATTCCGATGCCGGTATTCTGGCCGGTGTCGGCAACACCGATTTCTTGCAAGCCATATCGCTCTTCTTCACCCGCGACCGGCGACGTGCCGCCGAACAGACGGGCAAGGGAGGCAAAGAATTGCCTGCGGTGTCGGGCAACCGGCAAGCCCTGCTTGATCTTCCGCTGGAGGCCTACAAACAATATGAGGCGCAGGTGGAACGTGGTTTCGTGCAAGCCGCCAAGTTCCTGCACATGCTCCACATCTATCGCATTTTCGATCTGCCCTATCAGTCGCAGATTGTGCCGCTGGCAGCGATCCTTGCCGACATTGGTGATGCTTGGGAGCATGAAGCCAACCGGGCAAAACTGGTCCAGTGGTATTGGAACGGCGTGTTTGGCGAGCTTTACGGTTCTGCCGTCGAAACGCGCGTCGCCAAGGATTTCATGGAAGTGCCTGGCTGGCTAAGCAGCGGCGGCCCTGAGCCTTCGACGGTCAGCGAAACCATCTTCCGCTCCGACCGCCTGAAGACCATGCGGATGCGGCTTTCAGCAGCCTATAAGGGCATGAACGCCCTGCTGATGAAGGAAGGTGCGCAGGATTTCCGGTCAGGCCAAAAGTTCGACCATACGGTGTTTTTCGGGGAGAACGTGGATATTCACCACATTTTCCCGCAGGACTGGTGCAAGACGCAGGGCATCAAGCCTGCCGTATTCGATTCCATCATCAACAAGACTCCGCTGTCGTATCGCACCAACAGGATCATCGGTGGCGTTGCGCCAAGCGAATATTTGGCGAAGCTGGAAAGTGGAAACAGCTCCACGCCGCCAATCACCCGCGAGAAGCTGGACACCTATTTGCAATCGCACCTGATCGACCCCGCCCTTCTCCGTGCCGACAAGTTCGAGGCGTTCATGGAAGATCGGCAGAAACGCTTGCTGGGTCTCATTGAACAGGCGATGGGCAAAGCAGCCTATAGCGGCAATATCCCAGAAGAAGGCGAGGATGACGAGGCGGTTGAGGATGCCCCGGAGGCTTCCTTGCTCCTTGCCGCAAGCTGATAGCGAGTTATGCGGCGAGTTCTATGGTAGCGCCACAGCGAAAACGTAGTGATCATCGCTATCGGCCATGGCCCGCCAGATTTCAAGGGGTTTGGCGATCACCCCGTCCTCCATTTTTTGCCAGGCCCGATTAGGGCGTATATCCCTTGGGATCGTCTCGCCGTTCCGAGAGGATCGCTTGTGCGATCCTGGCTTCGTAGGCGTCGAAGTGCTCTTTGAGACGCTTCCGGATGTCCGCAAGCGAAGCAGACTCGTCCGGGAAGAGATCGGCGCAGTTACCATGAATGAGCCTGGCCACACCGGGATCCGTGGGCGGGATTTTCCACTCCAGGAGTCGGAGCCTGACCGTCTCGTGGTCGACAAGGACGTTACCCTTTTTCATCTCGTCGACCATGGACTCGACTGACCACCCCTTGTCGAGAAATGTCATCATATCGAACAGGTCGCGTGTGCTGGTTCGCCGCAACAGAAGCTGTGATTTGAGGCGGAAAATGACCTCGGGCGGCAAGACCTTGACCTCCCCATACTGGTGTGCGAGGTCGGCCAGCGGTGACGTGTAGCACGGCAGAGTGTCCCGGCAGTCGTCGGCAAAAAAAGTCAGTTTGACCGGCATGCCACCACGCGGTGTACAGATGAAGTCTCGTTTGGACTCTTCGAGATCGAACCCTTCCTTGGCTGCCTGCAGTTGCGCTTTGGGATCTTTGAACTCTTCGACGCGCCAATTCTGAGATTTGATCTCTTCAATAAGGCCTTCGCAATCCTGGGTTGGCAGGTTGATCTGCGGGGTGACGAAGTCGAGATCCTCGCTCTGCCGGTGGCCCCAGAACAGGGTTAGGGCGGTCCCCCCAATGAGGAAGAACTGGCCCAGCCGCTTGTCGCCTGCCAAAACATCGAGCAGGTTCCTGGTGTCAGCCGGCAGCTTGTCGAGCCACAGCATCAAAGCCGCTCCGGATGTTGCCGATCCGGCCGCTCCAGACCACGAACTGGTCCTGACCGATTTCCCCGACCTGACATAGGTATTCAAGGCCTTTCTCGACCCGCTTGATTCCGAATTCCCTGCACAGCCGGGCGACATCACGATAACTGGGACTCGCCAGTGTCATGAGAATGATCTTGTCGGGCGAGAAGGTCCCGGTCGGGTTGCTCCATGCCCGATTGAAGCCGAGTCTTGGCACCTCGTTCGACAGCACCCGAAAGACGCCGCTGGGAAGCTTTTCGATAACGTGTTCAGTTTCGAGCCTTCGCAAGGCGCGGCTCACCATTTGCTGCCGCGACGATCTTGACGCAGCCGCTATCCCTTCGACGTCGTCCACGATCTGCTGCGGCCGGAAATAGACCGTTTCCTGCGTCCTCAGCCGGTGAATAATCTTCCTGGGAAGCGAACCGTGACGCATCATCAGATACTCGCAACTGGACAGTTACAGAGATTATAGACGTAGATTCAATATAATGGAATGATTGAAGGGGCGGCTTGCCTCTACCGTACGTCATCCAGCCCGAACAGGGTCCTCAGCCCCGCGAGAGGTTTTGCACATTTCATCACGACACGGACACGCCGAACGCCAGTCCAGCCCCATAGGTGACGGCGGCGGCGGCGCAACCGATAACGACTTGTCTGGCCGCCGAAAACAGCGGGCCGCGTCCATTGAACAACGACGTCACCACGCCGATCGCGGCGAGACCCACGGCGCTCAACGCGACGCTGAGGCCGATGGCGGGCAAACCCTGCGAAAACGAGAATGGCACGATCGGAAAGATCGCCCCGGCGGCAAACAAGGCGAAGGACGAGCCGGCGGCAGTCCACGGATTGCCGCCGAGTTCGGCCGGATCGATGCCAAGTTCCTCGCGGGCGAGCGTGTCGAGGGCGGCGGACTGGTCTTTCATCAGTCTTGCCGCCACCTGCCTGGCGTGCTCGCGGTCCAGTCCCTTGGCCTGGAAGATCAGCGCCAGTTCGTGCTCCTCGGCCTCCGGCGTCTCGGCGAGTTCCTGCGCCTCGCGGCTCAACTGGCTTTGCGCCAGTTCACGGGCGTTGGTGACCGAAAGCCATTCTCCCAACGCCATCGAACAGGCGCCGGCAACCAGCCCGGCGAGGCCGGTGAGCAGGATGGCGTGGTTGGCGCTGCCGGCGCCGGCCACGCCCATGATCAAACAAAAGTTGGAAACCAACCCGTCATTGGCGCCGAGAACCGACGCGCGCAGTTCGTTGCCCGAGCCGCCGCGATGCCACCGTTCCGCCTTGGCGATCAGAGCTCCGGAAAAGTCGCCCTTATCGCCGCCGCCGAGAGCCGCATTGACCACCGCCGCATGGCTGCGTTCATCGGCCGAAAGCGCAAGGGCGTCGGACTGACCGGCATATTTGTTCTGGTCGGCGCATTCGGCGGCGGCAATCGACGGAAGAACGTAGCGGGGACCGAACCGCGCCGCCAGCATGGCGAGCACCCGCGTGCGAAAGGTCGGCACGTGCACACCGACGTCGATGCCGAGCGCCTCGAGTTTCGAGCGCCACAAGGCGGCATGTTTGGTTTCCGCCTCGGACAATTGCAGGAAGAGATCCTTGCGCACCGGATCGCTTTCCGCCTGGGCCAGGGCGTGATACAGCGCCGCGCCATCCAGCTCGTCGCGCAAATTGCGGCGATAACGGGCCGCTTCCATTCGATCGAAGGTCAAGTCCATACCCTCCCCGGACGTCGGTCGGCCAAGCGTCGCCGCAAATTCGCCGACCGGCAAGCGCGCTCTCGGTGGGGCAGGCCCAGAACGTCCAGCTATTGCATTCACCGGACGTTCTAACTGACCACCGATGACGACAAGAGCTGGTGGATGATACGGCAAAGTTCGTCAATGGCGTTGGGCTTGAAAACGACGTGACGCACGCCCGCCAGAAAGGCGTTGGTCCGTAATTCATCGGTGATATAGCCGGCGGTGATCACCACCGGCAAATCCGGGCGAATGCGCCGGACCTCGCGGGCGACTTCGAGGCCCGACATTCTCGGCATGTTGTAATCGGTCACCACCAGATCGAAATCGTGGGGAACGGTGCGCAGGGCATTCACCGCCGCGGTGGGGACGGTGAATCCGGTCGTGCGATAGCCGAGCCGATCCAACATGCGCTGCACCAACCGCACCATGGCGATTTCGTCGTCGACATAGAGCACGCGCTGGCCATGGCCGCTGTCGGCCACGGGCGCGATATGAAGCGGCAGGGTATCGACGGCCTCCAGAGTGAGGGGAAGAAAGACCGTTACGGTGGTTCCCCGCTCGGGCGCGCTTTCCACCGCAATGGCTCCCTGGTGCGCCTTGACGATGCCATGGACGACCGACAGGCCGAGTCCGGTGCCTTTACCGACCTCCTTGGTGGTGAAAAACGGTTCGAAAATGCGCTGCCGAGTCGCCTCGTCCATGCCATGGCCGCGATCGCTGACGGCAATGCGCGCATAGTCGCCCGGCGTCAGTCCGTCCAGGGCGCCCGCCGCTTCCGGTTCCAGGCGAACCGACTCCAGGCCGATCTCGATCCACCCGACATTGTCATCCATGGCTTGCCAGGCGTTGGTGCAGAGATTCATCACCACCTGCTCGATCTGGTTGGCGTCGGCGCAGACGGTGAGCGGCGTGTCGGTCAAGTTCGCCACCATCTCGATGCCGGCGGGCAGCGTTGAGCGCAACAGCTTCAATGCCTCCTCCAGGATCGGACGAAGCGCCAGAGTCTGCCGTTCGGGCGAACGTTTGCGGCTGAAGGTAAGGATTTGCTGCACCAGATTCTTGGCCCGTTCCGCCGCCTTCTTGATCTCGTCCAGACTCAGCAGCGCTTCGGGGCTCGCCGCCATGTCGCGGCGGCCCAGCACGACATTGCCGAGGATCACGGCGAGCAGATTGTTGAAGTCGTGCGCGATGCCGCCGGCCAGCGTGCCGATCGCCTCCATCTTCTGCGATTCGCGCAACTGCGCTTCCAAGACCGCCCGGTGCTCGTCGGCGCGTTTGCGGTCCGTCACATCGTGGGTGAAGGCGAATATCCGATCACCCTGACCGGGCATGTGGAGAAGACTGACCTCGACCTCGACGATGCCACCGTCCTTGCGCTTGAGCCGGCTGTCATAGCGCAATTGCCCGACGTTCCTGACGTCCACAAGGCGCGCCAATGTGTCGGCACGCGAGTCGTCGGCACAAACGTCGGCGACGTTCAGTCGCAGCAATTCCTCGCTGGAATAGCCCAGCAACAGGCAAATGGATTGGTTGGCGTCGAGGTAGCGACCGTCGGCGTCGATGACGGTAAAGCCGTCGAGAGACGCCTGGATGACCAGGCGATATTGCTCGGCCACCAATTCCGCCCGCCGACGTTCGGTGATGTCGCGGGAGAACCCAACCGTTCCGACAATTTTTCCATCGACGGCAACCGGCGATTTGTAGGTTTCGTGCCAAACCGATTTGCCGGCAACCATGATCAATTCTTCGACGATTTTCGGTTTGCCG
>Ga0181520_10011011_pt1 | contig 11970 bp, 11 predicted proteins | sample PEATcosm2014_Bin_29_FD_132451 | JGI IMG/M metagenome (GOLD analysis project Ga0181520, IMG submission 132451) | Peatland microbial communities from MTU Mesocosm Facility, Houghton, MI, USA - PEATcosm2014_Bin02_30_metaG | ecosystem: Environmental > Terrestrial > Soil > Wetlands > Peat | place...
CGCAGCCTCTGGACGATGATCCATGGCATGGGCTTCGGCGCGCTCTACCTGATGGCGTGCTCCGGCGCGCTGGTTGAACTTCACCGCCGCTATTGGTCACCGATAAAGCCGGCCATCGAAGTCGAGGATGAACGCTTTCTTACGATCTATCTCGGCGTGATGGCAGTGATTGCGTGGCTCACGGTGCTCACCGGCGCGTACATAATCTATCCGTGGTATCGCGCAGTCCCGCCGGCTGGAACCGTAAACCTTGCCGGCTTTCCGCAGCGCCTGCTCATGTCGAGCCCCTCCACCATCGCGTGGCACTCCATCGGCATGGAATGGAAGGAGCACGTTGCCTGGCTTGTTCCCATCTCCATCACCATGGCAGCGGTGGTCTTCGCGCGGCACGGACGAAACCTGAAGGTTCAGCCCGAGCTTCGCATGGCTGTTCTCACCTTTGTGTGGGTCTCGCTGTTCGTCGCGGGCATTGCCGGGTTCTTTGGGGCCATGCTCAACAAGAATGCGCCGGTCGAGGGCGGCACAACGATCCACATCGTCGAAGGAGAACACTCATGAGCGCCGCTTCTGCGTCACCAGCTCCCCAGGTCCGGAACTTCCCCAATGGAGGCGGTGCGGCAGCCGTGCTGGCTGCTGGCATTGGATCTTTCGCTGTTGCCCTGTTCGCGCTCCTCGGCGACAAGATCAATTCATTCAAGACCATGATGATCTTCTGGAAGCCCACCGGTCCGCTCTCAGGCGTGACCACCTGCGCCATTCTTGTCTGGCTCGTCGCGTGGGTGTTTCTCTATCGGCGATGGTCTCCGCGAATGGTCAACATGGGGCGCATCCGCACGGTGGCGCTGGTTCTGCTGGTTGTGTCTGTGCTGCTCACTTTTCCGCCGATCGAAGACCTGTTCTAGCTTCCCTTCCGCAATCCTCAAAAAAAATGCCGGAGCTGGTGTCAGGCCAGCCCCGGCGAGGGATTGTCAGTTGTTCTTCGCCCCGCTAGAAGGCAAAGGTCGAGAAATCGGTGAAGTTGAATCCATCCACGTGACGGGCCAGCAGCACCAGTTGTCCGTTCGTCGGATTCTTCAGCAACAGACCCACCACGCGGATATTCGTGCTGTCAGTGAGGTCGCTGAATGCGCCGAAGCCATAGCGGAAGTCGCTACCCGCGCCCAGGTAGACCGTGATCGGGCCCGAAATCACCTGTCCGGCAAAACCGGTCACCTGCATCTGGAAGGTTCCATTGCTCGAGTTTTGGCTTTTGGGGACAATGGTGCCGTTATAGCCCCAGTTGCGCAGGTGAATGCGGTTCACAGTGAACGGGCTCGCGGTCGGATCGGGGCCGCCCACTGCAATCTCCTGGCCGGCCGTCATCGCATTTGCGTTAAAGAGAAACTGCGTGAACGGATTGTGCATCCAGTAGATGCCGTAGTTTTCTTTTCCTGTGACGCTGACCTGAGCGATGCCGCCCAGCGGAACTGCCGTGAGGCTAGAGGGCAGAACCGCCCGCACATAGAAGTTCATCGCGGTAGCCTGACCCGAAGTTGGGGTTACGTAGGTGACCAGGCCATCGGCGTAGAACTTGCTATCGGTCAGGATCGCAATTTCATCTGCATCCAGGGTCTGATCGGCCGGGTCGAATTGACCCGCTACAGCGACGACCGCGCTGGTGCCGTCGGTTTCCAGCTGGGCCAGCGTTGCGTTGCCATCCCATTCAGTCGACGAAGAAGTATTGACGGTGAAGTTTTCGCCGTGCGGGCCCTGAATCACGAAGGAATTCGTAGCCGATGTCCCGGTCGGCGGGGTTACGACCGCTGCAACAAATTCGTCGATGTGCGCCGCGGTATCTGTGCGGGCTACTGTGCTCACGTCGAACGTGGGCGTGACAGTTGTCCCGAAGTTACCGTTCGTCACCGGGATCGTCTTGGAAAGGTCCAAGTCCAGGCGCAGGCCAACAGGCACTCCGCCTGTGGCATTCACCGTGAGGGTGTGAGGCAATGTGACGCTCACGCTTGAGCTCGACAGTGTCGCGGCCTGGGTAACGATCGCAGGTGGAGTTGCGCCGGTGTTCAGGTAACCGATCTGCGCTGTCCCCATCGTGATGGTGACCCCGTCGTAAGTTCCCGGCTGCACTGCGGTCATGTCAACCAGGCCCTGCAAGCCGTTATAGCGGGCAAAGTCCACCGTGGCGGCTTTCGCAAGCAGGTTACCCGAGGTGGTTTTCGCCGTGCTGTTTGTCAGCTCAATGTCGGTGAGCTGCAACTGAAACGAGACGACCGAGGCCAACGGCGCATCGGTGCCAACCACAAAGGTCGGGCCCGCCGCTGCACTGGATTGCGTTGCAGTCGTCAAAGAACTGGTGCAGCCCGTAGCCACGAGGGCAGCCGCAGTTGCAACAAGAAGCGCCAGGCAAGAGTGATTTCTGTTTGTTTGGGGGGACATATTCGTTTGGTCGCTTTCCGCGATTCTGCGTGGCTTATACAGAGCGAGCGCAGAGTAAGCAAACTTAGCAGCCTCTCTGCGTGGAACGCCGCCTGACGCAGCGAGCTCTTGCGGGGTTATATAAGACGCCTAAACCTGCACTGGCTCACTACATCTAGGCGGGGAAGAAATAATACATTCCACGGCGCGCTCGCGCACGGAGCATTCGCCTGAATTCAAAAAACCGGCAGCAGGATTGGCACTAACAGGCCAGTTATCTGCAGCCGTTTAGGTAGACACGAAAGGATTCGAGGAGTTGCGAAAAGATTCAAAAAAGTTTCAACAATCAGCGGGGATGTCGCTCGGCTTAGACATTACCTACGTAACTTAGCCCGCACTTAGGCTGACTTAGTTGATCTTCTTGAGCCAAAGATTGCGGAAAGATACCTTGCAGGGCGTGCCTTCAATCTGCAGCCCAACCAGCCCTGAGACATTGTTCGAGGAGGCAGGATCATCGTCAACCAGGGCCGCCATCAACTGGCCGTTGAGGATGTGCAGAATCACACCGCCGCGCGCGATGATCGTGTATTCGTTCCACTCGCCGTCTTTGACATAAGTGCCCAGCTGCGACCGGTCGCCAATGGTTCCAACCAGCCGCGGCGCCACGCCAGGTAGCGTTTGCACTACCTGCCCGCGCCACACGATGATGCCACGCGAAGTATTTTGCGAATAAAGCTGGCCGCTGTATTGCTTGGCGTGCTCGCTCACCGGATACCAGAAGTCCGCCTGCGGCCCGATCATCACCCAACGCGGATCGAGCGGCGGCTCGCCTTTGCCTGCGACGCGGCCCTGCGGGATTCCGGTGCTGCTGCGATATTGGATGCCGCTGCCACCACCCCACTCCACCTTGATCTCGAGCTTCAGATCGAAGTCCTTCGCCTCGACGCCGTGGTAAACCAGAAACGTATTGCCGGCGACGACGTCTTTGGTCGACACGCCGACAATCGCGCCATCTTCCACGCTCCACACACCCGGCCGGCCATCCCAATTCGTGAGTGTCTTGCCGTCGAAGAGCGACGTGTAGCCTGCGTGATCGGCGAAGTCTAGCGGATCCGGTTCGCTGAAAGCGCCGTTGCGCTGCCCTGAGATATTTGGCTTGGCCTGCTGATCCGATTGTGACTGCGCCGGTGCCGGCGAGGTTGGCGCCGCGGTGGACTGGCTCCGCGCCGACACTGTCGCGATCCCGAAAAGCGCCAGAGCCGCGACCGCCAGCACCCAAAACGTGCGCTCAAATCTCGACATTCCGCGCCCGGAATTCAACAATCTTCCCGTCAGCTTCATCAGAAGACTTCCGACCGCACTCCGGCGGGGACGGGAGCCAGCCGCAGCAGTCCCAGCTCGCCGGCCAGACGCTCGAGGCGTGCCCGCGTGGCCGGCATCGGAGGTACCAACGGCAGCCGCACGGTATCTCCACACTTACCCATCAGTTCCAGCACCGTCTTCACCGGCCCCGGATTCGATTCCCAGAAGTTCGCATCGAAGAGCCGCCCAAATCGCCGCTCCAGATCCCGCGCCTCGGTCCAATTGTTGTCGAGCGCAGCCCGGATCATGCGCGTCACCTCGGAAGGAGCCTCATTCGACGCCACGCTGATGAGCCCATGCGCACCCACTGCAATCGCCGCCAGCGCCAGGTTGTCGTCGCCCGAGAAAATCTTGAAGTCGCGCGGCACAATGTGCGCCAGATCGATAAACTGCGTCACCCTGCCGCTCGCCTCTTTGATCGCCTCGATATTCTTGGCCTCCGACGCCAGCCGCGCTACCGTCTCCGGCTCAAGATTCGCCGCCGTCCGCCCCGGCACGTTGTACACGCACACCGGCAGAGGATCGACCTCGCGCGCCAGCGCCATGAAATGCTGAAACTGCCCTTCTTGCGTCGGCTTGTTGTAATACGGATTGGCCGAAAGCACGGCGGCCACGCCGGGCACGCGCTTGAGCATCGCAGCCTGCCGAACCAGCACCCGCGTGGAGTTGTGCGTGCATCCGCCCCACACGGGAACCCGCCCCGCGGCCGCCTCGACCACGATGCGCACCGCGCGCAGCCACTCTTCTTCGTCCAGCGTCGCCGCTTCGCCCGTCGACCCGCACGCCACCAGAAAGTCGATTCCTGACTCGATCTGCCAATTCACCAGCGACCAGAGCGCTGGCTCATCGATCGATCCGTCCGCCTTGAAAGGCGTCACAATTGCGGTACCGCAGCCTGTCGTTTCCATAACAGCTAGAGTTTATAACGGCCGCCACCGCGCCGCGTGTGACAATGCGGGCGGGATCAATATAAATTTTCGTCGCTATGCGTGGCGCGAGCGCAGCCGCACCTACATACAGCAGCGTGCGGACTTCATAGAATTTGAGAATCAGAGCTGCTCGAAGATCTCGCGGAATTCCCATACGCCCGATTTGCCTGCCAGCCATTCAGCGCCGCGCACCGCGCCCAACGCAAAACCGCGCCGCGAGCGCGCGTCATGCCGCAGCTCCAGCGTGTCATGGTCGCTCTCGGCGCGCACCACGTGCTCGCCCTTCGCGTCGCCTATGCGATGCGATGTGACAGGAATTTCGATTCCCGGCCGCACTGAAAGGATGATCTCTTTCAGCGTCAGCGCAGTCCCCGACGGCGCATCCACTTTGGTCGTGTGATGCGTCTCCTCGATGGAGAACTTGTAGCCTTCGAGTTCGGCCAGTTCCGCAGTCAAGCGAAAGAGCTTTTGCACGCCGATTGAAAAATTGGTGCCATAGAGAAGCCCGCCGCCGCGCTGGATGGCCAGCGCCTTCAACTCGTTTACTTTGGAGTACCACCCCGTGGTTCCCACCACAATGTGGCCGCCCAGCGCCAGCACCGCCCGCATGTTTTCGACAGCCGCCTCGGGCGCCGTAAAATCCACAACCACATCCACTCCGGCAAGTTGCGGCGCCGTCAGCGCCGAGGCGTGGCGATTCTCATCGATATCGAGCGCCCGCACGCCGTGGCCGCGCTCTCGCGCCACTTCGGCCACCAGGCTGCCGGTTTTCCCTTTGCCAAGAACAAGAATGAGCATAGGTTCCTTCAGGGGCGCGGTTCGTGATTCGTGGTTCGTGACTCTTGGTTTGTGATCCGTCACCCAATAAGTCGCAACCAGATTACGCACGGATCACGTTGCACGATTCACGGTCTACGCTTCCCTGTTCACTTCGCACTGTCCACTGTAAGCTGTTTTCTCGCTTCCACGTCGAATACGTCCGGGTCAGGCTCTCGAAAAAACGCGGCATGCAATGATCGCACCGCCTCATCGGCGTCGTCTTCATCGATCATGAAGCTCATGTTAATTTCGCTCGCACCCTGCGAAATCATGCGCACGTTGATGTGCCGGATGGCATTGAACACCTGCGCGGCAATCCCGTTCTGTCCGCGAATATCCTCGCCGACCATGCAGACCAGCGCCTTCTTGCCCTCGTATTTCACGTCGGCCAGCTGGCTCAGATCCGCGGAGATTTCGGGCAGGCTCGCGTTCGAATCGACCGTCAGCGACACCGAGACCTCGCTCGTCGATACCATGTCCACAGCGCATTTGTGCTTGTCGAAAACGGCAAACATCTGGCTCAGGTAGCCGTGCGACATCAGCATCCGGCTGGCCACCACATCGATAATGCTGAGCTTCTTCTTCACGGCGATCGATTTGAACGGGCTTTTGCAGTGCGGCGCCAGCGAGGTGATGCGCGTGCCCTCGCAGGCCGGGTTGCGGCTGTTCAGCACCAGCACCGGAATGTTTTTCCGCACGGCCGGCAGAATCGTGGCCGGGTGCAGCACCTTGGCGCCGAAATACGCCAGCTCCGCCGCTTCTTCAAAGCTGATCACCTTCACGCGCAGCGCGTCGGGGCACACACGCGGATCGGCTGTCATGATACCGTCCACGTCAGTCCATATCTCGATCGTCTCTGCATCCAGCGCGCCACCGACCAGGGCCCCCGTGTAGTCCGATCCGCCACGGCCCAGAGTCGTCGTCAATCCTGCTTCGTTCGACGCAATAAATCCGCCCATCACCGGCACTTTGCCCTGGCGCACATGTGGCAGCAGTTTTTCCGGGGCTTTCTTCTCAATGACGTCGTGCAGTGGAGCAGCCTTCTGGAACTCTGAATCGGTAACGATGAATTCGCGCGCATCCGCATGCACCGCGTCCACTCCACGCTCGCGGAATGCCGCGGCCACAATGCGGCTCGAGAGACGTTCGCCGTGACTCACAATGAGGTCGGCAATGCGCGGCGTCAATTCCAGAATTGCCGCTAGCCCGCGCAGCACTTCGTCCAGTGCGTCGAACTTCTCGTCGATCATGCACTGGAGCTCAGCGATATCCGCGGCTGTCTTTACCAGGGCGCACGCGGTGTCGCGGTGCCGCGACCTGAGCCGCGAGCTGATTGCAAGCGCGCCGGTACGGTCGCCCATTGCCGCCGCCGCAGCCGCGCGCAGCAACTGGTCAGTCACCTTGGCCATGGCGCTGACCACCACCACGGGACTTTTGCCGCTGGCCACGCGTCCAGCCACAATGGCCGCGGTGCGCCCAATCGCCGCCGGATCTTCCACCGACGTGCCGCCAAATTTCATCACGACCAGATTCATGCGAAACGTCCCATGAGGCGCTGGGTGCGCCATCCATCGGCGGATAGCCCCGGTCTCAATTTTGAGACCTCGTTTAACACACCGTCCGAATTATCCCCGCGCCGCCGCCACTTCCAACTGTTCTCCACCCCAACGGCCAGGACCCGCCGTTGGGGACCCCGGCTCCAGCTTCCCCAGGCTTGCCAGCATCTCGGCGTTCAAAATTGTGGCCCCGGCCGCGCCGCGCACCGTATTGTGCGAGAGCAGCACAAACTTCCAATCGAGCAGATTGCAAGGGCGCAGCCGCCCCACCGTCACCGCCATACCGTTGCCGCGATTGCGGTCGAGCCGAGGTTGCGGCCTATCGTTTTGCTCGGCCCATTCAACTGGCTGTGCGGGAGCAAACGGCAATTCCAGCCCGGCCAGCGGTTTGAACTCCGCCCAGGCCGCCAGGATATCTTCACGCGTTGCCGCACGTCCCAGCTTCTTACCCAGCTTGATTGAAACGCACTCCGTGTGCCCGTCGACTACCGGAACGCGATTGCAATGCGCGCTCATTCCCGCAGCCAGCGGCGTCACACTGTGTCCTGCAAGCTTGCCCAGCAGCTTCAGTGTCTCGGCTTCCATCTTCTCTTCTTCGCTGCCGATAAATGGAACCACATTATCCAGAATGTCCATCGAAGCTACGCCGGGATAGCCGGCTCCTGACACAGCCTGCATGGTCGTCACGAAGACCTGCTCGATCCCGAAACGCTCTTCAATCGGCTTCAGCGCCATCACCAACCCGATCGTCGAGCAGTTCGGATTTGTGACAATGTAGCCGCCCGAATCCTTCCGCGAAGGCTGCTCCTCAATCAGGTGCAGGTGATCGGCGTTTACCTCCGGGATCACCAGAGGCACATTCGGAGCCATGCGGAAAGCACTCGAGTTTCTGATCACGGCGCAACCGGCCGCGGCAAACTTCGGCTCCATCTCGCGCGCAATTGCCGCGTCCACGCTGGCGAAGATAATCTTCGGCGCTCCGTCCGGCTCCGCAGGCGCCACCGTCATTTTGGCGATGCGCTCGGGCAGCGGCGTATCCAGCCGCCACTTCGCGGCCTCGCCGTAAGTCTTTCCACTCGATCGGTCGCTGGCCGCAAGCCAGGCGATCTCGAACCAGGGATGATGTTCGAGTAGTTGAATGTAGCGTTGGCCGACCATTCCGGTCGCGCCCAGGATGCCAATGGGGCTTTTGTTTTTCATGGCCTTATCCATTTAAGTGTACAAGAGGAGTGCTTTTGCAGCCATCGCCGCCGAGCCGGCCACGCGAGAATCGAGGACCGACAGGCCCTGGCCAGCGGGCGTGGCTTGGGCGTTCTAAATCCCTAACGCGGCGCTGCCTCCTGCCGATAGATACAACAGGAGCGCATCAGGATGAACCTGCGGCAAATAACCGCTCGGGGCGCCTCGCAGTCTTCTGACGGGAAGGAGGCGGGGCTCCCGAATCCTGAGAGGTTTCTCACCCTCGTAGTCGAGGGTGCGGCTCTCGGCGTTCCCGAGATCGACGAACAATCGTACAAGGAATTTCGTGCCAATGTCAGCAAGCTTGCGCTGCAGCTTCCTGACCGCCTTCCCGATGAGGAGAAGCTCGCGCAGATTCGCGCCGTGCTCAGCGAGTTCGAAAACTACCGTCGCACCGGCGAAGATGAGTTGCGCAATCGCAACGCCGCCTGGCGGCTGACGGCGTCGTTCCTCTTCAAGGAGCTGCTCAAGTCTCTTGGCATCGATCCCTCTTCCGCGCAAGCCGATCAACTGCTGCGCAAAATCGGCAGTGCCGCTGCGGCGCAGAACGTCGAAGACCTTCATTGCAAGCTCGACTCCTTTCTTCATCCCGCCGGCGCAGACTCCGCCCCCGCAGAGGCCTCGCAATTTCGAGTCGCTGACCACTCAACCGCCAACGACAATGCGGCCGGCCTGCGCGGCGGCGGCAGCGCCATCGAGCGGCTTAAAGGGATCATGGAATCCGGAGGTAAAGGATTTATTGTCCTCTTCCGCCTCAGTTGCCTCAACATGATCAACCAGCGTTTTGGCCCGGAAGCGGTCGAGGACTGCCTCATGGCGGTTGCCGCATTCCTCACGCAGAACCTGCACTCCGACGATTCCATCTACCACTGGAGCGATTCTTCATTGCTGGCGATTCTGCAGGGCCGCGCCAACGAGCAAATTCTTGACGCAGAGCTTGAGCGCATCGCCTTCCAGAATCGCGAAACCAGCGTCAACATCGGCGGCCGCAGCACCATGCTGCGCATACCCATCACCTTCGACCTCACTCCCATCGACCGCCTGCAGTCGGCCGAGGATCTCTACAAAATTACTTTGCTCACGAGCAGCCGGAGTGCCCGATGAATCGAAGTGCCGTAACCTTGCCCTCCGCAGCCGAAGGCGCGTTGTCCCACGAAATTGACGAGCTTCCCCTTGCGTACATCGAGATCGACGCCAAAGGCCGTATCACGCGCGCCAACCGCGCCGCCATCGCCTTGAACCATCCTGAGCAGGGCCAGCTCGTTGGCTTGACCGGTTGGGATCTTATGGCCGTCGACGAAAAAGACTCCAGCCATGCCGACTTCCAGGCGTACATGCAATCGAATGACGATCCGCCAGTCACCTCGCGCTCCCTCTTCGATCGCTCGGGAAAGTTTCGCACCTACAGGTTGTATCGCAACCTGATGCGCGACGCGAATGGAAAGCCTTGCGGCATGCGCATCGTCTGCGTTGACGTGACAGAGGTGACAAGGAATCTGGAAGAAACGCGCATCGCGCGCCGATGGCTCGAAAGTGCAATGGGCGCTGTGGCCGATGCGGTGATTCTCACCGATATTCTGGGCGCCGTCCGCTATCTCAACCCGGCTGCCAAGGAGCTAACCGGTTATTCCGCCGCCGAACTAACGGGCCAAATCATCGAAGACGTCGTGCCGATCGTTGCGTATCAGCCCATTGACGGCGCCCCGCTGAATCGCCGGGCGGCGATCGAAAAGCGCTGCAAGGGGATTGCGACGCTCTTGAATCGCGAACACCAGGAGATCAAGGTGGAGTTCCGCAGCTCGCCCATCGTCGACGCGGACAGTGACTCGGTTGTTGGCGTCGCGGCAGTTCTGCGCAGAACGGACGATGCAGATCGAGCCTAAGCCATCGCCGCCAGCATTGCCTCAGTAAATTGCGTGGTCCCTGCCGTGCCGCCTACATCGCGCGTCAGTGTCTTGCGCTCGCTGTACACCGTTTCCAGCGCCTTCTGCGCTTTGTCGGCTGCCGTCGTCTCATCCAGGTATCGCAGCATCAATATCGCCGACTGCAGCAGCGCCGTGGGATTTGCCACATCCTTGCCGGCGATATCCGGCGCCGATCCGTGCACCGCCTCGAAGATTGCGCACTCCGCCCCCAGGTTCGCGCCCGGCGCAAGTCCCAGTCCGCCCACGAGCCCGGCGCACAGGTCGCTCACAATATCTCCGTAGAGATTTTCGAGCAGCAGCGTGTCGTACTGGTACGGATTCATGACCAGTTGCATGCATGTGTTGTCGATCAGGTGCTCACCATACGTAATGTCGGGAAACTGCTCTGCCACCTGCCGCGCGCAGCGCAGGAACAGCCCGTCTGACAGCTTCATGATGTTCGCCTTATGAATCGAGTGGACCTTTTTGCGCCCATGCTTGCGCGCATACTCGAAGGCGAAGCGCGCGATGCGCGTCGATCCCTTCTCCGTGATCACCTTGATGCTTTCCACCACGCCGGGAACGACTTCATGCTCCAGGCCAACGTACTCACCCTCAGTATTTTCGCGCACGATTACTAGGTCCACGCCTGGGTATTTCGTATCGAGACCGGGCAGATTGCGAATTGGCCGCAGGTTTGCGAATAGATCGAATTTTTTGCGTAGCGTGACGTTGATGCTCTTGAACCCGCCGCCGATAGGGGTCGTCACCGGTCCCTTCAGCGCCACGCGATTTCGCCCTATGGATTCGTACAGCGCCGCCGGAATGTACTCACCGTGGATCTCAAATGCCTCAGCCCCGGCCGCAAAACGTTCCCACTCGAAGCGGGCTCCGGTGGCCTCGAGGATCCGCACCACTGCGTGCGTGACTTCCGGCCCGATTCCGTCGCCCGGAATCAGCGTAACCTTGTGCTTCTTCATTTCGGTCATTGTGCCCTCTGGTTTCATGGCTGTTTGTCGAACCGTGGACGCTATCGGCGATCCGCAACTTCGAAATCGGCAGGGCGCCTCATACCAAAGCGGAAAGCGGTGACAATTGCATAGATTGCCGTTGCCACGAACATGAGCGCAGGAGATACGATAAGCGCCATGGCGTATGGGAGAAGGATGTCATACATCGGATATCGAAAAGCGAGGTAGGACGCAATGATCAGAATCCACACTACCCATCCGGCAACCAGGACCCACCCAAATGGTCCGATCACCCTGCGCCTGCTCTCCTCTTGTGCCGCCGCTACCACCGTCGCTTCGCCGCGCGCATTGCGGAGCCTTTCTGCCACTGCCGGGAGGTACATGAAAGCGTAGTACGCGATGTGGCTTCCATAACCGCACCCCACGAGAAGAATCACAAACCACGCGGTCCGATTGCGCTTCGACGCGACATCGCAATTCAGCCAGAACTTCCACATGCCGGCGAAAAGCACGGCATATCCGATGGCGCACGTCAATCCAAATATTGAAATCTCCCGACGATTCAGGAAACGAAACGTGTCGGAAGTCAAATCGCCATGCATAAGAATCACTGCGCCCAGCGAAAGAGCTGCTGCAATCCCAAGCAGGATCCGGCCGCTCCGAGTGAAGAGGAGCGTCCGCCGATCAAATTGGGGGGCGCCGGGCTCCATCACTTCTTCCCCTTCGTTGCGGCATGGCTCCCCAACAGCCCTTCCAGCTCTTCCTTGAACTCGCGCACATC
>Ga0181520_10011012_pt1 | contig 11969 bp, 7 predicted proteins | sample PEATcosm2014_Bin_29_FD_132451 | JGI IMG/M metagenome (GOLD analysis project Ga0181520, IMG submission 132451) | Peatland microbial communities from MTU Mesocosm Facility, Houghton, MI, USA - PEATcosm2014_Bin02_30_metaG | ecosystem: Environmental > Terrestrial > Soil > Wetlands > Peat | place...
GGCACACCGGCGGTATCTATCGGCCATCCGAACCTTGGCAATGGTCCGCAAGCTGGCCCTCCCGATCCGTGTTGACTTGAACGTGGCCGGTAGCATCGAAACGAAGGAAGCCCAGCCGGCCCCAGGGTGTCGCCCCTGGCGGTTGCCAGTGGGGGCGAACAACTGATGGCGGGCTACGAGTGACTTTGCCCGAGGCAACCCGCCGGCGGATGTGGTGATCGTCAAGGCATCCCGCTAAGCCCTCTGGTTCGGGGTCCTTACGACCGGGCAAGGGGCACACTTCCCGCTTGCGAGGGCCACTCTTTCCGCACAGAAACGGCCGCAACTCAAGTAAGTAACTATGCACACTAAGGCGATGTTTCGGCCGCGGTACTCAACCCGTGGCGAGCCCCGCCCGAGGCCGTGCGGCGGCAGGTGGTCGCCCTGGTTAAGGAAGCGAGCCAAGGCGGCTGAGGCGCCGAAACAGATTCTCCATGGGTCATTGGGAACACGGGAGGCCCCCCGTGCCACCGGCCCCATAGCCGCTAGCGTCCGGTCGGATTTTCAGTATCGAGCATCCCTAGGCAGGCTTCCAGTAGTGAGTGACGCCTGAGAACGAGCGTACTGAGGTTATGCAATGCGCAGCAGCCGTCCGGTTAGTGCGGGGCTTCAACAGCACAACGTCTGCGGCTACCAGAGATGAACGTTGGTGATCGGAACAGCCCTCTTCGCTTCACTCCCCCGAACAGGCTCATAAAGGTACAATGGAACGGCCCCCCCGAGTAGGTAGAAGAACGAATGGCAAAGAAAAACCGATTGCCGAATACTCGTACTTCTCGCCCAAGAATTGTGCCTCCATGTTCAGCGGCTCGCCGGCGGAGCCCTTACACGATACTCGCCTTGTGCGGTTTCCTGTTGCTGGCCGTCTTTTTCGTCTTCGGCCAGACGCTCCGCCACGAGTTTGTCAACTTCGATGACGGTTTGTATGTGTTCGAGAATCCGTCGCTCGCGCGTGGGTTGACGGTCGGTGGAATCGTTTGGGCGTTTACGACCATCTACGCAAACTTCTGGCATCCCATGACCTGGCTCTCTCTGATGTCGGACTTCCAACTTTACGGCCTCAACCCGTGGGGATACCATCTGACCAACTTCCTCTTGCACGCCGCCACGTCGATCATTTTTCTGCTCGTCTTCCCACGGATGACAGGAGAGCTTTGGCCAAGCGCCTTCGTAGCCGCGGTGTTTGCCATTGATCCGCTGCATGTAGAGTCAGTTGCCTGGGTGGCCGAGCGGAAGGATGTGCTCAGCGGGTTGTTCTTTGCCCTGACGCTCGCGGCATACGTTCGTTACGTGGGAAACCCCGCGTCGTGGGGCCGCTACCTGGTGGTGGTCATGCTCTTCGCGCTTGGCCTGATGGCCAAGCCGATGCTGGTGACGCTACCCTGCCTGCTACTGGTCTTGGACTACTGGCCGCTCGGGCGAATGATGGCAGCAACAGAGCATGCTGACTTGGCCAACGGCCGGCGAATGGGGCGTTTCCGGCTTCCAATCCGCCTGGTGGTTGAGAAGATTCCCTTGCTGTTGTTGGCGGCAGTCTTTTGCATGCTGACGTCTTCGGCCGAAGGTGTGGCGCTGGTCCACAGCGAACATTTTTCTCTGCAATGGCGGCTCGGCAACGCCGCGTTGTCCTATGTTGCCTATCTGCGGCACTTCTTCTATCCCCTGGGCTTAACCGTCTTGTATCCGCGCCGTATCGACTTGCCGACTTGGCAGGTCATCACGGCCTCCCTGTTGCTGCTGGGCATCACGCTTGTCGCGCTGCTTTACGTGCGACGGCGTCCGTATCTGCTCGTAGGATGGCTGTGGTACGTAGGAATGTCGGTACCGGTGATCGGATTGGTGCAGTTCGGCATTCAGGCGGAAGCCGACCGTTTCACTTACTTGCCGCAGATCGGGTTGTGCATCGCCCTGGCGTGGACCGGGGCAGACTTGTGCAAGTCTTGGCCTTCTCACCGCTGGATTTGTGGCGTTACGTCGGCGTTTCTGCTGGCAACACTGGCGGGAGTTGCATGGCGGCAAACGTCTTTTTGGCGCGACAGCGAGACGCTCTGGAACCATAACCTGGCTTGCACATTGGAAAACAACATTGCCCACAACAACCTCGGCAACGCCCTGTATGGCCGTGGAGAGGTCGATGAGGCCATCGCCCATTATCAGAAGGCGCTTGAAATCAAGCCCGATGACGCTAAAGCTCATGCGAACCTGGGTGTTGTTCTGGCCAGCCGGGGCCGGATGAACGAGGCAATTGGGCACTGCCGGAAGGCTCTGGTCTTGGCCAAGCAGCAGAACAAGTTAGCCATGGTGGAAAAGTTGATGGCTCAGTTGCGGCTGTATGAAGCCGGAATCCCCCGCTCAGAGCGGCAACAGCCGCCCGCCGTGCGATCCACGCCACCTTAATTCCGTAGACATCGACTGGTTCCCCGATACCGCGTCTAAACACCAACAATTCGGATACCAGGGGCGCGGCCGGAACGGTAGGGTGAATTAAGATCCTGCCAGCAGTGAATGACGCCCGAGAGCGAGCGTACCGAGAGGGACGGTGCGATGGGGGGCTGATGGCGGACAAAAGCCGAAACAGGAACAGCACTTGTGCTGCTTCCCAGGCCGGTTGCCCCAGGTGCCGACCCCCTTTGCCTCCCCCGGCCGGTTTCGCATGTAGCGTCCCTCCCGCTTTTTCGTGTTTGGGCGAGGTGCGGTAGCCAGCGCTCCCGTTCTCGGGTCCTTCCTTCGATGCGCCGCGGCCCACCGCGACCAGGCCAGTCAGGCATTATGATCGACTTTACCGACAGGGGGGCGGGTTCAACGAAAAGCGAATCGACGTTGGGAACTGCATGGTAAACACCGCGCAGTTTTTCACGGGTATTGAAAATTGAAAATGGGGCGGGGCCGGAGACAGACACCGGGCAGGGGAGGTTCAAAAGCTGAGCGATGAGCCCGCCAAACCGCAGTGGACCACGGCGCATTTTTTGGCAGAAAAACGGAAAATCATCGGAGCGGACGGGCAGGGAAGCCAACCGCGAACGGCTGGCCGCTACGCTCACCGGGGGCTGGCTGTTAGGTTCTCTCCGCCGGGTGGCGCGGCCTTGTTCCGGGCCAGCGGTCCGCCCTTTTTGCATGTACAAAGGTCAAACATGGTTTCCTTTTGTTTCCTATTGGCACAATGCCGCCCACCACCGCGCCGCCTCGGGCAGGGCCCGGCCGGCATAGGTTTGCCCCATGCCGCCGCTTTCCCTCGCATGGCAAAACGAATATATTGACCGTTGGCGGGTGTTCGTCGAGGTCGATCCTCGTCGAGCCAAACCTGACCGGCGGCGGCTGCCTTCCCTGCCTTTCGGCGGTCGCCTCCGACCGAGCCTGACGGAAGGTCGGCTCTGATGGCTGCCAAGAGAGTCGCAAACAGGAAGCCGGGCAATGGTAATCGCCTGACCTTGGCACCGGCCCCTGAACGTGCTGGCGCGAAGTGCCGGCGGCCCGTGGTCGCCGCATTGATTTGTACTGCGGCGTCACCGAACTCAATAAGTGAGGGTTCTCGTGGAAAAACCGGCTCCGTCAACGACCGATGTACCGCGCCGAAACGCGTTCCTCCTGGGCGTGTTCTCGATCACTTTCTCCGTTCTGGTGTTCCAGGTAGTACAGATGCGCATTCTCTCTGTCATCGCGTGGTACTATCTGGCGTTTCTTGCAATTAGCGTAGCCATGCTCGGCATGACCGTTGGCGCCGTGTGGGTTTATCTCAGACGCGCACAGTTGGGAGGGGAAAGGCTGTCGACGTTGCTGTCGGACGCATCGCTACTCACTGCCGTAGCGATGCCAGCCTCTTTGATGGTGCAGTTTTGCCTGATAACCTCCCTTATACCGACCGTAAGTTGTGTCTTTGCGTGGTCTTTTCTAATGGCGGCCATGACAGTCCCGTACGTTTTTGCCGGTATTACCGTGAGTCTGGCGTTGACCCGTAGTCCATTCCCCGTGGCCCTGGTCTATGGAGTCGACCTGCTCGGCGCGGCTCTAGGTTGTGCAGCCGTGGTCGGCATTCTGAGTGTCCTGGATGGAAGTTCAGCGACGCTGCTCGCGGGACTGATAGCGAGCGTAGCCGCGTATGCATTTGCCCACGGAGCCACCAAGCCCGAGTTGGCCATACTACGTCAGCGAGGGCGCTGGTGCCGTCCCTTACCGGTCGCCCTGCTTCTGGCCGTGTTGATTACGCTCAACATGTTAACGCCGTTTGGCTTCAAACCTTTGGTTGTCAAGGATCAACCCGAACACAATTTTGGCACGCGCACCGAGCGATGGAATTCGTATTCACGCGTCGTTGCCTATCCGCCGGTCATCACTGCCCCGCTGATGTGGGGGCCGTCGCCGCAGCTCAACAAGAACCTGGTTGTGCCGCAAGCCTATCTCGACATCGATGGCGAGGCCGGCACGGTAATGCACCACTTCGACGGGACAAAAGAATCCATCGACTTCTTGCGATACGACCTCGTCAACCTGGCCTATCGCCTGCCAGGCATCAATAAGTCCGCGGTGATCGGATTCGGCGGTGGCCGCGACCTATTGGCTGCGCACCTGTTCGGCGTCAAGAGCATCACTGGTGTCGAACTCAACTCCATCTTCGTGGATCTGCATACAAAACACCCACTCTTCGCACCTTTCTCCAACCTGATGGCGGTGCCAGGCTTGAGGCTGCATGTGGATGATGCACGCAGTTGGTTCGCGGCGACCAAAGAATCCTTCGACCTGATTCAGATGAGCATGATTGACACGTGGGCGGCGACCGGTGCTGGCGCCTTTTCCCTCAGTGAAAATGGTCTTTATACGCTGGAAGGATGGCGCACCTTCGTGGATCGGCTCACCGACAACGGCGTGTTTACGGTCAGCCGATGGTATAACCCGCGCGTTACCACCGAGGCGGGCCGTATGGTGGTGCTGGCGATGGCGACCATGATCGACCGGGGTATTGTGAATCCGCGCCAGCACGTCTTTGTTGCGTCGAGTTCACATCAGAAGGCAATCGCCACGCTGATACTGTCGAAGAGTCCGTTCACTTCGGAGAAATTGCGGCTGCTTCGGGACACGACCGAGCGACTGGGTTTCACGGTGCTGATCGCACCGGATAGGGAACCAAAGTCGCCGGTGCTTCAGAGCATTGTTGCGGCCACCAATATCGCGAGCCTCAACCAGGTTGCGAGCACGACATTTCTCGACTTCAGCGTGCCAACCGATAATCGGCCATTCTTTTTCAATCAGTTGCGTTTCCGTGATATCCCGCACTACCTCCTAAGCGACATAAGCAGCAAATTGGGGAGCGGCGTGCTGAGCGGAAATCTTCGCGCCACGATTGGGCTGATCTTGCTTCTTGCGATCGCCTTCGTGGCAGTCATCTGTACGATCATCCTACCGCTGCGCACGGCCGCAAAATCGGCTCCGCGCCGCCTGATCGCCGCCGGCACAGTCTATTTTTCGCTGATCGGAATGGGCTTCATGTTTGCGGAGATCTCGCTGCTCCAATTTTTCGGCGTCTACCTTGGCCATCCGATTTATGCAATGGGCGTATGCCTGTTCAGCCTGATCCTATCGAGCGGGCTGGGCAGCCTTGCATCGGGGGTATTCCCCCTCAATAGTGCCAGCCGCATCACTTTGTGGGGAGCGATCGTCGGGGGCTACCTGCTTCTAGCCCAGTGTGGCCTGAGTCACCTGTTTCAGGCCACAACGGCGCAACCCCTGCCGCTGCGCATCCTGATTTCGTTGGCCGCAGTGATGCCAGTTGGATTCCTCATGGGCTTTGCCTTTCCTACTGGCATGTCTCTGATCGAGAACGTGGACAAGGAACCAACACCGTGGTTCTGGGGCATTAACGGCGCAACCGGCGTGTTGGCCTCGGTTCTGGCGGTAATGGTGAGCATGGCTTTTGGCATCAACGTGACAATGTTGATCGCCGGGCTGTGTTATTTGACGCTGATACCGGCAGCACGTGTGCTGCTTACCCAGCCAATACCGCTTGGCAGAAGCCGCATCAAACAAATGGAGTTCGGAACACGTCCTCCGAGACGCCCGGATCGTGCCAAGAAACGGTTGCCGTAGGCAATCTGGTATGGTCGAAAAGCATAGCCCATCCTCTGGGCATTGATCGGTACAGTTTCGGCGCTCTCCAGCATAACACGGCGAGAACTCCCCTGGAATCGTGTGCGCTCGTACAACGGACGCCATCGGGACGGCCGGCGGCTTGTTGCAAGAGCCCCGGCCGAGTGGCCCGGGCCGGCGCGGCGGGTTATTCGCCTTTCACGCCGACCGGCTCGGGCCGACCCGAACAAAGAAAGGCGAATCATGGCAGAAGAACCCTCCCCGCTGGATCTGCTCCGCAACTACGCCGACAAAATCTCGACGATCGTGGTCGAGTCCTGTGACGTTCTGCTCCAGGAGGCTGGGCGTAGACTGAATGACCCTTCAATCAGGTTTGCCCGAGAGCGTCTGAAAGAATTCTCGACGAGCTTAGGTGAGTTGGCCCCTGTCGGCGACGGTGCCCGCGAAACCTTTACCAAGAGGGTCGAGTGCCTCGAAGGCAAGCTCCGAAAGATACAAGACTTATCGCGCCAATTGAAAGACTTTGGCCTTTCGCCAGAAGTTTTGAAGCCATTCAGTGGATCATCCCCCGAGGTTATCCGTCAAATCATAGTCTTGGCACTCGAAGAACAACTTCAGGAGGCAAGGGCCCAATTTGTCCTCACACGTTGGCAAAAACTCCAGGCGAGCTTCAACGAGTTCAAAGTGGCCGTCAGCCAAGAGCTAAACCGGCAGTCGAAACAACCTCGCATCGACGCGGCTGGCGACCATTATTGTAAACTCCTTTGGCGACTGCGCCACGAGTTGTTGCTGCTGCCAGAAGGTAGTGGGATCATTGTCGCTACCTTCTACCGCGCTATGGCGATGCTGCTGCAAAGCTTCATCGCCATGTTAGCCGTGACAGACGCCTCACTTGTGAAGAAACGACCGGCCGAGGACTACGCTGTCTATCGAGGTTTGTTCGTCGCCGTGAATCCCGATGTACACCAGGCATGGTTGGCGCTTCACAACTTTTTCACCATCTTGGATTGCCTTGACGTTTCGGCGTTCCTGGGGAACTCAACAAACTTTTTTGCTTGGCTCGGCAATTTCTGGAAAGAATTATCGAGACACTATGCGATTTACCGATTGTTTGAGGTTTTTGCACACATGCGAGCTTGGGGATCCCCAGAGTATGAGCACATGCCCGAAGCCGACCGCGATTCTTTTCGGGCAATCGTGGCAGGCCGGGAGCTATTCAACTACGTTGAGGATTGCAAACGAGAGCTAGGGCGGACGGGTGTGAACGTTCCAGATGAATGGGTCCAGGTTTTCTACGCTGAGCACCTTGACGTTGGCTCGCCGCTGCCACATGTGGAGCGCGATCATTTGGGGCAGATTCTCGACGCCATGTATCCGATGCTTTCGAGTTTCGATCCATATGCGATTGCCACAGCACCTCGGCCGCCTACCTTTGCCTGGACATTCGAAGAGGCGTTCAGCAACACTGTCTCGGCGCTGCCATCGCCAGCCGCCGGAAAGGGCCAAGACCAAGGGAACGGCGGGGCTGACAACGCGGACAACGTCCTGCCCATCGGCCCAGCAACCGGCGGAAGCCAAGTTGCCAGCGACAATAGCGGGAAGCCAGAGCCGGTAGACGAAGCAAACTCGGCGAACGCAAGCGATACCCACGACCCGCTAACGGACTCAGCGGGCGGTGCTGTTTGCCAGTATTCCGTTCGGTCCGATAGTCAGGCAGGAACCATGAGAACGCCCCCTTTTTCCCCAGAGTCGGCTCTGGGCAGGTTACGCCCAGAGACCATCGCCAAATTGCTTACAATCGCTAGGGAGAGTGGGGTATCGAAACCACTTACCCTGAGTGAGGTCTGTTCAAAACGCATCCCTGAGTCGACCGATGGCGGTGACACCTCAAAACCATTTGCCCTGGGTGAGGCCTGTTCGAAGTTCATCGCCGAGTTGACCAGGGAGGGGGAGCCCCCGGAACAACTTGCCAAGCGGTTGTCCGATCCTGGCACCCCAGCGGAACAGCATCTGGTAGAGCAATCATTTTTCGTACTCGGGCTAGTGGAGGACGTCGTGGAGTTGGAAAGACCATATGCTCCACCGAAATTGATGTTGGAGGCAGACGCGCAAATGCAACACTCGCGCGAGTTCTGTGAGGCTTTGCGACGGGCGGTGGGGCCGCCTAACCCGTCGGAAAAACTGGTTCAAGTTGCAGCCAGTCTCCAGTCGCCGGAGCGCGAACATGTTCTGGCGTGCGAGTGGCTGATCCGGGCGGCTCCGCTTATTGAGATGCTTCTGTCGTCGCCGAAAGGCATGGACGCGGACGTGGCGAAATTATGGAATGCATTTGCTACGCCAGTGGAGGCGTTGGAAATGATCTCACGGCTGCGGGCGGAGCATGGTCGATTAACGAAAGAGGGCCTGTCGGACCAGCGGCGTCGAATGATGGTGTTGTGGCTTGCGGCGGTATCGTTGTGGCGGAACATGGATCCCTTACCGCCAATGCCAGCGTATGCAGGCCGAGACATTTACATAACGGCGTATGAACTGGGCCTCTTGAGCGATCCGTCTGGCCGCTACGTATTAAAGCTGGGGACCTTTCTGCAACTGTCCAACGATCTCCTAGGCGGCCTGGGCGAGCTGACGCGGTTTATCGAAGCCTCGCGTGTGTCGATCGCGCCTACGGCGAACATCAAACCAACCAAATCTATTCCGACTGGGGATTCCGACGCTGTGCCAAACGGGGCCAGTTCCTGGATCAAGCGTGAGGGAGGGTATTACAAGGTCAATTATGACGGCGAATTGGGCACGATACCAGCCCAACTAGCAGGCGCGACGTACGTCTTTGAGTTGCTGCAACATCCCTACACGTTCTACAAGGCAACCGTGCTCCGCGGAGCCATTGAAAGCGCAGATTCTGGAAAGGCTGACCAGGCTGAATCCCAAGAGGCCCTTGCTAAGTGCAACCGAGAGCTAAAGCAGATCGATGCCGATATTGCGGAGGCAGACCGCGATCGGAACGAGACGGAAAAAGCCGAGTTGGTCGAAAAGCGAGAAGAGATTCTTAGTGAGGTCAAACGACTCTCGGGGGGATTGGGCGGAAAAACGCGTCGTAGGAAGCAGAGCGAATCAGCCCGTGTGAGTGTTACAAAGAGCATTGAACTGGTGATCCAGAAGTGTCGTGATGACTTTGGACTCCCGAGATTCGCAACCCACTTGGACAAAGCGATCGAGAAGGGCACGGAGTGCGCCTATCGCCCTGCCGCCCCCGCCCCGCATTGGGACTTCTGAGAAATCTCCTCGGTAACTGGCGAGGTTACGTGATGTAACCTGATTCGTTACCGCGGGTAGCTCGTAAAGTTACGCCTTTAGGTTGAGCGGACCATGTGGCAACTGTGGTGTAGCTGACACCACCCACGGTCTGCGACCTTGGAGACGTGGCTGTGCTTCTCACTACACCCAGGCAATTGACTATTGGCGAAATTTGCCGACGGCTATCCGAACCGCCGCATCGCGTTCGTTACGTTATGCAGACTCGCGGAATTGCTCCGTCCAGTCGTGCCGGCATGGCTGGAATCTATACCGAGGCCGACCTAACTCACATTCAGTCTGAGTTGCGGCGTATCGACTCGGAGAAACAAACCACGTGCCCCTAGTCCCTCTTGGGCCGGTGGCACGGTGCCGGGAAAGGCTTTCCATCTTTTCCCTTTGGGGTCCGACTCCCCTCCGGTCCATTGTCAAGAAAGGCAAACGCCCAGCATGGGGCTGGGCGATGTGCCGAGAAAGACTTTCCATCTACAGAAAGAGTAACACAATGCACGGAGGAAATCAATCTGTTGACGCCGCATCGCCTGAACTGCTGACGCTGCCCCAGGTGGCGAAGCTGTGCGGGGTGAGTCAGAGAACCGTATGGGGTTGGGCCGTGGCAGGAATCTCCCCGCCCCCGCTAAAAATCGGCAAGGGGACGGTTCGCTATTCTCGGCGAGCGTATGAGGAATGGATTGCAGCCGGCTGTCCCCGGGTCGATGAGGACCGCGGCCGTGAATAAGACCAGACGCATCGACGCGGACGCCTTGAAACGGCAGGCGGCCGGACGGTGGCCGGAGATCCTCTCCGCGCTGGGTGGCGCATCGCGCGACGCCCTCGACAGTAAGAACCACCCGTGCCCAAAATGCGGCGGCAATGACCGGTTCCGTTTCACCAACCTGGATGGCAACGGCTCTTGCTATTGCAACCAGTGCGGCAAGGGCATCGGCGACGGCATCGCAGCGCTGACGTGGTTGCGTGGGTGGGACTTTAACACCGCGGTGGCGGAACTAGCCAAATATCTTGGCATCGTGCCGCCGGCCAGCGGCAACGGCAAGCGTAAGATCGTGGCGACTTACGACTACACGGATGAACAGGGAAAGTTGCTGTATCAAGCGGTTCGATATGATCCAAAGGACTTCCAACAGCGGCGGCCGAAAGCTGGCGGCAGTTGGGAGTGGAAGGTCAAGGGTTGCCGACTGGTTTTGTACCACCTTCCACTCCTGCTGGCGGCTGCGATGACTCGCACGGTGGCGATTCTCGAAGGCGAAAAGGACGTAGAATCCGCCGAGAGAATCGGCCTGGTTGCAACGTGCAACGTAGGAGGCGCTGGCAAGTGGCGGCCTGAGTACAACGAACACTTCCGTGGCCGGCCTGTTGTGATCTTTGCCGATGCCGACAAGCCCGGTCGCCAACACGCAAACCAAGTGGCGTTGTCTTTGCATGGCATCGCGTCGGCAATTAAGGTCATCGAACTATCCGCAAAGGATCTGTCTGATTGGTTGGCCCAAGGCCACACCCAATCCGAGTTGGTTGAAATAATCAAGGCGGCCCCCAGGTGGAAACCGGCACCCGGCGACAAGCAGCCCGAGCCCCCGCCCTACGTGCCGTTTCTCACCGATACGCTGCCCAAGGTGGTGGCCGACTTTACCCACGAGGGCGCGGCGGCCCTTGGCTGCGATGAGTCTTACATTGCCCTGCCCCTACTGACCATGTTGGCATCGGCAGTAGGCAACTCACGGTGCATCCGGCTGAAACGGACCTGGTGTGAGCCGGCCATGATATGGGCGGTAGTGGTGGGCGAGAGTGGCACGCTAAAGAGCCCTGCCCATGACTTGGCGACGAAGCCCCTACACCGCTTGCAAAACACGGCGTTGAAGCAGTACGGGGACCAGGTGGAAGATTACAACCGTGACAAGGCCCTGTACGATGCCGACTTGGCCGAGTGGAAGAAATCGGGCCGAAAGAAAGGCGAGCCCCCGCCTGAGCCCCCAGCGGAGCCCGTGGCGGTGCGATACCTCGTGAGTGATTGCACGGTCGAGGCGCTGGCCGTGTTGCTGGAGCAACGCCCCCGGGGTCTGCTTGTGGCACGCGATGAGCTATCCGGGTGGGTCAATTCGTTCGACGCCTACAAGAGTTGTCGCGGGGCTGACGTGGCACACTGGCTGTCGATGCACCGTGCTGGTCCGCTGACGGTGGACCGCAAAAGCGGCCGGCGCACCATCCACGTCCCGAGGGCATCCGTCTGCATTTCAGGTGGCGTGCAGCCCAAGGCCCTCGTGGCGGCGCTGGTCGGCAGGTATCAGGCCGGCGGTGTCGATGAGGCGATGGATAAGCCCGACAAGGAACACTTCGACAACGGCTTGGCGGCCCGGTTGCTGTTCGCCATGCCTCCCCGTCGGCCGAAGCGATGGACCGAGGATGAATTGCCCTGGCAGACGGAAACGGCCCTGGAAACGCTTGTGGGCCGGCTGCTGGCCCTCGACATGCCCGAGGATGAGAACGGGCAGCCCCAACCCCGTGACATTCCCCTGAGTCCTCTGGGCAAGCAGGCGTGGGTTGAC
>Ga0181520_10011013_pt1 | contig 11969 bp, 11 predicted proteins | sample PEATcosm2014_Bin_29_FD_132451 | JGI IMG/M metagenome (GOLD analysis project Ga0181520, IMG submission 132451) | Peatland microbial communities from MTU Mesocosm Facility, Houghton, MI, USA - PEATcosm2014_Bin02_30_metaG | ecosystem: Environmental > Terrestrial > Soil > Wetlands > Peat | place...
CGCCTACAAACGCTCATTGCTAGCCGTCAGCGCAATTGGTAGGCCAGCTCCTATAATTCTCTCTACTCTTGGCCGATGAGACCGGAGAGAATAGAACTGGCGAGGTGGAATGAACCTGTCGGCACTCGATTGGCTGTTGATTGTGTCCACCTCACTGGGTGTAACATCCCTGTTTGCCGTCCTACTTGTACGCGGCAGATGGAGGGACTTTCCTGTTTTCACCGCGTTCGCCGGACTTGAAAGTGCCTTCATTCCATTGCTATATGTGATCTTCAGGTACGGAACGCGGGACGTGTATTTCCATTTCTACTGGACCACGGTTCTTATCGAGTTCGTGCTGCAGCTCGGCGTGGTTTGGGAGATCGCTCGAATCGTAATGCGGCCGACCGGAACTTGGGTCCGGGATGCCAAAAGGACATTTCTCTTTTGGGGCGGCATAGGCATTGTGCTTGCTGCTGCTCTGCCATGGCTTGTTTCGCCGCCCGCCCCGACCTTTCTCGCGCGCCTCGAAGTGCGCGGCAACCTCTTTACCAGCCTGGTGATCTGCGAACTGATCGCCGTGGTCACCCGAACCTCTAAGAGTCTGGGACTGGGCTGGCGAAACCATGTGATGGCGCTGGGCAATGGGTGGACCGCCTGGGCCGTAATCGCAATCCTGGTGGATGGATTACACAGTTACTTCGGCGCAGAGCGTGACTTCCCACTCCTGGAGCATGTGAGGATGTTCGTGTGGCTGGCAGCTCTCGGTTACTGGAACGTTCAGTTCTGGCTGGAGGAGCCGGCCAGGCAGCCCATTTCGCCTGAGTTAAGCGAATACATCCAGAATCTGCACAGGCGGATAAAAATAGACCTTGACGCATTAGACGCGCGGAGGTAACATGTTGGACATGACCTTTGCGCTCTCCTATCTCGTGTTTGGAGGATTACTCTGCGGGTTCGCGGGAGTGGTCATTGCAGAGGCACTGTCCGCACGCAAGAGGTCGCGGCGGGAGTGGCATGATCTGGTAGCTGGCCTGCGCCGCGTGGATTTCGCGGGCGTCTCAGAGGTTGCACTCGATTATCTGACCCCGCAACGCGGTCAGATTGACCTTGAGCCAAGCCAAATCTGGGATTCCCTCGGTGGGTATGAAGGCCTCAAGAAAATGCGCGAGAACTCCGAGATCATGCTCGAATTAGCGGCGTACGCGCAACGGTGGAACTTTGAAGAGGCCGTGATCGTCACTGAGCGCATGAGACACGATGCGGTAATGTTGCGCCGGGCCATCCGCCGCGTGAAACTTGGGCTGCTCCCGATCCGCCTGTTCCGCCGTTTCCGCTTTACCCTCCCCCTCCACGCCCAAGAGGCGTGTTCTGCCTACTACCTGATGCGGCAGCGCCTGCTCTCCCTCTATGAGACCAGCCACGAGTGCCGCTATCCGGCTCTCGTGGCCTCGTTGTAAATCCTTCCCTGCATCCAGTTCTCCTATCGTTTAACCCTGCCGCTGCGTCTAGAATTAGACAGGGTTTTCCATGACTTTCAGAGCATATTCGTCCTCCATCGCTTTATCGGTCGCCATTCCTTGCCTGCTGGCATGCCTTCCTGCTGCCGCGGCTCGCGCCCAAAACTCCAGCGGCGGTTCAGCCGCACCAGCGGGGAAGGGCCAGAGTTCCTCCTCTTCGCAGGTATTTGTGCAGGAAAAGGCGCCTTCGCTCGTCGATCCAGCCGGCCCCACCATATCGCTGGTCAGCACCGAGCCGGTCTTTATGATGGCCGCGGCGTTGAATGCCTGCGCCTACGACGAGGGGCTGGACGAGAGCGCGCCAGTCCGCAAGCGGGTTCGCGACGAGATCAACCTGGCACTCGGTAAGAGCGAAGACGCCCGTGCCAAGCGAGACAAGGTCTGCCTCTTTATCGCCCAGCATCGCATGACGGGCGGAGCGCGCGACATCGCTCAGTACATCTCGCTGGCTCTCTATCTCACCCCGCCGCCCGAGGTCGAGCTTTCGGACGATCTGACGGAGATGCCGCCTGACTCGACACAGGTGGCTGAGATCGCGCCATTGTTGCGCGACTTTGCCGCAGCCGTCGACCTGCATGGCATCTGGCTGGCGGTACACCACATTTACGACGCCGAGGCTGATCGTCTTCACGATTCGCTGTCAAAGATGATCGTCTCCACCAATCTCTACCTCAAAATGCCGGCAGAGACTTACAACGGGCGGAGATTCATCGTCGTCATCGAGCCCATGCTCTCGCCGAGCACGGTCAACGCCCGCATCTACGGCACCGAGTACGTGGTGGTGGTTTCGCCGGTTAACGGAACCATCCGCATGAACGATGTACGCCACACCTACCTGCATTACGTCATTGAACCGCTGCTCTTTGCGCGGGCCAACGCCGTTGACCGCATGCAGCCTATCCTCAAGGAGGTGCGCGAGGCTCCGCTCGAGTTCCGCTACCGCTCCGATAGTGTACCCCTGACCATTGAATGCCTCATCAAGGCCATTGAGGCCCGCACTATGGACACGGGCATTCCCGAGTACAAGATCCCGGCTAATACGGACCGTTCGGAGCTGCCACGCTATGAACGCGAACGTCAGGTCGTTCAGCAAAAGATGGAGGCCGTCCGCATAGCCACCATGCACCACGACATGAGCCAGGGATTCGTGCTGACGCAGTACTTCTATGAGCAATTGATCCAGTTTGAGAAGGATCCCGCCAGTTTGAAAGACACTATCGGCGAAATGGTCTATAGCATGGACGTCAGCCAGCAAGTGCACCGCGCCCACCAGATCGAGTTTGACAAGGAAGCCGACGAAGACGTGCTTTCGCGCAGCAAACCGCGCACGTTGACAGGGCTGGATCTGGCCGAGGCACGGCTGGCTGCCGGCGATGTAGCTACGGCCAGCGCCATGGCCAGGCAGGCGCTCACCATGCATTCGGATTCCTTCAATGAGTTGGAAGAGGTCGCCAACAGCTCCCGCGCAGAATTCATCCTGGCCAGGGCGGCCATCCTCACCGGCCACCCCAGCTCGGCCATCGACGGATTCCAGAAAACACTGGCTACCAGCAAGGATCCGCGCTTGCTCTCCTGGTCGCACATCTATCTGGGCCGCATGTTGGACCTGGACTGCAAACGCGATCAGGCCGTCGCCGAGTATCAGGAGGCGCTGAAAGTGCGCGACGGGCAGATGGATACCCGGCTGGCCGCCGAGCGTGGCGTCAAGACAGCCTACGCGGTCAAGGGGCACAGTTGCGATGAAGACAACGACGACACGCCTGCGCCTGCGACAGAGAAGCCCCAGGCAGACCAGCCCAAAGCTGAAAAGCCATTGGCGGACCAGCCCGAAGCTTCCTGGCCAAATGGGACGGTAAATCCTCGATAATCCCACTCAAGCGGCTTTTGAAGAATCATAGAACGGCGAATCAAAGGGATGGGGGCTCCAATGGCGTACACTCCGGTTCGAGCCGTTCCAGGGCCAACAAGTCAGAAAATCGGATTGAGGAGCACGTGGAAGCAGTTCTAGCGGAGTTGGAAGCTGCACTGGGGCATCGCTTTGCGCGCCCCGACGTGTTGATCTGCGCACTGACGCATCGCTCCCTGGCCAATGAGCAGGCGGCGCATGAGCAGGCGCTCGGCGCGCGGCTCCCCGACAATGGCAAGCGTGACGCCACGGAAACCGGAGACAATGAGCGCCTTGAGTTCCTGGGAGACGCTGTGCTGGGACTGGTGACTGCCGAAGCGCTCTATCAGCTTCACCCAGAATGGGATGAAGGTGAACTCACTCGCGTTCGCGCTCTGCTTGTCAGCCGCAAACATATGGCAGAGGTCGCTGCGGCGATCGGCCTCGGTAGCCACCTGCGCCTCAGCCGCGGCGAAGAGCACAGCGGCCTGCGGCACAAGACCACCGTGCTTTCCAACACGATGGAGGCTGTGCTGGGAGCGCTCTTTCTCGATGGCGGCCTGGAACCGGTGAGAGCCTTTGTGCGCCGCTGGGTGATGGGCGAAGCCGCCGAGCAGTTGGCCAGAGAGCTGAACTCCGGAGAAGCTCTGGGCAACTATAAATCGGCGCTGCAAGAGCTTTTGCAAGCCTCACGCGCCGGAGCGCCGGTCTACCGCGTCAAAAGCGAGAGCGGCCCGGATCACCGCAAGCGCTTTCTGGTCGAGGTCCGGCTTAAGATGGCAGAAGGCGAGCCTGGAAAGCAACTGGCTCGCGGCATGGGGAGCACCAAGAAGAACGCCGAACAGGATGCAGCGCGGCGCGCTCTGGAGCGGCTGCAAGCACAGCAAAAGAAAGCCGGCGCAGAGGCCGCGGTCCATCCGGCGGCCAATGGAGAGGAACCAGCAGCGGAATGAGCAACCCCGCCCAAGTGCCCGGCGCATTTCTGCGGTGGCTCGCCTTGCTGCGTCTCCATCTGCCCACCGTGCCGGAGGCTCTTGCCTCGCTGCTGCGGACGGTGGTGGTTGCGTTGTTTCTGCTGACCTTTGTTTTGCAGCCTTACCTGATCCCCTCCGAGAGCATGGAACACACTCTGCTGGTGGGCGACTTTCTACTGGTCAACAAGCAGGTCTTTGCCCCGACCGGCAGACTGTCCCGCTGGCTCATGCCCTACCGCGAGGTTGCGCGCGGAGATATTGTTTTCTTTTACCACTCCCAGCCGCCGTTTCTCGTCAAGCGGGTCGTGGGAGTTCCCGGAGACCGTCTGCGCATCGCCGATGGCCGGGTCACTGTGAACGGCCAACTCCTCGACGAGCCTTACGCCGCCTTTGAGCCTGCCGTTCTCAATCCCTTCCGCGATAACTTTCCCGCTACCGTCTACACTGACCCCAATGTCGAGCCGCTCTGGTGGAAGCAAATGCAAAGCCTCACCCACGACGGCGAACTAGTGGTCCCCCCCGGCGAGTACTTCGTGCTCGGCGACAACCGCAATTACAGCAAGGACTCGCGCTTCTGGGGCTTCGTCTCAAGGCAGCAGATCGTAGCGCGGCCGCTGGTCATCTATTTCTCGCTCTCCCAGCCCTCCACCACCGATCCGCAACAAGCCGCCCAGCAAGCCCCGGATGATAGACTCGGACACGACAGGCAGCTCTCAGCCAGGCTCCAAGGTTTTGCACGCTGGAAGCGAATCTTCCACGTTGTGCACTAGCCTGAGTTTTTGTTCTGAACTTGTGCGAGCACTGTTTCGTATCTCTCCAAAGAGCGACAGGATGACGAAGAAGAAGACGCCCGGTCCCAACACGCCAAACGAATCCCAGCCAACTCCCGAGCCCGCGGTAGAGCGAGTGGAAGAGACGCCATTTGAGGCTCTGGCCAGCATCTGCTCCATCCTGGTCATTGGCCTTTTCATCCTCACATTTTTGGCTCAGAACTTCGTCATTCCCTCTGGTTCCATGGAAAAGACGTTGCTTGTGGGCGACCACCTGGTGGTGGACCGCATCACACTCTCTCCGCCGACGAAGTGGATGCCACTGGTTCACTATCGCGAGCCAAAACGCGGAGACATTGTGGTCTTCATCAAGCCCGTGGCTGATCCCGATGCGGATGGGAACCCTCAATATCTGATCCTGGTCAAGCGGCTGATCGGCGTTCCGGGCGACCACATTCATCTGCGCAACGGCATCGTGATCCTCAACGGCGTGGCCCAGCAACAGCCCCATGCACAGCCAACCACGCCTGAGAATCACCAGGACTTTCTCGACGAGTTTCCTTCCGAACCGCCGCCCGATATTTCGCAGGTTCCTGACTCATGGTCCAAGATCGACTTTCCCAATAATGTGGTAAATGGCGATTTGGTAGTTCCTCCCGGCAAATACTTCATGATGGGCGACAACCGGCACAACAGCCTCGACTCGCGCTATTGGGGCTTTGTGCCTCGTGAGAACATCATGGGGCGGCCGCTCTTCAACTACTGGTCGTTTGTCACGCCTGAAGACCAGTATTCAGAACCCGGCATCGGCAACACCGTGGCTTGGATGGGCCATGTTGCGCTGCACTTCTTCACTGAAACCCGCTGGAGCAGGACTTTCCATCGGGTGAGATGACAGAGATCAGTTATCAGTGACCGGTGGCCGGAAAAGTCCCGGATCATTGATGACAGAGCGCTGCCCACTGTTCACTGACTACTGTTCACTGATAAGACCATGATCGACGACACACAACCCCGGCAACGAAGACGAAAGCTACTCTGGCTCGCGATTGCGGCACTGATGGTCATACTGGCGGTGGTCTTTGTCCCGCCTTATGTGAGCATGAGCCGCTACCGGAGCCGGATCACCCAGTTGATCTCCACCTCCCTGGGCCGCCCGGTGCGCCTTTCCTCAGTTGAGGTGCGGCTGCTGCCTCGTCCCGGCTTCTTGCTGACTGACCTCACTGTCGACGAGGATCCCGCGTACGGCGCCGAGCCCATCCTCCACGCCAACACAGTCAGGGCCTCCATTCGCCTGCTCTCACTGTGGCGTGGCCGCCTGGAGATCGACACCATCAGCGTGGACGAGGCCAGCCTGAACGTAGTGCGCGCCGCCGCAGGACACTGGAACCTCGATTCGCTGCTGCGCAGCGCCACCGCACAGGAGCAATCCTCGGCGGGGGGCGCCAACCCCGCCAACTCCGTCAAGCTGCCTTATCTCGAGGCCACAAACTCCCGCATCAACATCAAGAGCGGCGACGAAAAGCTGCCCTTCTCTCTAGTCGACGCCGATATATCTCTCTGGCAGCAGAATCCCGGCGATTGGCGCCTGCGCCTGCGCGGCCACCCCGCACGCACCGACCTCGCCATTGAACAGGCAGACACCGGTATCGTCCGCCTTGAGGCGGAGATGCGCAGGTCGCCGGAATTGCGCGAGATGCCGCTGCATTTTGACCTGCAATGGCGCGAGGCTCAACTTGGCCAGCTTACCCGCCTGGTCTTTGGTACCGATCCCGGCTGGCGCGGCGACCTCGACGGTGAACTCCATTTAGAAGGTACTGCCGAAACCGCTCAGATCAAGACCCGGCTACGCGCAACCGGCGTCCACCGCGCTGAGTTTGCCCCGGCCGAGCCGATGGACTTTGACGCCAACTGCTCCATGGTCGCCCACTTCACCGCCCGCGCCATCGACAATCTGGTCTGCGACTCTCCGTTCGGTTCGGGCCATATCCGCCTCGCCGCCAATCTGCCGGGCAATCTTGCCGGCCAAGGTGCTTTGCCGCGATTCTCCGCCGAACTTGATCGCGTTCCCGTTGCCCTCGGGCTGGACGCGTTGCGCACGGTAAGAAGCGGTTTTGCTCCGGGGCTGGTCGTCGCTGGATTGGCCACCGGAAAGCTCACCTACGCGCCATCCGCCGATGACAAGACCGCGCAGAATCATTCCGCGCCAAAACAGCCTCGCCGCGTCGGCAACACGCACGGTGCTAAGACCCTTCCCGCAAATCAGGGACCGCTGGCCGGCAGCATCGCCATTGAGAGCTTCCAGATCAGCGGGAGCGGTCTCAAAGAGCCCATTCAAGTTGCCAAGCTGCTGCTAGAGCCCGCGCCATCGAGCGCTAATGCGGCGCCAGGCGATTCTCCCGCGTTGGTGGCCACGACATCCATCGCCGCAGGCGGCGTGAGCCCTCTGACGGTTTTCACGCGCTTCGCGCTCTCCAGCTATCAGGTGACTCTACGCGGACAGGCCTCCGCCGGGCGGGCCAGGGATCTGGCTCACTTGACTGGCTTCGCCAACTCCGACCTTCTTGACGCGGTTGCGAGCGACCCACTCACCTTGGACCTGACGGCCCAGGGCCCTTGGATGCCAACCCCTCCGCCGGTCCAGATGCCTGCCCAGCGGCTTGTTCAGGCGCTTTCGTCCGACAGTCTTCCGCAAAATGCGGTACCCACCCTCACGCTGCCCGCCGACAGCCTCACTGGTACCGTAACCTTGCGCAACGCCAACTGGAAGGCCGATTATCTAGTCAGCCACGTCGAAATCTCGCAAGCCACGCTCCACATGGCGGCTGGCGAGCTCCGCTGGGACCCGATCATTTTCTCTTACGGCCCGCTGAAGGGAACGGCCGTTCTCTCGCTTCCCGCTGCTTGCGAAGCGCCCAAGCCCTGCGTACCGCATTTTCAAGTCCAGTTTGGCGCTCTCGATGCGGCAGTACTCCAAACGGCATTCCTAGGAGCACATGAGCAGGGCACATTGCTCTCCACCCTCATCGAACGCCTCCGTCCCACCACCACTCCGGCCTGGCCACATCTTGAAGGCATCGTTAAGGCCGATTCCCTTGTTCTCGGCCCCACAACGCTGCGCGAACCCACGGTTACCGTCACAACGATTGCCACAGGAGCCGAGATCACCGCCTTCGACGCATCTCTGCTCGGCGGACGCGTGCACGGAACCGGCAGCTTCCACGCCGCGCAAACTGCTACGGACAAGCCGTCCTACACACTAGAAGGTCAGTATGAAAAGCTCAGCCCGCAGGCCCTTGGCCAGTTGCTCGGGCTGCGTTCCTCAGGCGGCGTCATCAACGGGAACGGTAATATCGATCTCACCGGATTCACCGGCGATGATCTGGCCGCCTCGGCCAAAGGCACTCTCCACTTTGAATGGATCCGCGGAGCAATCGCCGCATCCTCCGGTACCAGTCCGGTTCCTCCAGCCCTGAACCGCTTCGATGTCTGGAGTGGCGACGCCGAGATCGCTAATGGCGCACTGACCCTCAAAGACAATGAGGCCAAGCACGGTGCTCACAGTGAGCCAGTGCAAGCCGCCGTGACCCTAACCGAGCGGCCAAAGATCGCCTTCCCCGCTGACAAAACAGCCCAAGCCAAGAGGTAAGTTGCCGGTCTCTGCTTTTTTATGCGCACTTTGAATGCGCACAAGTGAGGAGCACTACCCCATGCCGAGACTCGCAGTCGAAGACAACAGCCGTATGTCCTTGCGCATTCGAGCGGAGGAGAAGGCGCTGCTGATGCGCGCAGTGGCCCTCAACCACACCGACCTGACGGACTTCGTTCTGCGCCACGCTTTGAGTGCCGCGAAGGCTGTCATCGACGAAGCCGATCACCTTCAGCTCTCCGAGAGAGATAGTTTGCGAGTTCTGGAACTGCTGGAAAATCCGCCCGCACCTAATGCACGACTGATGGCCGCAGCTCAAGCTCTGCCCCAACAGCAATGATCGGGGCCGCATGGCGCGAACAGCCTATTCAAAAAACGCACGACAGAGAATCCTTCGACTGTGGAGAGGAAGCGCTGAACGAGTTTCTGCGCCGCCATGCCCGCAAGAGCCATGAGTTCGGAGGAGCAAAAACATTTCTTGCCATTGACAGCGCAGACGGTAAAACCATCCTTGGCTTCTTCTATAGTCTGAGCCCTGCCTCAATCGCTTTTGCTCGCGTGCCTGAAACAGTGTGGCGCGGACTCGCTCGTCATGAGGTACCGGGTTTTCGCTTGGCGCGCTTGGCTGTGGACTGCAGATTTCAAGGTCAGGGCCTGGGCGGACAGCTTCTGCTCGCAGCAGGCCGCCGTTGTTTGCAGGCCTCTACCGAAGTCGGCGGAGTTGTGCTGGTTATCGACGCAAAGAATGATCGGGCAGCCAAATGGTATTCGAGCTACGAAGCTCTTCCGCTCGCGGACGCGCCACTTTCTCTTGTGCTTCCTTTGGCAACATTGAAGGCGGCGCTGGTAGCCGCCGGCAAGTAGCTCTAACGATCCTTTTGTTCCATCGCTTTAAGCGAGCCCTCAAACGGCGCGCGCAGCACCCCGCGCTCAGTCACAATGGCCGCAATATACTTCGCCGGAGTCACGTCGAAAGCCGGATTGAAAATCCCCACACCATTCGGCGTTAGTTGCTTACCGCCATGGTGCGTCACCTCGACCGCCGACCGCTCCTCAATCGGAATCGCCTCACCTGTCGCCGTCGCCAGATCGATAGTTGACCAGGGCGCGGCCACGTAAAACGGAATCCCGTGCTCATGCGCCATAATCGCCACGCTATACGTGCCGATTTTGTTGGCCGTGTCGCCATTGGCCGCGATCCGATCCGCGCCCACCACCACGGCCTGGATCTTCCCTGCCCGCATCAGGCTCGCAGCCATGTTGTCGCAAATCACGGTCGTCGGAATCTTGTCGGCCATCAACTCCCAGGCCGTCAGCCGTGCGCCTTGCAGAAAGGGCCGCGTCTCGTCGGCATAAACATGAATCCGTTTGCCTTGCTCGATCGCCGAGCGAATCACTCCCAGCGCTGTCCCATACCCGCACGTCGCCAGTGCTCCTGCATTGCAGTGGGTCAGCACTCCGCCCTCGTCCGGCAGCAGAACTCCGCCATAGGCCCCCATCTTTTTGCAGGCAGCGATGTCCGCTTCATACATCGCGTGCGCCTCGGCCAGCAGAATGCCCTTGATCTGGTCGAGAGTCGCGCCCTCGGCCATCAATCCCGCGAAGACCTGCTTCATGCGGTCAATGGCCCAGAAGAGATTCACCGCAGTGGGCCGCGTCCCTGCCAGCCGCGCGCAGATCCGCTCGAACTCCGGTGCAAACTCGGCGCTTGTCGCGGCATTCGTGCGCAATGCGCCCAGCGCGACACCGTAAGCCGCCGAGACGCCAATCGCCGGCGCTCCGCGAACCACCATGGTAACAATCACCTCGGCCACCTGCTCATAAGTCGTGGCGAGTACGTAGCTCTCCTCAAGCGGGAGCCTGGTCTGATCGATAAAGCGGACGCCTTCCGGTGTCCATTGAAGTGTGGGAATCATGAGTCTCCAGTTTAAACTGCGAGGCGGCCTGGGCTGGTCAACGTGTAACTAAAGGTAGCGCACGGTTGCCTCGCCGCCATGTGCAAAAGGGCACCCAGGCGCCGCAGTTCGAGCTCTTGTTATTGGTTCGTATCTAACGGTAGAGCGCTTTGACGTTCTTGCGAGCCGAACCTATATTCATGTATCCAAACTGGTACATAAGCCGGTGACCGATTTCGGTTTCAGCGCTAGTCAGGAATCCATCGCCGGGGTACACCCTGATTAGGCCGACAATCTCTCCGGTTTTGGCATCCGCTATCGTGACCAGCACAACGGCGCCTTCGGCAGGGCCACCAACGAAGAACGTCATCGCTTCACGGCCGTCGGTAAGAACCTGCCCTACCCCTTGAACGAAGACGAGAACGTCGGATTTCTCAGAGCAGGGGAGCATTCCGACCTCGTCGCCGAGGGTGTAAGCCGAATGGGCGATTTGTTTTGGCTTCTTGTTCATCAATGGCGAGATGGCGCTAAGCTTCTGCCGGACTTGAAAGATCACGCCTCGAACTTCGTCATCAGAGGCGCCACTCGAAAGCGGATTGATGGCGGAATTGAGCGCGATGCCATCAGCTTTGAGCTTGGACTCAACTAGGTCTTCGAGGACACCTGCCCATGCATCGGATTCCTTGCTCATCCCTCCGGCGCCTTTGACCCCAATCTTGGTGAGATTGGCCTCGGGCGGCATCATACAGGCAGAATGGATGGGAAACATGCCGGAAGTCACCTTCTTTTGGGTCCAAAACGAATCAGACTGCAAAGAGAAGGCAGTGGATGCGGAGACGCACAGAAATATAGCGGTCGCGAAAGTTTGAAATAGTCGCCATTTGAGGTTCATGAAAATCCCCTTTCGAGAGAGAGCTACGACAAGATCTGCCAACACAAATGCTGCAAACGATCACTGCGGCGGTGCGGTCTGAAGCTTTTCGACTTCGGCAAGGCGCCGCACGATGCGAAGTCTATCGAGGCTTGTGTCAGCCACTAGCTGAAGATAATGCCTGTAATTGATTGCAGAGTCAGCAAACCGCGACTCATCCTGGTAGAGGAAACCGAGTTCGCGGTAGGCGAGCGCATACTGCGCATTGCTCTCAACCGCTGCAAGGAAGGCTTTCTCTGCTTTTTCCTGGTTTTCTTTCAGCGTCGCCTGGCCGCCTGGGGTCTTAAGCAAGGCCTTTTGCTCTTCCTGCTCGGTCATCTTTAGCACTTGCTTGCGCTGCTTTTCAACGCCATCGGGAGTGAATTC
>Ga0181520_10011014_pt1 | contig 11969 bp, 7 predicted proteins | sample PEATcosm2014_Bin_29_FD_132451 | JGI IMG/M metagenome (GOLD analysis project Ga0181520, IMG submission 132451) | Peatland microbial communities from MTU Mesocosm Facility, Houghton, MI, USA - PEATcosm2014_Bin02_30_metaG | ecosystem: Environmental > Terrestrial > Soil > Wetlands > Peat | place...
AGCAAAAGACGGACAAGGACCAGCGCTTCATACCTTCGCCTGAACAGCGCGCGGAAGTCGAAAATTTCCGCAAGAAACAGGCGGAAACGAACATGGAATTAAAACAGGCGCAGAAAGATTTGCGCAAGGAAGTCGTGTCGCTGGAGACGCGGCTGGAATGGCTGAACATCCTGGCCATGCCGCTGGGCGTGACGGTGGCGGGCATTGGCATCGCCTTGATCAAACGCAAAAAGACCTCGGCAAAATGAATCGGAAACAATTCACCATCCTGTTGGCGCTCGTCGCGGTCGTCGGTGCGGCGGGTTTGTTGGTTCGTCAGCGCAGCAACAATTCATGGCAAAGCAATGCGACGGCCATCGGCCAGAAATTGTTGCCCAATCTGGCCGTGGACGACATCGCTCAAATCACCATCAAGTCCGGCACGAACGAACTGAACCTCGCCAAACATGACAACCTTTGGCGCGTGCATGAGCGTGGAGATTATCCGGCGAATTTTTCCCAGATCAGTGAACTGGTCCTGAAATTTGCCGATTTGAAAATCGCGCAAAGCGAGGACATCGGACCGTCGCAGCTGGGCCGGTTTGAATTGCTGCCTCCCAGTCCGGCGGCGAATTCCGGCACGCTGATTGAGTTCAAGGATCAATCCGGCAAAACGCTCAATTCGGTCTTGCTCGGGAAAAATCACATGAAGAAACCCGGCGGCGATTCACAACCCGGCGGCCTGGGCGACGAAGGCTGGCCCGATGGCCGCTATGTGATGGCCGGCGCCGGCGCGAAGACGGTCGCCGTGATTTCTGACCCGCTCGAAAATGCCCAACCCAAACCGGAGCAGTGGTTGAACAAGGATTTTTTGAGCGTTGAAAATCCGCGCGCAATTTCCGCGCAATTTCCGGAAGCGACGAATTCATGGAAGCTCACACGCGCCACCGAGACCAACGACTGGCAACTCGCTGACGCCAAGCCGGAGGAGAAGCTCGACCCGGCCAAGATTTCCGGCGTCACCAGTCCGTTCGGCTCGGCCGGCTTCAATGACGTTGCGCCACTCAAGCCCGGCGGCGCGACCAGCAACACCGTGTTGACGGTGGAAACGTTTGATGGATTTTCTTACATTGCCAAGATCGCGCCGAAGCAGGACGATGCTTATCCGGTCAGTTTCTCGATTGCCGCGAACATCGCCACCGGGCGCACGCCAGCCAAAGACGAGAAGCCGGAGGACAAAACCCGCCTGGACAAGGAATTCAAGGACCGTCTGAGCAAACTCGGCGAAAAGCTCACCCGCGAAAGCCAATTTACAAACTGGGTTTATTATGTCCCTGCCTTTACGATTGATCCCCTGATTAAGACCAGGGGAGAACTCACGGTTGAAGTTAAAAAAGACGAAACCCAAAAAACTGGAAATTGATTCCTGTCTCCTCGCGCAACTTTACAATAAACCGGTTTTAGGATGCCAGTGGTCAGGTGAACAAGGGGTCACCCCCACAACTGGCGGTCAAGCGAACGATACTGAATCGCCTCGGAAATGTGGTCGCTGGAAATCGCTTCCAGCCCGGCCAGATCCGCAATCGTTCTTGCGACTTTCAAAATGCGGTCGTAGGCGCGCGCGCTTAAATTCAAATCCGCCATCGCATTTTTCAGCAGTTCCTTTGTCGCCTCGTCCAGTTCGCAGAACTTTTTCAATTCGCGTGAACCCATTCTTGCGTTGCAGGTTGTTTTCGGCTTGTCCGCAAATCGTGCGTGCTGGCGATGACGCGCAGCAATGACACGCGCGCGGATTTGTGCGGATGTTTCGCCGGTGCGGTCGCCGGAGATTTCCCGGAATTTCACCGGCGGCACCTCGATGTGCAAATCAATGCGGTCCAGCAACGGCCCGGAAATCCGGCCAAGATAATTTTGAATTTCGCGCGGCGAACTCTTTGATTCGCCCGGCATTTTCCCATCTGGCGTTGGGTTCATCGCCGCCAGCAGCATGAATTGCGATGGAAAGGTCATCGTGCCCGCCGCGCGTGAAATGGTGACGCGGCCTTCCTCCAGCGGCTGGCGCATCGTCTCCAAAACACTGCGTTTGAACTCCGGCAGCTCGTCCAGAAATAAGACGCCGTGGTGCGCAAGCGAAATTTCTCCCGGCGTGGGATTGATGTTGCCGCCGAGCAGTCCGGCGTCGCTCGCCGTGTGGTGCGGCGCGCGGAATGGACGGCGCGTGACCAGCGCCTGTCCCGGCGCGAGCAGGCCGACGATGCTGTGGATTTTCGTCGTTTCCAGCGCCTCGTTCAAAGTCAGCGGCGGCAGAATCGTCGGCAGCCTCTTCGCCAGCATGGACTTTCCCGTGCCGGGCGGGCCGATGAGCAGCGCGTTGTGTCCGCCGGCGGCGGCAATTTCCAGCGCGCGTTTCACGTTTTCCTGGCCCTTGACCTCGGCAAAATCCAGCTCGTCCTCGTCCTCGTGTTCGAAAATTTTTCCGGTGTCCACCTTCACCGGCGCAATTTTGATTTCGCCTTCAAGGAATTGCGCCGCTTCCCGCAGGTTTTGAACCGGGATGACCTGCAAGCCGGCGACAACGGCGGCTTCGGCGGCGTTTTCGGCAGGAACGAGCACACCGATTTTCCCGTTGGCTTTCGCGTGAATCGCCACCGGCAGCACGCCTTTGCACGGCCGCACCGCGCCGGTGAGCGCGAGCTCGCCGACGGCGATAAAATTGTCGAGTTGGTCGGTCTCAATTTGCTCGCTCGCCGCCAGCATGCCCAGCGCGATGGGCAGATCAAAACTCGGCCCCTCCTTTTTCACGTCGGCGGGCGCGAGGTTGATGGTCGTGCGCCCCATTGGGAATTTGTACCCGGAATTTGTGAGGGCGGTCGTCACGCGGTCGCGCGATTCCTTCACTGCGGCGTCCGGCAAGCCGACGATGACGATGACGGTTTCGCCCCAGCCGGCGTTGACCTCGACCTCGACGGGAAAGGCTTCGATGCCGTTGAGCGCGGCGGAACAGATTTTTGCCAGCATAAAAATTTGGGTGCGCGAATCCGGTGTGGAAATGATTTTACGTTTTGCCGGCGCCAGCCAGCAATTCGTTGACCTTCGCCATGACTTTGAAAGCGTCCGCCACGTAGAGCACGTCAGCCTTGCCGCGCGACCAGCCGCAATTCGGATCGAGGTTGACGGCGCGACGCTCGCCAATGAACCGCCAGCCGACCGTGTGCGGCTCTTCGCCGTGGCAGCAGGTGCTCAAGCCCTTCGCGTGACGCGGCGTCGCGCCAGTCTGGCCGACCTGGTTCAGATGCGACAGGAATGGCAGCACGGCCTGACCTTCGCCGCCCAAATCCACCAGCGATTTGCTGCTGCCCAGCGACGCGCGCGACTGCTTCAAAAAACCGAGGATCAATTTCTCCGCCTCCGGCAAATGAGTTTGACCATCGGCCTGTTTCTTCGTCCAGCCCGCGCCGGTCACGAACAAAAGTCGCGCATCGGGACGGATCGTCTGGGCATCGGCCTTCGGTTCCCGAATGCCAATCACCGTGGTGCGTTTGCCCGCGTCAGTGAGATTTACCGCAATCATTTCAACCGCCGCCGTGCCTGCGCCGCAATCGCACACCGTCTGGCTGCCGGGGTCAATGCCGATGAACCACGGACGGTTCGTCCGCATTAGCGCGCCTTCCATGCGCTGCCGGTAATACCAGCGATTGACGGAAATTTTTTCGTCCGCCGCCGACACACCGGTAACATGCGTGTCCGCCCGTCCGCCAACCCGTTGCGCAACGCCCGGCAATACGCGCGCCCAGCGCGAAGTCGCCAGAGCGACAACGACCGTGGCCTGCGCCGCTTTGAAAATGGCTTCCGCCGCCGCCGCGTCCGTGGCGTAGCGCGACTGGCTGAAATCCGGGCCGGTAACGCCGAAATATTTTGTCGCTGGACAAGCCGCAATGGAGTTCGCCGCCGCTTGGACATTGTCGCCGATAAAACCGACGACGAGCTTTGAGCCAACGAGATATTTGTGCAGCGTCGCTGCCGCGTGCAACGCTTCGCGGGCCGACTTGGCGAGTGAGCCGTCGTTTTCCGTGTGAACGAGAACAAGAATCGTTTCCATAAATTTTGATTAGCCGCAAAAAGGCGCAAAAATTAAACTGCATCGGACAAAATGTATTGCGTGTTGTTGTTCGACTTGAATGCCCGCCTTGCGCAGTCGGTGGGCCAACCCGTTTTCATAAACTTTTTCCAAATGGCCGTGCTTTAAGTAACAATGCAAGGCGAACGCGCTTTCCCGAATTTGGTCACAGAGTTGAAAGATTTCTTTTTGGGTTTTCATATTTTGCGCTTTTTGTGCTTTTTGCGGCTATGTTTTTTATTTCTTAATCCACTCGACGATTTCCCGCGCAATGTCTTCTGGCGATTTGTCCTTCACGATTTGGGTTTCGCGCGACTGTTTCGGCAGCGCCACGCTGGCGAAGCTCAATCCCTCGCCGGCCAACTTTACCGGCCTGGCCTTTTGCAGCGCCGGCATAACCGTGCGCATGTTGACCATGCCCACCTGCGGATTGTTTTTCGGCTCGGGCAAATTGCCGGTGGCCCAGCCGAGTAACGCCGGCGCGCCGGCGCATTTGGAAACCTGATGTCTGCCACCTTCGATGCGTTCCAGAATTTCCAGCGAACCGTCGGCATTCACCGTGAGCTGATCCACGCCTTGAAACTGATCCACGATGCCGAGGCGTTCTCCAAGCATTTGCATCGTGGCCCCCGCGCCGCGCGAGGCGGATTCCCAGCCGCCGAAAATCAGCAGCCTGGATTTGTCGAGTCCGGGAATGGCTTGAATCGCTTCGGCCAAAACGGAGGCAACTTCCGCAGCTTCGGTGAAGCCGCTGGCCGAACCGTCGAGCGCGACAAGTTCAAACGGCACTTTCTGCGCGACCGTCATCATCACTTGCTGGAGCTTGGCTCTCGGTCCAAGGCTGACGAGCCAGACTTTGCTGCCCGTCATGTTTTTGGCGAGATTCGCCGCCTCAAACAGCGCGTGGCCCGCCCACGGATCAAGGACGGCGGGCAGCATCATTTCATTTTTCAACGCCGGCCCGGTGGGCGAGGCGACGGGTGCAAGCGTCTGCAACGGATCGGGAACGATGCTGCCGCAAACGACAATTTGACAGGTTGTGCTCATAAAATTATTTTTCAATTCTTCGCCGGGTGCAAGCGCAGGCAATAATGTTAATCAAGACTTTGGATAGCCCGCCGACTGCGCCAGAATGGCGCAAAACTGTATTGCTCAGGCTGAAAACTGATTTTTTGGTCGGATTTACCCGGATTTAGTCGGATAAGGTTTGACCGGGCTTGACCGGATTTCTAGTGTCGGACCTAGTAGGACTTGGGTTCGTTTGGGTTCGTTTTGGCTGGTATTGAACTGCTGAAAACTCACCTTTGACCCCGCTACTATTGACTTTTGTCCGGTTTCCAGATGGGTTCGTTTGGCAAAAAGACTGTTTTGCAACGGCCCGCCTTTCTGGCAAGTCCGGCTTTGCCGGGTTCTCAAAGAACAATTTTCCGAAAATCAAACAGCTTCCCTGCCAGGCAGCCATCTGACTCGGATTCCAAAATTTCAATTCCGGTTTAACCGGCTTTTATGCCATTACTCAACTCCGGTTCACCATTGATTCGAGCTTATCAAAATTCCAAAGCTGACACAAGCGGACAACTGGCCTTTGCCGCGGGCGAGGCGACGGGTTCAGGCGTCTGCAACGGATCGGGAACTATGGCCTGTCCACCTTAATTTCCAGATGCAGCATTAATCGTATGGAGTATTGTAAACTGGTCTTCCAACCTGGTCTTGCCCAACACCTGGCCCATAGGCGTTTTGTTTCACACCTGCGTTGAATATCGGATCGAGTTGTTGGCCATTTTGCAACTGGTAGGTGCTTGGGCGTCCATACTGGTCGGCGTTGACGCCCAAACCGTAAGCATTCGGTTGAATAGAGGTGGGTGGATTGTATGATTGGATGGGAGTTGCTTGCAGTTGGTTGGGTGCTGCCTGAAGAGAGCCGTTCTGCAATGCCACTTGTTGGCAAATCAACTAATCCAACTGTGTTTGATCTGCACTTATTCCGGGCTTATACCATCCTTGCCAGATGGTAGCTCACCAAGAGAGGAACATCCCTGATTGAAAATTGCGATGGCAACAAGCGCAACTATCAAAATACAGGTTTCCCACTGTCATCATTATCTCCACATGCAGTGTTCATGATGTCAACATCCTCGACCAACTCGTCTGGGAAGCCTCTACACGATTTTACAGATTTTGAGCCTCACGCTCTTTGAGAAAATGCCCGTTTTACAGGCGCTTGCTCAACTTCCACCCACCCCCACATCACCAGACACCGTTAATCATCAATGTTTACTACCATTTTAAGCGGGACAGGTGTGATTTTCTCTCTTTTCCCTCTCTTTTTCTCAACTCAATCGCATCGGCATGACGACGTAGAGGAACGGGCCGTTGATTTTCAACACTCCGGGGCTTAATTCATCCACCAACTCGAAGAATACTTCGTCCTCGGTCAGCGCGGCCAGCGGATCAATGAGATAGCGCGGGTTGAATGCTATGGCGATTTCCTTGCCCTTGTAATTGACTGCCAAGCTTTCGCGCGCCTCTCCTACTTCCGGAGAGTTGGCGGTGATGGAGAGGTTGTTCTTGCCAAAGGTGAGCCGGACGGAATTGGCCTTCTCGCTGGTCATTATTTCCGCACGGCGCAGCGCCTGCAAAAATTCCTCTCGAACGAGCGGCACTCGTTCCTTGGTTTCGGAGGGGATGACCTGCCGGTAGTTGGGATAGTTGCCTTCGATCAGCTTCGTGATGAGCAGAACGGAAAATCCTTTGTCGTCCTTCAGCGCAAAGGAGGCTTGGTTTTCGCCGAATTTGATTTCTGCGTCGCCTCTGTCTTGGAGAAGCCGGTTCAATTCATTGACCGCCTTCGCAGGAACTATGAACTCGCCGCTGTTTTTTTCGGAAATTTCCACCTCCTCATCAACGAGCGCAAGCCGGCGTCCGTCAGTTGCAACCAGCGTCATTTTGTGATCTTTGAGGCTGATGTAGATGCCATTCAGCACATATCGTGATTCATCGGTGGACACGGCGAAGGAAGTTTTGCGCATCATCGCCTTGACGGTTTCCTGCGGGAGTAAAACTTTTTTGTCGTCCTTAAACTTTGGCAGCGGCGGAAATTCATCCGCTCCCAACCCATGGATTTTGTAAAAGGACGATCCGCACCGGACGCTGCATATATTTTTCTCGTCTACTTCCAAGTCAATTTCACCGCCATTCAATTCACGTGTGATTCCAAAAAGTTTCTTTACAGGCACGGTCGCAGCTCCGTTTTTCTTAACCTTTGCCTCCACGGAGCATGCAATCGTCACGTCCAAATCCGTAGCGGTGAACTCCACACGATCTTTTTCTGTACGCAACAGCACGTTTGACAGGATTGGCAACGTGGTGCGCGTGCTTACGACATTTTGGACGGCCTGCAGGCCGGCGAGTATTTGATCCTTTGCGATGGTGAGGTTCATTTGCTTTTAATAATATTCTTCTTTTGTTAAATATATCACCGTATTAAGGGGTGTGAATAAGGCAAACAACTCCGCGTGTCAAGTGTGGCACAATAAATTGTAAATTTTCAACCATGGTGAAAGTCAGGTTATCGAAGCTTTTTAAAAAGAAAAGGCAAAGTTCTTCACAAAGATCACACGTCATTCACAAGGATTTTGATGTTTATTTTCCAAGTTTTGCACGGCGGACGACTTCCGGGAGCAAGCAGATGACGAAGTCCGTTTCTTCCGAGGAAGATTCGCGACCAAGAGAAAAACGAACGAGGGACATGGCTGATTTTCCACGGCCAATGGCAACAATGACATGAGAAGGTTCCAGAGAACCCGCAGAACAAGCTGAACCGGAAGAAGCACAGACGCCTTCAACATCCAATCCCGCCAGCATTGCATTGCCGTCCGCGCCATAAACAACGAACGAAATTGTGTTGGTAAGGCAGTTTTCTCTTGGACTGACTATTTCGCAGCCTTCAATTTTCTCAATTGAGGCGGTGAGCTTTGCGCGGAGTTCGTTCATTTTTTTCTTTTCAAACACCGGCGGCTTGACAAACCGTTCGAGCGCTTCAACGAAGCCAATAATACCCGCCAGGTTTTCCGTACCCGCGCGCCTTTCATTTTCGTGTCCTCCACCAAAAAGAACAGGAACGGGAAGCAGCGGAGACTTTGAGAAAAGCAGCCCGGTTCCCTTTTGCCCGTGAAATTTATGGGCGCAAACAGAAACCAAATCCGCATTGAACCGGCCAATGTTTTCAAACGGCTCCTTTCCGAACCATTGAACCGCGTCTGTGTGAAAAATTATGCCACGCTCGCGGCAAAATGCGCCAAGGTCCGCCACCGGCTGAATCGTGCCAATTTCATTGTTTGCCGCCATTACGGAAACCAAAATGGTGTCGGAGCGGATTGCCCTTTTCAAATCATCCTGCGAAACCCGGCCTTCCGAATCCACCGGCAGGCGCGAGACCTCAAAACCCTCGTTTTTTTCGAGGAAATCGAAGCAAAACATCACCGCATGATGCTCAATTGCGGAGGTAATTATATGTTTGCCTTTCGTTTTGAGCAACCGAGCCGCGCCGAAGATGGCGAGGTTGTTAGACTCAGTCCCGCCGCTGGTGAAGATGATTTCGCTGGGCTTGCAGCCGAGGAACTTTGCCGAGCGGTCGCGGGCGTCATCGAGCAGCGCCCGCGCCTTTCTTCCAACGTGATGGATGCTGGAGGGATTGCCCCAAACAGCGCCGAGATACGGCAGCATCGCGTCTCGCACCGCCGGATCCAGCGGAGTCGTGGCGTTGTAATCAAAATAAATCGTCCGCCGCACCGGCGCATTTTCGAGAATCCGTGTCTTGGAGACGAGGAAAAAGCAACCGGAACCCAAGGAAAATCCCCATCCCGGAATTTTCGTGTCAACCTGTCCTCCTGTAGAGATTGACATGCCGGCGGGAAAGCTTATTTTGCACAAGCCGTGACAACCATTGACCATGCCCCGGAAAAGTTGATTTGCCTGGACGCGCTGCCGCCGCGCGTTTGCGCCGTCGTGCGGAGCATCGAAACCGAAGACGCGGAAACGCAGCGCCTCAAGATGCTCGGCGTGTGCGTGGGACGCCGCGTCGAGCTGGTCAAGGGTGGCGATCCTCTGATTCTCCGCGTGTTTGGCTCGCGGCTCGGCCTGTCCGCCGCGCTCGCCGCGCGCGTCCGGGTCGCGGTCTGCCAGCCCGGGCATTGCGCCCTGCGCGAAAACGACTGCGCATGAGCGACGCCGGGAAATTCCAGTCCGCGCCGGCCTGTGGTTGCGAGGAGAAAAGACCGCCTCAACTGCCGCATCCCGCCTTCACGCTTGCGCTGGTCGGCAATCCGAACGCGGGCAAGACCACGTTGTTCAACGCGCTGACCGGCTTGCGTGCCAAGACCGCCAACTTTCCCGGCACCACGGTTGAGCGGCGGGTCGGGCGCGTGCATCTCGGCGGCCGACAGGTTGTCGTTGTTGATCTGCCGGGGTTTTACAGCCTCGACAGCACCTCGCCCGAGGAAAAACTCGCGAGCGACGCGTTGCGCGGGCGGCTGGAAGGACATTCCGCCCCGGATGCCGCGCTGGTCGTGGTGGACGCGACGAACCTCGAACGGAATCTTTTTTTGGTCAGCCAGCTTCTCGAACTGGACCGCCCGGTCGTCGTCGCTTTGAACATGATGGACATGGCCAGGCGAGAAGGCATCCGCATTGACGTGGCCAAACTGCGCGCCGAACTCGGCTGTGTTGTCATGCCCATTTCCGCGCGCACCGGCGCGGGCGTCGAGGAATTGAAACGCGAACTCGGGAGGCTGGTCGGCGGCGCGATGCCCGAAGCCGTGGAACACAGCAAGCCGAATTGCGGCAGTTGCACCGGATGCACGTTCCAGGCGCGCTATGATTGGACGGAGCAAATTTCCACGCGGGTCATGGACGCATCGGCGGTGAAGCGGTCGGAATGGACGGAAAAAATTGACGGGATTGTCACGCATCCGATCGCGGGCGTGGTCGTGTTCCAAATCGTGATGCTGGTCATTTTTGCGCTCATTTTCTGGGCCGCGCAAATTCCGATGAACCTCATAGACCATCTTTTCGCGACGATTGGAACGCGGGTCGGCGCGATGATGCCGGAAGGCGACCTGCAAAGCATGATGGTGAACGGCGTCATCGGCGGCGTCGGCGGCATCCTGATATTCCTGCCGCAAATCTGCATTTTGTTTTTCGCGCTGTCGCTGCTCGAAGACACCGGCTACCTATCGCGCGCCGCGTTTGTGATGGACAAGGTCATGCGGCGCTTCGGGCTTCCGGGCAAGGCGTTTGTGCCCATGCTTTCCGCGCACGCCTGCGCGATTCCCGCCATCATGTCCGCGCGCGTCATCGAGAATCCGCGCGACCGGCTCGTCACCGTCCTCATCACGCCGCTGATGACCTGCTCCGCGCGAATCCCGGTTTATGCGATGGTCACGGCGCTGATTTTTCCAAATTCACCGCTCAAGGCCGCGGCCATCTTCACCTCCGCCTATGCCCTCGGCATCATGGCCGCCCTGGGGTGCGCGCTGCTCTTCAAGCACACCATTCTGCCCGGCGGCAGCAAACCGCTGATGATCGAATTGCCGCCCTACCGGCTGCCCGGCCTGCGCACGGCGCTGCTGCACACCTTTGATCGCGCGAAAATTTTCGTCAAGCAGGCCGGCACCATCATTCTCTCGATCTCGCTGGTTTTGTGGGCGCTGTCGCATTATCCCAAATCTGAGCCGCCCGCCGCCGCCATCGCCATGAATGCCCAGGCCGCGCAGCTTGAAAAGACCGGGGCGACAGCGCGGGCCGGCGAAATGCGGGAGGACGCCCAGCGGCTCACGGCGCAAACCGCGCTGCAAAATTCGTTCGCCGGCCACATCGGCCACGCCATTGAACCCGTCATCCGGCCGCTGGGCTACGACTGGCAGATCGGCATCGGCATCGTCAGCTCATTCGCCGCGCGCGAAGTCATCGTGTCCACGCTCGCCATCGTTTATGGCGTTGGCGAGGACGCCGCCGAAAACAACCGCACGTCGCTCTACGACACGCTGCGCCGCGCCAAGCGCACGGACGGGACGGCGGTTTTCACCACCGCCACCTGCTTGAGCCTGCTCGTGTTTTACATTCTGGCGGCGCAATGCCTTTCCACCCAGGCCGTCGTCCGCCGCGAGACCAACAGTTGGAAATGGCCCCTGTTCCAGATCGCCTACATGACCGGCCTTGCCTATGCCGCCGCGTTCATCGTTTTTCAAATCGCCAGCCGCCTGGCAGGCTGAAGAGCGGCCAATTTCAAAAACCAGTCGTTTTTGAAATTGCGCGCCATTCGTAAATCGTAAATCGTAAATCAAAAATGGGCACACGGGTTAAAATTTGCGGCATCACGAACATCTCCGACGCGCGGGCGGCCGTCGCGGCGGGCGCGGACGTGCTGGGCTTCAATTTTTACGAAGGAAGCCCGCGGCACATTTCCTTGAAAATCGCGGCTGAAATTTCAAAACAACTGCCGCCCTTCGTCATGCGCGCCGGCGTTTTTGTGAACGCGGACGAGGACCTGATCACGCGCGCCATCGGCGAATGCCATTTGAGCCTGCTGCAATTTCACGGCGACGAATCGCCGGAAATTTGCGCGCAGTTCGGGCTGATGAGCATGAAGGCGTTCCGCATCCGCGACGCGGAATCTCTGAAGGAACTGCCCAAGTATCAGACCGAAGCCTATTTGCTCGACGCCTTCTCGCCGGATGCGCGCGGCGGCACGGGCGCAAAATTCAAATGGGAACTGGCGGTTGAGGCGCAAAAGTTCGGCAAGCCCATTTTTCTTGCCGGCGGCTTGACGCCGGAAAACGTCGCCGACGCCGTGCGAACGGTGCAGCCGTTCGGC
>Ga0181520_10011016_pt1 | contig 11967 bp, 11 predicted proteins | sample PEATcosm2014_Bin_29_FD_132451 | JGI IMG/M metagenome (GOLD analysis project Ga0181520, IMG submission 132451) | Peatland microbial communities from MTU Mesocosm Facility, Houghton, MI, USA - PEATcosm2014_Bin02_30_metaG | ecosystem: Environmental > Terrestrial > Soil > Wetlands > Peat | place...
CGTCGCCAAGGCAAAATCAGCCGGTGGTTCCGCGTGGGGCGTTGGGTGTTTACGGCGGGTGCGCTGCTCAGCATCCTTTCTCAAGAGGTCGAAAGCTACTGGCGACAGTCCGGCCTCGACATGTTCTATGCCAACTACGATGTGCAGACGCTTTTCAACTCGCTGTGGTCGTGGGGGTATCCGCTGGAACTCGTCTTTGGCTTGCTGGCGCTGCTCGCCGCGGCGGCCATTTGCTTCCGGCAGCTGGCGCGGGCGGGGGCGCTTTCGCTGGCCTGCGTGAGCATGGTTTGCCTGCCTGTGCTGTTTCTCTATCGCGTCGATGACTTTTTCGGCGACCCGGCGGCGCTCGTCGAGATTCTCTACTCCTGGGCGCTCGATCTGGGGTTGGCGGGGGGCGCATTGCTTGTGGCCGCGGGTTTGCGCAAGACCGCACCTGCAATTGCCGCTGAGGCCCGGCCGGTTACCGCCGTTTTGCGCAGGTTCTTCCGCCGGGGTTGGGTTCGGGTTGCGCTGTCTTTTGCAGCCATCGTGTTCGTAGCCGCCATCGTTCTTCACGGGCTCATTCCGACCATCTTTTACGAAGCGAACACTCGCGGCGATCCAAAGCTCGGCGCGCTGGCGACGCGGATCTATGCTGCAACGTATCTTCCTGCCGACGGGAATTCGTACTGGATCGAGAAGCTGTCAGCAGGCTTCGTGAGCGCGGGCCCGGAGGGCCTCGCCTGCGCAGCGAACAACCCGCAGGGTTGCACGGACATGGCCAATTTTTACCGTATGATCGGGTGGAACTGGGGCCGCGCATGGCTGCTCTCGGCCAAAGCCGCGGCTCTTGTCAATTCGCCATGCAACGGCGGCGATATGGAGGCTTGTTTTGGCCTTGGAGTGCAATACGACCAGGGGCAAGGCGTGGCCACGGATGCAGCCCGTGCGATGGCTCTCTACGAAAAGGCCTGCGACGGCCGCGTGGCCGCTGCATGCCAAAAGCTCGGGGATGACTACTGGTACGGCATCGGCGTTGCGGCGGACAAAAAGAAAGGCGCGACGCTGCTGAAAAGAGGCTGCACGCTGGGCTACCAGTGGGCGTGTCAGGAAGTGAACTTCCTGCGAACAAGCGACTCGGATTGGAAGCCGGAGTTCGATCAATAGCTTTCGCCGAGGCCTGCAGTTGGCGGCCCAAGGCGAAATGGAACTGCGGTGGCTGCAGTAGCGTACCGGCGTTTGAACCTCCGGGCGAGGACACATAATGGCAAAGTTTCTTTTGTGGTGCATTCTTCTGGTCTTGTGCTGGCCGCTGGCGCTGCTTGCGCTGGTGCTCTATCCGTTTGTGTGGCTTGTGCTGTTGCCGTTCCGCGCGGTGGGCATCGCCGTGGGCGGCGTGCTGGAACTGGTGAAATCCATCATCCTGCTGCCGGCACGCGTGCTGCGCGCGGTTTGAGGCTGCGAGACGTCTCGACATTCCCTCTGACAATGCTTTAGCGTGGGCCTATGGCTCTCGCCCTGAATCTCGACGGGAAGGTTGCGCTGGTGACCGGCGGGTCGCGGGGCATTGGCGCGGAGACGGTTCGGCTGCTGCGCGCGGCCGGGGCGCGAGTGGCGTTTAGCTATCGGAAAGCGCGGGCACAGGCCGAGGCGTTGGTGGCAGAGTGTGGAGCGACAGACGCGGCGGGTGAGCCTGTCTGCGTAGCGATTGAGCAGGAGCTGAGCTCGCCGGCCGACGGGCGGAGGCTCGTCGAGAGCGCCGTGGCTGCGATGGGGCGGCTGGATATTCTGGTGGCCAACCACGGCGTGTGGGAGGCCGAGGATGTGTCCATTGCGCGGATGGACGAGGCGCAGTGGCGGCACACGATGGCGGTGAACCTGGACGCGGTGTTCGGGCTGGTGCAGGCGGCGGTGGGGCAAATGCTAAGGCAATCGGAGTTCGCTGCGCCGGGTGCGGGTCGGGAGACCCGCACGACAGCCGGTCAGGAGACCGGCGCTACAACTTCTGGCGGTACAGGGCCTGATGGCGCACGGGGACACATCGGGTTGATCAGCTCCACGGCGGGCCAGCGGGGCGAAGCGTACCATGCCGACTATGCCGTGACCAAAGGCGCGCTGATCAGTCTTACCAAGAGCCTGTCGACGGAGCTCGCGCCCAAGGGAATCCTGGTGAATTGCGTCGCGCCGGGATGGGTGGCCACGGATATGACGGCGGCTACGCTCGCCAATCCGGCGACGGGCGAGAAGATTGCCGCGGCGATTCCGCTGGGACGTGTGGCGACCGCGCGGGAGATTGCCGGCCCGATTGTTTTTCTTTGCACACCGCTGGCCGGATTCATCTCGGGCGAGGTGCTGAACGTGAACGGTGGAGCGGTGCTGGCGGGATAAAAGCAGGTTTCAGGTTTATGGTTTCAGCCTTCAGCTTCTAGCTAGCGGCTACCGGCTACTGGCTGACAGCTGAAAGCTGACGGCTGATAGCTACCAAGAGGAGACGATGAGAATCGGGAAACTCGCAACGATGCTGCTCGCGGCAATGGCGCTTGGGTCGCCGCACGCGATGCGGACGCTGACGCAAGCGACCGACGACGCGGCGCAGAAAAACGCGCGGCAGGCGCGAGAGGCGCTGGACGCCATGGTGAAGGCGCTGGGCGGGCAGGCGTGGCTCGACATGAAAAATGAGATGCAGCAGGGGCACATTGCCGCGTTCTTCCAGGGAAATCCCGACTTGGGAACCGAGGACCTCTTCGAATTTCACGAGTGGCCCGACCATGACCGCATTGAAGTGACCAAGCACCGCGACGTGGTGGAGTTTTTCGTGGGCCGGCAGGGCTGGGAAGTGACCTACCGCGGCAAAAAGCCTCTGGACAAGGACATTGTGGACGACTTTCTGCGGCGGCGCGACCACTCCATCGAGTTGGCGGTACGGGTATGGCTCAAGGATCCGAATACGATCCTGCTCTACGAAGGCGAGCACATGTCCGAGCGGCACCTGGCCCTACAGGTGACGCTGATTTCGCCTCAGAACGAGGCCATCACCATCCTCATGGACGAGCAGACGCATCTGCCGCTCGCGCGCAGCTTCGAGTGGCGCGATCCGTTGTACCACGACAAGAACACCGACACCGAGGAGTACGACGACTACCACGTCATCGACGGCTTCCCTACCCCGTTCACCGTCACGCGGCTCAAGAATGGCGATACCGTCCGCCAGTTCTACGTAACGCACGTGAGCTTCAACCAGAATCTGTCCGCGGATTTCTGGGATCCCGATGCCGAAGCGCGGAAGGTGAAGAAGTAGCGGCGGGCGTAATTACAAATCGGCCTATCAGCGCGGGTTCCTCCGCAGTTTCTTTCGTTCGGGACTATCGGCTCGACTCCACAATCGTACCGCTTTCGCCGACAGCCCACAGGCGCTTGCCGTCGCTGGTCCCGAAGATCGAAATGAGGGCATTTGTTGTGCCGCTGTCGCGCGCCGCCCAGCTCGCACCACTGTCGTCCGACTCCAGGATCTTGTCGTTCGCGCAGACAGCCCGAAGCCGCTTGCCGTCGCTGGTCCCGAAAACCGAAGAAAGATGCCATTTGGTGCCGCTGTTGCGCGCCGTCCAGCTTGCGCCCCCGTCGTCCGACTCAAGAATCGCGCCGCCATGGCCGACCGCCCACAGCCGCTTGCCGTCGCTGATCCCGAAGACCAACTGAAGTTGTTCTCTGGTGCCGCTGTTGCGCGCAGTCCAACTTGCGCCCCCGTCGTCCGACTCAAGAATCGTGCCTCTTTCGCCGACGACCCACAGATGCTTAACGTCGCCGGTTCCAAGGATTGAGAAAAGGTTACTTTTGGTGCCGCTGTTGCGCGTCATCCAGCTTGTGCCCCCGTCGTCCGATTCCAGAATCGTGCCCTTCTGGCCGATGCCCCACAGCCGTAGGCCGTCGCTGGTCCCAAATATCGAATAAAGGGTAGATGTGATGCCACTCTTGCGCGCCGTCCAAGTTGCGCCTCCGTCGTCCGACTCCAAGATCGTGCCCCTCTGGCCGACGGCCCACAGCCGTAGGCCGTCATTGGTCCCGAAGATCGATTGAAGGTCATTGGTGGTGCCGCTGTTGTGCTCCGCCCAGGTCGCGCCCCCGTCGTCCGACTCCAGAATCGTGCCGTTCTGTCCGACGGCCCACAGCCGCCTGGCGTCGCCGGTTCCGGAGATCGAATGAAGGTATTGTGTTGTGCCGCTGTTGCGCGGGATCCATTTTGATTCGTGGCCGAAGTCCGCGCCCTCTTGCGGAGATTGTGACTGTCCAGGGCTTCCGTTGGGCATGGTCGCGTCGCCGCTGGGCGGTGCGCCCTGCGTTGGAGCCGCCGCAGGCGTCGCTGGGGCTGTCCCGCCCGGCCCGTTTGGGCTGGGTGTGGCCGGTGCGGACACCGCAGCGGGCTTAGGCGAATCTATCGGCGCCGGATGAGAAGTGAAATGCACGCCGATGAAGACTGCAACCAGCAGGAGGACCGTAACGGTCCCGGCGGCCCATGTCCAAGCCCGCGCACCCCAGAAGTGGCGTGGGGCTGGCGCTCGTTCGCGCCTGCCTGCATCTTCGAAAGCGTCTTCTGCCGCGCGGCGACCTCTATTAACCGGTAGTCTTTCTTCCTGCGGCAGCGTTGGCGATGCAACCGGCTCCGTGGGCGCCAGCAGGATCTTGATCTTTCCAGCGAGGTTCTTGAGGTGAGTTTCCAGCGGCGGGGTGAGGGCGTCGAGCCAGTGCACGTTGCCGATGAAAAACTCGAGTCCCTTGCCGGGAAGCACGTCCTCAACGCGCAAGGGCAGTATGGCGACGCCGCGACTGACGGCCCGTTCCACCTCTCGGGGGATCTGCGACGAGTCATTGGCATTGGCCGTGAGGACGAGCACCATGATCCGGCACTGCCCGATGGCGTCGACGATGGCAGGGCCCCATGCCATACTGGGGAGCACGTCGCGCGGTGCGATCCAGCAGCGGATGCCGTTCGACTCCAGCATGGCACAGACCGCGTCGGCGGTGACTTTGTCCTTTTCGGAGTGGCTGATGAAAACGTCGTGCGCCATGTGTCTGTCCAATCGCTTGCGGGGAAGAGGGTACAGCTAGCGCTACTATAGTCCCAATTGACCCGGCGAGCAGTGAAGAATGAATTTGGTCGGCGCACGCGCTAAGCCGCCGCTCCCCGAAACTGATGAACACGCTTTTTTATGATCCCGACGAGCGCAAAGCAGCCTGCACAACCGCTCCGCGGCGCGCAAGGTGAGGCGGTAGCGGCGGGCGGTCAGTTCGCGAGATGACCGCCACAGAGTTTGACGGCTTGCTTCACAGCGTCGGCGAAGCGCTTCGCGGAGGCATCGCCGGTGAACGGGAACCCGTTATGAATGGAGCCCCGACGCACAACGAGCGCCTCCACAAACGGAGTGGTCGAGGTGACGACGTCGTTGGAATGGCCTTGTGCAGCGTTCTCCTCGGTTAATAACTGGCCCATCGGCTCGACGTCGACGCTCGTCACGGCGGGCAGGACAAACCAGGCATCTTTGTCCAGCGTGACCGCACCGTTCCGCCATATCTTCCAGTGGTATGAGACACGGCATTGAGCTGGGTCGGCGACGACATTGCTGATTTGCTCGACAAAGGCGTTTTGGAAGTTGCTGCCGGTGGTCTTGTCCTGGCCATGGTTGGTAAAGCTCACGGTGCCGATGCTGTTCAGCTCGTTCTGAAGAGCCTTCATCGTATCTTTCAGGGAGGCTGGGTTGTACGGAGCGGGCTGAGGAGAGGAGGCCGGCGCAGCCGGTGGCGGCGCACCGATGGGTTGCGGTGAACCTGTCGGGCCCGGACCCGAAGTGAAATGCATACCAATGAAGACTGCAGCGAGCAGCAACGCCGATGCGGTCCCAGCGGCCCAGGTCCATGCCCGGGCGCTCCAGAAGGGTCGCGGGGCCGGCGCCTTTTCGTGCGCGCCTGCAGCTTCGGGAACTCTTCCCGCGGTGCCGAAACCGCCGCTCGCCGGTGGCTTTTCCTCTTGCGGCAACGTTGCTGGGGCGCCTGGCCCCGGGCGCGCCAGCACGATCTTGATCGTCCCCGCGAGATTCTTGAGATGAGCCTCGAATGGCGGCGTCAAAGCATCGAGCCAATGCACGTTGCCGATGAAATACTCGAGAGATTTGCCCGGAAGTACGTCCTCCATGCGCAACGGAAGAATGGCGACCCCATGATTGACGGCCCGTTCGACCTCCCTGCGAATCTGCGGCGAGGCATTGGCGTTGGCCGTAAACACCAGCACCATGATGCGGCACTGCTCAATGGCGTCGATGATTGCCTCGCCCCATTCCATGCTGGCGAGCACGTCGCGCGGAGCAATCCAGCAGCGAATTCCGTTCGACTCCAGCATGGCGCAGACCGCGTCGGCGGTGGCCTTGTCCTTCGCGGAATGACTGATGAAAACGTCGTGCGCCATGTGTTTGTCCGATCGCTTGCGGGGACGGGGGAAACAGCTAGCGATACTATAACCCAGCCGCGCCGATGGGCAGCGAAGAATGAACACTTCCGGCGCACGCGCCCCGCCGCCGCTCCCGGAACCCCGCCGAAGCTTCGAGAAATTGCCGCGTGCGCTTATTTATAATCCCAACGAGCACTAAGCAGCCAAAACAGCCGTTCCCTAGGAGTCGCAGCATGACGTTGACCATCCAGGAAATCATGGATTTCCTGCCCCACCGCTACCCCTTCTTGCTGATCGACCGCATTGTTGAGTTCGAGCGCGCCAAGCGCGTGGTCGCCATCAAGAACGTGACCATGAACGAGCCGTTTTTCCAGGGCCACTTCCCCGGCCATCCGCTCATGCCCGGCGTACTGATCGTTGAAGCCATGGCGCAGGCCGGCGCGGTGCTGATGCTCTCGGAGATGGAGGACCGGCACTCGAAGCTGGCTGTCTTTACCGGCATCGACGGAGCCAAGTTCCGCCGCTCGGTGACGCCGGGCGATCAACTTCGCATTGAAGTGGACGTGGTGAGCTTCCGCTCGCGCGCTGGAAAGATGGCAGGCAAGGCATACGTCGACGGCAAGCTGGCGTGCGAGGCCACGCTGACCTGCATGATCGTGCCGCGCGCCCCTGAATCGAAACTTGACTCGAAACCGGACTCGAAAGCGGAAGCGGGTTCTTCCGAGTCGGCCCCCGCATCGGAGACAGCGTGAGTATCCATCCCAGCGCGGTGATCGCAGAAGGCGCGCGGATCGCGGCGTCGTCAACCATCGGACCCTATTGCACCATTGGTCCGGAGGTGGAACTGGGCGAGGAGTGCACGCTCATCTCGCATGTGGTCATCGACGGCCGCACGCGGATTGGGGCGCGTAACACGTTCTATCCGTTTTGCTCCATCGGCGTGCCGCCGCAGGATCTGAAGTACAAGGGCGAGCCCACCGAGACCGTGATCGGCGACGGCAACACCATCCGCGAGTGCGTGACCATCAGCCGCGGCACGGCGGGCGGCGGCGGCGTAACGCGGCTCGGCTCGGGCTGCCTGCTGATGGCCTACGCGCACATTGGCCACGACAGCCATGTGGGCAACCGTTGCATCCTCGCCAACTCCGCCACGCTGGCCGGTCACGTGATCATTGAGGACGATGTGACGCTGGGCGCGTTTTGCCCGGTGCATCAGCACTGCGTGCTGGGCGCACATGCGTTCATCGGCGGCGGAACGATTGTGACGCAGGATGTGCTGCCGTTTTCGCTCACCTCGTGCCGGCGCGAGAATAAGGCATTCGGCATTAACAAAATCGGCCTGGAGCGGAAGGGCTTTTCGCCGGAGCGGCTGCAGCGATTGCAGAAGGCCTACCGGTATTTGCTCGCAGCCAAGCTGAACACCACGCAGGCCCTCGAAAAGATGCGCGAGCTGGAGGGCGAAGATGTGGCCCTGCTGGTCAAGTTCATCGAGCGCAGCGAACGCGGGGTGATCAAGTAGCCATGAAGCTCGGCCTCATCGCCGGCAACGGCCGCTTCCCTTTCCTGCTGCTCGATGCGGCGCGGGCCGAGGGGCTCGAGGTTGTCGTCGCTGCCATCAAGGAAGAAACCGATCCGGAGATCGACCGCCGCGCCGAGGCTGACGCCGGCGTGACCGTGCACTGGCTCTCGCTGGGCGAGCTTTCGCGGCTGATCGAGACCTTCCAAGAGGCCGGTGTCGCCAAGGCCGTGATGGCGGGCCAGGTGAAGCATAAACAAATTTTCAGCAGCATCCGGCCCGATTGGCGGCTGGCCAAGCTGCTCCTGAACCTGCGCACGCGCTCGACGGATGCGCTGATCGGCGCAGTGGCCAAGGTTCTCGAAGATGAAGGCATCGAGCTGATGAGCTCAACGGCGTTTCTGGAGCCGCTGCTGGCCGAAGAGGGCGTGCTGACCGAGCGCGCGCCGGATGAGGACGAGTGCAAGAATATCGAATACGGCCTGGGCGTAGCGCGGGCGCTGGCCGGGTTCGACATCGGCCAGACGGTGGTGGTGGCGGCACAGGCGTGCGTGGCCGTGGAAGCCATGGAGGGCACTGACGCCACCATCGAGCGGGCCGGACGATTGATGGCGACCCTTGAAGCGGATGCGTCGACCCTAGAACGCCGACTGACCGTCGTCAAAGTGGCTAAACCTAAGCAGGACATGAGGTTCGACGTGCCGGTGATCGGGCCATCAACGGTGGAGGCCATGCTCCGCGCCGGGGCGAGCTGCCTGTCGATCGAAGCCGGAAAGACGCTGCTGTTCGACCGCGACGCCGTGCTGGAGCACGCCAGTAAAGCAGGCATTGCCATTGTGGCCGCGCGCCGGTGATATACAGGTGTCAGGGTTCAGGTTTCAGGGATCAGGAACGGTTTCCCCGTAGCAACGTTTTTTCTGACCCCTGACACCTGAAACCTGATCCTTCATCCCAGGAGGTTTCTCGTGAATAAGTATCTTCTCCTCTCGCTCGTCGTGGCGATTGTCGCCGTTGTTTCCGCGATACCCCTCTTTAGGGCCCGCGCGGCCGATGAACCGATGCCCGCCGTGGGCCAGGATGCGCCCACCTTCACCCTGCCCTCGCAGGACGGCACACCCGTTTCGCTCGAACAATACCGGGGCAAGTGGGTGGTGCTTTACTTCTATCCCAAGGACATGACCACCGGCTGCACCATCGAGGCGCACAAGTTCCAGGATGCGCTGCCCCAGTTCGATGCCAAGAATGCTGTGATTCTGGGCGTGAGCGTGGACACGGTCGACAGCCACAAGCAGTTTTGCACCAAGGATAGCCTGACCTTCCATCTTCTCGCGGACCCCGACCACAAGGTGGTGAGCGCGTATGGGTCGCTGGGCGCGTTTGGCCCCATGACGATCGCCAACCGCAACACCTTCCTCATCGATCCCCAGGGCAAGATCGCCAAGGTGTGGGTGAAGGTGAACCCCAGCGATGCGGCGTCAGACGTGCTGGCGGCGCTGCCATAGCGCGGAGGCCGCGCCGGATTCATTTCTAGGAGAGTTCGATGCCAACAGAGACGGCGCGTGAGTTCCGCGCGCAGATCGAGCGTCTGCGGGGCGCCTTGCTGGCGCTTTCGCCTGCGTTTGCCGATACGTCATGGCGAGCGGGGGGGTGGACGCGGAAACAGATCGTAGGGCACCTGCTCGATTCGGCGGCCAACAACCGCCAGCGATTCGTGAGGGCGGCGATCGATGGGCAGTACGCCGGCCCCGGATACGCGCAGGACGCCTGGGTGGCGGCCCATGGGTACGGCGACGAGTCCTGGGCGACCTTGCTGCGCTGGTGGCAGGCGGAGCACGAGATTCTCGCGGCCGTGGTGGATAGGATCCCCGAGGAACGGCTGGAAGCGATGTGCGTGGTGGGCGGCGATGCGCCGGTGACGCTGCGCTTCCTGATTGAGGATTACCTGAGCCATCAGCGAGGTCACTTCGCGCAGCTCGCGGCGGACTGAGCGGGCCGGTCAAGTGAACTGCGCATAAGAAAAGGCCCGGAGATGAACCGGGCCTTTTGATTTTTAGGACGCGCGGCGGCAAACAACCTTCCGCACGCGACACGTCGAGCCCTTCGCCAGGGGCGATTGCACAGGAGGCGCCGAGGCTACTTCTTCGACTTCTTCTTCGCGGCCTTCTTTGCTGCCTTCTTGGCCTTCTTGCCAGCCTTCTTCGCTACCTTCTTGGGCTGCGCCTTCTTCGCCGACTTTTTGGCGGCTTTCTTGGTTGCCTTCTTGGCGGCTTTCTTGGCCGGGGCCTTTTTCTTCGCAGCCTTCTTGGCGGGAGCCTTCTTGGCTGCCTTCTTTGCAGCCTTCTTGGCCGGAGCCTTCTTCGCTGCTTTCTTGGCCGCCTTCTTGGCAGCCTTCTTGGCCTTCTTCGCCGCCTTCTTGGCGGGCTTTGCCGCCGGTATTGCGGCGATCACCACCATGGTCTCTTCGGCGACCACCTCATCATCGTCTGAAGAGGTGAGGATGCCGGCGGTTTCCAACTCATCTTCCTCGTCGGCAAAAGCTTCGACCTGACCGTGGTCCAGGTCACCCGGCTTCCCAAAGGGGTCGCCGTCACTCATTGCATACATCCTGAACACTTCATCCATCCGATTGCCTCCAGCGGGTTGCCGCTGCTCATGATTTCGTTTGCATTTTCGCGCAGCAGATGGTGCCATCTAGCTTGCGAATGCGATTGTAGCTTTAGCTTGCACATAATGACAAGGAAAACACAAGTGGGGAATGGGGATTTGCGGCAGTTTTTCTTACTGCTGCGCAGGCTTGGCGTGGCTGGTGGACTTGTGGGTCGCGCTGTTGGTGGCGTGGGTGGGGGGCGGCGAGGCCTGGGGATGGGACGGTTTCGGCCGGGAACTGGCGGGTTGATGCGCGGCCGCGCCGGGCCCCTTACCTGACCCGTTCCCGGATTTTGCTGTGGAGGTTCCGGTTTGCGTGGTGGAGCTCCTCCGGCGGCGGGTCGAGGAGGTGCGCACGGGCGCGGGCTCTGCCACGCGCAGGCGGCGGCCGGGATCCACCCGGGTACCGGAGGGGATGCTGTTCCAGCGGCGTAGCTGGCTCAAAGAAACGCCGAAACGGTCGGCGATGGTGACCAGGGTATCGCCGCGGCGGACGGTGTAAAGCCGGGTGCGCGCCAGGGGTTCGGCGGCAAGGGGCACAGGCACCACGAGGGCGTCGATACCCGCGAGACTTTGGCCGCCAGAGAGATTTTGGCCGCTTTGGCTCGCGGCGAGCTGGTTGGCCGAGGCTAGTTCGGCCACGGAAACGCGGTACTCCTGCGCCACAGAGGCCAGCGTGTCTCCGGCCACCACGGGATGGTAGCGCCAGGAGTTGCGGCGGGCCTCGGGAATGAGGGCGGCGCGCTGCGCAAAGAGCGTGGCCGTACCCGCAGGCAGGTGCAGGTCAAATGAAGCTTCGGGCGGCGTGACCATGCGCAGCAGGCTCGGGTTCAGCGCCTCAATCTCGTCGACCGGAGCGCCCACAAGATCAGAGACGAGGCGGAGATCGATGGAGTAGTCGACGGTGACGGTATCGGTCAGGACCGGGGGATCGAGGGTGACGTCGTCGAAGCCGTACTGCTGCGGATGGTTGGCAATGATGATGGCGGCCAGGATCTCAGGTACGTAGTTCGAGGTCTCTTTGGGCAGCTCTCCGCGTTTGTACAGCTCCCAGAAGTCGGCATAACCCGTTCTCTGGACGGCGTGCTGCATATTGCCTGCGCCATGGTCGTAGGCGGCCATGGCCAAGTACCAGTCGCCGAGCTCGCCGTAGAGGAATTTCATATAGCGGCCATAGGCGCGCGTCGATTTTTCGGGATCGAAGCGCTCGTCGACGTAGGCATTTCGGGTCAGGCCGTAGTAGGGGCCGGGCATGAACTGCCACATACCGCCGGCCTTGGATTTGCGATTCACCGCCTGCGGCTGGAAGCCCGATTCGGCCACGGCCAGGTAGATCAGGTCCTGCGGCACGCCTTCTTCGGCCAGTACGCGCTGGATCATCGCCTTGTAC
>Ga0181520_10011017_pt1 | contig 11966 bp, 6 predicted proteins | sample PEATcosm2014_Bin_29_FD_132451 | JGI IMG/M metagenome (GOLD analysis project Ga0181520, IMG submission 132451) | Peatland microbial communities from MTU Mesocosm Facility, Houghton, MI, USA - PEATcosm2014_Bin02_30_metaG | ecosystem: Environmental > Terrestrial > Soil > Wetlands > Peat | place...
ACCGTGCTTTCCAGGAGTGATCCGGGCGAATTCTGCCGTGACAGAAGTGCTTTTGATCGTAACCCATTGAAACTATGGGCACTGATGGCAAACGAAAGCACTCTAAGTCCTTATAAAAATCGGTAGGCAAACTCTCAGCACCCTCGTCAGCACCCTCCTCGACCTCTGCTTTTTGGTTACAAACCTCTGCCGTGCAGCGGCAAAGGTCGATTCGTGTTCCGTCATACCTCGTCTTCGGCGCGAGGGTGCGTTTGTCGCAAAACAGGGGTGCTGAAAAGGGTGCTGGAGCACCCTCAGTAGTAGTTTCATCTTATGTTTCAATTGACTACGAGACGGACCTCTGCCGCGACAAAACGGAGCCGCATCCGGCACTTCAGTGCGCAGGCCGCGAAACCGCCAATTTGAGGACTAATTGGAGTGAGATTCTCGTTTGAGACCGTCATGATGACTCACACGGAATCGACCGGGCGGTGCTGTTTCGACCGTAAACTTGTAGACTATATGCGGAATGAACGGGCGACACGCCACATGAAGAAGACCGGCCGTAACGATCCCTGCCCTTGCGGGTCAGGCAAGAAATTCAAGAAGTGTCATGGTGACGCCGGTGGGGCATCACCTCCTATCGCGGCTGCACTAAAAGCTTACTTCGAAGAATCTCAGAAGATCGAAAGCCAGACGTTCGAGACTATCGGCAGTGGTTTGGGAGAGCTGGTTGGAGAGCTACAATCCTTCGATCGCATTTCCTGTGTCACTGCGATCGCCGCCCTTCAATCCATTGCAGAGAACCGCAATTCAATCGTGCGCCTGGATTGCTTGCTTCACCTTGTCGCAATTCACTGTTGCGGCATACGCCCGGTGGACGTACGATCGCTCGATCGCTGGCTCAATCGATTCCTGGCCGCTTCCCTTTTGTCCCATCGCGAAGACCCAGCTGAAGATGTCGCGATCGGGAATGTGATGACCACCTCGGGAAACTACCGGGTGTTTAATGGCGATTCGAGCCATCCGGATTACTATGCCCAAGATGTCCTAGACGCATTGGCCAGAGGACCCGAAGTGCTTAGTCCCATCCGTAATGAATGCCGTTCCTTACTGAGGATCTCGGATTTGCTCGCTTCACGGAGAGGCTATTCCCGGTGGACGGGCAAGCCTGAGTCCGAGTCGAAAAACGTATGGCTCCCGGAAACCGATAAAGAGCTTGGAATTCTCAACCGGTCGTCGTTGCTTCATGCTAACGATCTAGCGGGGCTTGATATCACGCCCGAGTCGCTCCAGGCATTTTCAACTCCTTTTGAAGATTTCTGTTCTGACGCCCGCCACTCGATCCCGGGAGCGATTCGACGCAAGCCGCTACTGGCCCTTGGCGATTCATGGATCATCGCGCATCCCACGGCCGTTCCAATGGCCGTTATCGCACATGTCTTTTCGTCAGTAAAGACGCTTGATATGCTTCCAGGTCTGGAGAACGCTCTTGGCGGTCTCCAGGCCGCGCGGACACTGCATGAGAGCGCGCGTGGGATCGCGCGCTCGGATTTCCTGACTCGGCTTTTGCCAGAGAGCGGATTTCCCCCGGCGCGGTATGTCAGCCAAGTAGCTTTTCGATTCGATCGCGACAAGTATCTCCATCTCCTGTTCCTCCACGATGACGTGTATGACATCGCGGCGAAGGGCGCCAACGCCCGATGGGAACCAGCTTTCCGCGAGGCCATTGCGGAGTTCATTGAGAACAGCATGAGAAAGCTTCTCGACGACGGGAGCTGCGTCGGCGGATTGACACTGGTGATCATGGGCGGTGTTTGGAGGGGTTGCGCGATTGAACTGCCGCAGAACCTGCCGTCCGGATGCGGATTGCAGGCCTGGTCATCCGCGGACTTTGACCGGCTGATGGCCAACGAACGCCGATGGAGGCTGCTCCTATGGAAGCTATCCATGCAACGCAGAGCTCTCGAAGAGCTCGGAATTGCCATTCAGCCAATCAGCGACGCCAATCTCTTTTCGATGTGGACGCATAACGACTATCGTTTCTTTCCGCGTGATTCCGGCACTGACTCGCCGAATTACGTGTCATATGGAGCGGAGTTCATCTTCGAAATGCGTCTCGAGAACCGAATCGGAACCGACGACCATTGCATTTACCGGCCAGACCGAGCCAGATGGGAGCGAGTGCGGAACCTGAATAGCCGTTCGTATTTCAAGGAAGATGCCGCGCGGAAGACATACGGCGTCCTTTCCCGAAGGAGACCGGGCGTTCTGGAAGGTGCTGTCGAAACCGCGAAACGAGCATGGTGGGTCGATTGCCATACAACCAATCCCGATGCCGTTCGCAAGGACTTGATTTACCAATTGTGGGAAACCGTCGTGAACTGGCTGGATCGGATCGCCGGCTCATTCGATGATGGCATTCCCGAACTTCGCGACATCCATCCGGTCCTGACACTCGATGTGAGCGAGATCGAACAGATTGGGGATTTTTTCCGAGAGACAGTCATGGCCGCCGCGCCGGTCGCCTCTTTGGCATTCGACGTGTCGGGCACAGTCGCGACGCTTCGGTTGCCGGTCGGGTTGCTTGCGATGGAATACTCACCGGCAAATCAGGCGGAGCGGATCCTGGTAAATGCCCTTGTGCGAATTGCACTGGCGATCGCGGGTGTAGGCGAGGATCAGGCCAGAATCGAAGCGATCGAAGCATCGCTGACGCTTTCAAATTACGACCGTTTCATGCATCTGTTTCCAGCAAGAGATGTGCGAGATTTCCTACACGGGTTCGATCCGGAAAGCCCTAAACTTCTGTACAACGACGAAGTGGCATTCGGCGCGATCCAGATCGCGCAAGAGGCAAATCTGAACGTGCCTTTAAAGACGGACTCCATCGAGTCTTCGAATGAACTGCTGCATCAACTCGTGGATGCTTTTTGGAAGAGGATTGAGATTCGGTTGCGCGTGATCGATCGCCTTGATTTGATTTCCGCATGCATGACTAACCATGAGCGTCTGCTGAGCGAGCTTGAGCGTTGGCAAAAGACAAGTAGAGCCGTGCTTTCCCTGCACAGGGACCGCGAGGATATCTTGAAAGTGTCCCAGACACTAAAAGAAAAGCGGGACCGGACACAGATCACACATCGCATTCTCATCGAAATGGCGATTTGCACCTGTCCGTTGTCGGGCGGCCGACCGGTGACCCAGGCGGATATTGACTACCTCGGAAGCCAGATCCTGCTGCTGATTGCGACGGCGGCGCATTCGGACGCAATACGCGCCGGCTGTGCTGACCCGCGAGTCGGAGTATCCACGCTAGGCGACTTCAGTTTTCAAGACAATTTCATGAGCGTCATGGTTCCGTACATGACCAGCCACTTTGAGAGGAGTCATTTGTCCGATGTGCGGGGATACGACGATCTATTTGAGTCTGAGGCGAATACCCCCACACCGGAAGAGGAAATCTTCGGAAAAGAGTTCGTCGAAGGTTTTCTTCAGGAATTCGGGATAAGCCCGGCCAGACTGGCGGAGGTCGGGGTTCGTCTTGGGGAAGATGCGGCCGAATTCCAAGCGACGGTGATCACTCGTGATGCAGCTTCGTTCAACGATGTTTTGGCTCGGGGAGGTTTCACTCAGAGTGAGATCGAAGCGCTTTGGCGCAGCTTCGTTTTGAAGCCGCGCAATCGATGGGATGCGGCTCAGAAACCATTCAAGGATAAGGACTGGTTTCCATGGCGCTTTCGGAGGAGGCTTTCCTTGATGGCGAGACCGATCATCGATCTGGGAGACGGCCAAATCCTGTACGCTCCTGGCTTCTGCGAAGACAGCTTCCGGCATACGGTCATGGAGTGCTTCCATGGTGCATTCGAGACAGAGTATTTCCTGACCAGTGGGATGAAGGAATACTGCGGTTCGGTAAACGGGAGAAGAGGCCTGGAATTCAATCGAGCCATCGGCACAATCTTCGCCGAGACTGGCTGGAAGATGCGCGTAGAGGTCGCAATGACCGAACTCGGCGCTCCCGCCGAGGCAGGCTTGGGGGATGTAGACGTCCTGGCGTGGAACGAGCGTACCGTCTGCGTTTGCGAATGCAAAGAACTGCTCTTCGCCAGAACCATCGGCGAAGTCACGGCACAATTAGTGCGTTTCCGTGGCAAGTCTGGCGATGATCTTGATAAGCACACTCAACGGGTGCAATTCCTGGATGGTCACAGGGGCAGGCTCTCAACACTGACCGGCATCGACGATCTCCGAATTGTGCCACTGCTCGTCACAAGCAAGGTGGTTCCGATGCAGTTCGTAGCGAACCTGGGGGCGGAGGTTGTGTCAGCGGATCAGATTACGAACGATTATCTCAACCAGCTTCTCGAAAGAGCGTAGTCGAAAAGCGACTCGAGCTTCTCAACGCCTTCGACCTCAGATCGGCAGTTTCGCGGACCGGGATTCGCACGCCAATGCTAAAGTTCCAATTACTACTCTCCGTCGTTGAAACACTCACTGCGAGATGTTGCGCAGAATCGCAAGACAAATGCGAAGTGGTATGACCTGAAGACTACCCCGAGGATCCCCCTGCTTTTACTCATGCCCATTCAGCGCATGGTTGATCGCTGCCTCCATTCGCTTTCGCTCTTGCACCGGCAATCTGCTGACATCGTCACGCAACCTCGCTAGAAAGGATTCACCATTGGGCTCGCGGAGCAACCGATCGAAAACACGGCGCAGATCCCCAGTGGGTTCCACGGCCTTGATAAGGTCTGTGGTCTGCCAACTAGAACCAAGGAATGCCTGCACGATGTTCCTTCGCGCCGTCTTGCATCTATCCCAATCTGGAAAGAAAAACGACAATAAACCTGGCGTCTCGTTTCCCGCACGAAGTTCCGCATAAACAATCGGAAAAGCTATAACAATCAACGGGCCTACCGGTTTGTAACGTTCCGCAAGTGCGAAGGAGAGTACGCTGCCTGCTGCTCGCGTTTGGGCTTGTTGGTTAATGGCTCCTGAATCCGCAAGCAAGTGCGCCCAGGATCGAACAAAGTCGTCAGGGACTATTTCACACCGTCTCCCTATCAGGCGATCACAGAGTTCCTCTATGTCATCTAGGATTCCTGTCCTAATCTCCGATTTCGCTCGGTCCAGAAGAACGACGTTGTCGCAGCCCCTCTGTTCTGAAGCATTCCATGGAATAGCCAATGCAATCAAGCGATGTGGATCCAAAAAGTTCACTGACTCTGAGATCAATTCTTCAAGCGCTGCATTCTCGGAACTGTCAGCACTTGACAGGCCTACGGTCAACATTCGAAGCATCAGATCCGCTTTCAGTCCAGCTTCTATCAACGGGAGTACACGGCAACCATTTCGTAGCAGGCGTCCAACAGGGACATTCGCACAGATCAGCACACGCGCAATTTGTGTCGCCGTCAATGGCAGCTTCTTGACAAGCTCTTCCACTATTTTCTCGCTAAGCGACTCGTTCTGTACCAGTGACTGGAGGTCTCGCTCCGATGCCCTCGAAAGCACAGTGTCCAGAAGTGACAACCTCCGGCAATCCGTGAGACGATCTTCGCAGAGAAGCCATTCAATGTCGTTGGCATAAGGCCTAATAGTTGCTAGGAGAAAACGATCGGAATCTGGATTTGGATTGCTCGCCAATATCGCTCGTCGCAATCCGAATATGCCTTCTGTGCCCCGCGCAGCGCGACTAAGCGGCTCATCAAATTCGGCAATCGTAAACTGCGTTGTGTCGCGTATCTGCTCGACTACGGAAAAGAGCACTTCATTGTCACTATCTCGGAGCACCGCGGATAAAAGAGGTGCATGAGCCGGAATCCGCAGAAGCGGTACGACGTTGCGGCGAGACTTCGCCCGCAGTTCCCCATCCGGATACTGCAACGCGTTTACCAACATCTCCGCCCAAAGATCAGGTGGTGATATCTCGGTCGCCCGTATCATCGCTTCCGCCCAAGCTTTGCTGTATGCGAACAATCGCAACTCTTCCTCAGCCTTGAGTGAGGCAGCGAACAAGAGAAATTGTGAGCTGTCAGATAGATTTGCAAGCCCATCGCCGATCCCAGCCATGACGATGGGTGCGTTAGTTTGCTTTCCAAGACCGGAATCAAGTAACAAGGATACGGCTGCTCTAGGATCCCTCTCAGAAACGCGAGAAAAGCCCTCGCGTATTTTGTTGAGGACATCGATTGGCGGCCGCCGTGATGGAAATTTGCCGCTCAATGTGAGAAGGAACCGAAGCGCCTCTGGGGGGGACATCGACCGTTGCGCGAGATCAACCCCATGTGTTAGGACCGATACGAAGGGCAATAGCTCTTCAGACGAACTCTTTCCGAGAGAACTGAGAATATCCAGGAGGCCAAGAACCGCTGTAGGCGACGTCTCTGTTTTTTCCAGAAGCTCATTCCAGAGCAACGCCAATCTCAGGCTCGACTCATCGGCCCGCTCATCTGAGCGAAGGATTCCCAACGCATCGAGTGATAGAAGGCTTGGGGGGTCGTCCTCGAAGATATGCATAGTCGTCACTGTTGTCCAACGGTGACGACTTATCCCCTCTCGCCCCGAGGACGCTTCGATGATTCGACCTTCCCATCGCGAAAATCGCGATCGAGCATTTCGTGGAGCGAACATAAGATCGAAAGGTCTGCCGCTGACGCTACGCGGAGACAACGCCAGAGTACAGAGGCTGAACACTCTCCGCATACCTGGCCAGAAGGCACTGAGCAATCGTTCAGAAATCAACGTCGAATCTATTTCGTCGAACAAAACAATCGGCTTTCGATCCTCTAAGAAAAGCGCCTCGACTAGCGCGGTGGTCTTTTTAGATGCGATTCTCGGAAGTCGTATCGGATACGGCTCAATCTCAAGGGACTCGACCGCAGTTTCTTGTCGGTCGACGGGTACGAGATTCTCGATCAGCGATGCTGGAAACTCGATAGCCTCCCAAACAGCCATCGGTACCAAAAGACTTCGCGTCCGGACACAGCCAGCACGCGCTGCCTTCAGGTCTTGCCAAGTTCTGGCCAGGACATAGAAATTACCGCTCGGGAGTGGATAGGTGGTCAAATACGGATCGAACGTCTCTCCTGGCCGTAGTGGTCCAGAAAGATCCGACAAACGATCCACAACATCTTGATCGCCACGCGCAAGATGAATGGATGTGGCCAAAAGCTGATGGCCGTTCTTATATCCGTGAGTTTGCTGTTCTATGCGGACACGCATTCGCTTCTGCCTAATCCTCGACCAACCAAGCAATTGGCAACGTTAGGTCCTGCTCTTCGCTGACTACGCCATCCGCCTGCTTGACGACATATCCTGCGGTGTCGAAGTCTCCTTCAAAGAACTTCTTCCGGAAGTCAGGATCGTCTTTAAGATCACCGCCGACCACACTTATGCCAAAAACCTTCACTTCCAAGGAATCGACATCCTCGAGTTTTCCTGCAAAGAGAGGATACTCAGATTCGAGAAAGGTACCGGGACCGCTCTTTTTGGCTGCAGCATCAAGCAGATCCCAAGCAGTGACCATGATCGCCACACGCGGAAGTCCACCATCTGGTCGTTTCCGTAGCGTCAGTTGCAAAAAACGCAGCAACTCGCATAAAGCTACCTGAGTTGGAATGGACCCTTGCTCGTCCGGGTCTGCCCAATCCATCTTCAATAGGTCACGCGTGGTTACCCAATCTAACGGCGTCACATTCAAATCGGAGTGCACCCGAATAAACAGGAGCGCTCCGCTTGATTCCTTCAAGAGGTTCATCCACTCCTCTGGAAGTTCCGAGGATGAGACCGCATCGTTCCAGATCTCGCCTGTAACATCCGGAACGACCATCGCAATCTGCTTCGCATCGTCCTGAGTCGCCATTGTTACAGTAAAGTCGCGTCGGCTCTCTTCAATGTTTTTCTCAGAGCGCGGAGCAAACGCCCCTTGCAGAAGGTGCGCCAGTGCCTCCTCCACGTATTTGATTTCAGGTGCCTCAACTGATTTCAGCTGCCCAGAGCCGTTTTGCAACGCCTTCCAGAGCCTTGCTAGGTAGTTGGTCTTTCCAGAAGCTGGCCCGCCAATCAACATGATCGATTGAGAATTCATGCTGACACCTCCCTGGCGCGGAAGTTGAGAAACTGCCGATCGGAAACGACAAAGCCTGCATTGGGCCACAAGGGGGCTGGTGTCGTCGCTGAGGCGCTCTTGAGTGACGCATTAATCAGCTCCGCGATTCCTGTTCCTGGATCGATCGCCTCGCTGTCGGAGAAGGAAGAAACCTGCAATATCCGGACTGTCAGACCCAAGTGCTTTGCAGTGGATTCGATCTTTCGGAGGCTAGCCTCCGGCGGATCCCCAATATCCTTATGGGAGATGACGATGATTACTGGTGGAACCTTGGGACCCAAGAACTCCGATACGCGCAGCAAGAGCAAGCTGGTACGGTGAAGGACTTGCTGCCGAGTGGTGGGCTGAATCAATTGCCGGCCGTCAACCGCCACCCAAATCACATCGGCCGCCTTTAGAAAATCGAGTCTGTCTACACGACTTGAATCGATCAGCGCGGTCGACCACTCTCCCGGAAGATCGGGCAGCAAGATATCGTTTGGTGCTCCGGTCTCTAAGTCACGCAAACGAAAATGCAGAAACCCTGCACTTCGATCATCCGGGGGTTCAGTATGGTTCGTCATCTGTTCCGGTGCCTGCCCATGATTCCAGCGACGTGCCCCTCGACTGATCTCATCGAATGCAAGCAGACTCATGCTATCCGCGAACTTGAACCCCTTTAACTTACCCGCAGAGAGCAGCAGATAAAGCGACACGAAGATGGCTGTTTTCCCAGCGTTAGGAGGACCTAGCACACCCACCAGTCGGAACATGCGCCCTCCAGACAACTGGCGGAGCGCATCCGGAGTCAATGCGAGGCTACTTGGAAACCGGGGATTGCGCTCGGGGGCGGAGAGTGGCGGCGGAATTGTCACATCCGTCGCCTCCGTCACGGCAACGCCGGCAAGCAACCTTTCAGGGCATGTATCTGCGTTGTTGTTCAGCAGGCAGATGCCAGTCTGAGCAACCGTACAATCGGCTCTTTTGCATCCCACCGCCATCGTTATACCAAGTTTCCGGGAAGGCATCCCACGTGCAAGATTGAGCTCTCAAGAAGTGCGCGTGCCGCCCAATCTGAGAGTTTCAGCTCACGCGCACCAGCGCTTTTCCCTCCAGGCTTCCCTGCAATACAGGCAGTTATGAGCGGGAACACCGACTCGCGTCCGGCAAGCAGGATGTTATTCGCAAAAAATGCTGTTATCGGTTCCCGTTCATCCTTTAAAGATTCAAGCACGTCGTGCATGCTCACGGGCACGTCTTGCTTCAGCATTCGGAGGATTAGGTGTTTGTGAGCTTCCCCTGGGATGCGGCGCACGACGCTTCCGGCCTCAAAACCAGCTGCAACCACCGCAGCAATCTCGCTCATGCTGGAGAAGTTCTTCCCAGCAAATTTGCTCCATCCACTTAGGACCCACCATAGAAGATCGATTTCCTCGCGGTCCAGTGCAGCGTTCAGCCGCAGCGCATCAATCGCAGGGGACGCACCATCTTGGATGGTTTTGCCAAGTTTTGTCGCCTCGTATGCTTCAGGCATGCCTAAGGTGATCGCGGGAACTTCTCGCCGTGTGCGTGCGTTAGCTGCTGAGCCAAGTGCAAGGTTCCGAGAAGCTACCAACAACTCCGAACGGAGCGCCTCCAGCCGTTCTTCAGTGCGGGGGACTTGGAATCCTAGCCCTGACCAGAGTCCGAGAGCTAGTACGTCGCTTCGACTCCAAACGCCATGGGTCGTAGCGGCTCCCGTCAACAGCTTCAAAGCTGCAAGGAAAGTGCAAGTCAGTATCTGAAGCTCCTCACCTTCGCGAACGAAAGAAGGGCTCTTAACCTTGATCACAGTCTCAACTTCGGTAACCCGCGCTTCCGGAAGGCTGCCGCCTTTAGCCACACCCTTCGTCAAGTCTGCCGCCAACTGCAAGATGTCTGCGACACTCGAGAGGCTTTGATACTTCCCAACGAGTGTATCGATCTCACCTATGCGCTTCTCCACCAATTCGTCGCTCGGCGTCTTGTCAAAAATGCGAATATGTTGTGCGATGTCCATCAGTGCCCCTCTCCATTGGCTGATGCGTCAAGAAACTTCGTTATCTTTTTCTCCAACTCATCAAGATTTCCGCTCGATTTGAGCGAGTCGAACGCCCTTCGCTCCATCGAATGGGTCAACGCTCCATTCCAGCTCTTTGGCAAGGCACCCATCTCGATCAAGATCGTCAATCTCTGGCTAGCAGTAAGGTCCCGAAAAAAACGGAGCAGCAGGAAAGGAAACTTGTCCTCCATGGCGTTCCTCTCTTCATGAGAATTCGCATCAGCCGCTGTACCGCTCACAACATCGTTGCGTACGCTATATGTCGGCCTCAAGTCTTCAGGTAGAACCGCAGGCGGGTCATTCAATGGTACGTTGCCGCGGAAATTCGGACAGCCGAGCGTGTGTGCGATCTTTTCGTCTCCGAATGCCTTGATGTTCGCCTCAAAGGCGGTTTCCGTCCGCGACCAAACTCGCGGGTAAATCGTCACTGCGAGTCCGTCAGTGACTTTGTCCCAATCGAACTCTAGCACGTTATAAGTGAACGTGAACTCATCATCTGCCACTGGGGGAATTGCGGCCCCCGCTGCGATAATCAATAGGTCACAACCGGCGCGGACCGGATCTAGCGCGATTTGGGGCATGTGCTCATGCCCCGAGATGAACACACGGGCACGACTCCGCACGTACTGCCTCGCCTCTTCCGAGTCGCGCAACCACGGAAGAGGATGATGGCTGATTACTACGAGTTCCTCACCGACTCTTCTTGGCAAGGTCCGTTGCCGCGCTCCCAACAACAACTTGCCCTTCTCGTCCTTCTTCGCACAGCAAAGTGCGGAGTTTAACCCGATAAAGCGGAGAGTGCGACCAGGCGCAAGCTCCACCGCGCGCTCGCCAGCCGTTCCGCCATACCGGTCGAGCGGGCAATCATACGACTCGGCAAATTCCCGAAAGCTCTCGAATTTACCATAGAACACCTCTCGGTCCTTCTCCAGTTCCAGGAAATAATCAAGCCTAGGCTCGCCTTTCTCCGAAATTTCGGCAAGCATCATCTCGGACGACCGGCAAATGTTGTCGCGATTGATGTCATGGTTACCCGGAACAACTTGGATATTCGTTATCTTGCAACCCGCCGCTGTGGCCAAACGATCCAGCCATTTGCCCGCGGCCACATATTGTTCTTTCAAGCCGGCATAGGCCACATCACCGCTTACGATGATGCCGTCAACTCTCCCGGTCGGTAGTTTCTGAACCAATAGAGCGACATCATCGATCAAGCGCTCCCGCACATCTTCGTGCGTGACAACATGCCCGCCTTTTTCCTGCCCGAAATGAATATCCGAGAGATGAAGAAACACAACCGGCATACCACCTCGCACTAGACCGAAAGCCACAACCAAGATGCTATGTCAAGGATTGTAAACAATTTGCGTGGGGAATCGGCATGAAGAAAGCGCTGCATCGGTCGTAATGGTACGCAACAGGTAGTCGACCAAGTATTGATCTCGAAATCTGCCGTTGGTGTACTTTTATCTTTCAGGTCATGTAATTGAAAATAAATAACATACCATCCGTTTCAAGCGTGGTCTCTGACACAACGGCGGAATTTGAGAGAATCGATAGCGAAGACAGGGCGAATATCGAAATTCCACCATGTTCTGCCGTGGAAAGACGCAAGTCTGTTCGGATTGTTTAAAATGGCAGCATTTATTGGGACCGATCTTCGAAACGCGGTCCAAATCGAGGCCAACGAGCGCATTGGGCTGTTAACCGGCCAATCGGTGCCCATTTTCATTCAGGTGGTCTCGAGTTTTCTTATCTCGGCGAGGATCTTGATGAGGCGTTTGGAGAGCCTGAGAAGGCGATTGCGAGTGGCACCGA
>Ga0181520_10011018_pt1 | contig 11964 bp, 9 predicted proteins | sample PEATcosm2014_Bin_29_FD_132451 | JGI IMG/M metagenome (GOLD analysis project Ga0181520, IMG submission 132451) | Peatland microbial communities from MTU Mesocosm Facility, Houghton, MI, USA - PEATcosm2014_Bin02_30_metaG | ecosystem: Environmental > Terrestrial > Soil > Wetlands > Peat | place...
CTTATCTGAGTAATCCAATCAGCTTCCAGTAAGGTATGGATACTGCTACCGTGGTCAATGCAAGCGCGGCATAAACGGTTGCCAGACGAACTCGGTCACGCGCGGTAAAGGCCTGGTTGGCGGTGACAGCTTCGCCCATAGCCAACCAGAAATTCTGGTATGAGAGCCAGAATGGAGCCGACGGAAGTAGCAGCGCCGCCATTAGCACAAGCGGCGGAATTCCCGCCCGGCCGGTCACGTCTGCGATTGACAGGAATATCACTGGAATGGCGATGAATGCCGAAGGGTCAATAAACCGGAATGCGAGCATGAGCAGTGAAGCTGCAACCAACACGACGACAGAACTGAAAATGAGATGCTGCGCGATTGGCACGAAGAACCCGGCCAGCCAGTTTGCAACCTTATACTCCTGTATCACGTTCGCCATGCCGAAAATTCCGCCCAGAAAGAGCAGAAGCGTCCACGACACGCCGGTGCTTATATCTTCATCCTTGACGATTCCTGAGAGCGCAAAGATGCCCAAAGCAAATATGCCAATCACAAAACTCGGAATATGGTGATAACGGTCGGTAGCCCAGAGAGCGATCGAGACGGTCACCACAATTGCAGTAATCAGTTCCTGCCCTCGGAACGAACCAAGCGCTTCGAGCCGTTCCTTTGCAAAATGACCCGACTTAGCCAATGGGGCTTCAGGACGCAGCAAGACTTGATTGGCCCACAGAATCAGCCCGCAGAGCAGCAGCGTGGGAAGAGCGAGTACCTGGGCATAACCGGCCCAAGTGAGAGAAAGATGCTTCGCTTCAAACGCCGCGACCACCACCGGCCCGTTCAGAGAGCCGGTCAGGAATGCGAGACCTGGGACGACTGCCATTTCGACCGTAGTGAGAAGAATGAGAGCCGACCCCCGGCTGCGGACAGGAAGTCCCAATGACTGCACCATCGCCCAAGCAATCGGTACCATGATCGCGGTGCGCACAGTCATCGAAGGGATTCCCAAAGCCAGTGCAAAGCCGATCAGAAAAAATGCAGTCAAGATTCCGGGATAACTCGCCGGAAATAGAGAGAGTATGTAGTACGACACCCGCTGCGCGAGGCCAGTCTTCTTCATCGCACAGCCGTAGAACAGAACCGCGACCAACACCCAATAGGGTCCGCCCGAGAATCCGCTCAATGCAAGCGGCGGCCGGACGCCGGCCAGAATCATCAGGCCCATCATCAGAACCGCGGTCACTCCGTTGTTCAAGACCTGCGCAGCCCACATGATTGCGCTGAACACGAGAATTGCCAGAACCCGTTGCGCGACCGCCGAGAGTTGAGGCGGAGCCGGCAGAAGCGCCACACCGAGACCGGCCGCGGTTGCGGCACCGAGCCAGATCCACATGCGGAGGCGGCTGTTCATCGCAACGCCAGTTTTGGAGGCATCAGCTTGAGTGAGCGGCGATTCACCTGGAGGGGCTGCGATATCGCCTGGAATCGAAATGGGAATCTGGATTGATGACATTATCTTCTCTTTCTCGTCTACACTGGGCTCGATTCAGCCTTATGAAACATATCTCGCAAGAGATTTATGAGTGCCTGTATCAAGTACCGATACCGAATGCGGTCCTTTGTCGCGGTCGCCAGTAACCGAAAGGTCAAAAGGTAAATTTTGAGACGACGGTCTGCATTTGCGCGGCCATCCGGCTAAGTTCCTCCGAGGCCTTATTTGTATCTCCGGCGCCTCTTGTCGTGTCCCGTGCAGCGGAGGCCACATCGACGATATTTCTGGCAATTTCCCCCACGCCCTTGGCCGCCTCACCCATGCTGCGGCTGATCTCTTTGGTGGTGACTGTCTGTTCCTCTACCGCTGAGGCTATGTTGTTGGAGATATCGTTGATCTGATTAATGATTGTGCTGATCTCCTGAATCGCACTTGTCGCGCCTTTGGCGTCCCTTTGGATGGTCTCGATTTTGCGGCTGATATCCGCTGAAGCAGTTGCTGTCTGCTTCGCGAGTTCCTTCACTTCGTTGGCAACTACGGCAAATCCCTTGCCCGCTTCGCCTGCCCGCGCTGCTTCGATGGTCGCATTCAAGGCGAGCAAATTGGTCTGGCTCGCAATCGCGGAAATCGCCTTCAAGACTTTACCGATATCCTTGCTGGATTCACCAAGTTGTTTGACAGTCTCGTCGGTCGACTTTGCCACATGCACGGCTCTCCTGGCCACGCTTTCCGATTCATGGGCGTTCTTCGAGATCTCGCGTATTGAGGTCTGCAGTTCCTCGGCAGCCGTGGCCACTGAGGAAACATTGCTTGAAACTTGCTCGCTGGCCGCCGACACTACGTTGACGCGATTCAAGGCCTGCTCTGCGGACTCCGCCATCTGCCGGCTGACTGCCGATAATTCTTCAGAAGCGGATGCCAGCGCCGTGGTGTGCTGTGCGGTGAACTTCAGCGGTTCCACCACGGCGTCCAGCGTCCTGTTGACGCCCTCGATGATCTTGCGGAAATCGCCTTGATGATCAGCCGCATTGGCGCGGGTTCCGACGCGGCCTTCCGCGGCTGCTTGAGCCAGCACGACGGCGTCAATCAACAAGGCGTTGATGTTGCTTTTCAGCAATACCAGCCATTCGTAAACCTGATCCTGATCCGAGGAGCGATTTATCGAGGCGGACATGTCGCCGTTGGCTATCTTCGTTACATAGTCTATTAAGTTCTTGAGCCAGCCGTGTACGCCGTTGACGGCGTCCTTCATGCGTTCGTGATCACCCTTGCATTTAATCTCGACCCTTTCCCGAAGATTGCCGCCCTGGACCAGTTGGAGGACCCGATTGGCTTCGGCGATGGGAGTCAAGATGGAATCCATCATCTCGTTGATGCCGTTTATCATTTCGGCGTAGGCGCCTTCGAACCCGTCAGGGTTGGCACGTTCCGACAACCGGCCCTCTCGTGACGCTCCTGTCACTCGCGCCACCTCTTTCTGCAGAGCAAGGATGTTCTCCTGCATCTTGATGGATGCCGGCATCAGTTCATCTTGTTCTGAGCGGGACCCGATTGCCTTCAACTCGGCCAGTAGCCCCAGGTCTCCCTTTGCTACACGAGTGAAAGTCGACGTAACCGCGGCTATTTTTTTCCGGACGGTTTCGACGGCATCGGCGGTTTCTCCAAAGACACCGAGGGAGTTTCCTTCCAGAACTCTCGTAAAGTCATTGACCATCATCCTCTGCAGAATGGCGTTTGCCTGCGCCAAACCGTTCAGCGCATCAATGCAGTGATTCAGGTTGTTCTTGATAACGCTGAGGTCGCCCTCATAATGAGCTGTGATTTTGAGAGGGATCTCGCCCTTGCTTATTTGTTCAGTGTAAGAAGCGGACAGGTTCAAGGGTTCAATCAGCGCATCCAGCATCTGATTCATACTCTCGACAATCGTCCGGTCATTGCCGCTGAACATCTCAACTTCGCTTCGCTCCGCTAGATGGCCTTGCTGGATTGCCAACGTAACTCGCAGGACCTCTTCTCGTAACAGGTCGCCGTTCCGCGCGTCCCGCGAAATCGATGTGGTTTCCCCGGCGGATTGATCCAGGACGAGACCAGCACCGCGGCCCTCGGTTCGTTGTAGCTCTGTCGTCATTTTTATTTCCTCTACGACTAGTTTTATGCTGGCTGTATTGGTCTTTCCGGCACTTGGTAGCCATGATTTAACTTGGTCGTGGTGCAAATGTACGAACTCTCTTCGTTTAACGATAAGAATTGCTGCGGGGTCTCCATGTTTCCTCGGAAGCAATATAAGCGGCGAGCACGTTCACATCCCGGCTAATCAGGCTATGACGGCGGTCAGCATTCTATCGGTAGGCTTCTGCTTGTCGATCAGGCTTATCGCCCATAAATGTGACAGATATCACGCACCATGAAGAAAACAAAGGATATTTTCTTGAACGGCCCACCTCGACCTAACAAGTAACTACGTATAGCACCGGCCTCCCGGCCCACGCGCTACGTAACGAAATCGCAGCCAACACGCTTCATTTATCCGTGGGTCGGCAACGCCTGAGGGCGATTGCAGCACAATTTATTGGCGTTCCTCGTGGCCCAAGACGAGGGTTCGCCTGGTGCACGGCACCATGAGCACGGTAGCGTCGTAACGGGCACGTGCCAGGAATTCACAGGCTGCCTTCTCCTCGAATACGTTCCAAGGCGATACCATTGATCTGCGATTGGAGACTGCGATGGAACCGTTCCGCATTCATCTCTTTGTGTGTACACAGCAAAAGCCGGAAGGCGCCGCGTCCTGCGCTGCCAAGGGGTCGGCTGCGGTGCTCGATGCGTTGAATCGCGAAATCCAAGTTCGCGGTCTGGGCAGCGATGTGCAGATAACAACCTGCGGCTGTATGGGGCTCTGCGAAGAGGGCCCCGTGATGGTTGTCTACCCCGAAGGGGCATGGTACCGGCGCGTGCAACCGTCCGACGTACCGGAAATCGTCACTCAGCATCTGCTCGCCGGCAAGCCTGTCACTCGTCTGCTCTGGGACGATGCTGCGGCGATGAAGGCCATGTCAGTGGAGCATGGGGAGAATTTCCGTGCTGCTATGGCCGCCCGTGAAAAAGCGGGCGTGCTGCCGGAGCGCCTGGATCAGATGATCCGCGGCTTCATGCCGAGCCGCTGCCTTCTCACAGCGCTCGAACTTGACATCTTCACGGCCGTGGGTGACGGCGCCAATTCAGAGCAGATTGGGGCGCGGGTTCATGCCAACGCCCGCGCTGTGGCCATGCTGCTTAACGCGCTCGCCTCTCTCGGACTGCTCGCGAAGAGCGGCGACGATTACAGGAACACGCCGGAGTCAGCCCGCTTTTTTGTTCAGGGATCCAAGGACAACCACCGCAATGGTCTGCTGCACACAGCCAACATCTGGCATCGCTGGAGCACGCTGACTGACGCCGTTCGGCGCGGCGCCCGCATTCCGATCGATGGCGACGCCAACCCCGAGTGGACGCCGAACTTCATCGCCGGAATGCAACGCAATGCCAGGGATCGCGCCCCGCTTGTAGTGAAGGCTCTGGGCACAGAGAGTGTTCGCCGTATCCTCGATCTTGGCGGCGGATCTGGCGCCTACTCCATCGCATTTGCCAAGGCGTCTCCCGCAGTGAAATGCGAGATACTCGATCTGCCGGAGGTGGTGCCGCTGACCGCGGAGTACGTCAACCGGGCTGGCGTTTCGGCACAAGTCGTCCTTCGCGCCGGGCACATGCTCCATGGCAATTTAGGCTCCGGCTACGACATCGTCATGCTCAATGCCATTTGCCACATGTTTTCAGAGAAGCAGAACATGGAGATCTTTCGCCGGGCGCGCCAGGCGCTCGCGCCGGGTGGCCGCCTGGTCGTGCAGGACTTCATTCTCAATCCCGATAAGGCCGGACCGCAACAAGCAGCGCTGTTCTCTTTGAACATGCTCGTCGGCACTGAAGAGGGCGCTGCATATAATGAGTCCGAATATACCGGCTGGATGAAGGCCGCTGGATTGAACGAGGTGCGCCGCATCAAACTGCCCGGACCTGCCGACTTGATTGTGGGGCAGGTTCGGAACACCCCTTAACCGCACGATGAGTCTAAACTTGAAGCAGAAGTTACATATTCAATTGGCGCTGCAGTAAAGCAAACATTCAGAGAATCACAACACTGATTGTGAGATACGGAGAAGAGACGATGGCCCTTATGAAAACCTCGAACCCGGCATTGGGAGAGAACACGTTTCGCGATCTTTCCGGCAGCCAGTACGGTGGCGTGACCGACCTGACCAGCCGCATGACGCTCAGCGGCACCGTGAATAAAACCGGCGTTCTGCTGCTCTGCGCAATCTTGACCGCCTGGTGGACGTGGCACCTGTTTCTTCAGTCGCGTGATATGGCGGACGTGGCGCCGCTGATGCTTGCCGGCTTGATCGGCGGATTCATTTGCGCCATGGTCACCGTCTTCAAGAAGGAGTGGTCCCCGGTGACCGCTCCGATTTACGCGCTGCTGGAGGGTTTGGTGCTCGGCGGCCTTTCGGCAGTATTGGACCTGCGCTATCCGGGTATTGCGATTCAGGCCGTGAGCCTGACGTTTGGCACGCTGTTTGTACTGTTGATGGCTTATCGCTCAGGACTGATCAAGGTGACCCAGAAGTTTCGTCTGGGAATCATCGCGGCCACTGGCGGCATCATGGTCTTCTACCTGCTTGAGATGGTGCTGGGATTTTTCGGTGTTCAATTCACATCGATTAACGGATCGGGGCCAATCGGAATTGGCTTCAGCCTGATCGTCGTTGCCATCGCGGCCCTGAATCTGGTGCTTGATTTTGACTTCATCGAGCAAGGCGTGCAGTATGGAGCGCCCAAGTACATGGAGTGGTATGGCGCCTTCGGAATCATGGTCACGCTGGTTTGGCTCTACCTTGAGATTCTGAGGTTGCTGTCCAAAATGCGAAGCAGAAACTAAGGCAGGGTACATCAATAACAGCTTGAGCCTGCATTTCTCGCGACCAGGAGGTCGACGCTCTGTAGCGCCGACCTCCTGATCGGCTGTACTGGCGGCGTCCTCGCCGCCAGAGCAAGGCCTCGTTCATCCATACCATTTGCACGAAAAGAATCTTCGTCGTTGTGTGCCCCCAGAAGCATTGCTTCGAAACGGCTGAAGGCGCCTCTTCGGGCAGCGATCAGAATTTGGTTCCACCGTTGTAGTCGGCGCTGATGGCAGCTTCCACGGCGGCCATGCTGGCCGGATCGTTGAAGATAAGTCCCAGTTCCCGGTTGCTGTTCAGGGAAGGGGTCGAGACATTCTCTGACCCGACAAACAGAGTGGCCTGCGCTGTGCCGTAGTCGGCGAGGATGGCTTTGGCGTGGATGTAGTAGCCCGTGGTTGAGGTGTAGACGGCGATCTGAGCACCATCTTGCTTGAGGGTGGTGAGGATGGGACTATATTCGTTGCTCTCATTCTCCTGGGACATGGTGACAGCCACACCGCGAGCGAGTGCCGCTTCCAGAGCGGCCTCGATTCCCGTGTCGGACATTTCCTCCTGGGAGATCAAAAGGGTCTTGGTGGCACCATTGATGAGCGCGAGAAGTGCGGCACGAGAGTTGGTGGGACTCCAAACGAGATTGTCGCCCGTGGGAGGAGTTAAGGCGGCGTTCTGAAAATCCGCGTTGAAGGTAGTCTCGATAGCGGCAACATCGGGCGCATCGTTTGTAATGATGGCGAAATCGCGGGAGGTAGCGTAGTACTGCGGTGTCAGGTTGAGGGTCATGATGGCGGTGGTGGATTGGTCTACAGTGATGGTCTTCTGGTGAGTCACCGCGTAGACCGGATTCGCCCAGTGAACTGAAACCTGGTGTGCGTTCAGATATTTGTAGGCGGTCTTGTTGCTCTTCTTTTCGCTGTTCTGGTCAAGGATGACCCGGACGGTGACACCGTTGGCGGCGGCCGCGGCAAGTGCGAAGGTGACCGTGGTATCCGTTAGTTCGTACATGGTGATGTCGATGGTCTTCTTGGCAGAGGAGATCAGGTTGTAGATTGGCGTAAGCCCCTGAGAAGGTTCGGTGATCAGAGTGTATGAAGTAGCCGGTGGAGTGGGCGCAGGCGAAGGAGCCGGCGCCTGGGCCAGAAGACCTGAAATGCCCGTGAACAGAAGCGTCGCGACGGACAATGGCAGCGGGGTTATCCTACGTTTCATAATTGGCTCCTTTCAATATGGGAAGCGGCCGACGAGTGCCGATCGCACCTATCCTTGGGGGACACCGGCGGTAGATCTTCTGAAGCTGGCGTGAATCTTTCCCGTCGATTGGTCCAATTCAAATGCACTGCCTCTTGGCCGGCCTGAGTATCCGCTTTACTAAGATGCCGGTAATGAGAAAAGAGTCAACGCTTTTGGAATTCACACGGGCGGCAGAGTGCACCTCACCGCTTCTGCCAGATATGCCGATCATTCTGCCGAGGGTAGATTTGTCCGTCCGCGAATTCGCGCCTAACTGGAGCGCAGCGTGAACAGTGTGATCTCTGGAGGGCAATTGAACCGGAATGGAATCCCAACGGCGCCCACGCCCCGGTTAACGTAGAGTTGCATACCTCCAAGCCGAAACCATCCCTCGACATACTTTTTGCCGAGGTCGGGCAGGCCAAGAGAGCCGAGCAATGGCAGGCAGACCTGACCGCCATGAGTATGGCCACTCAGCATCAGGTCAACCGCTTGTCCCGGCGCATGTGCCAGCAGATGGTCAGCGTAATCCGGGGCATGACACAGCAGTAGGATCGGCTCATTTTGCCGATGGCGTATCGACGCCGGAATCGCCTTCTCCGGGTCTGGAATACCCATCAGAGGATCGTCAAGGCCTGCCAGCCAGATTCTGCCGCCGTTTCTCTCAATCGGTAAGAATGTGTTGTGCAGAACGGTTACACCATTCGCAGTGAGCGCACTCATGACCTGCTTTGCTCCAACCATGACGTCATGATTGCCGAGTACCGCGAATCTCTGGTTGCATCTTAGTTCGTTCAGAAGACTGGCGCATTGCCAGGCGGCGCCGACAGCAAGCTTCTTCCAAGCAAAACCGTGGGTCACATAATCTCCGGTCAATACCACAATGTCGGGTTCGATGTGGTTGATCTGATCAATCACCCAGCGAAGGAAAGCGGCCTCAGTATATTCATCCATGTGAATGTCACTGAGTTGCGCGATACGCAAACCATTGAAGACATCGGGCAAACCCCTCAGAACTACGTCATGCCGGGATATCTCGATCCAGTGACGCTCAACCTCGCATGAATAGAACGCCAGGCCGGCAGTACCGAAGAGGCTTCCCTTCAGGAAACGGCGTCGGCTAACTGGCGGCGAAGAATGGGAATCGACAAATGCCATATTCCATCGTATCCAATCTCAAACGGATCGGAGTGGTGCGGCCGTTAAACTTTGCGCTGCCGGCGGCCTGAATATTGAATGAAACGACGCAAACCAGAGGTCGTGCTGGCCCAGCAGAGCACGGCAAGGTCCACAAGGAGCGCCACACTAAATTTGTACTGAAGTCAACATTTGCGTATCGTGAATAAAGGGCAACTCGTTCACCCAGCATGGCATCGAGATTTTGCTCCACCGAAACCGAGCAGGTTACCCGATTCAATCAGGAGAACAGTGCATGGCAATTTCTGACATACTGGCAAAAATCGACAACGAGATCGCAAAACTGAAGGGTGCGCGTGCCCTTCTAGGTAACGGGACCGCATTGGCAGCCAAGAACCTCACCGGCAGGCCGAAGAAGGCAACAGCGGCTGTTGTAGCTGCCGCCGCAGTACCTGCGAAGAAGAAGAAGAGGAAGCTCACGCCCGAAGGACGGAAACGCATCGCCGAAGCCGTGAAGAAGCGTTGGGCAGCCCAAAAGAAGGCGTCAGCAGCAGCCAAGTAAACATGACCACCGCCGAGTGGACCTGAACCGGCGGAGGCCAATCCCTAAACCAGCGTCCTCGCTGGAGTCTCGTCTGGCTACGGCCAAGGCGACGGGCGAACTGCGCGAGTGGCATCAGCGCAGTGACCAACCCGCTGTTCACTATCTTTTCCGCATACGCAACGATTCCCAACTTCCGTCGGCGCTCCAACCTCCGTCAACAGAGAGCGCGTGGCCATTGACGAACCCGCTTTCCTCGCTATCGGCAAGAAACGCGATTGCCCGCGCGATATCGTCAGGGCGGGCGAAGCGGCCCATGGGGACGCGGCCGGTGATGTCCGCATCCGTGTAGCTTCCACCAGCCTGATCGGCCACATCCATCTCCGTCTTTACCCAGCCTGGGCAAACGGCATTCACTCGAACTCCCCGGCCACCCCACTCGGCCGCGAGTGTGCGGGTCAAGCCAATCAATCCATGCTTTGATGCGTTATAGGCCGCCCGGTCCGCGATGCCGAGCAACCCCGCGACCGAGGCCACGTTAACGATTGAGCCGCTGCCTGCTTCCAGCATCTTCGTTCCGAAGGCTTTCGCCATGAGAAATGGCGCAACGAGATTCACCTCAAGCACGCGGCGATAATCGCTGAGTGCGGTATGTTCAGCGGCCGATATGAGACTGATACCGGCGTTGTTCACGAGTACATCGGCCCGCCCATATCGATCGAATACCTCCTTTGCAAAGCGTTCCACCGTGGTTTCAGAGGTAATATCGCCGGCAAAGCCCATCGCTTCACAACCGGCTGTTTCAATGGCCATCAAAGTGTCGGTAGGCTGGTGAAGATCGACCACGGCAAGCCTGAAGCCGCGCCGGGCAAGCAGTTCCGCAGTCCGGCGGCCAATTCCCTGCGCTCCACCGGTAACCACTGCCACACGGCTTTTATCACGCATCTGATTTTGCAACTCCTTTCTCTTGATCGTAAACCTTGCGCAGTTGAGCCAGCCGCCTGTGGTGTAGGTGCGGTCTTGAAAGGGTGCAACTGGGGTAACCGCTGGGCGGCGTGCCGTATAGCCCAAAGATTCAACGCGCCTTTGCCACCGGGAGCCTGTTCATTTCGGATTCTGATCTCAACGCAGGTTATTCGGGCGAGTTACCAGCAGGCAGGCAGTTCGATTCTGCCTTCCTCCCCCAGAACCTGCTGGGTTTTTCCCGCTCGTGGCCTCTCTCTCCCGGTTTTCCTGCTCCTGAGCAAACCCGGCTACAAACCGTTGGGGTATGATTGCGTCTATAGAGTGAGTGGCCTTTTCCCCCATGGGGCCGCCCCGGTGGTGTGCGTGTCAAAATTCTTCCAACGTCTCGTCTTCGCTCTTTCGTCGGTGATTTTCTTTGCCCTGCTGCTGGGCTTTGCAGTAGGCGAGTTTGGCTGGTTTGGCGTGCATGCCGGCAGCGAGCAGGATGGCGCTTATCGCCAGATGCGGGTCTACGCTGAGGTGCTGAAGAAGGTCCAGACAGATTATGTGACCGAGCCCAGCATCAACGACGTGACCGCCGGCGCCTTGCACGGGCTGTTGGAGTCACTGGATGCCGATTCGAGCTATTTGAGCGCAACCGAGTACAAGATTTACAAAGAGCGTCCCGCCACCGGACAGGCCCAGGTGGGCATCATCGTGTCAAAGCGCTTTGGCTACGCCACCATTGTGAGCGTGCTGCCCGGCTCGCCCGCGGATAGGGAGCATCTGTCTGATGGCGACGTCATCGAGTCCATCGGCGAGCAATCCACGCGCGAGCTTTCGCTGGCCGTCATCCGGCTGATGCTGGAGGGCAAGCCGGGAACCACGGTGACGCTCTCGGTGGTCAGGCCGCGCAAAGCCGATCCCGACAAGCTCACCCTGACCCGCACCATCTCCGCTCCGCCGGCGCTGGCCGAGCAGCAATATGAAGGGTCCAGCATCCTCTACCTCAAGCCGGGCGAGCTTACGGCAGCCAGGGTAGACGAAATTGCGGCCAAGCTGAAAGCGGCCGGCCAAACTCGGAAGGTACTGCTGGATCTGCGAGATTCATCCGGCGACGACGCCCAGCAGGGTATGCGGCTGGCCAATTTTTTTGTGAAGCAGGGCACGCTGGCGATGCTTGAGGGCCAAAAGGTTCCTCAGCAGACTTTCGCGGCCGACGCTTCCAGGTTCATTTCGGACGCGCCGCTGGCAGTGCTGGTCAACCGCGGCACCTATGGCGCGGCGGAACTGGCCGCGGCGGCTGTTGAAGATGCCAAGCGCGGAGACGTGGTGGGCGAGCGGACCTTCGGCGAAGGCTCGGTACAGAAGACCATCGAGTTGCCCGACGGCTCTGCACTGCTGCTGACGGTGGCAAAATACGAGAGCCCCTCCGGTAAGAAGATTCAGGACGAGGCGGTTACTCCTACGGTGCAGGTGGGCGCGGCCGTGGATGAAGACCTGGAGGAGGAAGCGCCTCCGTCCAAGGGCGATGAGCCGCTGACCAAGGCGCTGGATTTATTGAAGGCGAAAAAGGGCTGAGCCAGGCTAAACGCTGAAAGCATCCCGCAGCAGCTATTGAGGACTGCATATGGAATGTC
>Ga0181520_10011020_pt1 | contig 11963 bp, 6 predicted proteins | sample PEATcosm2014_Bin_29_FD_132451 | JGI IMG/M metagenome (GOLD analysis project Ga0181520, IMG submission 132451) | Peatland microbial communities from MTU Mesocosm Facility, Houghton, MI, USA - PEATcosm2014_Bin02_30_metaG | ecosystem: Environmental > Terrestrial > Soil > Wetlands > Peat | place...
CTGTTCTCCCCTCTCCGCTTGCGGAGAGGGGCCGGGGGTGAGGTTGCCGTTCGCCCGGCAAACGACGATTTTCGAAGCAGAATAACGGCGATGGCGGGCGAGACGCCCGCCCCACGCGCGACAGGATTGTCGCGCCCACTCCATTTCTGGGGATCAGACCTGAGGACTGAGCGCAGTGCGCGGCGCTGCTACGGGGCGGTGTCGTCATCGTGCCATTCCTGGGAGCTCCACATCGAGGTCGAAGGTGATGAAGCGGTCGAAGAGATCGGTCTTGCGCATGTAGATGAGCTGACGGAAACTGGGGAGCGGCTGCTCCCTCTCTTCCCGGATTTCCAGCAGGCCGAATTGCACGAGGGGCCACAGCACGCGTTGTTGAGCCGTCAACACAACGTCGTGGGCGAGTGGGCCGAGCATGTTGAACCAGTGCGGCGGCAGGTACATGTCCTCCAGGATGTCATCCGTGAGCGTCCAATCGCCCAGCCGTGTCGCGACCACATGGAGCGAAAAGGGCAAGTCCTCTTGCGGATAGGACTCTTCAGCATAGCCGTCCAGGCACGCAAGGTTGAGTGCACCGAAGAACGTGCGGAACAGGTGAGTATACAGTCGCCCCGCCTGACCATCGTCCAGCAGGGCCTTCGCCTTACGCGTAACGGTGAGCGCGCCTTTGGCCTTGCGCAAGAGACCGCCTATCTGCAGCACCATGCGCAGCACGTGAAGCTCCCAGCAATCCTGCTCGTTGCGCAGCCCATGGAAGTCCCAGAACGCGCGCCTGACCTCGGATGGCAGATGCCACGATTTGGCCAACGGGGCGACGATCTTGCGCGGAAGGTTGCCTTTGGCTGTCAGCTTCGTGCTTCCGGCCTCGTTCAGCATCGACAGCATCATGCGGGCATTGTGCAGGATGCTGGCCCCTTGCAGCTCGTCGAGGGACAGGCTGTCGTTGAGCCGGATGGCGGGATGCTCGCCTCCCCAGGCCACGGTCGTCAGACGCACCACCTGGAGCGGCTGCAGACCGTTGAATTCGGCATGCGGCGTCGTGAAAAACTCGTGAGCCGCTGTGGCGGAGTCCGGGGTCGGTCCGGTCGAATCTTCAGCGCTCAAATCGTACTCGTATAGGGCGAGCAGCTTTATGATTCTATTCTGAAGCCGGTCGAGCGCGAGATTCTCATCTTCCGTCTCGACATAGTCCCACTCGGCCGCGATACAGTCGGCAACGGCTTTGATTTCGTTGATGGTGAGGTTGCAGCCGACGTCTCCGCCTGGAGCGCGCTGGCGCAAGGCCTCCGCCAGCGGAGCGGGAAGCTCGTCGGCGAAGTCGTCCATCAGCTTCGCCTCATCTGCGGTGAAACACACGTAAATGGTCTCTTCTCGACCCATCGGCGAGTGTGGCGTCACGGTAGCCTCCCTCATTTGGTATTGGACTTCGCGGAAACGGTACGGATCAGCGGTGATGCCTTTCGCGGCATCCATAACCTTGCCCTCCCCGGAGAGACTCGGAAAATCAGAGGCGTCTCCGCCTGGATGTCGCCGTCGATCAGAGCGGGGGACGGGGAGGATGTCTCGATCGTGGCTTCCCTACCGCGCCAGGAGAGGACGGCGGGGTGGGTGAGATGCGTGCCTTTCATAACGCGCGGGAAGCTGCGGATGAACGCGAGGCGCGAGATGCGCTGCACCACGATGACGTCGAGCAGGCCGTCCGCGATGTCGGCTTTAGGGGCGATGCGCATTCCGCCGCCATAGGATTGCGCGTTCGCCACGGCCACCAACAACGCCGGCCCCTCCCAGGAGGCCCCGTCCACCCGGATGCTGACCTCGGTAGGGCGCAGATCGACGAGTTCCTGTACCAGCGCGATCAGGTATGCTGTGGTGCCGGCCATTACGCGCGGGCGGCGATTGATGCGCTCGCATATCCTCGCATCGAAACCGACACCGGCGACATTGACGCACCACAGCGCGCCATCATTGACCTGCAGAAGGTCGATCAAGCCGGGACGCCCGCGCGTCAACTCGGCGGCGGCGCGGGCCGGATCGAGGCTCAGCCCGAGGGTGCGGGCGAAATCGTTGCCGGTGCCGGCCGGGATGATTCCGCCCGGAATGCCGGTATCGAGCAGGCCGGTGAGCGTCTGGGAGAGCGAGCCGTCGCCCCCGCAGGCGAACACGGCGTCGAAGCCCTCCGCCGCGGCCTCACGGGCGATGCGGGTGGCGTCACCGGGGCGCTCGGTGTACTGCCGGTCGACCTCCCAGCCCGCGGCGCGGAGTACAGGCTCGGCTTTCTCAGCGGCAGCAATGCCACGCCTGCGGCCTGAGTTCGGGTTGACGATCAGCGCGAGACGCAATATAGGCCTCCCGGCGGATGGCGGTCACGGCGCACAGAGTACAATGCGTCGCGTGCGCCCTGAAGCCCTCTTTGGGCGAAGGAATTCCGGGTAATGGGAGGCATTGACAAACAGGAAATGGTTCACGTATATTAATAGTACATGACACTTCACTAATGCAGAAGGCCCCCGATGAAGCGGCTGATAGGCATCCTCATTCCATTGATCGTGATCGGATCGTTGGTTGCATGGCGAGTGGTGGTAAAGAAGAGAGAAGGCGCTGCGCTGGTAGCCCAACGGACTGCGCGGGCCAGCGCGCCTGTCAAGGTGAGCGTCGCCACGGCGGAACTGCGCGACATAGAGACGACTTTCGAGGCGACCGGGTCGCTCGAGGCCCCTCTCAACGTCAACATAGCCTCCAAGATCGTCGGGCAGATCCAGTACCTGCAGGTCCAGCAGGGCGACCGGATCAGCAAGGGGCAGGTGCTGGTGCGAATCGACCCGACGGAGGTCGAAGCCGAGGTGCGCCAGGCGCAAGCAACGCTTGCCGACGCGCAGTACAAGCTCGCTCAGGCGCAGATCATCGAGGCTCCGACGAACGTTAATATCCGCACGCAGATACGCCAGCAGGCGGCCGGGGTCTCGAGCGCGCAAGCGGATTACGACCAGACGCGCCAGAACCTCGCAGCCCAGATTGCCTCGGCGCAGTCGTCGGTAACGGATGCGCAGGGGCGCGTGGACAACGCGGCCGCGGCGATCGGCAGCGCGAAGGCGGCGATCGACAGCGCGAAGGCGAACCTCAACGATGCCAGCATCCGGCTGACCCGTACGTTGGACCTGTACAAGCAGGGGTTCACGGCGGCCCAGGATGTCGACGACGCCAAGGCGGCGGAGTTGGTGCAGGAGGCGGCGGTGGAAGTAGCTCAGAAGCAGCTCGCGGCGGCGACGGCGCAGCGAGATTCCGCTCTTGCCCAGCGGAACGCCGCCGAGCAGCAGGTCAGCATCGTGCGCACGGCGGGCGATGCCAACGTCGAGGACGCGCGGCAGAAGCTGCTTCAGGCCAAGGCCTCGTTGGAATACGCTCGCGCGAACGTCGCACAAACACCGGCGTACACGCAGAGCCTCGCAGCTTTGAGGGCCGAGGTGGCTGCGGCGAAAGGTTCGCTTGACGCTGCCATCTCGAGGCGCAAGGACACGGTCCTGACATCGCCTTTGGACGGCTACGTCACCGGGCGCATGATGGACCCGGGGGCGGTCGCCCAGGCTGGACAAGCGATCCTGTCGGTCGAGTTCTTCAAGCAGGTCTGGGTGAGCGTCGCGGTGCCCGATACGGTCAGCGCGAAGATACACATGGGCACGGATGTCGGCGTCAAGTTCGATGCCCTCCCCGACAGGCCGTTCACGGCGAGCGTGGTGCAAGTGAATCGGGCGGCCGATCCTCAGGCGCGGCAATTCACTGTCAGGGCGATCATGAGCAACACCGAAGGCCTGTTCAAGCCGGGGATGTTCGCCCACGTCTCGATCGTGATCGACAAGCTCGCAGGGGCCGTGGCGGTGCCGCGCGAGGCCGTGAAGACGGATGATGCCGGCGACTACGTGACTGTTGTGGACGACGCGAACAAGGCCAGCCGCCGCCAGGTCACTACGGGCGTCTCCGACGCGGCATACATCGGCATTACGGAGGGCCTGCGGCCCGGTGAGCGGGTTGTGACCCTCGCGGGCGTGCCGGTCAAGGATGGGACGGTTGTGAACGCCGGTGCGGCCGGCGCCGGTAGTGACAAGGCGGGAGGGCAGTACGGTAGCCCCGGTGGAGCAACGAAGTCTGGATCGTAGCAGTGACTGGACAGTGATTGAACCATGAACATTGCGCTTGGCGCGGTTACGCGCCCTGTAACTGTCACAATGCGGATCGTTTCGCTGGTCTTGCTGGGCGCGATCTGCTTGGGGCGCTTGCCGGTTGACATGCTGCCGAGGGTCTCCATCCCAACCGTGGCGATCAGCACGAGCTGGCCGAACACGGCTCCTGAGGTGATGGAGGCGCAGATTACGCGGCCCATCGAGGAGGCCGTGTCCGGCGTTCAGAACCTTTACCAGATCAACTCCAGCAGCATCCAGGGCAGCTCGCTGGTGCGCGTTCAGTTCAACTGGGGGACGGACATCGGGCAGGCGGCTGTGGACACGCTGCAACTGCTGGGGCGCGCGGAACAGCAATTCCCCACTAACGAGCCTACGTTGGCGCTTCCCGTCGTCTACAAGTTCGACCCGACCCAGATTCCGATCCTGATCTACGGCGTGTCGGGCATGAAGGACGAAGTGAAGCTTTACACGCTGCTCAATAATGAGATCGCGCCGATGATCGAGGGGGCCAATGGCGTCGCGTCAGCGGTGATCACGGGCGGCTTGCCGCGGGCCATCCTGGTCTCCGTGGATACCGTCAAGTTGCAGGCGCATGGGATTCCGTTGTCGGCCGTTGCCAATCGCATCGCGCAGGAAAATGTCAACCTCCCCGCAGGAATCGGCAAGCAGGGCGACACCGAGTACACCATTCGCACTCTGGGCTGGGTGACCAGCGCCGAGGATACCGCCAACTTGCCGCTGGGCACCTATAACGGCCAGCTCGTCAAATTAGGCGATGTCGCGACAGTCACGGACAGCCATGACGAGCAGCGTGTGTTCGCTCGCTACAACGAGGAACCTGCCGTCGGCATGAGCATTATCAAGCAAAGCGACGCAAACACCGTCGCGACGGCCGGTGAGGTCAAGAAGAAGATCGCGGAAATCCAGAAAATGTACCCGGCCCTGAAGTGGGGGATTGCCTATAACCAGGCGCAGTACATCGATGAGTCGATCAACGATCTGAGAGACAACGCGATCATCGGCGGTCTCTTGGCAGTCCTCATTCTGCTCTTCTTCCTGCGCAACTTCAGAAGCACGCTCGTCGTTGCGCTCTCGATCCCGATCTCCATCGTCTCCACTTTCGCGTTGCTGTACATGTGCGGCTACACGCTTAACACCATGTCCCTGGGGGGTCTGTCTCTCTCCACGGGGTTGATCGTAGACGACGCGGTGGTTGTCCTCGAGAATATCTTCCGGCACATCGAGCGTGATAAGAAGACCACCTTCAACGCGGCCGTGGACGGCACCAACGAGATCATCTCGGCTGTTTTCGCCTCCACTTGGACGATCATGGTCGTCTTCCTGCCGCTGATGCTCATCAAGGGCCAGGCCGGGCAGATGTTCACTCAGTTCGCCTTCGTGGTCATCTTCGCGCTGGCGATGTCCCTGCTTGATGCGACGACCGTCGTGCCCATGCTGGCGACCAAGCTAATCAAGGGGGAAGCGCACGCAGAGGCGATGAACGGGGAGGGAGCGCAGCGGGGGATCTGGGCGCGGATGTTCTTCCGGTTCGGGCAGTGGTTCGACGCGCTGGACCGGAGCTACCGCCAGGGACTGCAGTGGGCTATCCATCACCGATGGATGGTGGGACTCGGCGCCGCCACGCTGATCGTCGCGGTTCTCCCGCTCACGCGCATGATCGGAACCGAACTCATGCCGGTGACCGACAGCGGCGACTTCCAGGTCCAGATCAAGCTGCCGGTGGGAACTGCGCTCGCGAAGACGAACGAGACCATGAAGCAGGTGGAGAAGATCCTGCACGACGACCCCGACGTGGAGACGGCGTTCTCCGCTGCGGGGACGACCATCAGTCTGCGCGGCGCGTCGACGACCCAATACACATACCAGGGCGGAGCGGCGGTGAAGCTCAAGGACAACCACAAACGGTCTACCCTCAACGTCATTAACGATTTGCGCAAGAAGTTCTCAGCGTTGCCGGGTGTGAATCCGTTGATCACGCAGCTTGATCTGACCAGCCTGGTCATGACCGGCGGGCCGCAGACCCTGGAAGTCGACGTCTTCGGCCAGAACCTCGACACGCTTTCGAAGATCTCCAAGGATATCATGCAGCGCGTCAGAGGCATCGGCGGTTTCGAGAATGTCGATGTCAACTGGGACGACGCAACGCCTGAGATTCGGTGGCAGGTGGACAGGCAGAAGACCAATCAGCTCGGCCTGAGCTTCTCGGACATCGCCAACACCATCTACACCGCAACGGGAGCCAACACAGCGGTCAGTTACTACCAGGAGAGCGGATACCAGTATCCGATCATCGTCGAGTTGCCGATGGCTGAACGCAAGACGGTATCCGAGATGTCCCACATGATCATCGCGTCGAGCTCCGCGGGCGCCACCTTGAGCAATGGGGTGCTGCTGACCCAGGTGGCCAAGCCGGTGTATGCCCTGGGCCCGAGCATGATCACTCGTCAGAACCGCCAACGATACATCGCCATCACCGGGATGCCCATGGGGCGCTCCGAGGGCGAGGTTCAGGCGGACATCGAAAAAGCGATAGCCCCCGTGACCAGCGCTCTGCCGCAAGGCTACCATTGGGAGTGGGGCACGAACCAGAAGCGCCGCGCGGAGGAGTTCGGCGGCCTTGACTTGGCCATTGTTCTCGCCATCGCGCTTATTTACATGCTGTTGGCCGCGCAGTTCGAGCATTTCCTGCACCCCCTCACGATCCTGCTTACCGTGCCGTTGTCGATCACCGGCGTCATCCTGGCGCTGTTCCTGACCGGGCGCCACTTTGGTCTCACGGCGTTTATCGGCTTGCTCATGCTGATCGGTATCGTGGTTAAGAACGGGATTCTTCTGGTAGACTATACGAACCATCTGCGAAAGACGGGCCTGTCGCGCGATGAAGCGTTGTTGCGGGCCGGGCCGACCCGGTTGCGCCCCATCCTGATGACCGCTTCGGCCGCAATTCTGGGCATGTTGCCGATCGCCCTGGCGCTAGGCAGAGGGTCGGAGACGAACGCGCCAATGGCGACCGTAGTCATTGGCGGTCTGGCGACGTCAACAGTCATGACGCTGTTCGTGGTGCCCGTCGTGTACTCGGCGCTGGACGACTTGGCCAACCTGCTTGCCGGCAAGCACGATGGCGTTGAGCCCAAGGAGTAGGGCGTGGAAGGCGAGCTTCAGAGGCGGCAGGCTGAGATGATCTCCGCAACATTGCGGCGGATCATGCGTGGGCTGTTCCCGCTGGGGCCCGACGACCCGGGGCAGGTGCTGTCTCTTGCTCAGTGGCGCGTGTGCGTGCTGCTGTCCGAAGGGCCGCTGCCGATGTCCGGCGTCAGCCGCGAGTTGGGGATATCGCTGAGCGCGACGACGCAACTTGCCGACCGGCTGGAGCGTGACGGGCTGGTGCAGCGCCTGACCGACCCGGATGACCGCCGGGTCAGGATCCTGAGCAACACGCCCCACGCCCAAGAACTCGTGCAGATTCGCACCCAACAGCGGGTTGACGGCGCGCTCACGGTCATCCAGCGCCTGTCGACCGAAGAGCGCCGCGATGTCATCCACGCGCTCGAGATTCTGGAACGCGCAAGCGGCCAGAAGACCGCGGAGGAGATGGCGAAAACGGCGGGCGCGGCTGACGAATGAGGTTGCGGAATTCGTCCTGCGGTAGGTCGGCCTCGCTGTCCGACGAGCTTTCCCGGTTATGAAAGGAGTGCGCTCATGTCCTATCGCAGCGCATTGGTTGTGTTGGCGTGCATAGCGACGGCGGCGCCACGGCTTCTTGCGCAGCAGGGGACGCCCCCGGTTCAGCCGAAGGTGCAAGAAACGCCGCTGCCGCCGGCTATCGAACTGCCCGGGCCGGCATCCGTCCCCCAGGACGTGCCCAACCGCCCGCTGACTGGGGCGGAAGCGGTCGCGATCGCCCTACATCATCAGCCTTCGGTCGATGTCGCAATTGCGGGCGTTGCGGGCGCGCAGGCGCGCACCCAGGAGACGGCGGCCGCGTTGAAGCCTAACGCGAATGTGTCTGAATCGTGGACGGGCGTGCACACGAATGTCCCGATTGTCGCGACGTTCGGGTCGCCCGGGGCCAGTGTCTCCGGCTATGTGTTCACATCGGCTGTGCGTCAGCTCATCTACGATTTCAACCACACGCGCGACCTCGTGCGCCAGTCCCTCGCCGAGGAACGGCTCTTCGGGGCCACCTTGACCAAGACGCAGGCCGATCTCGTCTTACAGGTCAAGCAGGATTTCTACTCCTATTTGCAGGACGTTCGCCTCATTCAGGTCAACGAGGAGAACGTCAAGAATCAGCAGGCGCATCTGGCGCTCGCGCAGGCGCGGCTGAACAGCGGGCTGGGACTGCCGCTGGATGTGGTGCGAGCGGAGACAGCGGTCTCGGAGGCCATCCTCAACCTTTCCACTGCGCGCAATAACGCCGCCCAGGCCCGTGTGAGCCTGGCGCTGCTTATGGGCATTGATCCCCGGACGCCCATCGTAGCTGCGGAGAGCCCTGAACCCCCCGTTTTGCCGGTCGATGTGAAGCTGCTGACCCAGAAGGCGCTCTCACAGCGTCCGGAAGTCACGCAAGCTCAGGCCAACATCGACGCCTCGGTGTACGGGCTGAGAGCAGCGCGCACGACCAACGCGCCCATCTTCTCTGGCGCGGCAGGATGGACGCAGCGGGGTACGGAACTGCTGGGCGACCAGCAAATCGTCACCGTCGGCGTGGGCGTCACCTGGAACCCGTTCGATGGAGGGTTCACTGCAGGACGCGTGAAGGAAGCCCAGGCGAATCTGCAGGCGGCCCAGGACCAGATGACCTCAACCCAACTCTCGGTCATGTCGGATGTCGCTCAAGCGTACTTGAACCTGAGGACCGCCGAGCAGTCGGTGGCGACGGCGGACGCGGAGATCGTCAATGCGCGCGAATCATTGCGACTGGCCCGTGGCCGCTATGAGGCGGGTTTCGGCACCTTCCTGGATGTGCTGGATGCTCAGACCGCTCTGGATACCGCCGAGACGAACCGCGTGAACGCGGTATCCGCGATCGATCTGGCCCGCGCGGCCTTGTCCCACGCCGCCGGGAACGACCTGCCCGGTTTACGCCCGCCGGGGATTGCTTCACCGAAGCCCAAGTAGGCGCGATGTGCGGCATTGCCCTGCCGAAGTCTATTATTTGATGCAAAGGGTTCGCTCCTGTTCGTGCCGAACAACTCGGCGCTCGGAAGGCGTTTCGTCCCCCGCCTCGCGACTGGAGGAACCCTATGCGTGCCTGGCTCGCCGGTTTACTCGCTTGTTCTGTTTGCGTCCCCATTCTCGCAGCTCCCCCGAAGCAAGATCCGTCCCTCCGTCCGCAGATCTGCCTCAACGGTGAGTGGCAGTTCCAGCCGGATGCCGCCAAGACGCTCGCCTTCCCACCCCAAGGCGCGTGGGACAAGACCCCGATCCGTATTCCCTCGCCGTGGAATGTAAACTCGTTCTCGCGCGGCAAGGGCGGGGACTTCGAGTGTTTCCCCAGCTACCCCAAGTCGTGGGAGGATGTTGAGGCCGCCTGGCAGCGACGCGTGTTCACGGCGCCCGAGACGATGCGCGGCAAGCGCGTCTTCCTGCGGTTCGAGGCGGTCCACTACTGGGCCGACGTGTATGTGAACGGTAAGCTCGCGGGCAGCCACGAGGGCGGGTTCACGCCTTTCGAGCTGGATGTGACCGATCTCGTCCGCCTCGGCGGCGAGAACGAGCTGGTCGTCGGGGTGAAGGGCGCTAGCCTCTTCAACGTCAACGGGCGAGCGCCGTATGGCTGGGGATCGTTCTGGGGCGGCCACATTCGGGGCATCTGGCAGGACGTGTACCTGATCGCGCGGCCGCAGGTGTATGTCTCGGATGTCTATGTGAAGCCGTCCGTCGAGAGCATGAGCCTGGGGCTTGAGGTGACGGTCCGCAACGCGAGCGGGCAGCCCTGGCGGGGGCAGGTGGGAAACGCGATCGTCCCCAGCGGAGGGGACAACATCGTCAAGCGCCTTCCTGCGCAGGATGTTGAGCTTGCGGCGGGGGAGAGCAAGACGCTGAAATGGGACGAATCGTGGCCGGAGGCGAAGCTGTGGTGGCCCGATGACCCAAAGCTGTACGTGCTGAATACCTCACTGACCAGCGACAGGACCGAAGACGCGAAGCTTACCCGGTTCGGCTTCAAGGAATTCAAAATCGGGGCGGATCGGCGCAAGTTCACGCTCAACGGAGTGCCGTTCTCGGGGCGCGCCGATGCCTGGCATTTCATGGGCGTGCCGCAGATGTCGCCGGTGTACCCGGCGGCGTGGTACAAGATGGCCAAAGCCATCAACATCAACCTGATTCGTCTCCACGCGCAAATCTATCCTGAGTTCTATATGGACGTGGCGGATGAGATGGGGATGCTCATCGTAGACGAGACGCCGCTTTGGGGGTCTGCGGGCAACTTCTATTATAATGACGATTTCTGGCGGCGCGCGGGGCAGGTCTGCGGCGAATTCGTGATGCGCGACCGCAACCACCCGTCTGTGGCGCTCTGGAGCGTCGCGAACGAGATCTACTTCGCCGGGGACATGAAGACCTCCGGCGCGCCGAACCAGGACTGGATCTTCGCGCATTACGCGGAGCTTGCCCGGCAGGTGAAGGCCCTCGACCCGACGCGCGAGGTCTCCAGCGACGGGGACAACGACCTGGGCGGGAGGCTGCCGATCTATTCGTGGCACTACCCCGGGCCGGGGGACCCGGGGATGCCGAACAAGACGCACACCATAGGCGAGTCCGGCAGCATGTTCTACTCGGTGCCGCCGGAGTTTGCGTACCGCGGCGGCGACCGGGCGTACCTGTCCTCGCACGACCGTCTCGATCTCATCGGGGAAGAGGAGGCGGACAACATCGAGGGGTACCGCAAATGGGCGGCGTACGCGACGGTGTTCAACATCGCCTGGTACGGCCTCGAACCCCTCAACTTCCAGGGCTTGACTTTCCGATACAAAGACCTCACGGCACCGGGGATGAAGCCGGAGCGGCTGGGCGCGTATTGCACGATGCTCAACGGCGGGCGCGACCCAAAACTGCCGGAGTTCATCCCGAACCCCGTCCACGATCATGTCGCTGACGCTTTCAAGCCGGTGCGGTTCTTCGTGCGCGAGCGCTCGCAGCAGGTGTATGACGGCGCGCCGCTGGTGAGGCGCTTCACGGTGCACAACGACGTCCTGCAGGCCTCGGACTTGTCGCTGGCCTGGTCGCTGCAGAGAGCGGGCGGCAAGGACGGGCGACATGGCACAGCCAAGGTGGGCAAGATGGGGGCAGGGGAAATGAAGGACATCGAACTGCGCTGCCCGGTGCCCGGAGTGCAGTCTGCGTCGGGAGACGCATTCGAGTTGGCGGTGAGCTTGCTGCGCGCAGGCGACGCTGAGCCGGCGTATCGGCAGGTGTTCCCGCTGCGCGTCTATCCCAGAACGCTGACCCAGATGCCGATTGCGGGCGGGCCCGTCGGGGTGAGGGTCTACGACCCGCAGGGCAAGACCGCGCGTTTGCTGGAGGGAATGCGCGTGTCGTGCGTGCGGGTCGAGAAGCTGGAGGCCGATGTCGTCCCGCCCGCACCGGGGATACTGGTCATCGGTGAGGGCGCGGGGGCCAATGACGAGGCCGCGCAGGCGATTGAGAAGCAGCTTGAAACCGGCGGACGAGTGCTGGCGCTGGCCGGGAACCCCGGATTCGGCGGCCCCGGCGGCGTCATGTCCCGCGCGGGAGGCGGCTTTGGCATCGCCTTCGCCAAGGCGC
>Ga0181520_10011021_pt1 | contig 11963 bp, 8 predicted proteins | sample PEATcosm2014_Bin_29_FD_132451 | JGI IMG/M metagenome (GOLD analysis project Ga0181520, IMG submission 132451) | Peatland microbial communities from MTU Mesocosm Facility, Houghton, MI, USA - PEATcosm2014_Bin02_30_metaG | ecosystem: Environmental > Terrestrial > Soil > Wetlands > Peat | place...
CCGTCCTGCACACTTATCTGGAAGACAAATCCTCGATTGTGAAGACTGGGGCGCTCCAGGGGATGACCGACCTCGCCCGCCACGATCCGGCCTCTCTGCCTGCGGTTCTGGACCTGCTGCGGATTCACGGCCGCTCAGGGACTCCGGCCATGCGCGCGCGCAGCCGCCTGCTCCTTGCCAAACTGGAGAAGCCGCGAAAGACAGCTCCAAAATGAGAAAAGACGCCCAAAGGCGTCTTTTCTCAACTCATGCTCGATCGGAAAGGCACCTTCGTGCATTTTCACAGTTCCTACTTGTTCGATTTCGAAGTATCCCACCCACATCACAAAAAACGTGAAATGGATGGGACACGGAACTTCCTTACACTATCCGCGAAGATGGTTTAGCGCCGGTGTCCGCCGCCGCGGGAGCCGCCGCCCCGCGCTCCAGGAAGCGCATGTTCGTTGCCAGCATCATGGCCGGCATTGCCTGTGTGGCCGCGCCCGTCGCGCGCCTCGTTGCCGTGGAAATGGTTGAATTGTTGTTCGCCGCGTCCGGGCAGGGGTCCATTGTAGCCGTAATGCGGATCGAACCGGTTATCCACGTGGCCGTAAAAGCCCTCATGGCCGCGGAACCAGGGCCCTGCGCCCAGGAAGATCCCACCGGTGAACCAGTCCGGCCCGTAGTAGCCGTAGGGAGCACATTGGTAGGGTTCATAGTCGAAGTACCCATAGGGGCATACCGGTGCTACGCCAATGCTGATACCAACCTGTGCGCGCCCCTGCGATGCGCCACCGAGCAATGCAACGCCGAGAGCCGCGAGAGCAAGAACCTTACCGTAGGACATAGTTTCTCCTTCAATCTGTTGAGGCCGCGGAGGTAGCGGCGATTCGTTTCTCCGGCTCTCAGTGTCCCTCTTGTGCACTCGCGTGTCCGATCAATACAGACCGGTTCTTCGCGCCCGCACAGCCCGGTGCGGAACTGGCTCCCCATACGCAGACTCCCGCCCGTCCCCGCTGGTACACTTGCCAAGCAGGGAAACACATCTATGGTTGAGCTGCTTCCATCCATATTGTCGGCAGATTTCGCCCACCTGGCCGCCGAAGTTGCCGCGGCTGAGCGAGGCGGCGGGACGGTCATCCACGTGGACGTCATGGACGGCCATTTTGTGCCCAACATCACTCTGGGGCCGCCGGTGGTGAAATGCCTGCGCAAGGCTACGAAACAGCCGCTCGATTGCCATCTGATGATCGAGAATCCAGACCAGTTCATTCCTGCTTTTGCCGATGCTGGGGCCGACTGGGTGAGCGTGCACTACGAGGCTTGCCGCCATCTGCACCGCTCCCTGGAGCTGATTGCCCAGCAAGGCATGAAGCCGGCGGTGGTGCTGAATCCGGCCACCCGCGTCGAACTGATCGTGGACATTTTGCCCATGGTTCACCATGTACTGGTGATGAGCGTGAATCCGGGCTTCGGCGGGCAGAAGTTCATCGAATTCTCGCTGGATAAGATCCGGCGCCTGGCGGAATTGCGCCAGGAGTTGGGGCTGGCGTTTAGAATCGAAGTGGATGGCGGCGTGGCTCACGACACGGTGGCCCGCATCGTCCAAGCGGGAGCGGACCTGCTGGTGGCCGGGAATGCTGTTTTTGGCGCCGGGCAGCCTGAGCAGGATGCGCGCGTCCTGCTGGCCGCGGCCCGTAAGGCCGCCGGCGAGTAAGATCTAGAAATGGCTTTGCGGCGCTGGCCCTGTCGACGGGGATGCGCTCGAATGAGGTGGTATGAATCGGTTGTCGTTGAAGTTTGCCGCGGTGGCTCTGGCGGTTCTGTTCTTGGCCGGGGTTTCTGTCCAAGCCAAGGATAAGCAGCCCAAGAAGAAGAAAAACCAGGACTTGAGCGCCAACCCGCTGGCGAACGTGGCCTCAAAGCAGCCCGATAAGGAGCTGTTCGACAAGGCCATGAACGCCATGAAGAAGGGCCGCTTCGATGTGGCTCGCCTTGACCTGCAGACCATGCTCAACACCTATCCCGATTCCGAATACCGGATGCGCGCCAAACTGGCGGTGGGCGATAGCTGGTTCAAGGAGGGCGGCACGGCGGCCCTGACCCAGGCCGAGGCAGAGTACAAGGACTTCATCACCTTCTTCCCCCAGGCTCCCGAAGCAGCCGAGGCGCAGATGAAGGTTGCGGACATCTTCTATCAGCAGATGGAAAAGCCCGACCGCGATTACCTCAATGCGCAGCGCGCGGAGCAGGAATATCGCGCCATGATCAACCAGTTCCCCGACTCGACGCTGGTGCCGCGCGCCAAGCAGAAACTGCGCGACGTGCAGGAGGTTTTGGGTGAGCGCGAGACGCAGATCGGCTTGTACTACGAGAGCCGCGAGAACTACATCGCCGCAGTCGCTCGCCTGCAGACAGTCGTCGATACCTTCCCGCTTTACTCCAAGAGCGACCAGGCGCTGTTGGGCATAGGCGACGCCTATACCGGCCAAGCCCGAGCGGTTCAAGTTGCCCCCGGACTTCCCGGTGCGGTGCGGGAGCGGTTGCGCGCTCTTTATCAGGACCGTGCTGCCGCGGCCTACAGCAGAGTGATTACCCGGTATCCGATGGCGCCGCGCGTTGAGGATGCACGCGACCGGCTGGTAGCCATGAATCGCCCCGTCCCCGAGCCGACCCAGGCAGCGATTGCCGAAAGCGAAGCAGAGGAACAAAGCCGTCAGCGGATCCAGTTTGCGGATCGTACCTGGGGAATTATCAAGCACGGACCGACGGTGGTGGAGGCAGTTCACGTCGGCGAACCCAGCCTGGATGACCCTAAGCGCACCCTGGCCCCGGAGATCACCAAGCAGAACATCGCGCTCTTCAACGAGGCCATCAACGCCGGCAAGCCTGCGGCGCCGGCTGAAGCGGTCAAGCCGACGGGCGTCAACGAACCTCCGCGCAGCGATCAGCCTTCCCAAGCGCCGATCCAGATGGGGACGCCTGAGGGCGGCTCCGGTGTGGGCGTTCAGGTGGTGAGCGCGCCAGCGGCCGATCCGAATGCTGTCGTCAAGGCAGTTGGACAGAAGGCTCCGGCAGTGCCCGCCGCCGAGAAGCCGGCCGAGGCCCCCGACCAGGTGAATGAAGTCAAGCCTGGATCGACACCGGCTCAGTCTGCCGCCGACGCCGACAAGAAGAAGCCCAAGGCCGATTTGAGCGACGAATCCTCCAGCAAGAAGAAGAAAAAGAAGGGGCTGGCCAAGCTCAACCCGTTCTGAGCCAACCTCCAAGAAGCAGAAGAGAGGCCGCATCCTAACCGGGTGCGGCCTTCGTTGTGTGACCCGTGGAATCTCTGGCTAGGCAACTGCGCTGCCATCGGTATTCCGCCCTGGCGACGAAACCAGGCGCACAGGGGCTCCCCAGGCGCAGTATCTAGTGGGCTGCGGGGCAGACGCAGGTACGGTACTGCTGGGCAGTATGGTTCCACAAGCTACAGGTGTACTGCGGCCAGACCAATCCAAGCGGGGACAACACGCTGCCGGGCATGAAATCCCGGATGTAGTTGCGGCTGGCTTCGGAACGGGCAGCGGGGTCAGCCTGGAAGCGTGCAAGCAGTCTTTCAGCCGAGGCGGCGGTGAATCCGGCCAGCCGATAGGCCTGCGCGAAGTCGTACTCTTCACTCCATCCGGCCGAATTCGACACCACAAAGACGCGGTAGTCCAGGAGCGCCGCGTTCGCCGTACCAACCGAGGCCACGACGAATGCGGGCGCATTTCCGTTGATTGGGGAGATCGACGGAATCATCTTGAGCGCAACGCTCTTGCCTGGCTCGTAGCTGGCTTCGTCAGGGCGCAGCAGGCGCATCTCGTCCATGTGGGTGTGGGCAAAGACGGCGAGTTGGACTACATCGCCGAACTCAATCAGCTCATCGGCCATTTTCTCCGAGCCCAGAAACATCTCGGGCTGTTCGCCGCCGCACACGTTGCGCATCTTGGTCACGGTCCCGTGCAGGTCGATTCCCGGCGGAATATGCCCCATGACCCAGACCTTCTGGTTATTGCGCCGGGCGTCGACGAGCTGCTGCCGCAGCCAGGCAAGCTGCTCGCTGGCCGCGCCGGGATCGGGCTTGCCAGCACATGTGGAGTATTTGCCAGACATGAACAGATCGTTCAGCACCAGGAGCCGGGCATTGCGCAGCGGCGCAGGCAAGGAGACTCCGTAATAACCGCCAGCCTCGAAAGTCCGTTGCGCGCTCTGCCGTTCCTCGCCCGGAAAGCCCTGGGTGAACTCCGCCGCCGCGTCGGAGAAAAAGGCGGAATGGGCGTCCAGCCGGTAGTCGCCGCAGTCCGAGTCGTTGTTGCCCAAGGCTACAAAGAGAGGAACACCCGGTAATGAGCCGCCCAGCTCTTGAAGAACGTAGGAAATCGTCTTCTCCACGAAGGATCGGTAGCCGCCCGGAGCAGGATGGGGAAACGTCTCGGCGTACTTGCAAGAGAAGGCATGCGCGACCAGGTCGCCACTAACGGCGGCGAAAGCAGCTCCGGTGGCATGTTTGCCCACGGCCTTGAAGCTGGAATCGAGCAGCGCTGGCGATGTATCGTCACCGCGGACACGGCAGGTCTTTTCCAGAGCCTGAAAGCGCCGCTCGCGATCTGGAGACGGTGGCGCGGCCAGAATGGACTTCCACTCGCTCACTGGGGCGGCGGCCAATTGCGGTACTTTGCCGGGGTCCCAAAACGGCTCAAAGTGAATATCGCTGAGCAGGAGCACCGGAGCGGCCTCCTGCGGCGGAGTAGTCACAGCTCCGGCCTGGGCAAGCACTGCACTTGCAGAGAAAAGAAGCACAGACAGCACGATGCACCGCTCAAAAACCGCGCGGAAGAGACTCCAGGCTTGAGTTTTCGTCACTCCAACTCCTCGATTTGCCGCACATTGTGAGGGCGGGCTTCCTGTGCAGGATAGCGCAGAAGCAGGCCGGGGCAAACGCACCATGCAATGGAATGCGTAAGGACATAGTTTTTGAAAGGGCACGGCTTCAGCCGTGCCGCCGAGAGCCGCCTCGATAAGCGGCCTTTAGGCCCTGAGGGACGGTTTTCTCCGCGACAAATCTTCCCTCCGGGGCTAAAGCCCACCCGGCGGAGGCCATTTCCTTTGGCACGGCTGAAGCCGTGCCCTTTCAAAGCCCTTGGTTTGAGATGGTGCGTTTGCCCTGAGAAGCAGGCCGGCGCGAGCCTCGGCGCATCGATCGGTCTGTTAAAGTTGAGGTTGGTCCCCTCGCGCGCAAACCCCTTGAATATGCGGGTTTTCTCGTAAACCCTCGGGGCCCTGAAGACCAGACCCTCATGTCCCACGACCTGCCGAAAGCGTACGATCCCACCGCCATTGAAGACCACTGGGCCGAATACTGGGTCAGCGAAAAGCTCTTTGCCCAGCCCGCGCCTACCGATGCATCGGAGCAGGCCGAGCAGTTTTCCATTCTGCTGCCGCCGCCCAACGTCACCGGCCGCCTGCACATGGGCCACATGCTCAACCAGACCGAGATGGACATCCTGACCCGCTGGCGGCGCATGAGCGGACGCCGCGCGCTATGGCTGCCGGGCACCGATCACGCCGGCATCGCCACGCAGATGATGGTCGAGCGCCAATTGGTCAGCGAAGGCAAAACGCGCCAGGAACTCGGACGCGATGCTTTTGTCGAGCGCGTCTGGGAGTGGAAGCGCCACTACGGCGGCGCGATTCTCGACCAAATGAAGCGCTTGGGCGCCTCGGTCGACTGGCAGCGCGAGTACTTCACTATGGACGAGAACCTGTCCGTCGCGGTGCGCGAGGCCTTTGTCCGCCTGCACGAGCAGGGACTCATCTATCGCGGCGCCTACATCGTCAATTGGTGCCCGCGCTGCCAGACAGCCATAAGCGACCTGGAAGTGGTCCACGACGAGCAGAAGGGCCACCTGTGGGAGATCAAGTACCCGGTCCTCGGCGCGGACGGCAAGGACTCGAGCGAGTTCCTCACCGTGGCCACCACCCGGCCCGAGACCATGCTGGGCGACGTGGCGGTTGCCATTCATCCCCAGGATGAGCGCTATTTGCACCTGCACGGCAAGAAGCTGCGCTTGCCGCTGATGAATCGCGAGATCCCCATCGTTCTCGACGAATGGGTCAGCCTGGACTTCGGCACCGGTGCGGTCAAGGTGACCCCGGCGCACGATCCCAACGACTTTGCCTTGGGCGAGCGGCACCACCTGCCTTCGATCAATATCATGGACCCCGCCGGCCACATCAACTCCGAGGGCGGAGCCTACGCTGGCCTGGACCGCTACCCCGCGCGCAAGAAGATTGTCTCCGACCTCGAAGAACAGGGTCTCTTGGCCGGAATCAAGGACCACACAAACAATGTGGGCCACTGCGACCGCTGCAAGACGGTCGTCGAGCCGCGCCTTTCCACGCAGTGGTTCGTCAAGATTCAGCCCCTGGCCGAGAAGGCCATTGCCGCCGTCAAGCCCGGTCCCGACGGCCAGAAGGCCATCCGCTTCACCCCCGAGCAGTACGAGAAGACCTACCTCAACTGGATGGAGAACATCCACGACTGGTGCATCTCGCGGCAGCTCTGGTGGGGCCATCGCATCCCCGCCTGGCACTGCGCCGATTGCCACAAGATCACCGTCGCCCGTCTCGACCCCGCGGCTTGCGCCCACTGCGGCTCCGCGAACATTACACAGGAAACAGACGTTCTGGATACCTGGTTCTCCTCCGGGCTGCTGCCGGTCTCGGTGCTCGGCTGGCCCAACTTCGCGATGGGTGCCCCCGAGCCTGCCCTGAGCCTGTCGAAGGGTCCCTCGCCCTTGGGGACCGGGGAGAGCACAACAAACCGCGCCGACTTCGACACCTTCTACCCCACCAGTCTCCTCGTGACCGGATTCGACATCCTTTTCTTCTGGGTGGCCCGCATGATCATGCTGGGCTGCTGGTTCGCGGAAGACGTTCCCATGCCCGACGGGTCGAAGCGCAAGCCAGAAGACGCGGTGCCGTTTCGCGAGGTCTACATCCACGCCCTGGTGCGCGACGCCAACCGCGAAAAGATGTCCAAGACCAAGGGCAACGTGGTCGATCCCATCGAGATCGTCAAGCAGTTCGGGACGGATGCGGTGCGCATCACGCTGGACAGCATGGCCTCGCCGGGTACCGATATCGCCTTCATCGTGGCTCGCACCGAGGGCTACCGCGCCTTCGCCAACAAGATATGGAACGCCGCGCGCTTTCTCTTCATGAACGTGGACCGCGCCGCCGAAATTGGCATCACCGCCGACCCGGCCGCGCTGGGCAAAATGCCCACGGTGGGCGAGGATGCGCCGCTCGAAGCCCGCTGGATCGTGGCCGAGCTGCACGCCACCGCCGCCAAGGTTAATCAATCGCTTGAAAGCTACCGCTACGACGACGCGGCCAACACCATCTACCAGTTCTTCTGGGGCAGCTTCTGCGACTGGTACCTGGAGATCGTCAAGCTGCGGCTGGACTTCCCGATGGATGGGCCAGCGGGCGAATCCGCCAGCGACCAGGCCAGCAAGATCGAAGGCCGTCGCGCGGCGCTGACCACGCTGGTGTCGGTTTTCGAGGCCTTCCTGCGGCTGCTTTCGCCCTTCATGCCCTTCATCACCGAGGAGATTTGGCACGCTCTCTACGACGGCAACCCCCCGGCCCGGTCGATTGCATTGACTGGCTATCCGAAGAGCTGTTATGCCGGGGACACTACGACAATTCGGCTCAAGCACAACTACGACCAGTCAGTCATTGAAATGGGCGTCATTCAAAATGTTGTGACCGCTCTCCGTTCGCACCGAAAAGAATGTGGAGTGCCCGAAAAAGAAGTTGTCCCTGCGACCGTGTACTGTACAGAGAAAGATGGGTCATTGACCGCCGGTTATCTGGCCTCCGAGTCAGGCAGAAAGCTCTGTAACTACTTGGCCCGAGTTGATCTGTCATTGAGAATGGAGCCCCCACCACCTACAGAAAAGGTACGATCAGAGGTCGGTTTCGCAGTGGCGATTGCCTTTGAGGCTACCGTCGATGTAGCGGCCGAACGGGAGCGCTTGACAAAGGAGATCGCCAAGTACGAAAAAGGCGTGGCGGCTGCCGAGCGGCAACTGGGCAATGAGGCTTTTCTCGCCAAGGCCCCGGCAAATGTGGTCGGGGGATTGAAGAAGCAGGAAGCGGAAACCCGGCTGCTGCTGGACAAGGCTCGGGCTGCGCTGGGAGCATTACCGCCGGGATGAGATCTGCTGGTTGAGGTGCGTGCATTCCCACCCATGGCGCAAAGACAGAGACGCGCCATGGATGGGGCACCCGGCCGCTGGAGTAAGTGAGCGAAAAGCAGACGCAGGTCCTTCGACTTCGCTACGCTTCGCTCAGGATGACAGCCGCTTGGGAACGGGCAAGTTCTTTCCCTGGTCTCAGAGTCGAGACCAGGGGCACCCGGCGCTGTTCACTCGTTCACTTCTTCACTTTTTCACTTGTTCACTGTTCACTAACCACTGACCACTGAGAACTGCCTTATGGACTGGAAGAGCGGACGCATCGGAGCATTACTGGAGCAGGCCCTGGTGGAAGACCAGGCGGCTCGCGACACCACCACCAACCTCACCATCGACCCCGACCTGCGCGCCGCCGCCTCCATCGTGGCCCGCCAGGAGATGGTGGTGTGTGGGCTGGGCGCGGTGCATGCCTTTCTTGAGATCTTTGCCCGCCTCGATCCGCGCCCCCCGGCGCACACCCGTTTCGAGGTCATCAGCCACCCGGAGATGTTTGACGGCGTGCGCGTCCACGACGGACAGGTGCTGGCCGTCATCCGCCACAATGCGCGGGTGCTGCTGAGCTGCGAGCGGGTGATTCTGAACCTGATGCAGCACTTGAGCGGCATCGCCACCGTGACGCGGCAGTACGCCGACGCCATCGAGGGCACGCACGCCCACGTGCTCGACACCCGCAAGACCGTCCCAGGGCTGCGGGTGCTGGAAAAGTACGCCGTGCAGTGCGGCGGCGGCACCAACCACCGCATCGACCTGGCCAGCGGCATCCTCATCAAGAACAACCACATCTCGCTGGGCGGGGGAATCCCGACGGTTGTGCCCAAGGCGCTGGAAAAGCGCCGCAAGGGCCAGCGCGTGCAGGTTGAGGTGCGGTCGCAGCAGGAGCTTGCCGAGGCGCTCGAAAACGGGGCCGAAGCCATCCTGCTGGACAACATGACACCCGCCGAAGTGGCGCAATCGGTGGCCCGCATCAAGGAAGCGGCCGCGGGCGATCCTGCCCGCTGGATTCCCACCGAAGCCTCCGGCGGCATCGTGCTCGCCAACATCCGCTCTTATGCCGAGACCGGCGTTGACTTCATCAGCGTCGGCGCATTGACCCACTCTGCCAAGGCCGCCGACATCTCCATGCGCATCGACGCCGAAACCGAGTAGCCGTGTTCGATCTGGCGGGATTGGAAGCCGCACTCGCGGAGACGATTTTCGCGGGCAATCTCCATTTCGCGAGCGTCACCGATTCCACCAACTCCGATGCGCAGGCTGCAGCCCGCGCTGGGGCTCCGCACGGCTCCGTCTGTTTTGCCGACGAGCAGCGAGCCGGTCGCGGGCGCGGCGGACACGCCTGGCACTCGGCTGCAGGCGAAGGGCTCTACGTCAGTGTGCTGTTTCGCCCGCAAATGCCCGGCGTCCGCTTGCCGCTGCTGCCGCTGGCCGCCGGATTGGCGGCAGCCCAGGCCGTGCGCGAGACCACTGGGTTGACGGTTGACCTGCGCTGGCCGAACGATGTGCTGATCGGCGAGCGCAAGGCGGCGGGAATCCTGGTTGAAGCCAAGACTTCGGGCGGAGCCGTGGATCTTGCCGTGGTGGGCATCGGCATCAACGTCCATCAGCGCGTGTTCCCGCCCGATTTGGGCACTCCAGCGACCTCGCTGGACATCGAGGCTGACCGGGTGGTTTCGCGTCAGGATTTACTCGCTGCCCTGCTAAAATCGCTGGAGCACGAGGCGGCGGGGCTGCTCGATCCGGCGTGTGCGCAGACGATTCCCCGGCGCGTGGAGCAGGCATCAAGCTGGGTGCGCGGACGGAGGGTTGAGGTTCATGGTCCGCAAGCCTGCACTGGGACAACCGCCGGCCTCGACGAGAATGGATTCCTGCTGGTGCGTACCGCCGGGGGCCTGATTCGAGTGCAGACCGGGGGGATTCGCGCGGTGGAAGATCCGGCCCCGGAGGGGCGGTCGAAGATAGCCCAGGGTGGAGCGTAGCGGAACCCTGGGTAGCAGATTCCCTCCGATCTCAAGCCCCGGAGGGGCGACCGCACCATAACGGCGGTCTCTGTTTACGGCACGCCTTGAGTCGTGCCGCCGACACCAAGAAAATCGAAGTGGGCTATAGCTCCTGTGCAACTGCTTTAAGGACGGGTAAGACCATGCTGCTAGCGATCGATGTAGGCAACACAAATACGGTGTTGGGGCTGTACCGGCTCGACGGGGAAAAGCCCGAGTTGGCCGCGCACTGGCGCGTCACCACCCACCGCTCCCAGACCGCCGACGAGTACGGCGTTCTCTTCGTCAACCTCTTCCAGATGAACGAGATGGCTCCCAGCCAGGTGAGCAATATCATCATCTCCTCGGTGGTGCCGCCGGTCGACTCCACGCTGCGCCAGGTCTGCGAGGACTACTTCCACCTCCAGCCCCTTTTCATCGAGCCGGGGATCAAGACCGGCATGCCGGTGCTGGTGGATAACCCTACCGAACTGGGCGCGGACCGGCTGGTGAACGCCATCGCCGCTTTCGAGCGCTACGGCGGTCCCTGCATCGTGGTGGACTTCGGTACGGCCACCACCTTCGACGTGATCTCGGCCAAGGGCGAGTACCTGGGCGGCGCAATCTCGCCCGGCCTGGGCCTCAGCGCCGACGCGCTCTTCTCCCGCGCCGCCCGACTGAGCCGAGTTGACATCAAGCGCCCCGCCAAGGTCATCGGCACCAACACCGTCACCCACCTGCAAAGCGGGCTTTACTACGGCTACATCGGCCTGGTGGACGGCATCCTGGCGCGCATGGCCGCCGAACTGGGCGTCGAGCCGAAGGTGATCGCCACCGGCGGCCTGGCGCGGCAAATCGCCGAGGACTCGAAGTACATCACCGAGATCGACGACATGCTCACCCTCGACGGGCTGCTGATCCTCTTCGAGCGCAACCGCGTGGCCAAGCCGAGAGGCGAAGCGCGCTGAAGTCTGGCGCGGATAGGAAAAGGGCCGCAGAGCGGCCCTTCCTGTTGTCAAATCAGCCTCTACTCGGACAGGCGGCGATAGATCGAAGTGATCTGGTACAGCGCGAAGTAGCAAGCTGGGCTCTTCCCCATGATCCATGGGTTCGAACCCGCCATGTTTTGGTAAACGGACTTGGCGGCGCGGATGATTTCCGCATCCTTGAAGGCATCCGGCGGCGAGATCTTCCACCCCTTGTCAGTCTTCCTCGCGAAGGCCGAGAGCGACGCGATGATCGGGAAGATGATGCCATCGGGCACCTCGACAATCTCGCGCTGCTCGCGGGTGATGGCGCGGATCCCGGTTCCGGCGAACCCCTGGTGCGACTTCCACTTCTCGTACAGCTTCAAAGCCTGCGGGGCGATGTCGAGGTAGAACTGGTAGAGGTCCGCAGCCCGCTTGTGGTTCGGGTCCATCGGATCTTTGGCCTTGACGAATGTTTCTTGAAATTCCTTCAAGCACTTCGCCTTCATGCTGTATGAGTAGACCTTGTTGGGGTTGTCGGACTCGGTCGGCTTCGGCCAAAGGGACGCCGGGATGAGCGCGGTAATGACCTGTAGCAGTTTCTCCGTCTCCACGTAATCATCCGAGAGCTGCGTCTCCTTCTTCTTGAGCTTTGAATCCCCCTCGCCCCTGTCAGCCTTCTGCAGTGCACGCTCCAGCTCGTCGAGTTGGCCGCGACGGCCTGCGATGGAGATGCTAGCGACGTCGTTTTGGAA